>Ga0209656_10000073_pt1 | contig 63756 bp, 59 predicted proteins | sample BogFormECP12_OM2_FD_188239 | JGI IMG/M metagenome (GOLD analysis project Ga0209656, IMG submission 188239) | Bog forest soil microbial communities from Calvert Island, British Columbia, Canada - ECP12_OM2 (SPAdes) (version 2) | ecosystem: Environmental > Aquatic > Freshwater > Wetlands > Bog ...
GCCAAGGATTTCGAGGCTTCGATCGCCAGCGCCAAAGCCTGGGTTTACATCGCCTCCGTGCAGCTGCTCATCAGGAGACTAGCCTGCCTGTAATACAACCTATACGATTAAGATTCGGACACTTAGCGAAGCTTGTGTTTCGCAGCGCCCCCGGCCTTCGCCGGGGCAGGCTTTGACGCCTAATCGCTTGCCACTCGGCTCGAAGATCATGAAATCCGGACCTGTCAGCCGCCGCGTGCTGTTCTAGTGCCGAGGCGATCCTCCCGTCCCTCGGTCGCCCGTTTCGGAACCCGGACGTTCCCCTCGCCGAGATTTCTAATCGGGTGCGGCACGACTCGACCGGCGCCGCCACGCGCCGAGAACCGCCAGGCACCTCTCTCCGGGTCGCCTCTCGAACAGCGGCCACCGCACCGGAAGGCTGTTCCCGCCGACGCTGTGCTCCTCGAGCCAAACAAGACAGCCGCGCGTTTACCATATAAGGGATTGGGAAATATAGGAGAGGCTGAGCCAGTGAAATTGTGTCACCGAGACGGAATTAATTCTTGATGCCTCAACGCGAATGCGGTTTACTGAGCAAACGATTCCATAACCGTTAACCACTCTGCTGCAGTACTTTCAGGAGGGGTGATGTGTGCGCGAGTTCTGCTGTTGTTGTTGGCGGCCGGTCTGCTTATCTTAGCAAACGGGGTCCGCGCAACGTGATCCGCACGGTCGGCCCAATAAGGAAGGCGAGCGACTCCGTCAGGGCCTTCGGTGATGGTAAACGAGCGAACCAACAACGCCGCCCGGCCGCCGCCATCGATATCCCTGGCAGCATGGCCGAACTGGCCAGACGCATCGGCGTCAGGCTCGGCAGCGTGCAAAAATACCCGGCGTTGAACCGGGTGCCAGCCGAACAGGTAATCCCCATCGAACGAGCAACCGGCGGCAAAGTCACTCGCTACATGCTGGGACCGGACCTGTGCCCGGATCAGCCATGAGCCCGACGAGCGCCTCTGCCAGAGAGCAAACCTATGCTTAAACCTCTCGTTGCGGCCACAATCTTGAGCGGGTTGTCCGTCGCCGCCCAGGCGGTGCCGATCACCTACACGGTCGGCTCCGGCAGCGGCTTCGACTTCGCGACGATCAGCGCTGCGGTCAATGCCGAGATCGCCGGCAATACCTACACGATCAACGTCGCGCCTGGCACCTACACGAACGACTTCCCGGTGATCTACCAGCCGACCGACATCGAGGCGACACCCGGCACGGTGACATTGTCGGCCACCGTCACCAACGACCAGGGCATCATCGAGACCTTCGCCAACCTGACCGTCAACGGGCTGACGATCACCGGAGCGCTCGCGAGCGACCCCAACAGCTCGGCGGCGGCGATCCGCGACCACAACGACGGCAGCGCCAACGCTAATACTCTGATCGTCGAGAATAGCGTCATAGAAAACTCGCAGAACGGCATCCAGACCCAGGGCAGCGGCAACCAGGAGAACGTCACGATCAAGAACGACAATTTTGTCGGCGACGGAGGGCCGATCGGGCCGGCGCATGCGCTCTATATCGGCGATGCGGCGACCGCCGACATCATCAATTCGACGTTCTGCGGCACGGTCGACGGGCACGACATCAAGTCGCGCGCACTATCGACGACGGTCACCGGCAGCACGATGTACATCGCTGCGACCGGCACCGCCGGCGCCGGCTGCAGCACCGTCGGTTCGGCCTCGGCCGGCATCGATCTGCCAAACGGCGGCGTCGGTGACATCTATAACGACACGATCATCCAGGGCACCCAGAATCAGAATGGCGCGCTCGTGATCTACGGCGGCGAGAGCCCGTTAAACCCCGCCGCCAGCCTCGACGTTTCCGGCACGAGTTTCCAAGGCGATGGCGCTCCCGATTCGGTCGGCGTCAATGAGATCGGCGGCTGTCTGGCGCCGGTCGCCGGCACGGGGCCAGGCACTTTCCAAAATGTAGCCACCCAGGTGAACCCCTCCGGCTGCTTGGCGCCCGCCGTTCCCGTTCCTACGGTTCCGGAACCGCAAAGCCTCTGGCTTCTGTTGACAGCGCTTGGCTGTTGCGCCGCGTTCTACACGAGAGCGGCGCCTTTGCAAGGCAGAAATTTGCCGACATAAAATAACGAATAAGATCAAGACCCGATCGCCGGGTTCATCCGGCGGAGAGACGCCGCAGTGGACGGTCTTCCGGCCTGGGTTCGGTGGGTTATCATAGCCGCCGTCGGCCTCAGTCCTATTCTGACTTTCTGGATAGCCAGTGTGTCCTCCGCCGCTTCCTGCGGCGCCAGCCGTGGCCACGCCCGTCTCGTGGCGCCACCGCCCGAGTAGCCGCGTGCTCACGGCGGCAAACGAGGAGGTAGTCGTGGTCCTCATGCACCCTCGCTCAACAGAGAATTTCTCCCGATCGGAAGGTAATTGCCAAGTCTTCAAACGCGATCAAGGGCGGCGAACCACTCTTTCGATGCGCCGGTCCGGGATCAACCACAGAAAGCCCAGGAGAAGACAGATCGCACATCCGATCCGACAAATGCGAACAGAATACCGGCGACATACAGACCGGAGAAACCTTGCGGGTGACGTCGCAGCCGATCGCCTAGCCAGCGACACGCTGCCCTGCGTGCCGCACCATAACCACCCTCGATTGCGCGATCTTCCGAATTCACGCTCAGCCGAATTACAGAACCTTCCGCACATTATCGTCGTCACCTACAGGACCGGGTACCCGCGTCCCGCGTCCGTCCTTTATTATGGCGGTTCTCCCCCTCTGTCTCTCCCCTACCTCCGCGACGCTGCCTGGATCGCCGGCGAAGGTACGAGATGTAGGCGCGTGCCGCATAACCCGCAAGGAAACCAATAAAGATGCCGAACCAGGTGGCGCTAACAGCGAGAGCAATCTCCTGATTTGCCATGATGACTGAGGTGGACCACGGTTGTGAGCTAGCCGGAGCCGCGTCTTAAGGTGTAGCCCCGCCGATTTTGGATCTCGGCCTCGCTCGCGGTCAGCGCGCTGGCCGGTACGACGATTCTACTTTCCACCCCATCGATATCAATTCATTTGTTGGCTGTGGTGCCTCTGGGTATGGAGGCGAAGCAGCATTTCCCCGCTTGTCGAGCTTGCTCGCGAAGCGGGGGAAGCAGAGGCGTTTCGGCAAAGCCGATTGTCCACATATCCACAGGCCTTTCTGGTAAATTCGGCTAGGCGTGCGATAGCCGAGGTTATGATGCTGATGTTCCTTGTTGTAGAAGCGGAGCCAGGCTCCAATGCCGGCTTTGGCCTCGGCAACCGTCGCATAGGCATGGAGGTAGACCACCTCGCCACAGTCGCTCGACAAAATTCTTCCCATGTAGCGGCCCTTGCCGTCGCTTCAGGGCGCCAGTGAAGTCGTCGTCGCTGGTGAACTGGCTGCCGCCGGCCTTCGCCGGGGCAGGCTCCGGTCGGTATTGAAGATCTCGGGGCGGCCTTACCAGCATAACGCTTCCTCGAACGGCCCGACACAGAAGTCGGTGCCGAGCGTGTTCGACAGTTACCAAGCCGGCACGGCGCGGCTCACCCGGTGCCATGATGGCACCAAGCAGAGGAAGCCCTTGGCCACCGGGATGTAGGTGACGTCCGAGCACCGGACTTGATTGACCCGCTCGATCGCCAACCTGCCAAGCAGATACGAGTAGACCTTGTGTGCCGCGCCTGCCTCGTTAGTGTTTGGTCGCTGGTAGACCGCCACCAGTCCCATCAGCCGCATCAGCCCCTGGACCCGCTTTCGGTTGACCAGGTGACCGCCGGTCGCCAGCCATGCCGCCATCCGGCGCGAGCCATAGTACGGACGGGTCAGATACTGCCAGTCGATCAGCGCCATGATCGCGCGGTCTTCCTCGCTGACCTCGGTCGGCCGGCGATAGACCAAAGAACGCGACACCGCCGGCAGGCCGGCATTGCTGCAATACCGGCAGCGTTGGGTTCTCGCGCTCGACCAGCGCGCGACGCTGCGCTCGCCCCCGGATCAAGTCCGGGGGTTTCGTACCAAAAAATCGTTTCCGACCTTCAGCCGATAGAGAAGATCAACCTGCGCCTCGCTGGCCGTTTCCTCCGCCGCCGCATCGCCGCCCTCAAACACGCTCGCTGCGCCGTCCAGTAGCCGCTTTTCCCAGTCATAGATCTGGTTGGGATGAACCCCGAACGCGCTCGCCAGCTCGGCCACGGTCCGGTCTCCCTGGATGGCTGCCAGCGCCATTTGCCTTGAAGCCGCGTCGTGCTTCTTGCGCGTCCGCGTCATTCCTCCCGCGCCATCGGCGCTTTCTGGGCAGGGCTCCACCTTAGCCAACTGTCTCATTTTTGGGCCCAGCTCAGACGCAATTCGACCGAAAGCCGCAAGATTTTGCAATTCAGATGTGCGGCCGTTGCAGCAAGGTGCAACAAGGCGTTAACTTCAGAAAGCTCTGAATGAGGTGGCGCGATGGCGACGGGCATGAGATGGACCGAAACGGCCGTCGAGTTGGCCGGGGTGAAGCTGCATCTCGCGCGCGCCGGCAGCGGGCGGCCCCTTCTGGTGTTGCATCATGACATCGGTAGCCCGGAGCGGCTCGACTTTTATGACGCGTTGGCCAATCGCTTTGATGTGCTCGTTCCGCACCATCCGGGTTATGGCAAGTCTGAGCGGCCGCAATGGTTGCGCAGCGTCCGCGACGTCGCTGTTATGTATCAAGCGATGCTGTCCGATCTCGCGCTGGACCGGGTCTCGCTGATCGGGCTCGGCTTTGGCGGCTGGATCGCGGCGGAGATGGCAACGATGGCGCCGCGCGACTTCCACCGGCTGATCCTGGTTGGGGCGATGGGTTTGAAGCCGCCCGATGGCGACATTTTCGATCAGGCGATCGTGAGCTATCTCGACTACGCAAGAGCGGGTTTCCACGATCAGGCGGCTTTCGCCAAGGTCTACGGCGATGTATCGACGGATCAATTGGTCGAGTGGGACCTCTGTCGCGAGATGTGCTTCCGGATTGCCTGGAAGCCTTACATGTACAGTCAGACGTTGCCCCACCTGTTGGGTGGAGTGCGTACCCCGGCGCTCGTAGTTTGGGGCGACGATGATAATGTGGTCCCGAAGAGCGCCGGTGAGCGGTATGCGGCGTTGCTGCCGAAGGCGCGGCTCGTTACCGTGCGAGCCGCCGGGCATTGCGTCGAGATGGAGCAGCCGGGCGAACTCGCCACGCTGGTCAGCGCCTTCGTCGAGGAGAATTAGCTGGTCGACCGGGCCGCAGGCGGCCCAAGGAGGAAGCCATGCATGTGATGTATTTCACCGAGCAGCCGATGTCCGCGTATCCCGCTAAGATCGGGCTCGAATTCGGTGCCACTGCGCTGATGTTCTCGAACAAGTATTTCGATCCGGTAGCTGGCAGTCGGCTCTACAACGAATACCTCGAACAATACATCTACGCTGAGGAGATGGGTGTCGAAGGTTTCATGCTGAACGAGCACCACAATGCACCGTTCTGCATGCAGGCTAAGTGCAACATCTTCGCCTCGATCCTCGCCGCGGTGACCAAGAAGGCGAAGATAGTCCTCTTGGGCAACCCATTGCCCTTGGCCGAAAACCCGATCCGGCTCGCCGAAGAGCTGGCGATGATCGACATGATCTCAAAGGGCCGCCTCGTCTCAGGCTTTGTGCGCGGCGGCGGCCAGGAGCAGCTGGCGGCCGGGGTCAGCCCGGCCTACAACCGCGAGCGCTTTGAGGAGGCGCATGATCTGGTGGTCGCGGCCTGGACCCGCCAGGGACCGTTCCGCTGGGAGGGCACGCATTACCAGCACCGCGTCGTCAACCCGTGGGCGGTGCCGTTGCAGAAGCCCTATCCGCGGGTGTGGATCCCGGGCGTCATCAGCAAGGAGACGATCACCTGGGCGGCCAAGCAGCGCTATCCCTATATCGCGCTCAACACCTCGATCGAGGCGACGAAAAACATCTGGAAAATCTACGATCAAGTGGCGGCCGAGACCGGCTACGAGGCGGGGCCGGAAAACCGCGGCTACCTGCAGCAGGTGCATGTCTCCGACAGCGAGGAAAAGGCCGAGAAGAACGCCCGCCAGTTCGTATGGATGCAGGGCGAATTCACCGGCCTGGCCCATCCGGTGTGGGCGAACCCCGCCGGTTATTTCTCGCCGGATGCTCGCCGTCAATTTGTCGAGTTCGCGGTCGGGCGCGCCGAGAACCCGCGCGGCCGGCCGACCTTCGAGCAGCAGGTCGCCGACGGGCGTATTTTTTACGGCACGCCGAAGACGGTCATCCCCAAGCTGCGCCGCGTCCTCGAAGAAACCCGCCCGAGCATTTACGGGATCTGGGGCAATGACGGATCGGTCAGCAACGAGGACGCCAAGACTTGCATCCGCTTGCTGGGACAAGAGGTGATGCCGGCAATGCGGGAGATGGGCAATGAGCTGGGTCTCAAAGATCCGTTCGAGCTAAATGCTCCGGTGCACCTCCGTTACTCGACAGACTTGAAGCGGATGCCGCAAGCCGCAGAGTAATAAAGGTCATCCGGCGCAGCGTCGTCAGAATAGGTCTGGGTCGAAATCGAGCACGGTACTCCCGCCGACGACGCCGGGCAAATAACCCGGCGCCGACGAGAGGAAATGCTCGGCGTAGAACCGTGCGGTCGCAAGCTTGGCGGACAGAAAGCTTGTATCACCCTGCCTCTCGGCACATCGGCGTCCGGCTGCGAGCGCCAGCCGGGCGATCAGCCAGCCCGCGCATACGGTGCCGAACAGCTGGAGATACGGCACCGATCCGGCCGCCGCCAATGCAGGTTCCGCTTCGACAAGGAACGACGTCGCCGTTTCGAGTGTTGCCAGCCCTTCTTTCAGCGGACGGGAGACCGTGGCGAGATTGAGCAAGCGAGCCTGATCGAGCGCTGCCAACGTCGCGCGCATCTCGGCGGCAAGCGCCGCGGCGGCTTCGCCACCATCGCGGGCGAGCTTGCGCCCGACGAGATCGTTCGCCTGGATGCCGTTCGTCCCCTCATAGATCGGCGCAATGCGCGCGTCGCGCAGATGTTGCGCGGCACCCGTCTCCTCGACATAGCCCATTCCGCCATGCACCTGGATGCCGGTCGAGGCGACAGAAATCCCGAGATCGGTACACCACGCCTTGACCACCGGGATCAACAGGTCCGCCCGGAGCTGGGCCGCGCGGCGCGTAGCCGCCTCGGGATGGCGGCGGCCTCGGTCGATCATCGCGGCGGCGTAATAGGCGAGTGCGCGCATCGCCTCGGTCGCGGCCCGCATCCACAGCAGCATGCGCCGCACGTCCGGATGACAAATGATCGGCGGCGTCTCGGCACTCGCCGAGGTGCCGAGCGGCCGGCCCTGCACCCTAATTCGGGCGAAGTCGCGCGCCTGCTGGTAGGCGCGCTCGGCGATCGCCACGCCCTGCAGCCCGACATTGAGCCGGGCGGCGTTCATCATCGTGAACATGTATTCGAGGCCGCGATTCTCCTCGCCGATGCGCCAGCCGATGGCCCCCTCGTCCTCGCCATAGGCGAGGACGCAAGTCGGCGAAGCGTGGATGCCGAGCTTGTGCTCAAGGCTCAACGTGCGGACGTCGTTGCGCGATCCTGGTCCCCCTTCGTCATCGGGGAGGAATTTCGGCACGAGAAAGAGCGAGATTCCCCGGCTGCCGGGCGGCGCTTCCGGGGTCCGCGCCAGCACCATGTGGATGATGTTCGCGGCGAGGTCGTGGTCGCCGTAGGTGATGAAGATTTTCTGCCCGCTGAGCCGGTAGTGCTTTCCCCACCGCGCATCATCGGCTGGCACCGCACGGGTCCGCAGCGCGCCGAGATCGGATCCCGCCTGCGGCTCGGTCAAGTTCATCGTCCCGGTCCATTCGCCGGAGACGAGCTTGTCGAGGTAGAGCCGCTTTTGCTCATCCGAGCCGTGCGCCTGTAAGAGCTCGACCGCGCCGACGGTCAGCAGCGGGCACAACGCAAAGCTCATGCAGGCGGAATTCCACATCTCCGCCACCGGGATGGCGAGCGTGAGCGGCAGGCCTTGGCCGCCATAGTCGGGGTCGAAGGCGAGCCCGTTCCAGCCGCCCTCGACGTATCGGGCATAGGCCTCGCGAAACCCCGGCGGGGTGCGCACGATGCCATTTTCGAGGACGCTGCCGGCGCGATCGGCCGGCTGATTGAGCGGCGCCAGCTCGGTTTCGGCGAGCTTCGCCGCCTCACCCAGAATTGCTTCGACGAGGTCGGGAGAGGCTGCCTCGTAGCCAGGCAGCCGCGCCAATTCATCGAGCTCGGCCACCTCCTCGAGCACAAAGCGCATATCGGCGAGTGGAGCGGAATAGGACATGTCGGGTCTCCGGGCTGCGAGCGGCGCGCGAGAATAAACGAGATCGGCCCGATCGAAATCGGTGCGTCTCCCTGCGCTCAGGGAGAATCCGCGAAAAACCGTCCAACCGGGCTCCTGTTTTCGTCACAAAGCATTCTACTTCAACTATTTACGGTCGCCTTGCCGCCACACCCTGAGGGAGGACTGCAGGGAGACGAAACGGCCCCTGAGGGAGGCAGCAGGGAGAGGCGGCAAGGGTCGAGCGAGGGCAGCATCCTCCCTGTTCCGGTAGCCCCCTCCCCTTCCCTCTGCGGCGAGCGAGGGAATGGCGGGGATAGGTGTTTTCGATAACATGGTTTTGTGGCGCGGCTAAGACGAGCGGGCTGGGCTGAACGAGGCTAAACGCTGACGAGCTTACCCGGGTTCATGATGCCGTCGGGGTCGAGAGCGCGCTTGACCCGGCGCATCAGCTCGATCTCGATCGGCGCTTTGTAATGGGTGATCTCGTCGCGTTTGAGCCGGCCGACGCCGTGTTCGGCGCTGATCGAGCCGGCGAGGTCCCGCACGACGCCGTGGACGATGTCGTTGAACTCCTGCCAGCGCGCTAGATAAGCATGCCTGTCGGCGCCTTCCGGCTGGGTCAAGTTGAAGTGGATGTTGCCGTCGCCGACATGGCCGAAGGCCATCGGTCGGATCCCCGGCAGTCTCTCGGTGACCAAGAGAGTGGCGCGGTTGATGAAGTCGGCGACCCGGCTGACCGGCACCGCGACATCGTGCTTGATCGAGCCCGAATAATTTTGTGCTTCGACAATCGCCTCGCGGATACGCCAGAGTTCTTTTGCCTGCGCCCCGCTCTCGGCGATGACCCCGTCGCCGACGAGACCCTCTTCGAGAGCTATGCCGAGCAGTCTCTCCAATAGCCCACGGATGCCGCTCTCGCTCTCGCTCGACGACATTTCAAGGAGCAGGTACCAGGGATATGGCCTGTCGAGCGGATCGATGGTGCCGGGAACATCGGCGAGGGCGAGTTCGAGAGCAGCGCGCGGGATCAGCTCGAATGCCGTCAGCTGGTCGGCGGTGGCGGCACGCACTTCGGCGAACAGGCTCATCGCGTGCTCGATTCGGCCGAGGCCGAGAAACGCCGTCTCGACCTCGCGCGGCTTGGGAAAGAGCTTGATCGTCGCGGCGGTGATGATGCCGAGGGTGCCCTCACCACCGATAAAGAGCTGCTTCAGATCGTAACCGGTATTGTCCTTGCGCAGCGCCCGCAGCCCGTCCCAGATGCGCCCGTCGGGCAGCACGACCCCGAGGCCCAGAGCCAGCTCGCGGGTGTTGCCGTAGCGCAGCACCGCGATGCCGCCGGCGTTGGTCGACAGATTGCCACCGATCTGGCAGCTCCCCTCGGCGCCGAGGCTCAACGGGAACAGCCGGTCGGCCTCCGCGGCGGCCTGCTGCAGATCGGCGAGGACGCAGCCGGCCTCGACCGTCATCGTAAAATTGACCGGGTCGATCGCGCGGATGCGGTTCATGCGGCCCAGCGTCAGAACGACGTTGTGCCCGTCCTCGGGCGGAACGCCGCCGCCGACGAGGCCGGTGTTGCCGCCCTGCGGTACGATCGGTAATTTCGCTTCGGCGCAAATCCGCACCACCTCGGCCACCTCCGCGGTCGAAGCCGGGCGGACGACCAGCCGGGTCGCGCCGCGGTAGAGGCCGCGCGCCTCGACGAGATAGGGCTCCTGGTCACGAGAGTCGGCGATCCAGCCGCGGGGACCGACAGCTGCCTTGATCCGCTCGATGGTCTCGGCGATCTCCATGCTCCCCTCCTTCGGGGTTCCGCCTTACCGCGGCGCAGCGGCGCGGCGCAAGCGATCGTTGATCGCGCGGCCGAGGCCGTATTCCGGGATCGGCATGACCGCAATGCCGGTGAACGGCGGCCGATCGAGCCGGCGCAGCATCGCGAAGAGGTTCGCCGCCGCCTCGGCGAGATCGCCGGATCGGCTCAGCCACAGCACCTCGGCGAAGCCCGGCGGGCTGTCGGAACCAAAGGCGAGCAGAGCCTCGCCGGGGCGGGCTCCCGCGGCGTCGAGACGCAGCGGCAGCGACGGCGCGTAGTGGCTCGCCAGCATCCCCGGCGATTTGGGCTGACCCGCGGCGGGCGCGGCGATCGGTCCGAGCAGCTCTGTCAGCTGCTCTGACGTAACACCGCCGGGGCGCAGCAGCGCGGGGGTCTCGCCCGAGAGGTCGAGGACCGTCGATTCGAGGCCCACCCGGGTGCGACCGCCGTCGAGGATCAAGGAGACGCGATCGCCTAGTTCCTCGGCGACATGCGCCGCTTCGGTCGGGCTCACCCGCCCCGAGCGGTTGGCCGAAGGGGCGGCGATCGGCCGGCCGGTCTCGCGCAGCAAGGCCTGCGCAACCTCGTGAGCCGGCGCCCGGATGGCAACCGTGTCGAGCCCGGCGCTCGCCAACAGCGACAAGCCGCTGTTGCCGCGGCGCGGCAAAACCAGGGTCAGCGGCCCCGGCCAGAATTGCGCGCCGGCCTTTCGAGAACGGTCGTCGAAGATCGCGAGCGCTTCTGCTTCGGCCAACCCGCGAACATGCACGATCAGCGGGTTAAACCGCGGCCGGTCCTTAACCGCGAAGACCTCGGCGACGGCGCGTTCGTTGGTCGCATCGCCGCCGAGCCCGTAGACGGTCTCGGTCGGGAAGGCAACGAGCCGGCCGGCCCGCAGCAGCTCTGAGGCGCTTGTGATTGCCTGCGGGCCGGCGGGTGAGATCCGGACGGCTACGGGAACAGTTGTTCCCCGGTCTCGGCATCCTCAACAAAGATCGCGCTGACCGGGCAACTCTCGGCCGCTTCCAGAATCTTCTCGACCGTGTCGCCGGCGGGATCGACCGCTTCCGACTGCCGGTTCTCGTTGAGGCGAAACACCTTGGGGGCGATCGCCTCGCACATCGCATTGCCGACGCAGGTGGCGTGGTCTACCCGGACGCGCAGCTTGCGAGCCACCGCTGCCCCCTACTGCCAGGTGACCGGCAGCGACTTCAGCGACCGGAAGGTGATGCTGGGCTGATACTCCAAATCCGCCGTCGCGACCTCCAGGTCTGGGAAGCGCTCCGCCAAAGCCTTGAAGACCTCCTGACCCTCGACTCGCGCCAGGGTCGCCCCCAGGCAGTGGTGAACCCCATTTCCGAAGGCCACATGGGGGTTCGGCTGGCGCGTGATGTCAAACCGGTCGGGGTCGGAGAATACATTGGGATCCCGATTAGCGGAGGAGATGAACCACCGGATGCGATCGTCCTTGCGCATCACCTTGTCCCGCATCTCGACATCCTGCGAGGCGAGCCGCTGGATCGACTTGACCGGCGCGTCATAGCGTAGGCACTCCTCGGTCGCCCACTTGGCGGCGCCGGCCGGGTCCTTTTTGAGCAGGGCCCATTGGTCGGGATGCTGCATGAACGCCAAGGTGCCGTTGCACAAGAGGTTGATCGTCGTCTCGTGGCCGGCCAGCAGTAAGAGCGAGGTGTTGACCAGCACTTGATGCCGGGTAAAGGCGCCCTTCTTCTCGCCGCTCGCCAGCACCGAGATGAAATCGTCGCCCGGCCTGACGATGCGTTCGTCGACCAGTGGCGAGACGTACTCCAGCATCCCCTTCATGCCATCGGTCAGGATCGGCATGCGGTCGTATTCGCCGCGGCCGATGTACAAAAGCTTTTCGGCGAGCTCCCTGACATAAGGCCGATCCTCGGCGGGCACACCCATCATCTGGGCGATGACCAGCACCGGCAGCGGGGTCGCCAGATCCCGCATGACGTCCATGGACCCCTTCTCCTCGGCCGCGTCGAGCAGCTCTTTGACGGCGTTCACGACAAACGGGCGCCAGGCTTCCATCGATTTGGGCGTGAAGTAGCCGTGCACGATCCGCCGCATGTCCAGATGCTCGGGACGATCGTGCTGGATGAACTGGTCGCCCTGGTAGTTCCTGACGTATTCGTAGAGACCCAGATCCGACTCGTCGATCGCCGGATAGGCCGGCCGCGGGTCGTTTTTGAAGACGGCCGACGAAAACAGCTCGTGATGCCGGGTCAGCCAGGTCACGTCGTCATGCCGGGTGATGACCCACAGCGCGTAGTTGTAGTTCCAATGTACCGGGTCCTCGTCGCGCAGCCGGCCGTAATAGCCATAGGGATCGGCGATGACATCCGGGGTAAACATGTCATCTTTGACTGTAGCAGCCATGTATACCTCCCTCCACACGGTCGCCTTTATTCGTCATTCCCGCGAAAGCGGGAATCCCGGGCCCCGGGTCTCGGCGCGAGCCCTGGACCCCCGCTTGTTTGCGGGGGCGACGAACAAAGGTTAGTTCAGCCCGTAAAGTCCCATCGCCCCGCCGGCCATGACCTGGTGCTTGGTCTCCGCTGAGAGCCCTTCCATGCGATCCATGATCATCTTCGGCGCGCCGGGGAAGAACCCGTCGGGATGCGGGTAGTCGGTCGCCCAGAGGATCTTGTGCGGGCCGATATAATCGGCCAGCGCCTTGATGCTGCCCTCGACCGGCTCGAACGAGATCCAGCAATTGCGTTGAAAGAGTTCGCTCGGCCGCGTCGTCAGGCCGGAATCGTTGAAGCCCTGGTCGTCGAAGTGCCGGTCCATACGGTCGAGCCACGGGGCGATCCAGCCCCCGCCCGATTCGAGGAAGGCGATGCGGATCTTCGGATGGCGCTCGCACACCCCGCCCCAAATGACGCTCATGCAGGCGAGCATCATCTCCATCGTATGCGAGATGATGTGGCGCGCGCCGCGGCCCTCGAAGCGGTCGACGCCGACGGTCGGCATGCCGCTGCTGGCACCCTCATGAAAGCCGATCGAGAAATCGAGATCCTCGGCCGCGGCCCAGAACGGCTCGTAATCGGGATGATGGATCATCTTGTTGTTGTACGGGTTCGGCCGGATGAAGCCCCCGCGAAAACCCAGCTCCTTCTTGGCAAACCGCATCTCGGCGATCGCGAGGTCGACCGATTGCAATGGCAGCATCGCGATACCGAACAGGCGGTCAGGATAGGGCTTGCAATAATCGGCGAGCCAGCGGTTGTAGGCTCGGCACGTCGCAGCGGCGAGCTCCGGATCGTGTATGGCGCCCGAAAACAGGCCGAGGCTCGGATAAAGGAATGCGGCGTCGATGCCGTCGGAATCCATGTCGGGGATGCGCTTGTGCGGATCGAACCCGCCCGGCTTCCCGTCCTTGTATGCCATCGTGTCGCCCTCGACGACACCTTGCCGCGCGCCGACCGCGCCGATCCGGCCGATACCGAGCCGGCCGTCGCCGACCATGTGCTCTTCGATGACGAGCCGCTCCTTGCCGTTCTCGCCCTTGACGATCCGCGGCGCCCGGTCGCGGAACTTCGGATCGATGTATTTGTCCCACAGATCCAATGGTTCGAGGATGTGCCCGTCGGCATCGATGACGTTGTACGCGCAACCCATAACCCAGCTCCTTTTGGGTAGATGGCAAACCCGGAAACCAAACGGGCGTTTGGTTTGCTCGGACGCTATGCCGTGAGCCGCCGACTGTCAAGCCCGACCGGCGTCATCCGAGGCGGCTCTGCTGGGTCCGTAAGCCTACAATCATGAATTGAACCGATTGTTGCCGACGGCTGCACCTGCAGCAAATGTGCAGCAAAAGCTCCCGCATTGGTTGAAGCAAGAACCGGGCGCGGCGGCCACCTCGGCCACGTTCCTAGGTGCGCGAACTCGCTCGCCCCGCTTGCGGGGAGAGGGTTGGGGTGAGGGGCCTGTGGAGAAGCTCACCCCTCACCCGGAAGCCGCGCTGCGCGCGGATTCCGACCTCTCCCCGCAAGCGGGGCGAGGTAATAGGTTGCGCGGTCGATTTTTTCGGCTTGCAAGCCATGGCGATCAAATACGTTAAATTTCGGCATCAAGGCATTAGCCCGACATCCTGTTTGCTACGAGTTGTAATCATCGGTCTCTTCGTATTCGCCCGTTTCGTCATAATCGTCCCCATCGGAATTTTCTTCGGGATCATCCTCATCAGAATTCCCCGCCGCCAAAATCTGCAGCAGATTGAGACCAGAGCCTTCCTTCTTGGTTGTTTCGATTGCCCGCACAAAGGTTTCGACCACCCCCGCGATCGTCTCCGCCTCGCCCGGCGTGATCTCGCCCCGGGCGAGCGCCGAGGTGACCGCGTCCATCGCTCTAGAGACGTCGTGGGCCGACGGCCCATTGCTCTCTCCGGCGAGGGCGCCCTCGATCGGCGGCAGACTGAACTTGATGGTACGCTCGCGGCACGGCGGCAGTACGCGTTCCATACAGAGCCGCATCGCCGTCGGGTCGCCAGCGAGCGCCATCTCGACGGCCTTGCGCGTCAACGCCTCGGCCTCGCCGGCGAGCAACGCGGCGGCGGCAAGTGTCGTCTTGTTGCGGGAGCCCCGTCGCCGGCCGCCGGGATTGCCCGATCGCCCCTTTTCGAACGGCCGCCCGCGCACCCGCTCGGGCGGCTTTAGGGAAAGCAAATCATTCATCGTCATCTCCGTTGTTCGACCGGTCGCGCACTCAGCAATCGCCGATGATGGCGCGCCGGTCGGCCTCCTCCGAGAGATAGCGCGGGTTGATCGCCGGCATGTCACCCGCCCGGTTCGACTTGGCCTCGACATAGCCGCGAGAGGAGGGCCGCATCTGCCAGGCGCCGGCGCTGAGGCCCGGCGTTTCCTCGAGCTCGCCGATCTGGCCGCCCTTGAAGCTGCCCGGCGCGAAGCTGACTTGCATGTCGGGGGTGGCGGATTCCTCCAATACCTTGGCCGAGGCCGCGACAATCGACAATCGAGGGGCTGTAGGTCAGCATGCCCTTGCCGGTGATCAGCCAGTGCACGACCTCGCCGGCGAGCGGCAGGCCGCGCGAGCGCTCGTTGGCGGTCTGGGCGCCGACGATCGGGTAGGAGACGCGTGCGACATAGTGGTCCTGCATGTTGCGGCCGACGCCGCGCACCCCGTGCATGACCGGCACGCCGATCCGCCCAAGATGCTCGGTATCGCCGACCCCGGACAATTGCAGGATGTGCGGAGAGCCGACCGCGCCCGCCGACATGATCCCCTCGCGCGCCGCCTCGGCGGCTCGATTGCTGCCCCTGGCCCGCCGCGCGAGAATTCGATGCCGGTCGCGCGCTTGCCGTAAACGGGACGTCCACCCGCTATCCCGCCTTAGTAAGCGGAGTCCGGCAAACCCGCAATCGCTTGTATCTTCTGCAGGAAAACAACGAATCCCCTGAGTTTTTCAAGATCTTCTTCGGTTATACCATCAGGGTCAAAATGCATAACATCATTCCGGACCTGCCGTATCCTTTCCAAACTAGTGATAAAAATTTTTCTGTCGATCAGTACGTTTAGTTTTGACCAAGATTCGGGTCGCTCAAGCAAACGAATGTACTCACCGAAATTTAGATCGAAGACGCTATTCACAACGCGAGTTGCATCCCCCGGATCGCTGGCTCTACGTAGGTCATCAGGCGTAAATTTAGCCCTCGAAATGAAGGTCCTCATGTGATTTTCGATTTCCCCTAATAGAAGAAAAGGTTCTGAAAGTTGTTCAAACTGCATGCTCAAATCACTTGTGGTCACGATCCCACTGATTTTTTCTGTTCTGTCGCGAATCAATACGTATTGATTCCTTACAATCTCGTCAATCGCATCGAGCATGGATGTGTCTGCGCTAATAACACGCGGCATCTCCATGCACTCGCGTACCTCAGTGCATTTCACGCCAAGAGCCAGCCGCATTCCAAGCGAGCGCCAGCTCACCATGCCCTTTACGACGCGGTCACCAACCATAACCGGCAGCTGGGAGAAATCCCTCTCTAGCATGATCGTAATCGCCTCGGTAATGCTTTGATTTGGGGAAACGCAAGTCGGTGCGAGATTGGCAGACCGAAGCCTGCCAATACGAAAAGTCGGATCGCCGCTGAACGTGCGGATCGACAGCTCTGGAACACCTTGATCGGTATCAGCGGAAAGCGCATCTGTATTATCAGCCAGATCATTGGATGCGATCGGCTCAGTCAATTGAAACTCGATCGGCGAATCGATGTATTGCTGATAAAAATATGGTTCCGTGCGTAGCTCATTTACGCCAAGTGCCTCATCTATCGTGAAGGTAATATTGGCGCCCCGTCTCTTAGCTCCAAACCAATCCAATAACTCGCGCACCGTGACGGCCCCGACTTTTTCTCCGTTTCTGAGGCGGCCTGCTATCTGCTGTAATTTTCGATAGCCATCGTCGGGCTTACCCGCGTCCATCGATGTTCTCCCCAAGCGAACTCCGGAACTTTATCGCCAGATCTCCCGCTCGAACAGACATCGTAAACTCCCGATCGAGCCGAGCACGCTCGACGCGATCCGCCAGGCGCTTGAAAAGCCTAGCTTCGCGATACGGTCGTCGAGTGGCTTGTCGCGTCAAGAGGCCGCGAGCCGGCGACGTGCGCACAACGGCACCAAGGCCGCTCCACTGGCAGTCGCGGCGGACTCTGCCGCCCGTCGCGCGTGCGCCTCGCCGTATTGGCGCCCATCCACCGGCGTGAACAGGTGGCGCAACACCACAAGCCGTTGCTTTGCGGAGGGAACCACAAGCCGTTGCTTTGCGGAGGGAGTTGCCAGCTCCCGCGTCGATCAGAGATTCTTCGGTCACCCGGAAAGGCGCTCTGCGCGAGTGTGAGTTGCGGTCGGCGGCGAAGAATTCGAGGAAGCGCATGAAAGCGCGCTCGCCGGCGGAGGCAACAAGCGCCGGCCGCCGTGGCTGAACTTATCGGGAGGAGTTCGTCCATGGAGACACGCACCAGATCAGTTTGAGAGAGTCGGTGATCGCCAAGACCGGGTCCTGCTCGCAGATTGAGGGATTGGACGACGTGACCGCCCGCCAAATTTTTGGCGCTGAGTGCTTGCTTCAGAACCGGCGGCGGTCGGCGTGGTGCAGATTCGCCTCCGCTACGCCGCCAGTCGTTGCCGCGCGGCACCCTTGATGATCGCCGCACCTTTCTCGGCGATCATGATCGTCGGCGCGTTCGTGTTGGTCGAGGTGACCGCCGGCATCACCGAGGCGTCGATGACCCGCAGCCCATCGATACCGTGCACACGCAACTCACTGTCGACCACGCTCGTCGGGTGCGAACCCATCATGCAGGTGCAGCTGGCGTGATAGCACGTGCTGCCGTTGCGCCGCGCGTAATCAAGCAACTCGTCGTCCATCTGGATATGGCCGCCGGGCAGGCTTTCTTCCCGAACGAACTGCTTTAGCGCGGGTGCGGCGAACATCCGCCGGGCAAATCGCAAACCGCCGATGATGGCGCGCCGGTCGGCCTCCTCCGACAGATAGCGTGGGTTGATCGCCGGCATGTCGCCGGGGCGGTTTGACTTGGCCTCGACATAGCCGCGCGACAACGGCCGCATCTGCCAGGCGCCGGCGCTGAGGCCCGGTGTCTCCTCGAGCTCGCCGATTTGGCCGCCCTTGAAGCTGCCCGGGGCAAAGGTGCATTGCATATCGGGTGTCGCCGACTCCTCCAGCACCTTGACCGAGGCGGCGACGATCGACGGGCTGTAGGTCAGAATGCCTTTGCCGGTGATCAGCCAGCGCATGAACTCGCCGGCGAGCGGCAGGCCGCGCGAGCGCTCGTTGGCGGTCTGAGCGCCGACGACGGGATAAGAGATGCGCGCGGTATAGTGGTCTTGCATATTGCGGCCGACGCCGCGCGATTCACGCACGACGGGGACGCCGATCTTCGCCAGATGCTCGGGATCGCCGACACCCGACAATTGCAGGATGTGCGGCGAGCCGACGGCACCCGCCGACAAGATCACCTCATGCCCGGCCGCGGCCCGCTCGACCGTACCGCCTGGACCACCGTGCGAGAATTCGACGCCGGTCGCTCGCTTGCCGTCGAACACGACGCGGTGCACCAGCGCGTTGGTGACGAGCTGGAGGTTGGGCCGCTTCAGCGCCGGATGCAGATAGGTGCGCGCAGCGCTGGCGCGGCGACGGCCGCCGCGGGTCTGCTGGCACCAGCCGATGCTGTCGCCGGCGCCCGGCGGCAGATCGTTGACGTCCTCGCGGTATTCGAGCCCGATTTGCTTGCCGGCCTCCAGCACCGTGGCACAGATCGCCGGCCGATCCACCTTCGAGGTGAAGAGCGGCCCGTCCTTGCCGCGCACCGCGCTGCCGTCGCCCTCCCAATGTTCGGCCTTGCGGAAATAGGGCAGGCAATCATCCCATGACCAGCCGCGGTTGCCGAGCTGCGCCCAGTGGTCGTAATCCTCCGGTTGGCCGCGGATGTATATGAGGCCATTGATCGACGATGACCCGCCGATCACCCGGCCGCGCGTGTAGACAATCGCGCGGCCGTTGGTGCCGGGGTCCGGCTCGGACCGAAACTTCCATGTCAGGGTATCGTGGTCGAGCATCTTGAAGAACCCGGCAGGGATGTGAATGAGCGGGTTCCAGTCGCGCCCGCCCGCCTCGATCAGCAATACTTTGGTGCCGGGATCCTCGGTCAGCCGGTTGGCCAGCACGCAGCCCGCCGAGCCCGCCCCGATGATGATGTAATCCGCCTGCATATTCCGCGCTCCCTCCGGGCCCCACGGACCCATGGCCGTTCGGCCCACTGCCAGATCGCTTATTCGCGCGCATAGTTTAGCCCGCATCCTGGCCGTACCGAAAGATGGCCTGAGCATCACGGTCCCGCGGCCGAGTTTGATCCGCGGTTAACAACCCGGCTTTAAGCTCGCCAGCTTGGCGCGAGCGCGCGCCTGAGCCGAAAAGGATGCCCGGATGTCGATGATAGCCCGCTTCGTCGCGATCTCCCCGGATCAGCTCGCGACGATCAAGGATACGCCCGAGATGGTTGGGGGCGTGTTCGCCCTGGATGCCGGGCTGCCGTTCGAAAGCCCTTCCGACCTGCAAGAGCGCCTGCGCCGCCAGGCGCCGCAGCTGGTGGCCGACATGCTCGAGCGGTTGCCGCCCGCTGTGCGCCAGCAGTTGCGGCAGCGGCTCGGCCTCGGCGAGAACGGCCTCCCCAACCCTGGCGCCGACAATGTGGTGCTGCTGCAGCTGGCGCAGCGTGAGGCCGCCCGGCGCCGCGCGCCGCCGGCGCCCGGAAACCCCGGCTACAGCGTCACGCTCGACAAGGCATGGCACGGCCTTCATTACCTGTTATGCGGCAAGCTCGAGCCGGCTCCCGGCCCTCTCGGACAGGCCGTGTTCGGCGGCAGTGAAATCGGCGAGAACCGGGGCTATGGGCCGGCACGCTATTTCGCACCGTCGCAGGTCGCCGAGATCGCAGGTGCCCTCCAGTCGCCGGGCCTGGAGCGGGAGCTGCACGGGCGCTTCGATGGCGAGGCGATGACGCAGCTGGGGATCTATCCCGGCGTTTGGGAAACCGACGACCACGACTGGCTGATCGAGGCGTTCCGCACCCTGCGCGATTTCTACGCCGCGGCGAGCCAAGCCGAACAAGCCGTTGTTACCCTGATAGAATGACCCGCCCCTCGTGCAGGGTTGTGCTTGCGCCCCTGACGAGAGGTCAACAATCGCCGGTCATCGATCTCGACCACCACGAGCGCTGAGGCAATCACGCTTGCATCGACCACACATCCTCACCTCGCGCTCCGTTCCGCGGACACCGGCCGCTCGCCGGTGGCGGCTCGGGGGCGCTGTCGAGATCTTCGCCCGAATGTCGCGCAATGTCCTGATGCACCGCGACAACGGATAGCGATCATCCTCGACCGTCCGGTTTTGTCACGTTCGGCGCCGCTTGCTTGGCGGATTGCGCGTAGGGACCGAAACTGCAAGCGCAACCCGCCACCGCGCATGGCAGCAGAGAGATTTCGCCGGTTTCCGTAAAAAGAAGCGGGCCTATGTCCGGAACGGCAATGGTACTGCCGAGATCGAAAAGAACGTTGCATAACCCGCTTCACGGTTTTGTAGTCGACATGACCAGCGTCGGCTACCCCTGCACTATCAGGAACTCAACGACGGAGGACCATGGACATGAGGCATCTCTTGAGCGGCGTAGCGATTGTTGCCGCGCTCGCGATCGCCGTACCGGCTTTAGCACAGCGTTCGGGCCCGGGTCCGGGCGCGCAGACCACTACCGGCCCAGGCGTCTATCCCCCCGGGGGGCCCGGGCCGTCCTCTTCGCTCCACAATCTGCCGGCCGGGTCTCCCGGTCTGACCGGTGCGGCGCCTTGGGGGACGCTCCCTCCGCAAACTACGATGTCCCCCGCGGTCTCGCCGCAGTCACGGTAGTTCGGCGAGCAAGATTGAACATTGCGCTGATGGGCGAGCCCCGCCTTCACTGCAGGCCCGCCCGTCGCGCGCCCTGCGTGGCTCGGAGCTAGCGAGCGCACGTCTTCCGTTCCCACACGTCTTAGCCCTCGTCGCGGGGATTGCCTGCCAATGGAGGTTGGCGACCTTGCCCGCTGTCGATCACTTCGCGTTGCCGCGTGGGTCGGAGTCTGTAATGACCCTTTGCGCTTGTCGCTTCCGCGCCGCGGGCGGAGCTGTATGATGCGCCGGTGGCGATCCGCGATCCAACTTCGTTCTACAGGTGTTCGTCGCCTGGGGCGCGATCCCCTTGGGGTTGCAGCTGTTGACCGAGATCGCGGTCTTCAGCGGTAGCGCGCATCCGCTCCTGGCGGCGGAAATCTGTACCCATCTCAAGGTTCCGCTGCTGCCGTCGCAGACAGAGCGCTATGCGAACGATTGCCTTGGCGTGCAGCTCCAAGCCAATTGCCGGGAACGCGACGTCTTTATCATCCAGCCTTTGGTCCCGCCAGTGCAAGAGCACTTGGTCGAGCTGCTGCTGATGCTGGATGCGGCCCGGGGGGCGTCGGCGTCGCGCACCACGGTCGTCATGCCCCACTACGCTTATGCGCGCTCCGACAAGAAGGACGCGCCGCGGATCTCGATCGGCGGCCGTCTGGTTGCCGACCTCCTGGTCACCGCCGGAGCCAATCGCATTCTGACGATGACCCTGCATTCGCCCCAGGTGCACGGGTTTTTCGGTATACCGGTCGACCACTTGCACGCACTGCGCGAGCTTGCCGGGCATTTCAAGCAATACAACCTGGTCAACACCGTCGTGGTGTCGCCCGACCTCGGCAACGCCAAGGCAGCCGCCGCCTTCGCCCGATTGCTGGGCGTCCCGGTAGCGGCCGGCGCCAAGCAGCGTTTCAGCGATGACCGCGTCGAGATCAGCGCGATCATCGGCGATGTCGCCGGCCGCGACATCATCGTGCTTGATGACGAGATCGCGCGAGGCAGCACGGTGATCGAGCTGCTCGAACGGCTGGGCGAGCGCGACGCCCGCTCGATACGCATCGCTTGCACCCATGGCCTGTTCTCCGGCGGCGCTCTCGATCGCCTCAACCGGCAGCGCGAGGTGCTCGAAATCGTCTCCACCAACACCGTCCCGATCCCTGCCGAAAAATGCGTGCCCAAGCTCAAGATATTGTCGGTGGCGCCGGCGCTCGCCGAAGCGATGCGCCGCATCCACAACGGGGAATCCGTCAGCGCCTTGTTTCACCCTGTCGATGGCGGCGGGGCCGCCTAACGCTGCCGCGACGCGGCGCGGCGAAAAGCTCGCCCGTTCACCCGGAATCCGCGCCGCGCGCGGCTTCCGACCTCTCCCCGCATCCCCGGGCGCTCGGGCGGAGTGGCCGTTGGAGATAGCGCTCGGAACTTCCGGGCGGCTGGTAGCCCGGGGAGAGCGAGGTAATTGGCTGCGCGGTCGATCCAGTACACTGAGTTCGACAACGGAACACTAGTTTGTCCCGTATGTTGATCGCCCTCGCGGCGATGTTTGTGCAACAAATGTTCGCGTCGGTCGGCAAGGTGCTTCCGGCGGTGCTGGCACCGCTGGTCATCGCCGAGCTCCACGCCGATCCCGCCTGGGTTGGTGTCTATTACGGCACCTCCGCCGCCGCCTCACTGGTCGTGCAAATGGGTTGCGGCAGCTTCATCGTCCGGTACGGCGCGCTACGGATGAGCCAGGTCGCGCTGGTGCTTCTGGGCAGCGGCATGGCGGTGGCGGCTGAGGGATCGCTACCCGGATTCGGCGCCTCGGCGATCATCGGTGGTGGCGGTGCGGCGGTGTCGACCCCGACCAGCTCGCACTTGCTTGGCCGGGTTTCGCCGGTCCGCCTGGCGCCGCTGGTGTTTTCGATCAAGCAGACTGCTGTACCCGCGGGCTTGCTGATCTGTGGCTTTCTGGGCCCGGCCATGGCTGGCGCTCTGGGATGGCGTGGCGCAGTGCTCGCCATAGCGACGGCTTGCGTAGCGTTCGCGGTGATGCTGCAGCCGTTGCGGGCCCGGTTCGATGACGACCGCGTGCCCTCGCGGCGCTTCCGGCTGTCTGATTTTCGCACCACCATTGCGTCAGTTCTGAATACCCCCGACCTTCGCGGTCTGTCTTTCGCCTGCTTCGCGTTCAATGGCGTCCAATCGGTATTCACAGCCTATTTCGTCACCTACCTCGTAGCCCTCGGCTACGAGCTGACCGCGGCGGGCTTTCTGTTCTCCGTCGTTGTGGCCGTTGCCGTACCGTGCCGCGTCCTGTGGGGCTGGATCGGCAGTTTCCACTTGGCACCCCGTGTTGTGATGGCTGGCCTTGCTCTGGGCATGGCCGGCAGCGTCGCCCTGACCGGACTGTTCACCGCGGCTTGGCCCGTTGCTGCCATGGGGCTGGTGGGTGCGGTGCTGAGCGCCACGGCGATGTCGTGGCACGGCATTCTGCTGTCCGAGACCGCCCGCTTGGCACCCGCCGGCAGCGCTGGTGCGGTGACCGGCGGCGTGCTGTCGTTCGGTCAAATTGGCGCACTTTTGGGTCCATTTACCTTTTCTCTGCTGCTCCGCCTGACCGGCGGCTACGGCGCCGGCTGGGCCGTGTGCACCATTCCCGCGTTGTGGGTGGGGATTAGTTTGTTGCGCCAGCGCGCGCAGATGGAGACTGTAATCGGGTCGGGTACGATAAGACCGACGCGAGGGTAATGGGCGTTTCGTACGTAAGGAGACGACAATGAGCAAAACAACAATGAGTAAAACCCGGGGGACCGGATTGCTGATGGTGTGGAGCGATATCGATGCCGAGTTCGAGGCCGAGTTCAATCGCTGGTACGACGAGGAGCATATATCGCGGTTGCTTCAGGTTCCGGGCTTTCTCAGTGCGGGTCGCTATACCGCTATCAGGGGAGGCCCGAAATACCTCGCGATGTACGAGCTCGAAGGTCACAACGTGTTGCGCAGTGCGGCATACCTCGACACGGTCAAATATCAGCCGTCGCCGGAACGGACGAAGAGCGGAACGAGCCGGGTCGGACGGAACTTCCTGCGCAACGCATATCTGCAGATCTTTCCGGTGCACACCAACCCGATCGAGCAGACCGTAGCGATGGCTCCGTTTCTGCAAATGGGGCGGATCGATGTTTCCGCCGCGATCGAAGAGGAGTTCAATGCCTGGTACAATACGGTCTATATCCCAGGCTATCTAACGGTGCCCGGATGTCTCGGCGCTCGCCGGTTTGTCGTTGTCGAGGGCCAGCCCAAATACCTCACCGTGTACGAGTTCGAGCATGCCCAGGTCTCGGAGAGCGATGCCTGGAGCCGAGCCCGCGCCAGCAATCCGTGGACGCGACGGGTGCAGCCGAATTTGCGGCATGACGAAGGGTCGCCCGGGATTTACCAGCGCATCTACCCGAAATAGCGAAGCGGCCCAGGCGCTGCCTTCTTGCTCGACGGGGGAGCGTGGGGCGGAAGAGTGCAGCAGCGCATTCCGCGAATGCCGATGGCGGATTACCCCCGGCTTTCGCCGGGGTCATCCGCCCTACGGGCAGTGCCCCTATTACCGCAAATCGAAAACGGCGCCTGGAATTGGCGCGCGCTTAGCCCTAGTCTCCGCGCAGTGCCGCGGCGAACCCTTGCCGGGAGAGGAGAGACGATGATCAACAAATTCATGACGGTTTATGCTGGTCATATCGACATTCCCGACCATGGTCAGGATGCCACCCCGGCGAACGACCGGCGTTATTCCAACGACCAGCTCGCGTCGGTCTTCGACAAGACCGAAGCGATCGCCAAAACGATGGACGAGTTCGGCTACGACACGTTGTGGCTCGCCGAGCACCACTTCCAGCACGAAGGCTACGAGTGCCTGCCGAACATTCTGATGTGCGCCGTCCATTTGGCGCATGTCACGAAGACCCTGAGGATCGGTTGCGGCTTCAATATCACGCCGATGTGGCATCCGTTGCGGCTCGCCGAGGATTACGCTACCGCCGACATCCTGACCAAGGGCCGCACCGTGTTTGGCGTCGGCCGCGGCTATCACACTCGCGAAGTCGAGACCTTTGGTGCGCCGATCATCGACCAGGAGGCCAACCGCGAATTGTTCGAGGAACAGGTCGAGATCATCTTCAAGGCGTTCAACAACGAATCCTTCTCGCACAAAGGCAGGTATTACACGATACCGGCCGATGTCCCCTATCGCGGCTATCAGCTCAAGGAGCTGACCCTGGTGCCGCGCCCGGTCAACCTGCCGGTCGAATGCTGGCAGCCGATCGTCAGCGCCAGCACACGCGGTATCGAGTTCATGGTGCGCCACGGGATCAAGGGCCTTGTCGGCGGCGGTGCCGCGACGATGGCGGAGGGGCCGATCCAGGCCTATCAGCGGGTGGCGAACTCGATGGGTCACGACCTCAAGCTCGGCGAGAATTTGACGATCGGCGTCTCATATTATTTGGCCAAGACGCGCGAGCAGGCGATCCGCGAGATGCTGCCGTATTACGAAGAGCACGTGAAAATGTTCGCCCCGCTCGGCTTCGTGCCGGGCATCACGCCGGCGCAGATCGAGGCCGTCGCCCGGCGCGGCGGTTGGGATGCGGCCGGCGTACCGACCCTCGAGCATTATCTGAAGCTGGGCTCCTGGTTCGCCGGCACCCCGGAGGATCTCGTTGCCCACTTGAAGAGCTTCGAAGAGCGCTATCCCGGGATGCAGCATATCAACCTGTCGCCGCCGCTGACGACCCCGAAGGACAAGATCGTCGAGCAGTACCGGATGGTCGGCGAGCTGGTGATGCCGCATTTCCAACGGCACCCGGCCGTGCAAGCAGCGGCACAATAGGCCGCGTCCTGGGCTGCGGCGTCTGTCTGAGGGGTGGCGCGGTTCGCCGCGCCGCCCTCGATCAGACCGGCGCCTCGCCCTTTAGCATCAGGCGGTAGAGGTAGCGCCGCTCGTTCATGTCGTAATCCGGGTTTGCCTTGTGGATGACGCTGCGGTTGTCCCAGATCACGAAGTCGCCATAGTGCCATTGGTGGCGGTATTCGTATTTTTTCTGGATCGCATGCGCCATCAGCTCGGCGACGAGCTCGAGGGCTTCCTCGTCCTCCATGCCGACGATCCCCTCGATCCGCACCGGGTTCAGATAAAGCGCCTTGCGGCCGTTTTCGGGATGGGTGCGGACCAGTGGATGCACCCCCGGCGGCGGCACCTGCTTCGCGCTGCCCTCGCTCAGCGGCCGCAATTCGCGCGGGCTGTATTTGCTCAGATAAACATGCACTGCCTTGAGCCCGTCGATCCGCTCTTTGGTCGCCGCCGGCAGATCGTCATAGGCCGCGTGCATGTTGACGTATTGAGTGTCGCCGCCATGGCTCGGCAACGAGACCGGAAACAGCATCGTCGCCTTGGGTGGTGCCGGGTGATTGGAATGGTCGGTGTGAAACGTCTCGCCCGAGATATAGCGCTTGCCCGGCACGGTCTGCTCGTTCGAGACATAGTAGATCTGGGGATATCCCGGCACGTGCATCTCGCGCTTGTCGTGCTGGAACAGCTCGCCAAAGACCTGGGCCGCCGCGATGAATTGCGGCGGGGTGAATTGCTGGCCGCGGACCACCAGCACATGATGCTCGGCAAAGGCGCGGTTTAGCGCGGCGCGCGTCTCGGCATCGACTCCCTCGTTCAGGTCAATGCCGCGCACTTCGGCGCCGGTGTGCGGGATCAGCGGGGTGATCGTGTATCCCATCGGGCTGTTTGCTCCATCTCGGCTCTACGTGGCAGCGGCGCGCATTCAATGAAACGTGCGTCCGCCATCGACCGCCAGCGCTGCACCGGTGACAAAGGACGACTCCGTACCGGTCAGAAACAGGATGGCCTGCGCGATCTCCAGCGGGTCCGCTATGCGTTGCAGCGCGTACCGACTTACATCCCGATCAAGGCCCGCAGTCATCGGGGTGTCCACCATGCCGGGACATATGCTGTTGACGCGAATGGACGGCGCCAGTTCGGCGGCGAGAGCCCGCGTCAGATTGACCACACCACCTTTCGAGGCGGCGTAAGCCGTCATGTTCGGGGTATTGGGCACAAGCCCCTGACCAGATGCAATATTCACAATCGTCGCGAACGGCGCCTTGGCAAGCCATGGCAAGCAGCAGCGCACCACGATGTACGTGCCAGTAAGATTGACGTCGAGCACGAGTCGCCAATCCGCAACCCCGACATCGAGCACCGACCCGTGAATAACGATGCCGGCGGCGTTCACGACGCCGTCGATACCGCCCATTGCGGCGGCACCCTGCTCAACCGCACGCGCGACTGATGCCTCTTGCGTCACATCCGCCTCGATCGAGAGGCCACGTGTCTCTCGGGCGGCTTCTGCCAGCCCTTCGCGATTGCAATCGAGCAAGGTCAGCGCGGCACCTTCCGCCGCGAACAGCTCTGCGGTTCCTCGCCCGATCCCCGACGCGGCGCCGGTGATCAGGATCCGGCGGCCTCGGAGGCGACCCGAAGGTGCGGGTGGCATCTATTCCGCCGCTGCCCGCTCGACCACCGCCGGCGCGGCCGGGGTCCGCCAGGAGTGCAGTACCGGCAATACCTCCTTGGCGTAGAGCCGCATCGATTGCTCGGCGACCGGGAAGGGAATGCCGCCGAAGCGGAACGAGGTGGCGAGCTCGAAATCGCCTACCACGCCCCGCCGTTCCTCGAACATACGCAGGATGCGGTCGGGCGGCCCCCACACTGCGGCCTTCATGAAGCCCTCGGTCATCCCCTCGAGCCCAGTCTTACGCACGATCTCGGATTTCTGTGCGTATGCGTCGTAGCCCTTCACGGTCGAGAAGTGGTCGCTCATCAATTCGTAATGCTCGACATTGCTCCGCACGAACGAGCCCATATGCCTGCGCGAGAGGTCCTCGGCCTCGGCGAGATCGGGCCAGCACACGCAGAAATCCGCGATCAGCATCGGCAGCGCCTCGCGACCGTGATACTGACGGGTGAGTTCACGGTGCCGATTGATCGCCGGCATGCGAAGCGGCCAGGGACGGTCGGCGAACATCACCATCCGCGCGCCGAGCCGGGCGCACGCCTCGACCGAGTCGTCGCTCGCGGCGACCGCATAGATGCGGCCGTCAAAGCTGTATTTCGGTCGCGGCCGAAGCTCGATGCGCGGCTGTTTGTAATATTTGCCGTCACCTTCCATCCAGCCGGTGCGCAATGCTTCGAGGATCATCGCCGCGCTTTCGTCGAACCGCTCGCGGCTCTCTTCCATCGTCTGGCGGAACGCGGCGAATTCGCGGCGCGCCAGACCGCGGCCGATGCCCAAGCGCAGCCGCCCCTTGCTCAGCATGTCTAGCACGATCGCCTTCTCGGCCACGCGCAGCGGGTCGTTCCACGGCAGGATCACGGCCGCGGTGCCGAGGTCGATATTCGGGCAAATCGCGGCCAGGTAGGCCATCAGCTGCAGATTGTCGGGGCAGAACGAATAGTCGTTGAAGTGGTGCTCGACCGCCCAAAGCGCATCGAAGCCGAGCCCGTCAGCCAGCCGCGCCAGGCGGATCTCCTCGTCCCAGGCCTGATCGTCGCTCATGCCCTGCCAGCCATAAGTGGCGAGCACCATCTGGATGCCAACGTCCATAAATCTCCTCCTGCTCGAGCGCGACCTCCCAGGAAACTACCACGCCAATTTAAACACGCCTAAGCGAGCGAGAGATGCCGTCGGAATCAATCACGTTGTAGGCGCGACCCATAACACTGCTCCTTTTGGGTCAATGACGAACCCGAAACCAAACGCTCGTTTGGTTTGCGCGGACGCTATGCCGGTGAGCCGGGGTGTGTCAATCCCGACCGGGGTCATCGACGGCGAAAAAATGGCGTGCAGCCGACCTGTCACACGCTAGTAGTGGGGTTCGTACGATTGGCTCTGGAGGGCTGGTGGGCGGCGCGGATGAAATCACTGTCGAATTGGTGCCGAATGCAACCGACGATGTGCGCGCGTTGATCGGCGAACTCGATGGCATCCTTTCGGCAGAATACACGCTGGAGCAAAGGCATGGTCTGGCGTTGGATGCGATCTTCACGCCGGATATCCGGTTCTTCTTGGCGCACTTGAATGGTGTAGCGGTAGGGTGTGGCGGGGTGGCTTTCTTCGCGGACTTCGCCGAGGTAAAACGCATGTACGTTCGCGACGTCGCCCGCGGTCGCAGAGTGGCTCAGGCGCTGCTCGGGCGGATCGAAGAAGAGGCGCGCGACGCCGGATTTGTTCAGCTCAAGCTAGAGACGGGGGTGCGTCAGATGGCAGCACTCCGTTTCTATGAGCGAGCCGGGTTTCGACCCTGCGCCGCATTCGGCGCCTACGCCACAATGGCACCGCAGGCCGTCGCCACCAGCGTGTTCCTCGAAAAGGAACTCGGTGCGTAACCGCGGCGTTGCCGGATCGATGTGCGGCAACGCTGCGTCAGCGAGCCGGTTTGACGCGACCCGGCTTCGGCTTCGCTGCCGGCGCGAGGTGCGGCTTATCGGCAGCGAGGCCGGCGAGCGCCAATGAGGCGAATTGGGCCGCGACCTCCTGCACGCTCAGTCGGCCCTGCGGATCGTACCATTTGTAGAGCCAGTTCAGCATCCCCAAGAGCCCGTAGGACGCGACCTGAATATCGAGGTCCGTGCGGAACTCGCCACTCTCCTCGCCTTCACGAAGGATCTGCTGCCAGCAGCGCTCGTAATCCTTTGGCGAAAAACCGATCATTTCGCGAAAGCGGCGCTTCACCGACTCGCGCTCACGAAGATAGACAAAAAGGTGCGGATAGTGGCGGTCGAACGCCTCCAGGTGGGCGGAGATCGCCCGCCGCAGCTTGTCGGTGGCTCGCCCGTCGGCCGCGGCGATTTCCGCCATCGTTCGATACATCTGCGCGATCGGCTCTTTGACGACGAGGTAGAGCAGCTCCTCCTTGCTATCGAAGTGATGGTACAGGCTCCCCTTGAGGAGCCCGACCTCGTCGGCGATGTCCCGCACGGTGGCGGCGTGATAGCCCTTTGTCCGGAACACTTTCGCCGCTGCCGAGACGATGTCCTCAAGCGTGGCCATCACTCCGTACCTCCCTCAATCGCTTTCGGGCGGCGGGTCACCCCAAAGCGCCCGATGCAGTGGCCTACGTCGGATTTTAATGCAAGCAGATAATCGCCTGATGATCGAGGAAGAACCGGTCGAGCGAGTTCGCCGGGCGGCGATTGAAATCCCGGCTCGGCGCCCTGAATGGCGGCGGCTCGGTCAATTACGAACCCAACAGTTTTGGCGGGCCGGTCGAGGACCCACGCTTCAAGGAGCCGCCGCTCCCGGTCTCGGGTGCAGCCGACCGCTAGGACCATCGTGTCGGTAATGACGACTATAGCCAGCCGGGCGCCTTGTTCCGGCTGATGTCGAGCGACCAGCAGCGGTAACTTTTCGACAATATTGCCGCCGCGATGCGCGGCGTCTCGGAAGCGATCGAGCTGCGCCAGATCGCGCATTTCACCAAGGCCGACCTTGCCTATGGCCACGGCGTTGCTGAGCGGCTTGGCCTGACGACTCGATTCGAGGCCGCCGAATAGCGACCCCGGAGCGTGCCTCGCGCATCGACCTCTGCTAAAGGGGGTCGATGCCGGGGTTGGTGATCACGATAGCGCAGCGCAAGGGCGGCGCCGGCAAGACGACGTTGGCCGCGCAGCTCGCCGTTGCCTGGGCACGCCAAGGCGCCCGGGTCGCCGTGCTCGACGTCGATCCGCAAGGCAGCCTCGCGGCGTGGGTCGATTTGCGGCGGGGACGGCTCGGCGCGAATGCGATCGGATTCGAGTTCGCCGCATTGCCCGGGTGGCGCGCGGCGCAATGGATCGAAGATCGGGCGCGCAGCGCCGATGTCGTCGTGATCGACAACCCACCCCATGCCGAGACCGAAGCGCAGATCGCGGTGCGTGCCGCGGGGCTGGTGCTGATCCCGGTTCAACCCTCGCCGCTCGATCTATGGGCGACTAAGGCGACCCTCAAACTGGCGCGCGACGAGCGGCGGCGCCCGCTTATCGTGCTGAACCGGGTGCCGCCGCGCTCGGGCTTGACCGATCGTATCGCCGCCGACCTTGCCCAGACCGGGACACCAATCGCCGCGACCCGGATCGGCAATCGCGTCGCTTTCGTGCGGGCGATGGCCTCGGGTCTCGGTGTGCTCGAGAGCGCCGAGGCGACCGCTGCCGCGGCCGAGATCGCCGTGCTCGCCGACGAGGTGCGCAAGGGCTAGAAGACGCCAGGACAATCGGGGGTCTCCATGAGCGAACGAACTACTTCACCGATAAGCCTTCAGCGTCCGGCTTGGATCGAGGAGTTCCGCGCTTTCATCATGCGGGGCAATGTCGTCGACCTCGCCGTAGGCATCATTATCGGCGTTGCTTTCACCGCCGTGGTGAACAGCTTGGTGAAGGACATCTTCACGCCGATCATCGGCCTTCTCGTCGGCGGCATCGACTTCACCAACATCTTTGTCACGCTGAAGGGGCCGTCGGCGCCGACCCTCGCCGACGCGCAGAAGGCCGGTGCCGTGACCTTGAACTTCGGCGTGTTCCTCAACGCCGTGATCCAGTTCCTGATCGTCAGCTTCGCGGTCTTCTGGATGATCAAGGCGCTGACGCGTCTGCACGTGCGCCAAGAAGCGGCGCCGACGCCGACGCCCTGGAGCGAAGTATTGCTGGAGGAGATCCGCGATCTCCTCGCTGCAAGACGCAATTAGCTCTCGCTCTTTTTGAAGCGCGGGCCGAGGACCATCAGCGAGAACAGCTCGAACAGCATCTGGGCGCCGACCGTCGCGGTATTGCTGGTCGCATCGTATTGCGGTGCAATTTCGACGACATCGCCGCCGACGATGTCGATGCCGGCGAGGCCATGCAGGATTGCCTGCGCCTCGCGCGGGGTCAGTCCGCCCGCCTCCGGCGTGCCGGTGCCGGGTGCGTAGGCTGGGTCGAGCCCGTCGACATCGAACGAGATGTAGGTCGGACCGTCGCCGACGACCGCGCGCGCCCGCGCGACCACACCGGCGATGCCGAGACGGTCGACGTCCTCGATGTGCAGCACCGTCATCCCGGATTCATAGGAGAACCCCCAGAACACCTCGGCCGGACCGCGGATGCCGATCTGGATCGTCCGCTCCGGATCGAGCACGCCGGCGAGCACGGCCTGGCGGAACGGCCCGCCATGATGGAACTTGGACCCGTCGATCTCACCCATCGTGTCGCAATGGGCATCGATGTGGACGAGGCCGACCGGGCGGTCGTGCCCTACTGCCTGAAGGATCGGATAAGTAATCGAATGGTCGCCGCCGACCGATATCGGCCTGACGCCGGCTTTATGGATGCGCGCGTAGAACGCCGCGATATCCTCGATCGAGCTGTCGAGGCTGAAGCGCGAGCGCATCGGCACATCGCCGATATCGGCCGCCTGGCATTCGCCTCGCGGTGCCACCTTGAGCGCGTGGTTATAGGGACCGATGCGTTCGACGTCACGCACGGCCCGCGGCCCCAAGCGGGCCCCTGCCCTATTGGTGACGCCGAGATCCATCGGCACTCCGACGAGAGCCACCTCGAGCCCGCCGAAATCCGGCAGATCGGGCGCCTCCGGCCCGTACGGCAGGTCCAGCAGGGTCGACAAGCCGGCATACGGCATCGAGCGCCGGTAGTTCACGCCGAACACCAGCGACAGGGCCTTTCTGAACTCGGCCGGCGCAATTTCAGTCTCCTTGGCCCCGGTATATTTGGCGCGTAGCGCCTTCAGCTTCGCCCTGTCGAACATGACGGGGTGGCTCAGCGTCCCCCGCGGACGCGCGGCGGCAGCATGACCTTCCAAGGGTCGGGCATCTCGCCGACCGCGACCTCGATCAGGGTTGTCCCGCGGCGTTTCAGCGCCGCGGCGAGCTCGCGGCCGAGGCCTTCGGGGGTCGTCGTGCGCACCCCGGCAGCGCCGAAGCTTTCGGCCATCTTCGGAAATTGCGGATTCAACAGATCGACCCCGATCAACCGGTTGCCGTAATCCTCCTTCTGCATGCGCCGGACATTGCCGTAGGCGCCGTCGGCGAAGACGATCGCGACGATGTCAATGCCGTGCTTGACCGCGGTCGACAGCTCCTGGACGTTGTACATGAAGCCGCCATCGCCCGAGACCGAGACGACCGGCAGATCGGGCCGCCCGACCTTGGCACCGAGGGCGGTCGCAAAGCCAAAGCCCAACGTCCCCTGGTAACCGCTGTGGATATAGCTCCGCGGGCGGTAGACCGGGAACGCCATCCGCCCGACATAGCCGACTTGCGTCAGATCCTCGACATAGATCCCGTCATCGGGCAATTCGGCGCGGATCGCCTTGAGGTATTCGCATTGCGGACCGAGCTTGTCGGCGAGGTTTGCCAAGGTGCGGCCCTTCAATGCTTCGAGCTCTTCTTTGCGGGACGGACGCCTGATGTTTCGCCGTTCGAGCGCGCGGTGGAGTACTGCAAGCGCGGGCTTGGCGTCGGCGACGATGCCGAGCGCCGGCCTCGTAATGCGAGTGATCTCGACAGGGTCGATGTCGATGCGGATTAATTTCAAATCGCGATCCACACCCCAACGCACCTGCGGCTGATGCAAGCGGGTCCCGACCGCCAGCACCACATCCGTCTCGCGCCACAATTCGTGGCCAGCGAGCGCCGATTGGGCCAGATAATGGCGGTCGCTGATGATGCCCTTGCCGCCGGTGAAGCTGACGACCGGCGCTTCGAGCATCTCGGCGATCGCCAGCACCTCCTCGGCGGCGTCGACCGCACCGCTGCCAACAAAGAGAAGCGGCTTCCTGGCGTCGGCAAGCAATTCCGCGGCCTTGTCGATCAGTTCGGGATCGGGGGCTGCCGGCTCCGGTGACGAGTCGGCCGGCGGCAACGACACTTCGGTCGCGAGCGCCAGCACATCGGGTGGGATCTCGAGCCCAACCGGGCGCGGGCGGCCGTCGCGCAACTGGCGGAACGCCTCGTTGACGAGCCTTCCGGTCTGCGTCGGGTGCTCGATGCGGGCGGCCCATTTGGTCAGGCGCCGCAGGATCCCGAGCTGATCGGGGATCTCGTGCAACAGGCCGAAGCCGCGGCCGATCAGATCAGACGCGACCTGGCCGCTGATGCACAGCACCGGCGCGTTCGTCGCATAGGCGGTGGCGAGCGCGGCCGTGGTATTCAGCAGGCCGGGTCCGGGCACCACGGCATAGGCACCGACCTTGCCGCTGGCGCGGGCATAGCCGAAGGCCATGTAGGCCGCACCCTGCTCATGCCGCGTATGGATCACCCGGAGCGCCTCGCCGGCATCGTAGAAGGCGACGAACAGCGCGTCGTTCTGCACACCCGGCAGCGCGAAGATCGTATCCACCTCGTGCCGGCGCAGCATCTCGACCAATGCGCCGCCGCCCGTCATTCTCGCCATCGGTCCCTCCGCCCCTATTCGAATTCGTACCAGTAGGCCCTACCCTGCCGGACGATTTTGCCCACCGTCGGCGCCGGGAAATGCGCAGGCAATAGCCGGGTTCCGCGCTCGGCATGTTCCTCGATCAGGCGCGTGCGCGTCTTGCGCGACAATTCCCGGTCAGTGCAGGCGAGCGTCGACCACTCCGGTTTGAGCAGCTGCAGCGGATGGTGGATCACGTCACCCATAAAGACGCCCGCGGCGTCGCGCGAGCGGGCATGGATCACGACGTTGCCCGGCGTGTGGCCGGGCGCGCCCTCGAACCACAGCCCGTCCTCGAAAGCGTAGTCGTCGTCGACCAGCACCGACTGCCCGGTCTGCACGACCGGCAGCACGCTGTCCTCAAAGGCGCGGCGGTGCGGCGTGTCCTCGCCGCCCCGGTGAACCTCCTGCCAATGCGCGAATTCCCGGCGCGCCATGATGTAGCGCGCATTGGGGAAGGTCGGGACCCAGCTGCCGTTGTCGAGCCGTGTGTTCCAGCCGACATGGTCCCAGTGCAGATGCGTGCACATCACGTAGTCGACCTCCTCGGGCTTGACTCCGACGCGTGCGAGATCGGCGAGGTAAGGTGTGCGCATGCGATGAAATTGCGGTCGCGTCGGGCGCTCTTTGTCGTTGCCGAGGCACGAGTCGATCAGGATCGTGTGCTTCCCGGTTTTGACGACGAAGGTATGAAAGCTGAAGACGAGCTTCCCGCTCGCCGGCTCGATCAGCCGCGGTCCGAGCAGAGCGCCGTTCTCCCGCATGACCTCAGGGTCGAAGTCGGGAAAGAACTCGGCCGGCGGGAAGAACGGCCCCTCGAACTCGGCTATGCGATGAACTTCGAAATCGCCGATACGCGTCGACTGCATCTTCCCCTCCGCTTTTGTCAGACCGAAAGGGTACGCCGACACGGTGCCGGGGTCGATAGGGCGCCTGCGCCGTCCCCTCGCTTTCCCTGCCGCTCCGGGAAACTCAGGGAAAATTTTTTTCGCGGCTCGCTTCGCACCAAAAGTCGTTTGTGATCAAACCTTGTAGCCGACTCTCCGATCGAACCGAAGGTGCGGCAGGGAAGCGGCAGGGAAACCCGAAAACCGTCGGATCACCGTCTAACATCGGCCGATCAGACGCCATCATGTCAATAACGCAATTTAATAATTTGGCATGGTTCCATCCATATGGGACGGAACTTCGCTTTGGCAAGCGGGCGGCAGGTGTCGTCCCGCGTCGCACGGGTGGAAACGACGTCTTTATCGGCGCGCTGGTAGGCGCGAAGGGGAATCGAACCCCTGACCTCTCCCATGTGGTGGGAGTGCTCTGCCACTGAGCTACGCGCCTGTCGCGTCTATCGCGCGATGGTGGGCGCGACAGGGATTGAACCTGTGACCTCACCCGTGTGAAGGGTGCCCCCACTCCACGTAAGGCATTGATACAGATCGATTTGGCTGGTTCTACCCGACCAAGAGTGCACGGATCACACCATGAACGGACTCGGAGCTCACGAGCCCGCCCGTGGAAAATCCGTGGAGCCGAGTCTACCTCACCCCATACCCTCTTGCCAAGCTAGGGTCGCGTGCTCTCGCCCGCAGAAACGGTGGCCTCACCGTTGGGGCGCACCTACGGCTTGAAAGGAGGTATAGTAGGCAGTGAGGTTCCCACGGTTATGGTTCCGCCCCATAACCCGGTGTTGTTAGTAAGTGGTATGTTCTCGTATACCTGTGGTAACCCGTCGCCTTCGAACGTCGTAAAGTCCTTCTCTATAATTCTCAACACTTGTTCGGCAAAGCTCACTGGATGTACCAAGAAGTGACCATTGTCGATCAAGATAGGACCATGGAAGCGCCAATCGACTACAGCCGCCTTATCTTCGCAGGGATCATGGGGTTCCTGCTGTTTGCCGAATTGCCGGACAGATACACCTTGGTGGGCGCGGCTATGATCATCGGATCGACGCTCTATATCGCCTGTCGCGAAGCGCATCTGTCGCGTATGCACCGCGCCGTGCTCGCGGTACGGCCGATCGCTGCGCACCCGGAGGATGCCGATGCAGTGCGACCTCGTGCGGACGCGTCCGCCAGTGACGCGGTCGGCCCGTTGCCGACGGCACAATTACGTCGCTGAGCCGCAGCCGGTCTTCTGGCGCGGATCACCGCAGAGGACGCCGCGCAGTCCATACGCGATCTGCTCGATGATCTGGCGCGCCAAGGGGTCGGCATGGTCTTCGCACGTGTCAGCCCATACCTTCGGTCTGACATGGACCGGCACCGCATCGCGGCGGCGCTCGGCGAGACGCGGATTTTCACGACACTCCACGAAGCCATCGCTGCGGCGCGCAGTGGCGCACTCGAGGCGCGTCCAGAGAAATGATCGGAGGATACCCCCGCGGTCGCTTGGGTCCGCTGACCGCCTGAGTTCAAATAGCACGAGCGAGCAGCATGATAGCAACCCCGGCAATCGCTATTAACGATGCGGCGGCAGCTCCGGTCAGAAAGCCGTTGGCGTGCTCCGCGACACGCAGTATTTCGGGCCAATTAATCATTGGATTCTCCTTGATTTGCGCGGGCGGCGCGGTCACCGCAAGAAGCCCACCAGCGGCCAGACGATCGCCGCCCAGCCGAGCACGGACACCGCGCCGATTACCATCGCACAAAGCCCAGTATTCTGCCGTCTGACGCGACCTCGGCACTGCGCCCAGTGCGCCGTCAATGTCTCCGCCCGTTTATAATCCTCAATTGTCATGGCACTGGTCCCTTCCCATGTCGCGTAACATCGGCAAAATGCTGTTCATGATCAAAGGGCATCCCGGTCGTCTTCGCGTTAATGTAGATTAAATTCATCGTGTGCAAGTCGAGAATGCCTGCTGTCGGCTATCCTCTTCCAATTTTTTACAACATTTAACGCAGTTTTACTTTTCCCTTTCGACGGCCGGATATAACAACCGTTAATTTACATCAACTCGGTGCCCGATATCGCTGTATAGAGCAACGGGCGAACACAAAGCGGCTGCCACAAATTGCATTAATATTGACGATTCGGCATTTTCGTGGTATCAGTTTGGGTAAACGGGCAGATAGGTGCGGCCATTTTCGTGGTTTAGGGGGTTGCGCTGTCGGAGCGCCTGGTCCCCGCGATCACCGCAATCTCCGAGGTCGCGCATGAGCCTGCGCCTATGTAGCAGAGACGTGGTACAATATCAATTATGAAACGCGTTTTATGCGAAATAAACATAGAGTCGGGCCCCTGCCAATCCGCTGCCGACCGCGTTTTGCGGCCTCAAAATTCCGCTGTCCGCCTTTCAGCCCCCGAAAAGCACCCCTCAACGTCGAAAATATGATGCAAAGCAGTGACTCGGGTGCGATCTGACCGAGCCTGCCGTTTTTTCCCTGCCGACAGGGAAATCCGACGGGGCCAGCCATGGCCCGACCCCGCTGCGCATCGTCAAGCTGGCGGCTCCTCCAAGGAGGCGTCCTGGGGCAAGTTTCGGCCGGTATCTTCGACAGAGTTCATGGCCGCTCGATGGATCCCGCCGATGGCTGGAGGGCCATGCCGATAGAAACCCGGAATGCTGCCGGGAACTTCTGGCCTGGCTGTACGAGGCGCAACCCGCGGCCGCTCGTCAGGGCGCTGGTGGGCGCGGTCATCGGCTCGAGCGCGATGTAGTTCTGGTCTTTCGGCGCGAAGACCTGGGCATAGCGGTAGCCCGCGAGCAGCTCCACAGAGACCTGGCGCCCGGCTCCCTCTACGGAGAACGAGATCCGCTCCTCGGGCAGGGCAAAACCGTCATCGAAGTCGCGTTCACCAAGGCCGGAGTCGAGCCCGCCAAAAGGCTCCTCCTCGCCTGTCGGGATCCCGTGCCGGTCAAGTACGAGCTTCCGCATCGGCGGCAACGTTAGCCGCCACTGGGCTCGTGGAAGTCCCGGTAGTCCCAGGTAAGGATGAAAGCCGAAGCTCACTGGCACCGGGCCGTCCATGCCGGCGTTCAGCGTCGTCTCGACGGTGAGGCCGTCGGGGCGCAGCGTCGCCGCGAGCTGCATTTGGTGGCGATACGGAAAAACCGCGAGGAGCTCGCCCCGCGTCCAGTCGAGCCGAGCCACCAGGCTATCTCGCCTGCTTTCGGTCACCTCCCAGGTAAGGTGGGACCACGGCACGCCGTGGATCGGAAGTCCGTGCTCATCGAAGTGGAGGAGCGGCGAAGACGGATCCAACTCCACGTCCCGCCCCGCCACGCTGTAGTGCGACACCGCGAGACGGTTCGCCCACGGGTGGAGGAGCGGAATCCCGGCGGTGCTTCCCCTCGCGGCGCCGGTCTCGAGGTCTTCCACGCGCCGCAAGATCTGCGCGCCCCGGTGACGAAGCGAGGCGCAGAGCATCCCGTGGCTGGGCAGAAAGATAGCCTCGAGATCGCCCGCGATGAGGGTGCGAGCCGACCGGACGTTTAGGATGCCTGGGGGTCCGGGGGTGGACATCTCCATCTCTCAGCAAGCCTGGGTCCCCGTCAGGTGGCGCACGGCCCAGAGCAGCACCGAGGCATGACCGTTAGATAGCTCGAAGCGATCTCGGTTCGGCCAGATCGGGTCCCGCGGGTCGAACCGCATGACGCGGTTCCAGATTGTAAATACCGCAGGCGCGAACGTCATCGGCGTGCCGGGGTGCCCGGACTTGGCGTGCTGCACTGCATCGATGGACAGTGTGCGAGTCGTTGATAGACAACGGATCCAATGTATGGTCGCTCATAGCTCTAACATATCCAGTCATTGGGCGCCTCGTACTGCTTCCAGGGACGCCACCTTGCCCAGCCGACGCAGATGTCGTTCGGCTTGACTGAACTCGGCGGCCAAGAAGGTTTGGACGAGGTCCCAAGCCACAGCCGGTCCCACTGTCCGGCCACCCATGCAGATAACGTTCATGTGATCGTCCTCGACCCCCTGCCGGGCCGAGAAATGATCGTGGATCAGCGCGGCGCGAACGCCAGGAATCTTGTTGGCACACACAGATGCACCCACGCCGCTGCCGCAGATTGCCACGCCACGCTCGACCCGACCCGCCGCCACAGCCCGGCCGAGCGGGGTCACAAAGTCCGGATAGTCGTCGTCCGGACTCAGGCTATTCGCTCCGAAATCGACAACCTCATGGCCAGCCGCACGGAGCTCGGCGACCAGTTCCTCCTTCAAGCCGAACCCGCCATGATCAGTGGCGACGCCGATGCGCATGTCATCATTTCCTATATCAATTTGCTTCCGGCTGTCCGACCGCCGCGCGGTCCGCGATCACCGAGGCATTGTCCTGACCAATCCACCCGGCTGGGATCGACCTGTCGCCATCGCGTAGGCGCATGAGCATCCCAACCTTGTCGTTTCCGGTGACCAGCCAAAGAATGCGGCGGGAACGATTGATCATCGGATAGGTCAATGTCATCCGCCGCCTCCCCTGATAGACCCCGGTCAGCGCAACATCGGCGTCGGTGACGTTGAGCACCGGATCTCCGGGCACCAGGGAGGCCGTATGGCCGTCCGGCCCAAGCCCCAGATGGACGAGATCGAATACCGGCGGCAAGCCGCCGATGCCTCGGAGCGTCTCGGCATATCGCAACGTCGCAGCTTCCAGGTCGGACGCTTCCACCGCCATAGCGTAGATCTGCTCGGCACGCAGTGGGGCGTGCTCAAGCAGGCTCTCGCGCAGATGGGTGAGGTTTCGGTCCGGATGCCCCGCCGGCGCAACGCGTTCGTCCACCTGTGCCACATGTACCCTGTTCCAAGGGACATCTTCGCCTGCCAGCTCACGCAGCATAAGCCATGGGGTCTGGCCACCGCTCACGGCCAGGATAAACCGGCCGCGCGCGGCGACCGCCGCCCGGGCCTCCGCAGCGATAATCGCGGCACCCTCTCGGGCGACGGCTTCGGCACTCGCAAGGACTTTGATTTCCATAGCACCTCCAACCTGCCATCGCCGGGGTATGCCAGCCGCGTCACGAGGGTTGTTTGAGCTTCCGGTAATGACGGACCAGCGCATTTGTCGAACTGTCGTGGCTAAGCTTTGGCTCTGGTTTGCCGTCGAGTTCGGGGATGATGCGCAGGGCCAGCACCTTGCCGAGCTCGACGCCCCACTGGTCGAACGAATCGATGTGCCAGATGGCACCCTGGGTAAAGACGCTGTGCTCGTAGAGAGCGACGAGCTTGCCGAGGGTTGCCGGAGTCAGCCGTTGCAAGAGCATCGTGTTGGACGGCCGATTACCCTCAAACGTGCGGTGGGGCACGAGCCAATCTGGCGAGCCCTCGGCCCGGACTTCCTCCGGTGTCTTGCCGAAGGCGAGCGCTTCCCCCTGCGCGAAGACGTTCGCGAGCAGCATGTCATGCTGCTGGCCCAAAGGATTCAGCGACTGGCCGAAGGCGATGAAGTCGCAGGGGATCAGCCGGGTTCCTTGATGGATCAGTTGGTAGAACGAGTGCTGGCCGTTGGTCCCGGGCTCGCCCCAATAAATCGGGCCGGTGTCGCAGGTGACGGTGTGGCCGTCGAGCGTCACATGCTTGCCGTTGCTCTCCATTGTCAATTGTTGGAGATAGGCCGGGAACCGTTTCAGATACTGCTCGTAGGGAAAGACGCCGACAGTCTCGGCGCCAAAGAAGTCATTGTACCAGACGGCCAAGAGGCCCATCAGAACCGGCAGATTGCGCTCGAACGGGGCAGTGCGGAAATGCTCGTCGATTTGGTGAAAGCCTTCGAGCATCGCGCGGAAATTATCCGGGCCGATTGCGATCATCGTCGAAAGGCCGATCGCCGAATTCATCGAGTAGCGCCCGCCGACCCAATCCCAGAAGGGAAACATGTCGGCGGTGTCGATGCCGAACTTCGCCACCTCGGCCGTGTTCGTCGAAGCTGCGACAAAGTGTCGAGCGATCGACCTTTCGTCGCCGCCGAGACCGGCGAGCGCCCAGGCGCGCGCCGCGCGCGCGTTGGTCATCGTCTCCAAAGTCGTGAAGGTTTTCGAGGAGACGATGAAAAGGGTCTCCGCCGCATCGAGGTCGCGCACCGCTTCGGCGAGGTCGGTGCCATCGACGTTGGACACAAAGCGGAACGTCATGGCGCGGTCGCTGTAGTGCTTGAGCGCCTCGTAGGCCATCACCGGCCCGAGGTCGGAGCCGCCGATGCCGATGTTGACGACGCTGCGGATGCGCCTGCCGGTATAACCCTTCCAATCCCCGCCGCGAATCCGATTGGCAAAATCGGCCATCCTGTCGAGCACGGCGTGAACCCCGGGTACGACATTCTCGCCGTCCACGAGGATCGACGCTCCTCTCGGCGCACGCAGGGCCACGTGCAGCACGGCCCGCTGTTCCGAGACGTTGATCTTCTCCCCCCGGAACATGGCATCGATCCGCGCGCGGAGGCCGACTGCTTCGGCCAGATCGACCAACAGCCTGAGGGTCTCTGCGGTGATGCGGTTCTTCGAGTAATCGAGGTAGATCCCGGCGGCTTCGGCGGTCATCTGTTCGCCGCGCCTTGGATCATCCGCGAACAGCTTTCGCAGGTGCAGATCGCGGATCCCGTCGTAATGGGCTTTGAGAGCCTTCCAGGCCGAGAGCTCGGTCAGTGGCTCGATGCCTGCCGTCATGGTCTTGCTCCTTGTATACCCGCTCGGAACGTCGCGCCTAAGCGGCCTTTTCGAGGGTCGCGCTCTTGGACGCGATCACGGCCATCAATTCGTCCCATGATTTGACGAACGACGCGGCCCCTTCATCCTGGAGCCGGGTGGCCAAGGCGTCGATATCGACACCGGCTTTGGCAAACTCGGCCAACACCTCCTCGCAGTCGCCGCCATCGGCCGGCAGGATATCGCCGAGTTCGCCGTGGTCGGCCAGGGCCTTCAGTGTCTGCTCGGGCATCGTGTTGACCGTGAAGGGCGCGGCGAGGGCTTTGACATAGAGCACGTCGGAAGCCTCGGGGTCCTTGGTTCCGGTACTGGCCCAAAGCAGGCGCTGTGGGCGGGCGCCGGCATTGTAGACGCGCTGCCAACGCGGCGAGTCGAGCAGCGCGCGGTAGGCCTTGTAGGTGCGCTTGGCGATGGCGATGCCGAGCCGTCCACGCAGCGCGTGGGGCACCTTGTCCATGACCGCCGCGTCCCACCGGCTGATGAACACCGAGGCAACCGAACCGACATCGGGGGCGAGCCCGCCAGCAATGCGCCGCTCGATGCCGCGAAGAAAAGCCTCGGCGGCCGCGACGTAGTGCTCGCGCGAAAACAACAAGGTCACGTTTATGGGTATGCCGGCAAAGATCGATTCTTCGATCGCCGGAAGACCTTCTCGAGTGCCAGGGATCTTGATCAGGAGGTTTGGCCGCCTCGCTCTTGCGTGCAGATCCTTGGCCGCGGCGAGGGTGCTCGCCGTGTCGTGGGCCAGTAGAGGCGATACCTCCAGGGACACCCACCCGTCCACACCATTCGTCCGGTCGTGGATTGGCCGAAAGAGGTCGGCGGCCCGGGTGAGGTCGTCGAGCGCCAGTTCGAAAAACAGACTCTCTCCCGACTTGCTCTCTTTGAGCTTCTCGCGGATCGAGGCATCGTAGGAAGTGCTGTTCTTGATGGCGTGATCGAAGATCGTCGGGTTCGAGGTCAGCCCGGTCACCGACAGCTCGTCGATGTAGCGCTTGAGCGTGCCGCTGGTCAGCAGGTCGCGAGTGATATTGTCGAGCCAGATGCTCTGGCCCAAATCATGGAGCTGTTGCGTTGCTTTCATTGCATCACCTTCCTCGTCGGTGGGATCCGTTTAGAGTCGAAAAACGCCCGGTCTGAGGTTTCTGTCAAATCGTACAGCCATTGGAAGATCGCCGGCGTCAGCATGCCTTCCGTGCAGCGCCAGCGCCAGTTGCCCTCGGCCCGGCCCGGCACGTTCATCCGAGCCTCGGTGCCAAGGTTGAGAACGTCCTGCAGTGGAGCGACCGCGAGCGCGGCCGCCGAAGACCACGCCAGCTGCATCAATGCCGGTGCCGCATCGCTACTCCGGCCCTCGGGTCGCTCCAGGTAGCCCCAGAGGGCTCGCCGCTGCGCGTCGGGCAATTCTTCGTACCACTCGCGTGTCGTGGGATTGTCGTGAGTACCGGTATAGACCACCGTATTGGGGATGTAATTGTCAGGCAGGTAGGGGTTATCCGGATGCCCGTCGAAGGCGAACTGGAGCACTCGCGTACCGGGCACGCGGAACTGGTCGCGGAGGGCGCAAACGTCAGGCGTTATCAACCCCAGATCCTCGGCGATGAACGGCAGACCACCCAGCTCTCCCTGCACCACGCTGAAGAACTCGGCGCCCGGGCCCGCTACCCATTGGCCGGATTGGGCGGTCGGCGCTCCGGCCGGTACGTGCCAGGCGGCCGCGAACGCGCGGAAATGGTCCAGGCGAATGGCATCGACATGAGCCAGAAGGGCGCGCAGACGATCGACGCACCAGCGGTAGCCAGTCCGACGAAGGGCGTCCCAGTTATAGACGGGGTTGCCCCAGAGCTGCCCTTGGGCGCTGAAGTAGTCGGGAGGGACCCCGGCGACAAAGCGCGGCCTCTGCCGTTCGTCCAGCAGGAAAAGCTCCGGGTTGGCCCACACGTCGCTGGAATCGGGGGAGACGAAAAATGGCAGGTCGCCGATCAGGCGCACGCCTTTGGCCCGGGCGTGTTCCTTCAGACGCCGCCCTTGGCGGAACAACAGGAATTGCGCAAACCAAACCTGCTCGATCTGGCCCGCCAAGTCTCGCCGCGCCTGCGCCAAAGCGGCCGGAACGCGTCGGACCAGCTCTGCCGGCCACTCGAGGTAATAGGCACCTTTGTACCTGGTCTTCAGCGCCCGGAACAGGGCGTAGTCTCCGCGCCAGTGCGCCTGCTCGTAGCAGAATTGATCAAAAAGGGGCCGCAGGTCCGGGCGCGCCCCGGCGCTGAAGTTGGCCCAGGCCGTTTCGAGCAACCGGCGTTTGAACCGGATGACGGCGTCGTAATCGATGGCTGACGCCGAGAACGAGTTGCCCTCGCAGTCGCCTGCCCGCAGCAGTCGGTCCTCGATCAGGCCGTCCGGGCTAATCAGGAGCTCGTTACCGGCGAAGGACGACAGCGACTGATAAGGGGAGTTGCCATACCCCGTAGGACCCAGCGGCAGCGCCTGCCACCAGCTTTGCCCCGCCTCGTGGAGGCGGTCGACCCATGCCAGCGCAGCCGGCCCCACATCGCCGATGCCGTAGGGCGAGGGCAGCGAGGCGACGTGCACCAGCACGCCCGAGGCGCGGTATTCCGGCGGAAACGGCGGAAGACTCGCCCGCCTGCTGTCGTCGTTCACGTCGTTTTAGCCTTGCACACGGGCTCAGCTTGAGGAGCCCAGCGCGTTGTTCACCATCTCCTGGGCCTCGCTCACGATGGCGTCGAGGTGGGCCTCGTCCTTGAAGCTTTCCGCGTAAATCTTGTAGACGGCCTCGGTACCTGACGGCCGCGCCGCAAACCAGCCGCTGCGCGCGACCACCTTGAGGCCGCCGATCGGAGCATTATTGCCCGGAGCGCTGATCAGCTTGGCGGTGATCTGCTCGCCGGCCAAATTCGACTCCTTCACAGCCTCGGGCGATAGTTTTTCCAGCCTTGCCTTCTGCTCGGCTGTCGCCGGCGCGTCGATGCGGGTGTAGTAAGCCGTCCCGAACTCCGCCGTCAGCGCGCGGTAATGTTCCCCCGGGTCCTTGCCGGTGCGGGCAGTGATCTCGGCCGCGAGCAGATCCATGATCGGGCCGTCCTTATCGGTCGTCCACACGCTGCCGTCGTGCCGCAAGAAACTCGCCCCGGCGCTCTCCTCGCCGCCAAAACAGCACGAGCCGTCGAAAAAACCCGGCACAAACCATTTGAAACCGACCGGCACCTCTGAGAGGCGGCGGCCCAGCTTGTGCACCACCCGGTCGATCATGCTGCTGCTGACCACGGTCTTGCCAATCGCCGCCTGTGCCGGCCAGTGCGGTCGATGCGCCAGCAGGTAAAGGATCGCCACCGATAAATAGTGATTGGGGTTCATCAGCCCGGCCGACGGCGTGACGATGCCGTGCCGATCGGCGTCGGTATCGTTGGCGAAGGCGACCTGGTAGCGATCCTTGAGCCCGACAAGCCTCGCCATCGCGTAAGGGCTGGAGCAGTCCATGCGGATCTTGCCGTCGTGGTCGACGGTCATGAACGAAAAGGTCGGATCGACCTTCGGATTGACGATAGCGATGTGCAGCTTGTAGACGGCGTTGATCGGCTCCCAGTAGTGCACGGCGGCGCCGCCGAGCGGGTCGACGGCGAGTTCGAGGTCGGCGGCGCGGATTGCCTCCATATCGACGACGTTGCGCAGGTCATTGACGTAAGGCAGGACGAAATCTTCCTGGTGCGTCGTATCCGCGTTGAAGGCAGTGGTGAAGCCTACTCGCTTCACTCCTGTGTTGCCGTTCCGCAGAAGTTCATTGGCCCGGTTCTCGACCCATTGGGTCACGTCGGTGTCAGCCGGGCCCCCGTTTGTCGGGTTGTATTTGAACCCCCCGTCCTCCGGCGGGTTGTGCGAGGGGGTGATGACAATGCCGTCGGCGAGGTGCTCGGGACGAGAGCGATTGTAGACCAGGATCGCGCGCGAGATGACCGGGGTTGGTGTGAATCCGTCGTCCCGCTGGATGATCGTCTGCGCCTCGTTGGCCGCCAGAACTTCGAGCGCCGTGCGCTGGGCCGGCCCGGAAACCGCATGCGTGTCCTTGCCCATGTAGAGCGGGCCATCGGTGCCGTGGGCATGCCGGTAGTCGCAGATGGCCTGGGTGATGGCGAGGATGTGGGCTTCGGTGAACGACCCGCGCAGCGGCGAGCCGCGATGCCCGCTGGTGCCAAAGCTGACCAATTGGCCGGGATCATCGAGATCAGGCTTGCGCTCGAAATATTCGCGTTCGAGCCGGGCCGGATCGATCAGCATTTCCTTGGGCGCCGGCTTGCCGGCTAGGGGCGAAATGGTCATTCGCGGATCCTCCTTATAACACCGGACACGGCTTCGCGTTCCAGATCTCGGCCGCGTACTGGGCGATCGTGCGATCGCTGGAGAACTTCCCGGAGCCGGCGACATTCAAAATCGCCTTCCGTTCCCATCCGTCGCCGTCCGCGTACAGTTCACAGAGCCTCTGGTCCGCCGCGAGATAGGATTTGAGGTCCGCCAGGTGCATGTAGTGGTCTCCATCCGTCAGCAGCGCATTACGCAACGGGGCAAAGACTCCAGGTTCGTAGCGGCTGAAATAGTCGGAGGAGATCAGGTCCAACGCAGCGCGGGTCTCCGGCTCGTTGTCGTAATGCCAGTGCGGGTCGTACCAGCTGCGGCTGCTAGCCACCTGATCCGCGGTCAGGCCGAACAGGAAGAAGTTCTCCTCGCCGGCTTCTTCGGCCATCTCGATCGTGGCACCATCGCGCGTGCCGATCGTCAGCGCTGCGTTCATCATGAACTTCATGTTGCTCGTGCCGCTGGCTTCGTAGCCGGCGGTCGAGATCTGGTTGGAGACGTCGGCGGCGGGGATCAGGCGCTCGGCGAGCGAAACACAGTAATCGGGCAGGAACACCACCTTTAGGCGGCCGCGCGTCACGGGATCGCCGTCGACCGTGCCGGCCAGGTTGTTGATAAATTTGATGATGAGCTTGGCCAGCTGGTAGGCGGGCGCCGCCTTGCCGGCGAAGAAGAAGGTCCGTGGTGGGATCTCGAGGCCAGGATTCTCCCGCAGCCGATTGTATAGCACCACAATGCGCAGCGCATTGAGCATTTGCCGTTTGTATTCGTGGATGCGTTTGATTTGGCAATCGAAAATGGTGTCCGGGTCGACAATCTGGCCGGACGTCGATTTGAGCCAATCGGCAAAATGCGATTTGGCGTCGCGGTTGGCCTTGCGCAGTTCGCCGCGAAAAGCTTTGTCATCGGCAAGCGGTTTGAGCTTGCTCAATTGACCGAGATCGGTCACCCATTCGTCGCCGATCGCCTCAGTGATAGTTGTGGCGAGCGCCGGGTTGGCCAACAGCAGCCAACGGCGCGGGGTGACGCCATTGGTTTTGTTGTTGAAGCGCTCGGGAAACATCTCGGCCAGGTCTTTGACCGTCATCGTCCGCAGCAGCCCGGAGTGGATCGCCGCCACGCCGTTGGTGCTGTGCGAGCCGACGATGGCGAGGTTGGCCATGCGAATCTTGCGCTCAGGACCGTCCTCGACCAGGTTCATGCGCTGCACGCGCCCCTCATCCCCGGGGAAGCGAGTCCTGACGGCATCGAGAAGGCGCCGATTGATCTCGTAGATGATCTCCAGGTTACGCGGCAGCAGCATCTCGAACAAGGCGACCGGCCATTTCTCCAGAGCTTCGGGCAGCAAGGTGTGGTTGGTGTAAGCCAGAGTCCTTTGCGTGATATCCCAGGCTTGGTCCCAGCCGAGATGCGCATCGTCGAGCAGGAGCCGCATCAACTCCGGTACTGCCGTCGTCGGGTGCGTATCGTTCAACTGGATCGCAACCTTCTCAGGAAATGTGTCCCAATCGGCGTTGCTGTGGCGGAAGCGCCGTACGAGATCGCCCAGCGAGCAGGCGACGAGAAAATACTCCTGCACAAAGCGCAATCTCTGCCCCCGTTCCGTGGAGTCATCGGGATACAGCACCCGCGTCAAAGATTCGGCTGCCAGAGTACCAGCCAACGCTCCGACGAAATCGCCGCGGCTAAATTCCTGAAAGTCGAAATAGTCGGGGGCAGCTGCGGCCCACAGCCGCAGCGTATTGATTGTCTTGCCGCCGTAGCCGACCACGGGCCGATCGAACGGGATACCGATCAGAACGGAGGGTCGGCCGGCGGCGGGGCGCAGTTGCCCGCCGCGCATCTCGAGGGAGCAGTTGAGTTTGACTTCGACGGTCTCGTTGGGACGAGCGACCTCCCAGGGATCCTGGCGGCGGAGCCAGTTGTCCGGCTGTTCATGCTGCCAGCCGTCTTGAATGGACTGTTTGAAGATGCCGTATTCGTAACGCAGCCCATAACCCATCGCTGGCAGCTGCATGGTCGCCATCGAGTCGAGAAAACAAGCCGCCAGGCGCCCGAGCCCGCCGTTCCCGAGGCCGGCGTCGGGTTCTTGTTCGATGAGGCCGAGCCAATCGAGGTTCTTCTGCTCGGCGCCTCGCTTTACGAAGGGATCAAGCAGGAGGTTCGTGACGTTGTTGGCCAGCGAGCGCCCGATTAGAAATTCCATAGACAGATAGTAGACCCGTTTCGGGTCCTCGCGGTCGTAGGTGCTTTCTGTCCGTACCCAACGTTGTGAGAGGATATCCCGCGCCGAGCGGGCGCCTGCCTCAAACTGTTCTCGCGCGCCAGCGGCCGTCGGAGCAACGATGTCGTCGAAGAGCAGATGCCGCTCGTACAAGGCGTCGTCAGTCCCGGAGAACTGGATCGGACCGCAGCCGTATTGTCGAAGAAGGTCCTGCCCGGTGTCCGATAGAAGAAGGTCCTGCTTAGTGTTTGATTTCTTTGAACGCTTTGCAGCCATTTCACTCACCTCGGTCATGGCGACTCATGCTCCTCGCCGAAGGCCAGATCGGATCACGTCTCGACATGACGGCTATCGTTCCATAGCTGGATCGCCGGCGCGGTCAGTTTGTGCTCGTAGCCCAGTGCGCTGAGGCTTGCAGTGGTCAGCAGGAAGTGCTGGCCGGCCGCCGCTCCGAAACCGAGCCAGCGGGGGGCGAGCACCCGCAGGAAATGTCCGTGCGAAAAAACCAGCACGTCGCCGTTGATCGCACGCACCCGGCTCACGACGCGGTCGGCCCGCGCACCGATCTGGTCCGGCGATTCTCCTCCCGGACAGCCGTCGCGAAACAGTTGCCAGTCCGGGCGCTCCTCGTGAATCTCGGCCGTGCGGCGGCCCTCATATTGGCCGTAGTCCCATTCGACCAAGTCGGAGTCGATTTCGGCAGCACTGCCAAAACCGGCCAGTTCGCAGGTGCGGGCCGCGCGCTGCAAGGGGCTGGTGAAGACCCTGGCAAAGGTCAGTCCGCGCAGCCGCTCGCCGAGGGCGCGGGCGTTGCGTTCGCCGCGTTCGGTCAAGGGCAGGTCGGTCCGACCGGTATGCTGGCCCGAGAGGCTCCAGGCGGTCTCGCCGTGCCTGGCCAGGTAAACACCCGAAAGCGATTCGCTCATGCGACCGGTCCGCCCTCTAAAACGGCCACTGCCAATTCGTGATCTCCGGCGAATCTATGCCGAACTCGTAGGCGTGATTTTTACATGCGATCTGCTGGTTGAGCAGGGCCTCGCGAGCGCTCGACCCGGTGACGCGGAAACGCGGCATGCGGTCGATCGCGTCGATCGCCAGGCTGAAGCGGTCGGCCTGGTTTTGAATGGCGAGCTCCAGCGGCGTGTTGATGTTGCCCTGCTCCTTGTAGCCGCGCACGTGAATGTGGTGCTGATGCGGCCGGTGGTAGGTGAGTCGGTGGATCAGCCAGGGGTAGGCGTGGAAGTTGAAGACGACCGGCCTGTCCGGGGTGAAGAGGGCCTCGAACTCGCGATCGGTCAGCCCGTGCGGGTGCTCGGTATTCGGCACCAGCTTGAACAAATCCACCACATTCACGAACCGGATCTTGACGTCGGGCAGGTATTGGCGAAGCAAGGCAGTAGCCGCCAGGGACTCCATCGTCGGGCAGTCGCCGCAACTCGCCATGACGACGTCGGGTTCGGCGCCCTGGTCGTTGCTCGCCCAGGCCCAAATGCCGGCGCCTTTCGTGCAGTGCTCCATCGCCGCTTCGATGTCCAGGTACTGGAGGTGCACCTGTTTGTCCGCGATGATGACGTTGACGTAATTGACGCTCTGCAGGCAATGGTCCGCGACCGACAGTAGGCAATTGGCGTCGGGCGGCAGATAGATGCGCACCACGCTCGGGCTCTTGTTGGCGACCACGTCGAGGAAGCCGGGGTCCTGATGCGTAAAGCCGTTGTGGTCCTGGCGCCAGACCAGCGCCGTGATCAAGAGGTTGAGCGACGACACCTTGGCGCGCCAGGACAGCTCGTTGCATTTTTCCAGCCACTTGGCATGCTGGTTGAACATCGAGTCGATGACGTGGATGAACGGCTCATAGCTGTTGATCAGACCGTGCCGGCCGCTCAGCAGGTAGCCCTCCAGCCATCCTTCGACGGTGTGCTCGCTGAGCATCTCCATGACGCGGCCGTCGGGAGCGAGTTCGCCGCCGTCGGCGTCCTCCGGGAAATACTCTGCCAGCCAGACTTTCTTGGTGACGTCGTAGAGCGCCTCCAGCCGGTTGGACTGCGTCTCGTCCGGCCCGAAGACACGAAAGTTCCGCATGTTCAGCCGCGTGACCTCCCGCAGGAAGTTGCCGAGTGTCGGGACGTTGCCTGCCAGGGTTGCCCCAGGTTTCTCGACCTTGACGGCGGATTGGCGGAAGTCGGGCATGTCGAGCGGCCTGCGCACCAGACCACCGTTGGCGATCGGGTTTGCGCTCATCCGCCGTCTCCCCGCGGGAGCGAGCGCTTTCAACTCCGGCAGCAGGCGCCCTTGCTCGTCGAACAGCTCCTCGGGCCGGTAGCTGCGCAGCCAGCTTTCAAGCAACTTGAAGTGGCCGGGATTGGTGGCGACGTCAGCAACCGGGATCTGGTGTGCCCGCCAGAAGCCTTCGAGATAGTGCCCGTCCACCTCTCGCGGGGCGGTCCAGCCTTTGGGGCTGCGCAGGATGATGACAGGCCAGCGCGGCCGAATGGCCTTGCCAGTGCGGCGCGCCTCCTCTTGGACCTTGCGGATCTCCAGAACGCAATGCTCCAAGGTGGCGGCCATCGCCTGGTGCATGCTTTCGTGCTCGCTGCCTTCCACGAAATAGGGGGTATATCCATAACCGACGAACAATGCCTTCAGCTCGTCATGGCTGATCCGGGCGAGGATGGTCGGGTTGTTGATCTTGTAGCCGTTCAGATGCAGGACGGGCAGCACCGCCCCGTCGGTGATCGGGTTGAGGAATTTGTTGCTGTGCCAGCTGGTTGCTAGCGGGCCGGTCTCGGATTCCCCGTCGCCGACCATCACCAGAGTAATCAGGTCGGGGTGGTCATAGACCGTCCCGTAGGCGTGCGAGATGCTGTAGCCAAGCTCGCCGCCTTCGTGGATACTGCCGGGCGTTTCCGGCGTGGCGTGGCTCCCGATCCCGCCGGGAAAGGAGAATTGCTTGAAGAAGCGCTGCATCCCGGCGAGGTCTTCGCTTTTGTCCGAGTAGACCTCGGAATACGTGCCCTCGAGATACGCCTGGGAGAGGACTGCCGGCGCCCCGTGCCCGGGGCCACTGATGTAGATCGCGTTCAAATCGTATTTGTTGATCAACCGGTTGAAGTGGATGTAGGTAAACGCTTGCCCGGCATCCGAACCCCAATGGCCCAATAGCCGCGGCTTTATATGCTCTAAGGTTAGTGGTTCCCGAAGCAGGGGATTGGCCTTCAGGTACAGCATCCCCAGGCACAGATAGAGGCTCGCCCGCCAATACGCGTCGACCTTGCGCAGCTCGTCGGGACTGAGCGGGGTTCCCTCAACCGTCGAACGCGCCGTGCCGTAGGCCGAGATGGCCTCCTCAGAGCGAAGCGTCTCGTGGGTTCTGATGGGAGTTCTCATAATCCTGATGCTCCTGATCTGAGTGACAGACGCGTTGTGCTTTCTTACGCTGGCTTTGGTTTCAGTTCGATGACACGCGCCCGGAGCGGGCGTCGGTTCGCACAAACAGCGCCGCCACAGAACGAGGCGCCACGCGGTATTGCGTTCCCGGCACCCGGGGAGCCGCGGGGGGATCCATGATGTCCTCGGGCGAGTCCAGCGATGTGTCGATCCATCGCTGCCAGCCGACGGCCGCCGCCGGCGCGGACGGCAAGTCGAAATCGAGCGCCTCCCAATAGGCATTGAACATGACGTGAATCCACACAGGCAGCTGATACCGGCCCGAGCGAAGAGTGAAGGCGATACTGTGCGAGTCGTTGGCCCAGTCCGGACTGCCGAGCCGCACACCGTGCCAGTCGATGTCGGCGCTGCGCAGCAGCTCGTTGAGGCTCAATTCAGAGCTCACTTGGTTGTCGGATCCCATCCACCGTAGACGATGGGCGATGAATTTCTGCGCGAACCGGTACAGATCCCAATGGCGGTCGAGAAGGCTCCAGTCGAGCCAGCTGACCTCGTTGTCCTGGCAATATGCGTTGTTGTTGCCGCGCTGCGATCGGCGCATTTCGTCGCCCATCTGGAGCATCGGGGTACCGACCGAAATCAGCAGAATGACAAAGAAGTTTTTGACCTGGCGCCGGCGCAGTCGCTCGACGGCGGCATCGTCGATCGGGCCCTCGCCCCCGCAGTTCCAGGACAAGTTGTTATCCGACCCGTCGCGGCTGTCCTCGCCATTCGCCGCGTTGTGCTTGCTATTGTACGAAACCAGGTCGTTCAGTGTGAGGCCGTCGTGGCAGGTCACGAAATTGATGCTCTGTTCCGGTTCCCGTTCCCGGTGCCCGAAGATGTCTGGGCTGCCCAGCACCCGCTGCGCCAGTGAGCGCACCATACCGGTGTCGGCCTTTACAAAGCCGCGGACGTCGTCTCGGAACCGGCCGTTCCACTCCTTCCAGCTGTCCCCGATGAAGCTCCCCACTTGGTAGAGACCGGCGGCATCCCATGCCTCGGCGATCAGTTTGGTGCCGACGAGGACGGGGTCCGACTCGATATCCCAGAGAACGGGAGGATTTTCGAGCGGGCGACCTGTTTCGTCTCGGGCCAGGATCGAGGCGAGGTCGAACCGGAACCCGTCGACATGCATGTGGGTGACCCAGTACCGCAGGCTGTCGATGATCATGCGGCGCACGATCGGCTGATTGGCGTTAAGTGTATTCCCGGTGCCACTGTAATTCGCGTATTGCGTGCGGTCCTTGTCGAGGATGTAGTACACTTCATTTGCGAGGCCCCGGTAGCAGAGGGTGGGCCCTTCGGCATTTCCCTCCGCGGTATGGTTGTAAACGACGTCGAGTATCACTTCGATCCCGGCACGGTGAAGCGCCTTGACGAGATCGCGGAACTCGTCGACGGGACCGAGCGCGTCCTTCCGCGAACTGTAGCCGGCATGAGGGGCGAAAAACGAGACCGGGGAATACCCCCAATAGTTGACCAAACCCGGCGGACAGTCCTGCCGATCAAATTGGAACACAGGAAGTAGCTCAACAGCGGTGATCCCGAGATCCTGAAGGTATGGGATCTTCTCGATCATGCCCGCATAAGTTCCTCGCCGCTCCGCGGCGACCCCCGAACTCGGATGTCGCGTGAAGCCGGCGACGTGCATCTCGTAGATCACGGTCGTGGCGAAGGGCCGCCGCAACGGAGCGTCACCCTCCCAGTCGTAGACATCGGGATCGACCACCACGCTCTTCATAGCGATCGCATTGTTCTCCCCATATTGGCTCGCCGCCTGGCGAGAGTACCCATCGGGCACGATAACGGCGCGTCCGTAGGGATCGAGGAGCGCCTTGGCGGGATCGAAACGCAGGCCGCGGCCGGGATCGAAAGGGCCGGCGGCGCGATACGCATAAACCTGTCCGGGGCGGATTCCGGGCACGAAAACGTGCCAGTAATGGTAGGTGCGGTGCGTGCGCGGATCGAGCTCGATCACGCGCGCCGGGCGCGTAGCGGCGGGATCGTCGAACAGCAGGAGGTCCACCCGGCTCGCCTCCCTCGAAAACACGCTGAAGTTGACGCCCTCGGCGCGGACGGTGGCGCCCAGCGGAAAGCTCCGACCTGTGTTCGACGCATCGGCCGCAGCACGGAGAGCCACGGGCGGCCCCTCGAGCGGGGCTTCGTGTTTTGCGAAGTCGGACGTCACCTCTTCGAAACCCGAGCGCAGCACTGAACGACCCGATGTCTTTAGGAGCGGCCGTGTCTGGCGCGAGCCTCGGCCGAAATCCCCATTGACTTGAGAAGATAGATGGGTGAGGCGGGCCTGTCGACCGGGACGGGTCGTTCCGGTGAAGCCCCCGGCTCCTTGCTATTTCCCTGATCGAGCCGCAGATCGCGGATTCGTTCCCTGTTCCGGCGAAATCACGTCCCTGTTCGGCAGGAGAAGCTCCCGGTTCGCTAAGCTAGGGAAATCGCGAGGCAAGTCTTTGATTGGACAAGAAGCGCGCCGGACGATCCGGTGGTCTCGTCGGGCGATTTGCGGATTCAGTCGATTAATCGATCCTCCTCGCGCCGGCGACCTGGCCCGGTCTCGCGCCGACGCGCCGTCTCTCCTCCCAATCGGTCAGCCTCTTGCTCCAATTCCTTCGCCGTCCTCAATCGCGCCTCCCAGATTGCCGGATTACCGGCCCTCTCGGCAAATTCCCGATACCAATGGGCGAGCTCCCGTAACCTGCGCGGTTTTTGATGCCGCTCTTCCTCGCGCGGGTCGTCAGCGGCGTCGATCGTGCCGATCGGTGCCATCGCATCCTCCCTTAGACAGCTGGTATGTGCGGCCTGGCCGCCAGAGCGCGCACGAGATCGGCGCGGCTGACGATTCCGACGATGCGGCCATCACGGACGACCGGTACGCGCTTTATGCGGTGTTCCGTCAAGATCCCCGCAATCTCTTCGACGCTGGTCTCCTCGTCGATTGTGATCACCGGCGCCGACATCATGTCGCGTGCAGTCGGATAGTTAAGGCTCGCCAGGAATTCCGGGTTCACGGCTTCGCCTTCGGCGAGCATCGTCAACCACCAGTCCTGGCGCGCTTCTCGTTCAGCCTCGCTGCGGCCGGTGAGGTCGCCCTCGCTGACCATGCCGATCGGTGCGCCGCTGCTGTCGACCACCGGGACGGCGCTGATGTGCTTTTCGAGGAGAAGAGCTGCGATCTTTCGCATCGGCGTGTCGGATGCGACCGACACAACGTCGCGGGTCATGACATCGCGTGCATTCATCCGTTCCTCCCGGGGCGTTCTCTAGCGGTTCAGAGCCGAGCCGCGGTTCCGTTTGCGCTTGACGGAGGCTGCGGTCGATATGCTGCCGGCGGAGAGTTCGATGATCTCGCCCGTAATCTCCTCTTGACGCAGACGGCGGACGCTCCCGACGAGCAGAGCGCCGACCACGCTTTCGGTAGGATGCGTAGAGATGTTCTTCTCCGCTTCCTCGAAGAACTTTTCGACATCACTAACAAAACCGCCCAGCTGCTCACGCATATACGGTTCCTCGGCAGCCTCTTGCGGGGGAGCAGCCGGTACCGGCTTCGCGCTTGCTGCAGCCGTCCGACCTTCGGAAGGGGATGGCGGTGGCGCCAAGCGCTCCCGCTGCGACGCTGAAAGTTCCTCCTGAGGTGACTTCAGTTCGCGCGATAGCACAGGATGCACGGCATTCTCCCATTCCCGGCTTTATTATGTCGCCTAGCAATCGAGGCTCAGCGCGGCGGTTCAGCGCTTGGTTTGTCCACGCCCCCCGATTGCCCGGCACGCTTGAATGCGTCCGCCGCGGCCTGAAGGGCGCCATCGAAAGCCGCGCGCGATTGTGCCAAGGCACCGGTCAAGGCGGTCCAAGACGCCGTTCCTGCCCGGGCAAGGTTTTGGAAGGTAGCTTCGGCCTCGGACGCATCGGCCTTCATCTGCTTGACAGCGGCGTTGATGTCGGCCCGGCGATCGGCTGCGAACCCCGCCGCAGCGGCGTGAACCTTATCGGAAGCGTCTTGCCAAGCGTTCAGTTGGGCGGCGGCCATCTTTTGGAATGTCGCCTTCTGTTGCTCGCCCTCTTTGCTGAAGGTCTCGACATATTTTTTGACCTCGGCCTCGAAGCCGTTCCACTGGACATCCAACTCCGCCTTGGTGCGTAGCCAGGTGGCCTCGCTCGTCTCAGCCTGCATCTTGACGTCTTCCTGGAACTCGAGGCGCCTTTTGCGCAGGTTGGTGAGCAGCTGATCGGCCTTCGCGCGAGAAGCAGCCTGTACTTCGCGGGCTTGGTCTTCGAGCGATGCCAATGTAGCATCCATCTCGTCAAGCCGCTCCTTTGCCCAATTGATATAGAAATGCATGCTGGTCTGTACGGGCATGGTCGCCTCCATTTCTGAGATTTAGGAATCGAACTGCGTTAAGCCGGGTGCTTCAGCGCGCACAGGTAACTCGTGCGACAGCAGGGCCGCCTTGATCTAGATCAAGCTCTTGCCGTGCCGCTCAAACCGCGGATGGCGGCGACCGCCGAGACGGTGCGCGTCACGCAGATTGGCGGGATAGTAAGCGCGGCGGCGTGGGATTTCGCAGGCGGTCTGCCGTCGAATCGGATGTTCTACGACACCGTCGCGGCCCTTGATCCGGAGGCGGGTTTTCGCCAGGGCCTTCTCAGGGCGGTTAAGCCAGCACGGCATATGATAAGCACAATGACGCCTTGATATGGATTAAAGCCAATTGACTCTTGCTCAAAGGCCCAACCTTCGGCCGCCGCAGGTGGCGCGAAACCATCTCGTGTTAGCCGGGCTTCGCCGCCGCGCTGCCCCTTTCGAGCGTCCAGTCGACGACCTGCCGGATCACCTCGCCGAGACTGGTATTAAAGGCGGTAGTCACCGCATCGATCGAGTCGGCCGCGACTGGCGTCGTCTTCTCGAAACGCGCGGTCGCGACGGGCTCGCGGCGCGGCATGCGTAGCAAGGTCGGCTCGAGCACGACTGTCGCTTGCGGCACGTTCGAAGCGTCCCTCTCAACCTGAAACTTCCGCAAGTTGGAGAGCAGCAGAAAATCCGTCGAGAGGGTCTGACGGGTCGACGCGACGACCGGCAGGCGCCCGGTGTTCTGGAACGATTGGATCAGCAGCAGCTGCACCATCGCCGGCGCATTGTCGGTCCATTCGACGTCGGCGTAATACTCGACCTGGAACGGGCCGTTCATCAGCGCGATGCGGGAAGTGTCGATCTGGTGCGGGGCCGTCGGCTCGTCGACGACGAGCGACCAGGTGACCGGCCGCAGCCCCGGCGGGAAGCCCGTCACCGGCGACAAGGTGTATTGGCGTGGCGGTGGCCCGCCACCCAATCCGCAGGCCCACATGGCCGGGATTAGGGACACAATGATCATGCCGGCAAGAAGCTGCCGACGGCTCATCTGAGCTGTACCCCCTGCTCGTTCTTGTTGCCGAAAATGAAGCGGGTGGGGTTGCGTTCGATACTGTCGAGAATGGTTGTCGCTTTGCCGACCGCCGTTCTCGCATCGATGATCAGCGCCGACAAATCCGGCAACGAGCCCTCTGTGAACTGTCGGATCGGACGGCGGTTCTCGGCAACGACCCCGTTCAGCTGGTCCATCAGCTTGTCAGCAGATACCGTGGCCTGCCGGAAATTACGCAATGACGCCCTGATGTCCTCGCGATTTTCCTCCACGACGCCATCCAGGTGCCCGGTTAATTGATGGACACCGGCGAGGACGCTGTCGGCTCTGCCAATCACCGGACCGATGGACCCGGCATCCGCCCGCAATGTGATCATCATCGATGCCGCGTTTTCAAGGATAGTGGATATCGCCTTCTGGTTCTCGGGTGAGACCACCTTCTGTATGCGGTCGAGAGTTGCGATACCCTCCTTGATCAAAGTCGGCAGATCCTTCGCCGCGGTCTCGACGGACGACATCAGCTCCTGGGTTGGAGACGGTAAAGCGGGAATCTGGTAATAGGGCAGATCTGTTTTAACGAGCTTTACCGGGGTGCCGGGATAGAAATTGAGCTGGACCACCTGTGAACCGGTGACGAGGCTGGCGCTCTCGAGCCGCGCGCGCAGGCCCTGGTCGATAAGCTGCTGCAATCCGGCCGGGTCCAATGTCGAGGGCGCAGAATATTTCTGGATCACATCCGGCCGGATCTGAATGATGACCGGTATCTCGAATAATTTCTGGGTGGGGTCATAGCGGATCCCAATTTCGACGACCTGGCCGAGTGGCACCCCGCGAAAGAGAACCGCCGATCCGACTGTCAAGCCGTCTACCGATCCCTCGAGGAACACGACGAAGCGGCGCGTTGTCTCAAAGAAGGTGAAGCTGCCAAAGACCAGCGCCGCCGCGACCAGCAATCCGATCCCGCCGATCACGAAGCCTCCGATCAGCCTCGGGTTTGCCCGCCGGCTGCTCACGGTGCGGCTCCTGGCCTTGCGCGGGCGGCACCTCGAGTGTCTTCATGCGCCCCGGCAGGTTCCCCCCGCTTCAGAAATCGTTGGACCTCCGGATTTGGGCACTCGTCGAGCAGTTGTCTCGGCGCACCCACGGCGAGTTGCGTCTTGGTCTCGGAATCGAGGAAGACGCAATTGTCGCCGACCGCGAAAATGCTTGCCAGCTCATGGGTGACCATGACGACGGTGGCACCGAGGCTGTCCCGCAGCGCCAGGATCAGATCGTCGAGCAGGCGCGAGCTGATCGGGTCGAGACCCGCCGACGGCTCGTCGAACAGCAGCACCTCGGGCGAGAGTGCCATCGCTCGAGCGAGACCGGCGCGTTTCTGCATGCCGCCGCTGAGCTCCGCGGGAAAGTACTCTTCGAAGCCGGAGAGTCCGACCAAGGCAAGGTTCAGCGACGCCAGATCGGCGACTTCGTCCGGCTTCAGACTCGTATATTGCTCGAGCGGGAGCGCCACGTTCTCGAGCAGGGTCATCGAGCTCCATAATCCGCCGCCTTGATAGGTCACGCCGGTCGTTCTGAGGATGGCGTCGCGCCGCTCAGGCTCGGCATCCCACAGGCTTTCGCCGGAGTAAAGGACGCGGCCGCGGGCGGGCGCCAGCAACCCAACGAGGGCATGCAGTAGAGTGCTCTTGCCGCATCCGCTGCCGCCCATGATGATGAATATGTCGCCCTTATTGATCGTAAAGTTCAGGTCATGCTGAACCACAAAGTCGCCATAGGCCATCGTCAGGTCCTCGATCACGATATGCGCCTCCGGCGCCAACTTCGTTCTCGGATCACTCACGGCTGGATGCTCGGCCGCGATCATACGTTCAGAGTCGTGCAGATGACTGTGGCGATCGCATCGACCACTATGATCAACACGATGCACAGCACGACGGCGGAGGTGGCGGCGTCGCCGACGGCGGCGGCGTTGCGCGAGCAACGTATGCCGCGCCAGCAGCCGACGATTGCGACGATCGCGCCGAATATTGCCGCCTTGACGAGGCCGACCGCCCAATCGTTCAGCACGACGGCACCTCTCGTCTCGTGGTAATAGGCGACCGGCGAGATATGGAGCATGACCTCGCCGATCAGCAAGCCGCCGAGCATGCCGACGATATTGGCGAAGATCACCAGCAGCGGCATAATCATGACGAGTGCGACGATTCGCGGCAGAACCAGGAACTCCATCGGCGGAATTCCGAGCGTTTGCAGCGCCGAGATCTCGTCGCTGACTCGCATCGTGCCCAGATTCGCGGCGAAGGCGGCGCCGGTGCGTCCCGACATCAGGATGGCGGTCATCATCGCCCCCAGCTCGCGCACCATGCCGATGCCAACGAGGTCGGCGACATAGATTGCCGCGCCGAACCGGCGAAACTGAACGGCGCCGACAAAGGCCAGAATGAGGCCGATCAGAAAGCTGACCAACGTCACGATCGGCAAGGCCAGGGGCCCGCAATCCTCGATCGCGAGCAGCAGGTCGGAAGATCTGAGCCGCGCCTTGCCGACGATCAGCCGGCCGATCGCCTCACAAGCTTCTCCGAGAAAACCGACAAAATCGGCGGTTGTCGCAAAAAAACTCTGACTGCCCGCGCCCACCCGGGTGAGAAGATCGGGCCGGGTCTGTGTGCGCCTCGCTCCTTGGCGTTCAGGGACAGCCCGCGCCAGGGCGACCAGCCTCTCGGCCCCACCCGGCAGCCCCGACCGGTCGACGGAAATGCCGCGCTGACCGGCGATTGTCTCGAGCTTGTTGAGGAATTCGATCAGGATGTTGTCCCAGGCCGTGAGGTCTTGCGCATCAAAGGTGATTTTCGTCGCACGCGGAGCCTCACCGAGCCGACGCGATAATTCGTCGGGGGAATGAGCGCCGCTCGCCAAGACCCACTGCCCGAACAGCCTGATCCGAAACTCGCCGGCAGCCAGGAGGCTCGCCTCCCAGCCATTCCGCGGGGCAGCAGTATGCTCGCCATCGGCTGGGTTCGCCGAGCTCCAAGTGTTGGCAGCCATGAGCCTAGATTTCCCTAATCGTTGAGCGCGTAGCCGCGATTCGGTTAAGGCACAGCGATCAGCGGCGCAGGGCGCGCAGCTCCACCCTGCACGCCTCGCTGAATTCCCTCAGGGGATCGCCCCAGTCTTCGCTTCCTACGCGATGGCGAAACTCGTCGAACGTTTTCTCGGGGGCGGCATAGTCCTGGATCACGAGGCGGACCACCTGCTCGGCAACGCGGATCACTTCACCCGATGACGTCAACCGCATCCGTTCGACCGCGGAGTAGAGACCCGCGACAACTTCAGGACCTTCAGCCTGATGGCTCCAGGCCTCGACAAAGCGTTTGGATGCTTCGATGATGAATTCGGCGTAGAGCGCCTCGCGCTTTACCGCCTCCTGGACGAGCACCTGCGCCCGTAACTGCCCGCGTTGGGTGAACCAGGAGGCGGCGAGGGTCGAGGCCCCGCCAATCAGCGAGCCGGCCAACGCGGAGGCCGCGGAGAGGATTGCCGGATCCATTTGCCTTAACGGACCTACTGGAAACTGGCGAGCGTTGTCCTGAATCGCACTAGTGCCACGCCGAAATACACCATCGTAATGGCGGCGAGCGCGGCCAGCTGCGGCCAGATAATGCCGAGACCGGCAGCGCGATACAGTACATTCTGAGCAAAGCTGACGAAGTGCGGGGTGGGCGTGAATTTCATCACCTCTATCAGCCAGTCCGGCATGCTTTCCGGCGGCGTGGCACTGCCCGACAGCAGGTTGAGAATAACCAGCACCGGGACCACCAGCAGACCGAACTGGCCCATCGTGCCGGTGAAGGTTGCGAGCAGAATGCCGAGCGCGCCCACCGAGAATTGGTAAAGGACCGTACCGGCCAGGAACAATAGCATCGATCCGGAGAGCGGCACACGCAGCGCGCCGCGGACGACCAACCACAGCGACAGGATGGCGACTGCCACGATCACGAGGCCGTTGGCCCAGACTTTCGCGATCATGATTTCGGCCGGTCTGACCGGCATCACCAATAGATGTTCAACGGTTCCATGTTCACGTTCGCGAATCAGCGCCGCTCCCGTCAGGACGACCGTCAACATCGTAATGTCGTTGATCACCGCCATGATCGCCAGGAACCACTCGGATTTGTGGTTCGGGTTGAACGCGGTGCGCATCACGAGATTTATCGGGGAGGCTATCGCCCCTTCGCGACGCTGCAGATAGCCCAAAGCCTCCTGTTCGATGATATTCTGGAGGTAGCTGGCGCCGACGCCGGCCTGTGTCAGCGCGGTCGCATCGACATCGATCTGCACCGTCGGGCGGCGGGCGGCGAGAACGTCCTGTTCGAATTTCGGAGGGATTTCCAACACGAATACGAAGCGGCCGGAGTTCATGCCGGGATCGATCTCGTTGGGCGTTAACTGGACCGCACGCTTGAACTGCGGTTCGAGGATGGCGCCGGCGATCCGGCGTGAGAGTTCGGAATCGTCTTCGTCGACGATCCCAACCGCGACATTCTCCACCTCGGTCTTTGCGCCGGTCGCCTGCGCATAGACCGCGAAGGTGAAGGCATAGACGATCATCACCAGCAGGATCGGGTCGGCGCGCAGGCTGTACAGCTCCTTGACGCCGAGCCTGAAAACATTGGCAAGCCGCAAGGCCATATCACGCCTCCTGCTTGCGCAGGATGAGCGTTGCCGCCGCGACGAACCCCAGCGCGAAGACAACAAGCACCAGGAGGTCGGGCCAGAGTTCGGCGAAGCCGAGGGCCTTCGTGAAGGTTCCAAGGCTGATTTGCGTGAACCATCCCGACGGGAAGCCGAGACCGATCCAGAGGGCGGCTCCCGAAAGCGAAGAAAACGGGACGAGCAGGCCTGAGAAATTTATCCCGATCACGAGGGTCAGGATCGTTGTCGTGAAAATGGCGGCGATCTGAGTGGAGGTGAAGCACGAGACGAGCAGGCCGAATGCGGTCGCCGCACCGATGTAAATGAAGACCCCGGCAAAGAGCGCCCCGAGCGATCCCTTTACCGGCACGCCGAACAGGTAGATCGCCGTCAACAGCAGCGTGACGAAACTGGCGAGCCCTATCGCGACGTATGGCAGTTGCTTGCCGAGCAGAAATTCGATGCCGGTGATCGGGGTCGAGCGGAAATTGGCGATCGACCCAGTCTCCTTTTCGCGAGCGACACCGACCGCCGTCATCATCGCCGGGATCAGGATCAGCACGAGCATAATCGTGCTGGGAATGGTCTGATAAACGCTTTTGAACGCCTGGTTGTATTTAAAGCGCGCCTCGAGATTGACCGGCAGCGGCCGGAGCCCCGCGATGTGGCCTCTGGCCGCCTGATCAGTCAGATAGGTCTGCGCCAGCACCATGACATACCCGCTTGCCGTCTCGGCGCGGAACGGCATAGCGCCGTCCAGCCAAACGGAGATTTCGGGGTGCTTGTCGGTCAGCAAATCCTTGCCGAAATTCGGCGGGATCTCGAGCGCGACCTTAAGCTCGCCATTCTTGAGTCGATGGTCGAGTTCGCTAGCGACGGCGATGTCCGGATGTTCACCAAAGTACCGGGACCCCGAGAAGTTTTCGAGCAATTCCCGGCTCTCTTTCGACTGATCCTGGTCGAAGGCGGCGTAAGCGAGGTGTTCGACGTCGAACGAGATGCCGTAACCGACAGTCACCATCAAGATCAGAGGGCCGAGGAGCGAGAAGGCGAGGCGGATCGGATCGCGCAGGATTTCCATCGTCTCCCGGCGCGCATACGCCCAGAGACGGCGCAAATCGAACCGTGAGGACACAGACGCCCGCGAAACCGCTGGCTCGGTCGGTCCGGGAGATGCCTCGGTTTCGCCCGGCTTCCCTCCCGACTCCGTCCCGGCCGCATCTTCCAGGTAAGCAATGAATGTGTCTTCGAGCCTGTCCATGCCGCGATGCTTTGCCAGCTCCTTGGCCGTCCCGACGGCCATGACTTTGCCGGCATGCATCAACGAAATGCGGTCGCACCGTTCCGCTTCGTTCATGAAGTGGGTCGACAGGAAAATCGTCACGCCCTCGTCGCGCGAGAGATTGATCAGATACTGCCAGAAGGAATCACGGGCGACCGGGTCGACGCCCGAGGTCGGCTCGTCGAGGATCAGCACCTCCGGTCCGTGCAGGACCGCCGCGGCAAGTTGCAGGCGCTGTTTCTGACCGAGGGGCAGGCTTTCGGGCCGGCTGTCCGCAACGCCGAGCAGATCGAATCGTTCGAGCAGCTCCCGAACCCGAGCCGCTCTGCGGTCCTCGGGCAGGTGAAACAAGTAGGAATGCAGCTCCAGGTTCTGACGGACGGTGAGTTCGCCATAGAGCGAGAACGCCTGCGTCATGTAGCCAACACGTTCGCGTGTCGCCATGTCGCCGGCGTCGAGATGGCGGCCGAAGAGTAGCGCCTCTCCTTCAGTCGGGGCGAGCAAGCCGGTGAGCATCTTCATCGTCGTGCTCTTGCCGCAGCCATTGGAACCGAGAAAACCGAAGATCTCGCCGCGC
>Ga0209656_10000075_pt1 | contig 63376 bp, 57 predicted proteins | sample BogFormECP12_OM2_FD_188239 | JGI IMG/M metagenome (GOLD analysis project Ga0209656, IMG submission 188239) | Bog forest soil microbial communities from Calvert Island, British Columbia, Canada - ECP12_OM2 (SPAdes) (version 2) | ecosystem: Environmental > Aquatic > Freshwater > Wetlands > Bog ...
GAGGTTGGCGTACACCTCGGCTGGCGTCTCGCCCATCCGGTACGGATGATGGCTGTCCCACACCGCGCCCACCACGCCGGAGTCCACCGCGCCCTGGTCCACCAGGGCCAGCAGCTCGGCCACGACCGAGGAGGCGGAGAAGGCGTCGTGAGTCTCGACGCCGATGGCGACGCCAAGCCGTTCGGCGAGCGGCACACCGGACTCGAGCACCCGCGCGGCGGCCCGGAGCTGCTGCTGGCGGGCCGGGTTGGCCGCGGCCAGCGCACCGCCGAACACGCGCACCAGCGGGGATTCCCAGTCGCTGGCCAGCTCGAGGAACCGGCGCAATTCAGGACCTGGATTGTCATCGGTGAGGCGGATCGAGCTATCCACCGCGACGACCGGCAGCTCCGCCGCGGTCACGGCCCGCTTGACCCGAACGCGGTCGGCGGCGGGCATTGACGGGTCGATGAGCTCACCGTCGATGAGCCGGAGCTCGATGCCTGAATAGCCCCAGCGGCGACCGAGTGAGGCGGCCGAGGCCAGGGTGGCATCCGGGAAGGCCAGGGTGCTGAAGGCAATGCGCGGTGGTGAGCTCATGAACAGGTCTTCCTTCATAACTCCCTGCTACTAGCTTGGCTAATGTGATGTTGGGGATTTTGGGATGAGGCCCGCCCCCGGTGGGGGGGTTACCGAGGGCGGGCCCGCTTTGGTTGCGCCGGGGAGCCTTTTGAGGGACTACGCCGGACGCAGATGCAGGATTACTACCTCATCGGTGCCAGAGCCGGGACCGTTGTTCGTGCCCGACGGCTGACCGCTGTCGTACGGGTTCGCCTGGCTCGGCCAGCCGGTGTAGTTCTGCGAGTTGTATTCGAACCACTCCGGCGCCGTGGAGACCGGGATCACCGGCAGGTCGGCCGCGACGTACTGCTCGAGCGGGACGAGGGCGGTGGCCTGTTGCGAGACCGTCGTTGCCCCGGCCAGCGTGGCCAGATCGGCGTTGAGCGCCGGGTCGTTCAGCCGCTCGTAGTCGCCAACGGCGGCCGAGCCGGAGGCGAGCGCGCTGTTCAGCCAGCCGTCATACATGTTGTACGGGCTGATCCCGCCGTTCGACCAGTGCTCGGTCACCGAGAAGTCGCCGTCGGCGACATCAGCGTTCCAGGCGTCCACGGACAGGCCCTGGAACGTCGCGTCGATCCCGGCCGCCCTCAGTTCCTGGGCGGCGATGGCGTCGACCTGAGACATGTCCGTGTACGCGGACGGGGCGATGATCGTCACCGAGACGGCCTTGCCGCCCTTCTGGAAGTAACCGTTGCTCCCCTTCGTGAAGCCGGCCTTCTCCAGCACCTGCTCGGCCGCGGCCGTGTTGCTCGTGGTCGACATGGTCGCCGACGCCACCGGTCCGGCCCAGGCCTGGAAGGTCGGCAGCGTCAGCCCGCCCGATTCGCTGATCGGGCTCGCGAGACCGGCCTCGCCCTCGGAGGCGAGCAGCGTGCGGTTGACCGCGAGGCTCATCGCCTGCCGAACGGCCAGCTGGTTGGTCGGCCACTTGGTCAGGTTCGGCTCGAGGCTCTCGTCGCCGCCGGCCGCCTCCCAGTAGTTGTGGTGGGCCGGGTCGGTGGCGACGAAGTTCTTCTGCAGCCCCGGGATGTAGTTCCCGGTCCAGTCGATCTGGTTGGAGAACAGTGCGCTGAGCGCGCCGGTGTTGGAGGTGTAGACCGGGAAGTCGACGGTCGGGACCTTGACGCTGGACGCCTGCCAGTAGTAGGGGTTCTTCTTCAGTATGAAGCCCTGCGGCGTGAAGCTGCCCAGCATGTACGGCCCGGTACCGACCGGGTTCGCGTCCGTGAAGGTCGCCGGGGTGACGCCGCTCCACTGCGACTTCGGCACGATCGCCTGGCCGGCGATTTCCTCCAGGTTGGTGTACTGGGATGTTGGGAACGTGAGCGTCACAGTGTTGCCGGACGTGCTCACGCTGGAGATGGTCAGGCCGCCGCTGTTGATCGACGTGTTGGCCTTCACCAGATTGAAGGTGAAGGCGACGTCGGCCGGGGTCAGCGGAGTGCCGTTGTTCCACTTCACGCCCTGGCGGATCGTGAAGGTGATCGTCTTGTCGCCGTTAGACCACGCATAGGACGTGGCGAGCCACGGGTAGCTGATCGTCGGCGAGGCGAGGTCGAACTGGATCAGCGGTTCGTAGATGAGCCCGGTTGCGCCCATGCCGTAGGCGGCCGGGGTGGGGTCGAACGGGTTGAAATCCTGGGTGATGGTGGTTTCCGGCGAACTCTCCATGACCAGGGTCTTTCCCGTGGTCGAGGCGCTGCTCGAGCTCGATGCCGAGCTGGAACTGGAGCTGGAGCACGCGCCTAGCCCGACCGCGAGCAAGCTGGCGGTCGCCGCCGCGAAGAGCCATCTAATTCTGTGCGATCTCTTCATCAGTCTCGTCTTTCTCTCGGGTTTCATCGGTTGTGGACTATGTGGTCGTCGTGTCCCCACCCCGCCGTGGCCCGGAGACGAGCTCCGGTGCGGCGACGTCCAGGTGCCAGCAGGCCGCGCCCCGCGTGTCCGAAATCTGCATCAGGGCCGGGTCCTCCCGCCGACATAGATCATCGGCGAACGGGCACCTGGGATTGAACGGGCAGCCCTGCGTGGCCGCGCCGTCCAGGTTCTGCGGCCTTTCGGATGCTGTGGCGGGCCCCTGGCGCCGGCCGCCGCCGCGAAGCGCGCTGCCGAGGTTGTCCGGGTCCGGCGCGGAGGCGACCAGTAGCTGTGTGTAGGGATGCGCCGGGACCTGGGTGACCTCCTCGGCTGGGCCTCGCTCTACGATCTCTCCGGCGTACATGACCAGGATCTCGTCCGCGAAGTAGCGGGCCGAGGCGATGTCGTGGGTGATATAGAGCATGGCGAGCCTGAAACGCTGGCGGAGGTCGTCGAGCAGGCTGAGCATCTCTAGGCGGATCGAGACGTCGAGCATGGACACTGGTTCGTCGGCGAGCAGCACGCTTGGCCGGGCGGCCAGCGCACGGGCGAAGGAGACCCGCTGGCGCTGGCCGCCGGACAGCTCGTGCGGGTACTTGGCCAGGAACTGCTTGGCCGGCGTGAGCCGTACCTGCTCCATCAGGGTGACGACCTCCTGGCCGACCTTTGCGTCCTTGCCCTGGTGAAGCTTCACCGGGCGTTCGAGGTGGTAGCGCACGGTGTGTATCGGGTTGAGCGAGGAGAACGGGTCCTGGAAAACAAGCTGGACCTCGCTCTTGTACCGCCGGAAGTCCCCACGGCTGGACACCTCCACCTGCTTGCCATCCAGCCGGATCGTGCCGGAGGTGAGCCGTTCCTGCCCGGCCAGGAGCCTGGCCGCGGTGGACTTGCCCGAACCGCTCTCACCGACGAGCGCGACGACGGCGCCGCGGTACAGGTTGAAGGAGACGTCCCGCACCGCGTGCAGCGCGTGGCCGCGGCCGATCCGGAAGTCCTTGCTGAGCGAGATCGCCTCCATGGCGAGCGGCCCGCGTGCCGCGGCCGCGGACGTCACGGTCTGCTCGGTCATGTTCCCAGCTCCCCGGCTGGGCTCTCGGAGGCCGCGGACGGCCCGGGCGGCGCTGGAGTGTCCGGGAGCACGAACGGGCAGGCCGTCACGTGGTCCGGATCCCTGGACGTGGCGACCGGCAGCAGCCGCATGTCCACGTCCCGGCACTCTGGTCTGGCGTACCCGCAGCGGGGCATGAACGGGCAGCCGGGAGGCGGGTGGCCCAAATCAGGCGGTGAGCCCGGGATGCCGGCCAGCTCACGGCGGGATCCGCGCAGCGACGGGAAGGAGTTGAGCAGGCCCCGGGTGTAGGGGTGGGCGGCCTCGCGGTGGATCTCGTCCGAGGTGGCGATCTCGACAAACTGGCCGGCGTACATCACGACGATCCGGTCGGCCAGTTCGAGCAGGAGCGAGAGGTCGTGGGTGATGAACAGTATCGAGAAGCCCAGGCGGTCTTTGAGCTCGACGATCTGGGCCAGGATGTCCCGCTGCACCACCACGTCGAGCGCGGTGGTCGGCTCGTCCATGATGATGATCTCCGGTTCGGCGGCCAGCGCCATGGCGATCATCACCCGCTGGCGCATGCCGCCGGACAGCTCATGAGGATAGCTGCGCAGCCGGGACCGCGGGATGCCGACGAGGTCGAGCAAGGATGCGGCCCTTTCGTGGGCTTCGTCCCTCGGCATCTTCAGGTGGGCGTGGATGGCGTCGAGCAGCTGGTCGCGGACGTTGAGCACCGGGTTGAGCGCGTTCATCGCACTTTGGAAGACGATGGCGATCTCGCGCCAGCGCAGCCGCCGCAGCTCATCCGGCCGCATTTTCAGTATGTCGGCAGGCCCGGATACTCGGCGGCCGCGGTAGGTGACGCTGCCGTTGGTGACGAGGGCGGGGGCGCGCAGCAGGCGGCAGGCGCCGTAGGCCAGCGTCGACTTGCCCGACCCGCTCTCGCCGGCCAAGCCGACGACCTCGCCGGCCCCGAGGGCGAGGTTCACCTGGTCCACGGCGCGCACATCGCCGGCCGGGGTGCGGTACACAACCGACAGGTCGCGGATGTCGAGCACGGGACCGGGGCCTGGGGCGACGGCGTCGGCCAGGGATGAGCCGGCCGCGGGACCGGCCGCCGCGCCGGTTGCGCGGTGAGTCGCCCGGTCAAGGGCCCGGCCGTCGGCCCGGCCGATGGCGCTGTCGGCCGCCGGGTCCGCGCTCATCGGCCCTCACCCGCCTCGGCCTTGTCGAGCAGCGAACTTCGTGAGAACGAGTGCAGGAAGCCGGCGAACCCGTTGCGGCGCTGCGAGATTTCGCTCAGCACGGGTGTGGGGTCCGCAGGCTTGAGCCAACGCCCGGCGATCCGGCTGGCACTGCTCGCGTCGCGCAGGCGGGGGTTGCCGAGCTCGTCGATGCCCGTGTTCAGCAGCACCAGGGCGGTGCCCATGAGCGCCACAGCCAGGCCCGGTGGCACGAACCACCACCAGGCCCCGAGCTGCAGTGCCTGCTGGCTCTGGGCCCAGTAGAGCATGGTACCCAGGCTCCAGCTGTTCAGGTCGGCGACCCCGATGAAGGCGAGGGCGACAGAGGCCCCGATGGCGTACAGCACGGTGTTCACGAAGCTCGCCGCGATCAGGCTCACCTCGTTGGGGACGATCTCGACGGCGATGATCCGCCAGGTTCTCTCCCCGGTCTCCCGGGACGCGGCCACGAAGTCGCGATTGCGGATGGCCAGGGTCTGGGCCCGCATCACCCGAGCCCCCCACGGCCAGCCGAGCAGGGCGAGCACGATGATGGTCGGCGCCTCTCCCCGATTCGGAAAGTAGCCGAGCAGGACGATGAGCAGGGGCAGCGCCGGAATCACCAGGAACACGTTGGTGACCAGCGACAGCAGTTCGTCCCAGAAGCCCCCGAGGAAGGCAGCCGTGACGCCCACGATCACGGCGAGCGCCGTGGCCACCACGCCGACGATGATCCCGAGCTCCAGGGTGAGGCGGATCCCGACCAGGAGCTGGGACAGCACGTCTTGCCCGCTCTGCGTGGTGCCGAGCAGATGGGCCGCGCTTGGCGCGTTCATCGATACGCCGGGCGAGGGGTTCTGGTACGAAGGATCGTACGGGGTGACCAGCGGCCCGATGATGGCCGTGAGCACGAAGAGGCCGAACAGGACGACGCCCGCCTTGGCCTTGGTCGGCATCCGGCGCCACCAGCCGGGCTGGGCGGCTTCCTGGGTGACGGCGGTGAGTTCGGTGCTGATGGCCGGTGCGACAGTCATCGCGTGGCCTCCCGGGCTCGGGCGCGGGGATCGACGAACACGATGATGACGTCGACGATCAGGTTGGCGAGCAGGACGGTGAACGTGATCACCAGGAAGATCGCCTGTGTCAGCGCGTAGTCGTTCGAGGTCACCGAGTTGACCAGCAGCAGGCCGATCCCCGGGTAGGAGAAGACGATCTCCATGATCAGGGCGCCGGATACCACGAAGCCGATCGCCAGGGCGAAGCCCTGCAGCTGCGGCAGGATCGCGTTGCGCGCGGCGTAGGTGAGGACGACCCTGCGGTTGGACAGGCCCTTGGCCTGGGCGGCGACCACGTAGTCCTCGCCGCTGGTCGTGATCATGACGTTGCGCATCTGCAGCATCCAGCCGGCTATCGAGGTGAGCACGATGGTGAGGGCCGGGAGCAGCGAGTGGTAGACGGCGCTGCTGATGAAGTCCCAGTGCCAGCCCGGGATCAGGCCCTGGCCGTAGCCCTGGCCGATCGGGAAGACGTGGAGCTTGACAGCGAACAATTCAAGCAGGATCAGCGCGAAGAAGAAGTAGGGAATCGCCTGCAGGAACATGAGCCCGGGCAGGACGCGGTCCAGCCCTCCACCGTGCCGCCAGCCGGCCGCGATGCCGAGGGCGGTACCCACCAGGAAGGCAATCACGGTCGCGGTGCCCACGAGGACGATCGTCCAGGGCAGGGCCTCGCCGAGCAGGGTGGAGACCTGGGCCGGATATTCGCTGGTGCTGGTGCCGAAGTTCAAGTGGGCCACGTCGACGAGATAGGCCCAGTACTGATGCCAGATCGAGCCCGGATGCCCCACGCCAAGCATCGCCTCGATCGCGCGGTAGGCCGCGGGCTGCAGGTTGGGGAACTTCGACATGATGCTCTCGACCGCGTTCCCCGGCACCAGGCGCGGGATGAAGAAGTTGATGGTGAGCGCCACCCAGGCCGCGACGACGTAGAAGACCAGGCGGCGAATGATGAAGGACATGGCGGCTCCTATGCCTTCGCTGCTTGGCGGGCCGATCGGGAGGCCTTGGGACCGCCCTGGCGGGAACCGCGGCTGCCCGTCCTAACGGCGGCCGAACGTGCCCGGGGGGGCTGGAGCGTCTCGACGACCCGACGGGTCACCGTGCCGGGCGGGCAGCCGCAGCTTGACCGCAGCACGAGCTCGGTCGGCAGCAGCTCTACGGTGGGGGACAAGTCCGGGTCGGCGATGCGCTCAATAATGCGGGCGCAGGCCTGCTCGCCCAGCAAGCGCATGGGCTGGTGCACGGTGGTGAGCGGCGGATCGAACAGGCTGCTGGGATAGATGTCGTCGAAGCCGACCACGGCCACCTCCTCGGGGACCCGTACGCCGGCCGCGGCGAAGGCCCGCAGGACCCCGATCGCCATCTGGTCGTTGGCGCACACGACCGCTTCCGGCAGCGCCCCGCGGTATCGGATGAGCAGTTTCTCGCCCGCCTGCTCGCCGCTGCGGACGCTGAAGATCCCCTGCGTCGAGCCGATCAGCTCGCCGTGCGGATGGCCGCGCAGGACGTGTTCGAGGGCGAGCCGCCGCTGGATCGCGTTCGGCGAGTCCGGGGGGCCGTCGACGTGGAACAGGCGCCGCTTGCCATGATCGGCGATGAGGTGAGTGATGATGGCGGCCGAGCCGGAGAAGTTATCGGCCGCCACCACGTCAGCCGCCCGCTCCCCGGGGGTCCCGGCTATGACGACCACGGGAACCCGGGCCGCGAGCCGCTCGATGTAATGGGAGGCGACGAACCCCTCGCCGATGAGAATCCCGTCGACCTTGCCGGACATCGAGTCCAGCCGGCGGAAATCCGGCGTACCGACCCCCTCGGCCTGCATGAAGGTAATGAGGAGAAGCAAGTTGTGGTCACGGATCCGCGCCTCTACTCCGCGGAGCACCTCGTCGTAGTAGAGCAGGCCCACATTCTCGATGTCCTTCGGCTCTACCTCGCGCTCCACGCACACCATGCCGATGACGTCCTTGCGGCGGCGGGACAGGCTCTGTGCCGCGCCGTCGGGCACGTAGCCGAGTTCCTCGATCGCCTGCTGCACCCGGACCCTGGTGGCCTCGCGCACCCGGTCCTGGCCGTGCACGACCCGCGAGACCGTCGCGGTGGAGACGCCGGCCAGGCGTGCCACGTCGAAGAGCGTTACCACGAATTCCCGATCAGCGGCATTGCTGTTTTCCTCGATACCAGGTCAGCGAGCTCGAAATCCAGAGTTCACATAAACGACATGTAAACGTTTACACCAGAAATCTAAGCGCTTACACTAACCCTCAGCACAGGGCCGGTCAAGGTTCGTGTCCACGTCGTAATAAGGAGAGGTTGATGACGGAACTGGCGACAGGTGACGAAGGCGCCCTCGGCTTCCCAGAAGGGTTCACCTGGGGAGCGTCGACGGCCGCCTACCAGATCGAGGGAGCGGCGGATGCGGACGGCAAGGGCCGCTCGGTATGGGACACCTTCAGCCACACGCCGGGCAAGGTCCGCGGCGGCGACACCGGCGATATCGCCTGCGACTCCTACCACCGCTACCGCGAGGACGTTGCGCTGATAGCTTCCCTCGGCCTGAGCTCCTACCGGTTCTCCATCTCCTGGCCGCGGGTCCAGCCCGGCGGCCGGGGCGCCGCCAACCAGCGGGGCCTGGACTACTACCGCGTGCTGCTCGACGCGCTCGGCGAGCACGGCATCGCGGCGACGGCGACGCTCTACCACTGGGACCTGCCGCAGGAACTTCAGGACGAGGGCGGCTGGGCCGTCCGCGGTACGGCCGAACGGTTCGCCGAGTACGCCGCGCTCACCGCGGAGGCGCTCGGCGATCGGGTCGCCCGCTGGATCACCCTGAACGAGCCGCAGGTGGTCTCCACCAACGGCTACCGCACCGGCGACCACGCGCCCGGGCTGCGCGACGGCGATGCCGCGGTGGCCGCCACCCACCACCTGCTGCTCGCCCACGGGCTGGCCACCCAGGCACTGCGCGACGTGGGCGCGGCCGAGGTCGGCATCACCCTGGACATGCATCCGGTCCGGGTGCTCGGCGACGGCGGGCCGGGATCGGATGCTGCCGAGCTCGAGCGGGGCCGGCTGATCACCGACGCGGCGGCGAACGGCATCTACCTCGAGCCGGTGCTCCACGGCCGGTATCCGGTGCACGCTCCGGAGGCCCTGCTCCCGCCGCCCTCGCTGGTCGCCGACGGTGACTTGGAGACGATCTGCCAGCCGCTGGACTTCCTCGGTGTGAACTACTACTCTTCGGTCTTCCTGCGTGCCGGGGATCCCTCCGACCTCAGGCGCAACGAGCGGCACGCTCGCTGCCAGGTGCCCGGCGTCGTGGAGTACCTGCCCGAAGACCTGGACCGGACGCCGATGGGCTGGCTCGTCGACGCCAGCGGACTGCACCAGATCCTGGTCGACGTCTCCAGGCAAGCCCCTGGCCTGCCGCTTTACGTCACGGAGAATGGTTGCGCGGCCGAGGACTACGTGAACCCGCAGGGCGAGGTGAACGACGTCGATCGGGTCAAGTACCTGCACACGCACCTGGAGGCGGCGGCGCGGGCCATCAAGGACGGCGCCAACCTGGCCGGGTACTTCGTCTGGTCGCTGATGGACAACTTCGAATGGGGCTGGGGCTACCAGAAGCGTTTCGGGATCGTGTTCGTGGACTTCGGGACCCAGCGCCGGATCCCCAAGGCCAGCGCCGCCTTCTACGCCAACGTGGTCCGGGCCAACGCGATCCCGCTGCTGCCCGCCTCCTGGCCCCGCTGAGTGTCACCTTCCGCGACCCGGACAACATCCAGTGGGAGTTCTTCGAGAAGTCCTGAAGCCGCGGGCCCGGCGGGGCCTCGGTCAGCGACAGGTCTCAGCCGGCGACCAGCTCGACCTGGCAGATAATGGCCGGTATGCGCCAGGAGACGGCGATCGACGGGTTCCGGCTGGCCTACGAGCGAACCGGGCGAATTGGGGCAGGGCCCGCGGTGCTGCTGCATGGCTGGCCGGGGGACCGGACCGACTACCGAGAGGTCGTCCCGCTCGTGTCGGCGGCCGCCGACGTGATCGTGCCTGACCTGCGGGGTTTCGGTGAATCCGACAAGCACGAGGCGAATCCGGCCAGCCAGTACAACGCTGCCGCCCAGGCCCGCAGCGTCATCGGGCTGATCGACGAGTTGGAGCTGGGACGGCCGGTCATCGCCGGCTATGACATCGGCAGCAGGATTGCTCAGGCCATCGCCAGGGACCGACCTGATCTGGTTCGCGCCCTGGTCATCGCGCCGCCGTTGCCCGGGATCGGAGAGCGGATCCTCGCCCCGCAGGCGCAGCGGGAGTTCTGGTACCAGGCCTTCCATAACACCGAGCTCGCCACTCAGCTGGTCGACGGCCGGCCGGACGCCGTTCGCGCGTATCTGCGGCATTTCTGGTCGCACTGGTCCGGGCCCGGCTACGAGCCGGCCCCCGACCACCTCGATCACCTGGTGTCGGTCTACGGGCCGCCGGGTGCGTTCGCCGCCTCGATCGCCTGGTACCGGGCGGGCGCGGGGGCGGTCGCTGCCTCCCTGCAGGAGCGGGCCCCCGAACCGGCCGCCCGGATCGCGGTCCCCACCACGGTGCTGTGGCCCGAACACGATCCGCTGTTTCCCCGCGCCTGGTCCGACCGGATCGGCGAGTTCTTCGCCGCCGCCGAACTGGCCTGGCTCGACGGCGCCGGCCACTTCTCGCCGCTCGAAGCGGCGGGCGAGTTCGCCGCGGCTATCGTCGCCGCGGTCCGGACCAGCCCGGACTGACCGCGGCTGGCATACTCGACCGCATGAAATTCCGCGCGACGGTCGAGTCGCTGCACGCGGGCCAGCGCGTCCGCTAGGACGGGTGAAGGACCGCGCTCTTGGCGTCCGACCAGCTGCGCACGATGCTGGTATCGGAGATGAAGCGGACCCCGCAGCCGGGCGCCCACCGCTGGGCGGCTTCCCGCAGGCACTCGTCGACCAGCCGGGACACCATTTCGGCCTGCTCGCGGGGACAATGCAGGAGCAGCTCGTCGTGCAGGCACAGCACGATCCGGGCGCCCAGCGCTGCGCACCGCGCACGGACGATGACCGCCCACATCTTGAACAACTCAGCCGCGGCGCCCTGGATCATCGCATTGCGCGCGTACCGGCCGTAAGCCGCGACCCGGCTGCTGCTCCTGGCATCCTGGCCGGGAGCAGGCGCCAGCACGATCAGGCGACCGCCGTAGGTGCGCAGGTCACGGCCGGCCCGCCCGGCCCGGTCGGCGGCGTCGAGGTAGGCCATCGCCACCGGATAAGCCGCGTTGAGGCGGCGTAGCGCCTGGGCGCCGTGGCCGGTGGTCTGCCCGTACATCGCGCCCAGGACCGCGACCTTGGCGACCGGCCGGTCCACGCCGAGCTGCGCCGCCACCGGCGCGTACAGATCGTCGGACCGGGCTGCCGCCACCAGCGCCTGATCCCCGGACACCGCGGCCAGCACCCGCGGCTCGATCTGCCCCAGGTCGGCCCGGACGAACACGTGTCCGTCGGCGGCCACCACGGCCGGGCGCAACGCGGCTGGCATGTTGTGCAGGCCCGCCGAGGCAGTCATCCGGCCCGCCGCGCCGTCCGAGCCCGTCCACTCGCCGCGCAGCCGCCCGTCGGTGCCGAGATGCTCATCCAGCCACGCGTATCCGTACGTGGTGGCGATCCGCTCCACCTTGCGCCACTCGAGCAGCCCGCCGACCAGCGGATGCGCGTCCCGTATTTCCCGCAGCCGCCAGGCCCGGGTGTCCGGCACGTCGACGCCGACCCTGGACAGCAGCGATCGCACCTGGGCCGGGCTACGCAAGTCGGCGGTGACACCGGCAGGCGCGTGCCGCAGCACCTCCGCGTCGCGGGCCGCCCGCAGGGCGGCGGCTTCGGCCTCACTGCGCGGCCGGGGGCCGATAAAGGAGGTCAGGATCTGCTCCGCGACCAACCGGTCCATCGGCAGCCCGTCCGCGGACAGCTCCGCGCACAGCAGTTCGGCGGTGGACTCGCAACGGGCCGTCGCGATGGCCATCGGCCGGCCGTCCAGCCCGGCCAGCGCCGCCTGCTGAAGCCCGGCCACCGTGCGGGCCAGCGCCGCCCACCGGGCCATCCGCTCGGGGCTGTCCGACCAGCCGCCGCTGACCCACTCCGGGCGCAGGTGCCCGCCCGGCGCCACCGGGTCGCTGCCGTCGCCCTCGTCCATGCCGAACAGGTCGAGCGGGCCGTCGGCCGGCATCGTCCCGGTGTCCAGCCCGCGCAGCCTGGCCCAGGCCCAGGCGGGGTCGGCCCGCCAGCCGCCGAACAGCAGCCGGTGCGCCGCGGTGATGTCCCAGCACGTCGCCAGCCGGACCCCGTCGGCGATCAGCCGCGCCGCCGTCTGCCCCGGCCACACCGCCCACCGGGGCCGCAGCGCCTCATCCGCCTGCCCGACCTCGTTCGCCAGCCCCGCGCCGGCCGCCACGGGCCAGGAACGATCCGCCGTGGCCAGGCCGAGGTCCAGCACGGGGGAGATGACCAGCCCGACCAGGTCGCCGCGGTTCACCCCGGCCTGGCGCAGCGACGTCACGAGGTCCTCATCTGCCACGGACCCACCTTGCCACGAACGGGTCAGCGTGCGCGGCCCGGCCCGCAATGCCTCCTGCGGCTCCCTTGACGGCCTGCGACGCGGTGCGCGGCACTGCCCCGCGCTCGACGCTTGCCCGGTTCCGACCTGGACCGGCGGCCCGGCGGCCCGGATGTCATCCTGTAAGGCAGACTTCGCAGCACCGGAGAACTAATCGGCCTGGCGAGGCTCCGCGCACCCGGCCGAGACTTGCCTGATGCGCGGTTCCGCTACCCAAGCGGTGCCACGGGTACTTCCCCGGTTACGGGCGCGGCGGGCGGGCCGAGCCTGCGCTCGGCCTGCGCGCCAGTCCTGCGGGCCAGTCCTGCGGGCCAGTCCTGCGGGCCAGTCCTGCGGGCCAGTCCTGCGGGCCAGTCCTGCGGGCCAGTCCTGTGAGCCGGTCCTGTGAGCCGGTCCTGCGAACTTGACAGGAAACTAAATGGTTTCCTATTGTGGATGACGTGGATCTTGTGTTCAGGGCACTGGCCGACCCGACCCGACGGGCGCTTCTTGACGAGCTGTTCGCCCGCGATGGTCAGACGCTCGTGTCCCTCACGGTGCGGCACGACATGACGCGCATCGCCGTAGCGAAGCACCTGAAGATCCTGGAGGACGCCGGGCTCATCGTGAGCAGGCGGCGGGGCCGCGAGAAGCTGCACTACCTCAACCCGGTCCCGATCCGCCTGGTCCACGACCGGTGGGTCAGCAAGTACGCCGAGCCGTGGGCTGCCGGGCTCGTCGGCCTGAAGCGCGAGCTGGAGGATCAGATGGAGAAGGTCTTCGAGATCTACATCCGCACCACGCCCGAGCGCCTGTGGGAGGCGATCACCGATCCGGTGATCAGGACGAAGTACCAGTTCGGCGCGTCGATTGAGTCGGACTGGACGGCCGGCTCGCCCTACCGGCTCGGTCATCCGGCAGCGCAGCGGTGGCTGGCCGAGGGCGAGAACCTGGTCGTCGAACGGCCGAACCGGCTCGTGCAGACGATGCGCGCGCTGTGGGGTCCCGACGCCGAGCGGGCCGGCACGTCCCGGGTGACGTGGGAGATCGAGCCGGTCGGCGACTCGTGCCGCTTGACGGTGGTCCACGATCAGCTGCCCCCGGATGCCCCGGCCGAGCTCTACGGCGGGTGGCCGATGATCCTGTCCGGCCTGAAGACGTGGCTCGAAACCGGGGAGACGCTGACCACTCCCGGCTCGCTCATGTATCAGCAGCAGCGGTAGCCGATTCTCATTCATCCAGCGACGCGAGGAGATCGTTATGTCCCAGACCACCATCACCGACATCGGCACCGTGGGAATCCCGGTCAGCGACCAGGACAAGGCGGTGGAGTTCTTCGTCGGCACGCTCGGCTTCGAGAAGCGGCACGACATGCGGATGGGGGAGAGCTTCCGCTGGGTCACGGTCACGGCCCCCGGCGCGTCCACCTCGGTCGCGCTGATCGCCAGGCCTGACACTGGGGCCGACACCGGCATCCGGTTCCTGGTTCCCGACGCCGAAACCGAGCACACGGCCATGCGGCAACGGGGCATCGAGGTCGGGGACCTGCTTCGGTGGCCGGGTGTCCCGCCCATGTTCGAGTTCAAGGATCCAGACGGAAACAAGTTCGAGATCGTCGAGGGCAGCGCCTGGTAAGTGACGGCTAGCGGTCAGGATCTCGCCGTCAGCCTTCGTTTTCCGGCCATAGCCGGATGCTACGCCGTGCCGCGTCGAGGATAAGCTGCGCGTCGATGCCGGTCCGCGATTCGGCAAGGCCGAACGCCGGCCACTCGCAGACGAACTCCAGCGGCCCGGCAGGAGGCAGCGGCCACGTCCACCACCGGGAAACGAAAGAGTGTGGTCCGCCGCCGCCGGCGAACGGGTACAGGACCGGCCCCGCTGGCTCGGAATCGTGGTCCGGCCTGTGGCCGCCGGCGCGGCCGACGGCCTTGCCGCCGTCGGCGAACTGCAGGCCGAAGCGGAAGGATCGCCGGGACGCGGCCAGGTCACGCGGCCCGCCGGGCAGGTGCTCCTCGGGGTGATCGGCACTGGGCCTGATCCGCGCGGTCACGAAGATCTCGGTTCCGGTGGAGAAGGCTGACAGCCCGGTGACCGCCACGGCGACCTGGTCGGTCTGCCCGAGCAGCAGGGTGTCGATCGAGACGATGCCGGGAAAGTCCGCCTCCGGCGGCTCCCATGGATGATGCCTTCGTGAAGGCTCCGGCTCAGGGGCCGGCAAGTCGTCAAAGAATCCCATCCCGCCAGCTTGGACCGGCCGCTGCGCTGCTGCAACCGAATAAACGCCGCGCCAAGGCGCCCCGCTCAGTAACGCATGCCCATGGCCGCCTGCACCTCGGCGAGCGTGACCGATGCGATCTCGTTGGCCCGCTCGTTGCCGTCCCGCAGCACCTGGCGCACGTAGCCGAGGATCTCCAGGTGCGGCAGCTGGTCCTGCCCCACTGGCACCAGGTTCGCCTTGCAGAACAAGATGTCCGCCGCCTGGTGCACGGGATAGGTGAGCATCAGGCCGCTGACCGCCGACTGCCTGGAGTGGGCGATGTCGTCCTTGACCGTCGGGTTGCGGTTCAGCTCGGGCACCGAGACCAGGCTGAGGAACGGCAGCAGCAGCTGGTTGAGCCCGGGCACCGCGCTGTGCGCGAACATCACCGTCCGCGCCGGGTCCAGTCCGATGGCCAGGTAGTCGAGCAGCAGCCCGGTCACGTACTCATCCAGGTGATCGGCCACCTCCCGGTCGGTCAGCACTTGGTAGTCGGCGATCAGCACGAAGACCTCAGCGCCGAAGTCCTGCCGCCTGACCCGGTTGCGCAGGGTGCCGAAGTAGTGGCCCAGGTGCAGCAGTCCGGTCGCCGGTCAGGATGCGGAACGCGGCCGCGTCCCGGTCGATGAGTCGCTCGAGCTCGGCCGAACGCCGCTGGGCGAGCGTCGTGGTCATGGTTCCGTCCTCCCTGGGTCCGGGCGGACGCGAGCACGAAAAAGGCCGTCCATCCCGGACGGCCTGTTGTCACGCTGGATTGCGACCGCCCTAAGCGATCGACCACCACTGTGCGCGTTGCATATCTCCACATTAGCAAAATCAAGTCATTGTTCCGAACGAGTCGTGGTGCGTGCCACCGCACCCGCGCATGCCTTTCCCGGCGGCATGGTCACGAGTGCCTGCCACCCCGCGAGCGGGTAGCCGCGCACCGCGAGGCCCAGGGACGCCACGAACCAAGCCGCGGCGCCGTGAAAAGGTAGAAACATGGAATACAGCCACCTTGGCCGTTCCGGCCTGAGCGTCAGCCGTCTCTGCCTCGGCACCATGAACTTCGGGCCGCTGACCCCGGCTCGCGAAGCCCACGCCATCATGGACCACGCGCACGAGATCGGCATCAACTTCTTCGACACCGCCAACCGCTACGGCGGGGTGCAGAGCCCGCCCGGTCAGCTGGCCCAGCACGACGATGCGCACCCCGGCTGGACCGAGGAGATCATCGGCGAGTGGTTCGCGGGCGGCGGCGGGCGGCGGGAGCGCACCGTGCTCGCCACCAAGCTGTACGGGGCGATGGGTGACTGGCCCAACGAGGGCATGCTGTCCGCGCTGAACATCCGGCGGGCCTGCGACGCGTCGCTGCGCCGGCTGCGCACGGACTACATCGACCTCTACCAGATGCACCACGTCGACCGGGACACTCCGTGGGACGAGATCTGGCAGGCGATGGAGGTGCTCGTCGCCCAGGGCAAGATCTTGTATGTCGGCTCGTCCAACTTCGCCGGCTGGCACATCGCCCAGGCCAACGACACCGCGGCCGCCCGCGGGTTCTTCGGCCTAGTTAGCGAGCAGTCGATCTACAACCTGCTGACCAGGGAGATCGAGCTGGAGGTGCGGCCCGCGGCGATCGAGTACGGCGTGGGCATCATCCCCTGGTCCCCACTGCAGGGCGGGCTGCTCGGCGGCGTGCTGAAGAAGGAGCGCGAGGGGCGCCGCCGCCTGGCCGGCCTGGCCAAGCAGACCGTGGAGCGGAACCGCGAGCGGATTGCGGCCTACGAGGACCTGTGCGACGAGCTTGGCGAGGAACCGGCCAACGTGGCGCTGGCCTGGCTATTGCATCAGGAAGGCGTCACCGGCCCGATCATCGGGCCGCGCACCCTGGCCCAGCTGGACGCCGCGCAGCGCGCGGTGACCCTTCGGCTCGACGACGACGTGCTCAAGCGGCTCGACGACCTGTTCCCCGGGTACCGGCCCGCCCCGGAGCACTACGCCTGGTGAGGGTTCCACCGTGAGCGACCTGGCCGAAGCCGATCCCGCTGGCTCGGCCGCCGCCGCTGAACCGGCTGCCAACAGGCTGCTGCGTGACCGTTCGGGCGTGCAGCGGGTCACGAACATCGAGCTGTTCTTCGACCTGGTGTACGTGTTCGCGGTCACCCAGCTGTCGCACTACCTGCTCGGCCATTCGACCGTTCCCGGCGCGCTGCAGGCCGCGCTGCTGGCGCTGGCTGCCGACGCGATCCCGGCGCTGGCCCTGGCCGCCTGCGCCGCCGCCCTGGTCACCGCCGTCGCCGCGACCGACCGTCTCCCTTGGCTACCGCGCCCCGCCGGGCTACCCGGGGGAGACAGGCAGGAGGCGGAAGCGGCGGCACCCTCCGGTATCGTTACCTATCAGTAGCTCAGGGCTCGCCGGGTCTTGGGTCCGAAGGAAGGGTCAGCGACACGATGAGCCAGGTTGCGGCGGGCAGGTACGCGTGGGCCGAGCCCGCGGTCGAGGACCTCGGCGGCGGCGTATACCGGATCCCGCTGCCGTTGCCGCTGGATGGGCTGAGGGCGGTCAACGTCTACGCGATCACGGACCCCGGCGGCGTCGACCTGATCGACGCCGGGATAGCGCTGGTCCCGGCCAGGGAGCGGCTCACGGCGGGGCTCCGGCAGATCGGCTATGAGCTGGGCGACATCCGCAACTTCTTCGTGACCCACATTCACATCGACCACTACTCGCTAGCCGTCGAGCTGCGGAAATCGTTCCGCAGCCTGGTCTCGCTGGGCGAGGAGGAGCGCGCCAACCTGATCGCCACCAAGGAAATGATCAGCGGTAGCCGCACCAGTAACAAGATCTTCGGTGATGAGAGCCTGCGCAGGCTGGGCGCGGCGGCGTTGGCCGACGAACTTGCCGAGCTGGACAGGCACGGCCCGGCGATCGTCGACTGGGAGGACCCGGACCGCTGGGTAACCGACGGGACCAACCTCGACCTGCGGACGCGGACGCTCCGCGCGGTTCACACGCCCGGTCACACCCGCGGCCATCTCATCTTCCACGACGCCGCGGCTCAGCTCATGTTCGCCGGCGATCACGTGCTCCCGCACATCACCCCCTCGATCGGATTCGAACCCGCGGGTAACCGGATGGCGCTGCGCGACTACCTCCGCTCGCTGGCCCGGACGCTGGCCCTGCCCGACGCGCGACTGCTTCCAGCCCACGGCCCGGTCACCGGCAGCACCCATGAGCGGGTCAACGAACTGCTGGCCCACCACGACCTGCGCCTCGCGGAGATCCATCAGGCTGTGCTGGCCGGCCACGCCACCCCGTATGAGGTGGCGAAGGCGATCAAGTGGACGAGGAGTCAGCGCCTGTTCGGCGACCTAGACCTGTTCAGCCAGGTCATGTCGATCAACGAGACGGCCGCGCACCTAGAGGTGCTCGCGATCCGGGGCCAGGTGACCCGGGAGGTTTCCGCCGACGGGGCCGACACCTACCAGGCGGCCCCGCTCTCGAAGTAACATCCGTCGCTAGCCCGGGGCGGCCGCCGGGGCCGAGGCACCCGATGTCACCCGCTGCGCGCCGGCGTAAACGTTCATGGTGGTGCCGCGCAGGAAGCCGACCAGCGTCAGGCCGGTCTCCTCGGCCAGGGAAGCGGCCAGCGAGGAGGGCGCGGACACGGCCGCGAGCACCGGCACGCCAATCATGACGGCCTTCTGCGCGAGCTCGAACGAGGCTCGCCCGCTGACCAGCAGTACGTGCCCGGCCAGCGGCAGCAGGCCGCCGCGCAGCGCCCAGCCAGCCACCTTGTCCACCGCGTTGTGCCTGCCCACGTCCTCGCGCAGCACGAGCAGCGCGCCGTCCGGGGTGAACAGGCCGGCCGCGTGCAGGCCGCCGGTGCGGCTGAACACCCGCTGCGCATCCCTGAGCCGGTCCGGCAGGCCGGCCAGCACGGCCGGGGAGACCCGGACCGGATCGGCGGCCACGTCGAAGACGGACCGGACCCGGATCGCCTCGATGCTGTCCTTACCGCACACTCCGCACGCGCTGGTGGTCAGGAAGTTCCGGGCCGCCGTCTCCGGGCCGGACCCGCCGGCCAGCGTCCGTCCCGGCTTGAGGGTCACCGCCGCGACGTTCTCGTCGCACATCCGGATCTCGTGCACGTCGTCGAGCCGGGGGAGCAGGCCCTCGGTGAACAGGAACCCGGCGGCCAGGTCGATGTCGTCCCCTGGCGTGCGCATCGTCACGGTCAGCGGCGCGCCGTCCACCCGGATCTCCAGAGGTTCCTCGGTCGCGAGCAGGTCGGCCCGGTGCTCCGTCGGGCCGGACGCCGTCACCCGCAGCACGCGCCGCCTCGCCGTGTTAGCGCTCATAAACCGAAGGTACGCCACGCCTGAAAAGCCTGATGCCGGGCCCGGCGGGAGGTCGGGCCCGGCATCATGACCGGGAGGCGATGCTAAGGCAATGATCAGCTGGCGAAGTCGAGCAGCGGCTGCGCGCGGCTCGGGTGACGCAGCTTGGACAGCGACTGCTTCTCCAGCTGCCTGATCCGCTCGCGGGTCAGGCCGAGCGCCCGGCCGATCTCGTCAAGGGTGTGCGGGTTGCCGTCGTACAGACCGAACCGCATCGCCATGATCGTCGCCTCGCGCGGCGTCAGCGCGTCGAGCGCCGAGCGCAGCTGCTCCGCCATCAGCTGGCGGTCAACGAGCTCGGAGGCCTCGGGCGCGTCGACGTCCTCGATCAGGTCGCCGATGCTGGTCTCGCCGTCCTCGCCAATGGTGGAATCCAGGCTGATCGGCTGGCGGCTGGTGCGCAGCAGCTCCTCGATCTGGTCCGGAGTCCGGTCGAGCTCGACCGCCAGCTCCTCGGGAGTCGGCTCCCGACCGAGCTTCTGGTGCATGTCACGCTCGACCCGGCTCAGCTTGCTGAGCATCTCGAGCACGTGCACCGGCAGCCGGATGGTCCGGGCCGAGTCCGCGAAACCGCGCTGGATAGCCTGCCTAATCCACCACATGGCGTAGGTGGAGAACTTGTAGCCCTTGGTGTAGTCGAACTTCTCGACCGCACGGATCAGGCCCAGGTTTCCTTCCTGCACCACATCGAGCAGCGACAGGCCGCGGTCGCTGTACTTCTTGGCCACCGACACGACCAGGCGCAGGTTCGCCTCGAGCATGTGCGCCTTGGCGCGCCGCCCGTCCTCGGCGACCATCTCAAGGTCACGCCGGAAGTTCTCGTCAAGCCCGACTCCGCTGTCCAGACCCAGGGTCTCCAGCTTGTGCTCGGCGAACAGGCCGGCCTCGATCCGCTTGGCGAGGTCCACCTCCTGCTCGGCGGTCAGCAGGCTGGTACGCCCGATGGACTTGAGGTAGGTGTGGACCGAGTCGCCCATGGCGGGCGTCTGGTCGTCCAGGTCAACCTCGGCGAGCCGGTCGGTGTCGCTAAGCGCGGCGGCCTCAGCCTCGAGGTTCGCCACGTCGACGTCCACCAGGTCAACGTCGGCGTCGCCGGACCCGGGGTCCGCCACGTTCGCTTCCTTGGCGGCCCGCGCCGTGGCGGGCGCGGAGCGTGCCGGGCGGCTCTTGGGAACCCCCTGGGTCTCCGCCAGCTCGTTAGCTAGCCGCACGCCAGCCTCGCTTAGCTCGCGCAGAATGGACCGTCCCTCGGCCGGCGTGAGGCCTGCCTGGTCAAAGGCGGTCCTCAGCTCCGCAAGAGACAGGTGACCCTGGCTTCGCCCGCGCTGGATGAGATCATCCACTCGGGTCGTGCTCGCCTCGTCATCCGAGTCGTTGATGCGCTCGGCGGTTGACGTCGCCATAGCGATCCGCGGCATGAGACACCTCCCTCCTCCTCTTAACAACGCACGCATTACTTACGTCGTTCAATTAGGCTTCCACCAAGTACCCCTCGCCGCCCTGCGTAGTCATCAGCAGGAGACATTGACCGGGCACTATTAAGTAACGTTCTCCGCCTCAGTTTGTTCCCGCCGCAGCAGCTCTTGCCTGAGCCGTACGATGTCGTGCTTCCCGCTCGGGAGCATGGGAACGGCATCGACCATTACGACCCTGCTTGGAGCAGCGTAACGCGGCAGCCGCTCCCGTACATGCAGACGGAGCAATTCCAGCGCCGGCGGGTCCGCCGGATCGGCTGGCACCACCACCGCGATGACCCGTTCGCCCCATTCGGGGTCGGGTTGCCCCACCACCGCCACATCCTTGACGCCCGGGCAGGTCTGCAGCGCCGCCGCTACCTCGCCGGGGACCACCTTGTGCCCGCCGGTGTTGATGACGTCATCCGCCCGGCCGCGCACCATCAGCCGTCCCGAGGCGTCCAGGCGGCCGAGGTCCCCGGTACGGAACCAGCGGACACCGTCCGGGGCGGCGACGCTGCTGGCCCCCTGGGGGAATCCATCCCCCCGGCCCCCCCTGGCGGACCCCCAGGTCACGGGGGGGCTCCCCGGCTCCCCTGACCCTCCTGGCCGGTATCCGGAGAACAGCATCGGGCCGCTAATCCAGATCCGGCCCGATTCGGCCGGTCTGCCGTCGTCGTCGCTGCGGATCGCGACGTGCGTACCGTTCAGTGGAACCCCGTCGTACACGCAGCCGCCGCAGGTCTCGGTCATGCCGTAGGTCGTCACCACCGGCACGCCTGCGGCCCGCGCGGCGGCCAGCAGTCCGGCGGGCGCCGCGGCGCCGCCGAGCAGCACCGAGGAGAACCCGGCCAGCGGCGCCGGCGGGCGGGCCTCCAGGAGGAGCCGCTGGAGCTGGGTCGGGACCAGCGAGACGTGCGCGCAGCCAGAACCGGCCACCGTCTCGGCGTCGGCGTGCTCGGCCAGCACCGGCTCGGTGCCGCTGACCAGGGATCGCACCAGCACCTGAAGCCCGGCTACGTAGGTGGCGGGCAGGCAGCACAGCCAGCGCTCGCCGGGCCGGGCGCCCAGCCGGTCGAGGGAAGCCCGTGCCGAGTGCCGCAGCGCGGCCGCGCTCAGCTCCACCCCCTTGGGCGCGCCGGTGGATCCGGAGGTGCCAACGACGACCGCCGTACCTTCGGCGACTCCGTCGTCGTGGGCCGAACGAACCGTGGTGACACCCTCGGCGTCCTCGATCGAGCCCGGGCCGAGGGCGGCGATCAGCTCGGCGAGCCGGCCGGCCGGCAGCCCGGCGTCGAGCGGCAGGATCGCGGGTCCGGTACCGTCGAGCGCCGCCGCAAGCAACTCGACCAGCCGCGGGGTCGTGCGCTTGACCAGGACCGCACGCAAGGGACGCATTGCCACGATCGTTAAGGTTAGAACCCTGACTCTGGGAGGTTACGCGTGACCGAATGGCGGCCGTCTGGCCCGGAACAGGGAAAGGGTGGTCCCGGCATCCCTTCCCAGGCCGCAGAGATCGCCATAAACCGCCCTGAAGTACGAAACATGTCCCGCCTGGCACCCTCGTTCGAATCTCCGGACGTGCCCGACGCCCCTGTGATCATTCTCACCGTCCGCAGTTCCCGCCGCTCATGAGCGGCATCAGCTCATTGTGTGCACGTACCCCCCACCTTCCGGGGGGTAAGTGCACACGATCATCGAAGTGGGCTCGGGAGCGTGGCCGATGACGGGACGGGTGGGGACCGAGTGGGCCGGGATGCTCGGGGGGTTGCGGGCGTTCGCGATTCCGATGCCGGTCAAGTTCCGGGGGATCACGGTCCGCGAGGGCGCGCTGATCGAGGGACCGGCCGGGTGGGGGGAGTTCTCGCCGTTCGCGGAGTACGGGCCGCGGGAGAGTGCCCGGTGGCTGGCCAGTGCCATCGAATCCGCCACGCGGGAGTGGCCGGCGCCGGTCAGGGACCGGATCCCGGTGAACGTGACCGTGCCCGCGGTCGGGCCCGGGCTGGCCAGCCAGATCGTGGCGAAGTCGGGCTGCCGGACGGCGAAGGTCAAGGTGGCCGAGCGCGGTCAGGCCGAGGCGGAGGACATCGAGCGGGTCGAGGCGGTCCGCGCGGCGCTCGGCCCGGACGGCAAGATCCGGGTGGACGCCAACGGGGGCTGGGAGCCCGGGCAGGCGGCACGGATGCTGCGCCGGCTGGCGCGGTTCGGGCTCGAGTACGCCGAGCAGCCCTGTGCCACCCTAGACGAGCTGGCCGAACTACGTCGACATATCGATATCCCGATCGCCGCCGACGAGTCGATCCGCCGGGCTGAGGACCCGGTACGGGTGCGGGCCGCGGGCGCGGCCGACATCGTGATGCTGAAGGTCCAGCCGCTCGGCGGAGTCCGGGCCGCACTGAGGGTAGCGGAGGCCTGTGGTCTTCCCGTCGTGGTGTCGAGCGCCGTCGACACCTCGGTGGGGCTCTCCGCCGGGGTCGCGCTGGCCGCCGCGCTCCCGGAGCTCCCTTACGCCTGCGGCCTGGGCACGATGTCCCTGCTGGCCGGGGACGTCACGGCTGCCCCGCTGGCCCCCGAGGCCGGGGAGCTGCCGGTCCGCCGCCCGGCCGTCGATGTCGGCCAGCTCGCCCGCTGGGAAACTGACGCGGCTCGCTGGCGGCACCGGGCCGGTGCCGCGGCCCGGTACCTTCCGGACATGCCGCGTGCCGCGGGAGCGTGCGGCCAGTGAATCCGTCCACCGCTTTCGGGATCTCGTTCACCGACGAGCTGGTCAGATGCGGACTGCGCGAGGCGGTCCTGGCGCCCGGCTCGCGCAGCACGCCGCTGGCCATGGCCTTCTGCGAGGCTGAGCGCCGCGGCCTGGTCCGGCTGCACGTGCGGATCGACGAGCGTTCCGCATCGTTCACCGCGCTCGGGCTGGCCAAGGCCAGCCGCCAGCCGGTCGCGGTGCTGTGCACCTCGGGCACGGCGGCGGCCAACTTCCATCCGGCGGTGATCGAGGCCGACGAGTCCGGCGTCCCGCTGCTCGTGCTCACCGCCGACCGGCCTCCTGAGCTGCGGGGAATCGGCGCTAACCAGGCGATCGACCAGATCAAGCTGTACGGCGGCGCGGTCCGCTGGTTCTGCGAGGCCGGCCTGCCCGAGGCCCGGCCGGGGATGGTCGGCTACTGGCGCTCGCTGGCCTGCCAGGCCTGGGCGCACGCGGCGGGCCGCGTCGGCGGCCTGGCCGGGCCAGTCCACCTCAACTTGCCCTTCCGCGAGCCGCTCGTCCCCGGCGACGCCGGGGAGCCGGCCTGGCCGGAGTCCCTCGACGGGCGTCCGGACGGCAGGCCCTGGACGAGCTACGAGCTGCGCGACCTATCGCGGGACGCGCTTGAGCTGCCGTGGACAGAACGCGGCGTGGTGGTCTGCGGAGACGGCGACTATGACGCGACCGCCCTGACCGAGCTGGCCGGCCGGGCCGGCTGGCCGGTGCTCGCGGAGCCCTCGTCCGGAGCCAGGCGCGGGCCGAACGCGCTGTCCGCCTACCAGTACGTCCTCGCCACCCCCGAGTTCATGGCGGCGCACGCTCCTGACCTGATCGTGTCGGCCGGCCGGGCCGGGCTTTCCCGCCCGCAGTCCGCCTTGCTCGGCGGGGGATCGGCGCGCAGGCATGTGGTCATCGCCCAGGGGCCGGGACGCTGGGCCGACCCGCAGCGGGCCGCGACCGACGTGGCCGCCGCGGTCAGCCTCACCGCGGCGCCCGGCACGCAGGACTCCGGCCGCTGGCTGACGGACTGGCGCCGGGCGGACGACGCAGCCCGGCGCGCGGTCGATGCCGTGCTCGATGACGACGACACCCTGACCGAACCCCGGCTGGCCCGGGATCTCGCCAACCAGGTGCCGGAAGGCACCTTGCTGTGGACTGGCTCAAGCCTGCCCGTTCGGGATATTGATTTTCATCTTTCCCCGCGGGAGGACCTGCGGATCCTGGCCAGCCGCGGCGCCAGCGGCATCGACGGCACCACGTCCGCGGCCATCGGGGCGGCACTGGCGCACGGCGGTCCGGCGGTCGCCCTGATCGGAGACCTGGCGTTCCTGCATGACGCCGCCGGCCTGGCGCTCGGTCCCAGCGAGCCGCGTCCGGACCTGTGCCTGGTCGTGGTCAACAACGACGGCGGCGGCATCTTCTCGACGCTGGAACAGGTGGCCTTCAGCGGCTCGTTCGAGCGGATCTTCGGCACTCCGCACGGTGCCGGGCTGCCACACCTGGCGGCGGCGTTCGGCCTGCCCTATCAGGGCCTCGAACATCCAGGCGACCTGAGCAAGGCGTTGCAGGGCACGGGCCTGCGGATCGTCGAGGCGCAGACAGACCGCGCCGCGGGCGCGGCGCTGCGGACCAGGCTCCGCGAGGTGGCGGCCGAAGCTGTCCGCTCCAGGTGAGCCCTGGCGGTCGGCGGTTGCCGGCCGGTCAGGCGGGACCGGAGTCAGAATCGCCAGCGTGTCGCGCCGCCCGGTGCGACCGTCTCGAGCGCCGTTGCCGCGTGCACGCTCAGGCGGTACACGAACCATGGCGGTGGTCCGGCCAAGGGGGCGCTGTCACTATTGTCCCAGGTCGCTCGTATGACGGCCACAAGTGTCCCGGCTTGGATGCATAATGAGCGTGAGATGACGCTTACCCAGCTCAACGCGTTCGTCCTGGTCGCTCGGCTCGGCTCAGTGACCGCCGCCGCCAACGCGCTCGGCGTCAGCGAGTCAGCGGTCTCCCAGGCCCTGTCGGCGCTCCGGCTGCACCTGGGCGATCAGCTGGTCACCCGCGGCCCCGTCGGCATGACGCTGACCGCAGGCGGTTCGCGGCTGCTCGCCACCGCGTCGCAGATCGTCGTGCTCGGCGCCGAGGCGCACGCCGCCGTGCGCGCGGCGCAGGGCGCGCCGGAGCAACTGCGGGTGGTGTCCACCTCCACCATCGCCGAGTTCGTGATCAGCCCGCTGACCGAGGCGTTCACCAAGCGCTTCCCGGGCTCGGTCGAGGTGTCGGCCGGGGTCGCGGTGACCAAGGAGATGAGCGTCCTGGTCGCCAACCGCCTTGCCGACGTCGCGATCTCGTCGGCCATGCCGGAGGATCCCGCCCTGGCCCTGGTGACCGAGCCGATCTTCAAGTACCGGCTCGTGGTCGTGACCGCCGGCCAGCCCCGGCTGCGCGGTGGCCCGCGCCAGTGGCTGTGGTTCGTCGACCCGGCGGGCACGGACCCTGACAGCGAGACCGGCCAGATGCTGACCAGCCTGGGCGTTTCCGAGGACCAGGTCCGTGTCTTCCCCAACCAGACCGCCGCATGGGCGGCCGCGGCCGACGGGACGGGCGTCGCGCCGGCGGTGGAGCACCTCGTCGCCCAGCGGTTGCGCCGTGGCGAGCTGTCCCGCGTCGACCTGCCCGGTTGCCGGATGGACGCCTGCTGGCACGTCACCGTGCTGGAACGCCAGCACCGGAGCGCAGCGGTCAGCTCGTTCCGCCGTTACCTGAGCACCCCGGAAGCCATGCACCTGATGCGCTCGCCAGCCGGCGGCGTCCCGCCGTCCCGTTTCCGGCCGCCCGTATACGTCACAATCTGGAGCTTAGACCAGCGAAGACTCCGGAAACGCCCGCCTTAAGCAAGCACTTATTCCCCAGTTGCGGGCCGGTCCGGGCCAGCGGATCATGTGACGCGTTGACAGGCGATGGCGCCTGTCAAGATCAGGAGCATACGGCATGCGAATTGAATCCGACGGGCACAGCCGCGGTAATCCGCGGCTCTATGAACTGATCGAGCACGCTCCGAAGACCGGGAAGAGCCCGACCGTATGGGCCTGGCCCGAGCTGATCGACTACCTCAAGGTCGCAGGCCAGCCGGTGGCGGGGCCATGGCCGCCGCACCAGCAGCCGCGGCCCGATCCCGAGGAGGACTCGCTCCCGGTGGCCGTGGCTGACCCGGAATCGGTGCGCGACCCGGAATCAAGGCGAGAAGCCGACCCAGATCCGGCATCTTAGGGCCGCGCCCCCCGCATCTTCTGCGACACCTGGAGGAACCTATGTATCCGTCGCGGTTCCGGTACGAGGCACCGCGTTCGCTCGACGAGGCGATCGGCCTGATGCACGACGGCGGCGATTATGTGAAGGTGCTGGCCGGCGGCCAGAGCCTGGTGCCGCTGATGAAGCTGCGCTTCGCCTCGCCGGAGCTCGTCGTGGACATCAACAACGTGCCCGGCCTGAACTACCACCGGGCCGACCCGGACGGCAGCTTGCGTATCGGCGCCCTGTGCCGGCACGCCGACCTGGAGCGCTCGGACCTGCTGAAGACGACGCAGCCCACCATGGCCGCGGCGGCGCCGCTGATCGCCGATCCCATCGTCCGCACCCGCGGCACCCTGGTCGGCTCGTTGTGCCACGCCGACCCGCAGGGCGACTGGGCCTCGGTGGTGCTGGCGCTTGGCGGCTCGGTAATCGCGCAGGGGCCGCGCGGCACCCGCACCATCCCGCTCGCCGACTTCGTCACCGGGCCCTTCCAGAACGTCCTCGACCCGGACGAGATCGCCGTGGAGGCCGTGGTCCCCGCGGCGAAGGGCATAAGGTCCGGCGGCTACCTCAAGCTGGAGCGCCGGGTCGGTGACTTCGCCACGGTCGGAGTCGCGGTGGCGATCGAAACCAGCGGCGAGAACGTGACCAGGGCGGGCATCGCCCTGACCGGTGTCGGCGGCTCCACCATCGCGGCCACCGCGGCAGCCGAGGCGCTGACCGGGCGGCCGCTGACGTCCGACACGATCGGGCAGGCCGCCGAACTCGCGGCGCAAGCCGCGCGGCCGAGGACCGACCATCGCGGCAGTGCCGAATACAAGCGGCACATGGTGCACACGTTCGTGCTGCGCCTGCTGAGCCGCGCGGACGCGGCACCGGACCAGGCGGAAAGGGCAGCCTGACCATGACGACGATCGTTTACGAAGACCACGACGACCAGTCCGCGGACGAGATCCCGGTACGCCGGATCAAGTTCACGGTCAACGGCGAGAAGAAGATCGCCGAGGTGGAGCCGCGGCTGCTGCTGGCTCATCTGATCCGCCGCGGGCTCGGCCTGACCGGCACGCATATGGGCTGCGACACGACCAACTGCGGCGCGTGCACGGTCCTGGTCGACGGCCGGCCGGTGAAGTCCTGCACGATGCTGGCCGTCCAGGTCGACGGGCGCGAGATCAGCACCGTCGAGGGCCTGGCCTCCGCCAGCGAACTGCATCCGCTGCAGGAGGGCTTCAAAGAGGAGCACGGGCTGCAGTGCGGCTTCTGCACGCCGGGCATGATGATGGCCGCCAAGGCGCTGCTCGAGGAGAACCCCCACCCCACCGAGGAAGACGTCCGCTGGGCCCTGTCCGGCAACCTGTGCCGCTGCACCGGCTATCAGAACATCGTCAAATCGGTGCTGTGGGCGGCCGCCAAGCTCAGGTCCGAGTCCGGTAGCTAGGGGAGGCAGAACGTGACACAGGCACTGGACGAAATCAAGATCGGCGGGCTGGGCGCGAGCCGCAAGCGTGTCGAGGACAACCGTTTCATCCGCGGCAAGGGCAACTACACCGACGACATCACCCTGCCCGGCATGCTGCACATGGAGATCCTGCGCAGCCCGCTGGCGCACGCGCGGATCAAGTCGATCGACGCGAGCAAGGCGTGGGACATCCCCGGCGTGCACCTGGTGCTCACCGGCGAGATGATGGCGACCAGGAACCTGGCCTGGATGCCGACCCTGTCCTACGACACCCAGGCGGTGCTGGCCACCGACAAGGTGCGGTTCCAGGGTCAGGAGGTGGCCTGCGTCATCGCCGACGACCCCTACATCGCCAAGGACGCCTGCGAGGCCATCGACGTCGACTACGAGCCGCTGCCGCCCATCGTCAACCCGGAGCAGGCGGTCGCCGAGGGCGCGCCGGTCATCCGGGACGACAAGGAAGGCCAGCGGGACAACGTCATCTACGACTGGGAGGTGGGCGACGCGGCCGGCACCGACCGGGCGTTCGCGCAGGCCGACGTGATCTCGAAGCTGAAGCTGCACTACCCGCGCTCGCACCCGTCGCCGATCGAGTGCTGCGGGTCGATCGCCGACTTCAACCGGGCCACGTCCAAGCTCACCGTGTACATGACCACCCAGGCGCCGCACATCATCCGGGCCGCGGTCGCCCTGGTCGCCGAGCTACCCGAGCACATGATCCGGATCATCTCCCCGGACATCGGCGGCGGCTTCGGCAACAAGGTCCCGGTCTACCCCGGGTACGTCTGCTCGATCCTGGCCTCGATCCTGCTGGAACGGCCGGTCAAGTGGATCGAGGACAAGTCAGGCAACCTCATCTCGACCGGCTTCGCCCGGGACGTCTACCTGGACGGCGAGATGGCGCTGCGCCGCGACGGCAAGATCCTCGCCGTCCGGATGCACGCCGACGCCGACCACGGCGCGTTCTTCTCCGACGCGCAGCCGAGTAAGTTCAAGCTCGGCCTGATCCACTCGGCCTTCGCTGCCTACGACATCCCGGTCGCACACCTCACCGCGCGGGGGACATACACCAACAAGGCGCCGGGCGGGGTGGCGTACCGGTGCTCGTTCCGGGTCACCGAGGCGATGTTCTTCCAGGAGAGGATGGTCCAGGCCGCGGCCGACGACCTCGGCATGGATCAGGCGGAGTTCCGGCGGATGAACTTCGTGCAGGACGACCAGTTCCCGCACCGCACCCCGTTCGGCTTCCTGACCGACTCGGGGCAGTACGGCAAGTGCCTCGAGGTCGGGCTGAAGGCCGTCGGGTACGAGGACTTCCGGCGGCGGCAGGAGGAGGCCAGGAAGCGGGGCAGGCTACTCGGCCTCGGGATCTCCACGATGACCGAGCCGCTCGGCGCGGGCAACAGCCGCGAGTACGACATCCTCGGCATCAAGATGTTCGACTCCGCCGAGCTCAAGGTGCACATGACCGGCAAGGCCATCGTCCGGACCGGCGCGCGCGGCCAGGGCCAGGGGCACGAGACGACCTGGGCCCAGATCGTGGCCCACGAGCTCGGCATCCCGGCCGAGGACATCGTCGTCGAGGAAGGCGACACCGATACCGCCCCGTTCGGCATGGGCACCTACGCCTCCCGCAGCACGCCGGTGGCGGGGGCCGCGGTCGCGATGGTGTCCCGCAAGATCCGCGCCAAGGCCCGCAAGCTCGCGGCGCACTTGCTGGAGGTATCCGAAGAGGACATCGAGTGGGAGCTCGGCCGGTTCTACATCCGCAGCGCTCCCGACCGCGGGGTGACCATCCAGGAGTGCGCGATGGCCGCCTACAGCAACATGCCGGACGGCATGGAACCTGGCCTGGAGAACACCGCGTACTACGATCCGCCCAACCTGACCTGGCCGTTCGCCGTCTACATCGTCACGGTCGAGGTTGACCCGGAAACCGGGGTCTGGGATGTCCTGAACATGGTCGCGGTGGACGACTGCGGCGTCCGGATCAACCCGATGATCGTCGAGGGCCAGATCATGGGCGGGCTCACCGAGGCCTACGCGATGGCCAACATGCAGTTCATCACCTTCGACGCCGAGGGCAACTGCGTCGGCTCGAACTACATGGACTACCTGCTGCCCACCGCATGGGAGACGCCCGGCTTCGAGCTGCACAGCGAGGTCGTCACCCCGTGCCCGCACCACCCGATCGGCGCCAAGGGCATCGGCGAGTGCGCCGCGGTCGGCGGCCCGGCGGCCTTCGTCAACGCGGTCATCGACGCGCTGTCGGGCACGGGCGTCCGCAACATCGACATGCCGCTGCTTCCCGACCGGGTGTGGGAAGCGATCACCTATCGCCGCGACGTTTCCGGCGCGCCGCCGGTTCGTTCCGACGACTGACACGGAGTTGCTGATGGAAGGCTTGGGCGTACTGGAGGAGATGGGTGAGCTGACCCGCCGCGGCGAGGCGTTCGCCCTGGCGACCGTGGTCTGGCGCCAGGGCCCGTCATCGAGCCAGTCAGGTTCGCGCGCGATCATCACCGCCGAGGGCGAGCTGCACGGCTGGATCGGCGGTGCCTGCGCCGAGCCGGCCGTGATCCGCGAGGCGCAGCGGGTGATGGCAGACGGCACGGCCAAGCTACTGCTGCTGGGCACACCGGAGCAGTTCGGCGCGGCGGTCCCGGACGGAATGACGGTGGTCCCCATCTCCTGCCAGAGCGAGGGCGCGATCGAGGTCTACATCGAGCCGGTACTGCCGGTGCCGCAGCTGGTGATCGTTGGCGACTCCCCGATGGCCCGCACGCTAGCCAGCCTGGCCGGGGCGCTCGGCTGGCGGACCGACCTGGTCCGCGGCCCCGACTTCACGCCGGGAACCGCGAACGAGCGCGCCATGATCGTGGTGGCCACCCAGGGCCATGATGACGAGGACGTGCTGGAGCGCGCGATCGCGGTCAGGCCCGCCTACCTCGGCCTGGTCGGGTCGCGCCGGCGCGGGGCCACCGTGCTCGGCTACCTCGCCGACCGGGGCCTGCCGCAGGACCAGCTCGACCGGGTGCGGGTGCCGGCCGGCCTGGACCTGGGCAGCACGACGCACCAGGAGATCGCGGTCGCCATCCTGGCCGAACTGGTCCAGCTGCGGGCCTCCGGCGCGCTGGCGGGCGTAAGGGTCAGCATGTCCGGAACAGGATCCGCGCGGCAGGCCGGGACCGGGCCTGCCCAGGACCCGGTCTGCGGGATGACCGTGTCCCCGGACGGCCGCCCGGTGCGGTACGAGGACGCCGACTACTACTTCTGCTGCGCCGGCTGCCGCGAGACGTTCGAGAAAGACCCCGGTGCTTACGTGAAAAGAGAGACCCGATGCTGATCAAGAACGAGTTCGAGGTCGCCGAGCCGGTCGAGAAGGTCTGGCAGTTCTTCGAGAACATCCCCCAGGTGGCCGCCTGCCTGCCCGGCGCCGAACTCACCGAGGACCTCGGCGACGAAAAGTACAAGGGCAAGGTCGCCGTCCGGATGGGCCCGGTGCGCCTGCAGTTCGCCGGCACCGCGGACATCACCGAACGCGACGAGGCAGCCAGGCGCGTGGTCGTGCACGCGAGCGGTGCCGATGAGAAGGGTCGCGGCCAGGCCAGCATGGTCGTGACCGCGACGCTGGCCCGCGCGGGCCGCGGCACCAAGGTCGGCGTCACCCAGGACCTGCAGCTGTCGGGCGCGGCGGCGCAGTACGGCCGGGGCATGATCTCCGACGTTACCGCCGTGCTGATGCGCGATTTCTCGGCGAACATGCAGGACCGGATCGAGCGGATCGAGCGGGGCGAGTCCCCGGAAGAGTATGCAGCGCAGATCGCGGCGGCCGCCGCGACCCCGGCCAAGGGCTTCACCCTGGGCCTGCGGGCCGCGCTGATGGCCCTGAGCCGGGTCTTTCGCAGGTTCTTCATGCCTTACCAGGCAGCGAGCTGAGCATTCAGAGAGGAGAGCCAGTCATGGTTTTGTGGTGGATAGGGAACGCGATTCTGCTGCTCGTGGTGCTGCCCGTGGTCATCTTCCTGCTCAACCGCGTCCTGGCGGCGGTGGAGCGGATCCGCGGCGCCACCGACGACATCTTGTCCGGCGGGGTAGCCCTCATCGGCGAACTCAACGGCGTGCCGGAGGCGCTGGCCGTCACCGACACCACCATCAAGGAAGTCTCGGTCGGAGCGGTCCGGTACGCCGGTTCCGTCGCCAAGCTCCTCGCCTAGAGGCGAGCACTGAATAGATAGATAAGGAGAACGGTCATGCCAGCTGCCGCCTGGGCGACGCTGATCATCGCCGCGCTGATCATCGCGATCACCGCGGTCGGCCTGCTCCGGGTCATCTTCCACCTCAGGGCGATCCGGAAGACCCTGGTCGCGACCACCGGGGGAGTCCAGGCCGTCGCGAGCCTGACGAGTACGGTGCCCGCGCGGCTGACCTCGGTCAACGCGAACCTGAAACCCGTCCGCGACTTCTGCGAGACGGTCTGAGCCGAGGAGCCATCCATGGAAACAAATGTCCTGGCCGCAGGGACCAGCACCACAGGCTGGGTGGTGGGCTACACCATCGGCATCGTCGTCGTGCTCGTGGTGGTGGCACTCGTGGTGCCGATCTTGATGCTGGCCCGATCGATCGGCAACGAGGCACCCAAGATCAACGACGCGCTGACCGAGGCGGTGCATAACACCGCGCCGCTCGGCGCGCTGCGCACCACGATCGAGCACGCCACGATCATCATCAGCGGCCTGCAGCGCGGCCGCGCCAGGCTGGGAGGGTAAGCGATGCAGACGCTGGCCATGTCCTCGACCGAGCACAACCTGTGGACGATCGCGAACATCCTCGGCATCGTCGTGGTGGTCGCGGTCGCCGCCTTGCTGAGCCTGCTCATCTACCTGGTGAAGATCATCGACCGCCGGGTCGTCGCCGTCCGGGACACGCTGAACGCGGCGGCGGCGAACACCGCAGACACCGTGCTGATCCCGCAGGTGGCCAACGGCGTCGAGGCCGTCCTCGCCGAGGGCCTGCAGCACCACCTGTTCCTCGGCCGCGTACTCGGGAAGGTGCGATCCTAATGACCGGGCTGGTCGTTTTCACCGTTATCGACGTCGTCCTGCTGATCGCCGGCCTGGCGTTCTACCTGTTCTGGGTGGGCAGCCTGCTCACCCGCATCGCCGGGAACCTCGAGGAGTGCGCCGAGATCGTCCGCACCATCGTGGGCCACGCCAAGCTCATCGGGCCCGGAGTTGAGCACATCAACGAGACCGGCGGCGTGGTCGCCGGCGCGCTGCCGCTGCTGTACGGGATGGCCGAGGGCATCGTGACCGGCGTTACCCCCCGGCCCGAGGCGCCCGCGGTGCCCGAACCGGCCCGGCCGGCCTCGGGGACGCGCCGCTCGCGGCTGCTCGACGCGGTCGGGTTCCGCTCGCCGGGCTAGCCGGGAACGGTCCCAGACCCCGGAGGGCGCGCCGGGTCCTTGGCCAGGCTGGGGGAGGATGAGGTGGTCCCGCCGATCCACTCGTCCTTCCATGCCTGGTCGTACTGCTGGTCGTTGCACCGCGGCTGGTATATCGCGGTCAGTTCCCTGGCGATCTGCTCCCGGTGCGGTCGGCCGCCGCCTGGCACCTCGTAGGTGCAGATGTAGACCTTCCACTTGGATCCGGCGCGCTTGATCCAGCAGTGCGCGCGCGGGTGCTGGAACGGGAACCGCTCCGCGGACAGGTCGTCGGAGTGGCCGACGTAGATGACCGCGTACCGGTCCGGCTTGGTGTCAGGGTCTGGCTTGTAGGCGATCGCGTACACCGCCGCCGCGGCCGGCGGCGTCCAGCCGGCCAGCACCCGGGGCCCCTCGAACGGATACCCGGCCAGCGAGCCGAGCCGGATCATCCGAAGTCGTCCTCGTCCTCGCTGATCGCCTCGGTCCGAACCACAGGGGCGGCCGGCAGGTCGGCCTTCCGGACGGCCCGCCAGAATTCCCCGGTGGCCTTCTCGATCGCCTCCTCGCGGCTGGCCGCCTCCACGATCAGCTGCGCGCCGTACCGGCTGGTCCCGATGCCGGTCGCGATGCCGCCGCTCGTCGCGACCGCGTCGGCCAGCTCGACCACCTGCTCCCTGGTCAGGACCTGGTCGCCCTTGGCCTCGATGCCCACGCTCCACCTCACGGCGCACCCCCTGCTTATTCAATTTAGCCCTGGCAGCACGGTAGCTTCAATTGAGCTCTGGCAGCAGGGTAGCGAGTTTCTCCAGGCTCGCCAGATCGTGGCCGGACAGCAGCAGGTCGATGTGCGGCGCGGCCACCATCATCCCAAGGGTGCTTGGCCGGAAGCCCGCATCGTCACGCTTGTGCGGGTTCAGCCAGATCAGCCGATGGCTCAGCCGGGACAGCCGCTCCATTGCCGCGGCCAGCACGGCGGGATCCCCGCGGTCCAGCCCGTCAGAGCAGATCACCACGATGCCACCCCGGCAAAGACCGCGGCGCGCCCAGCTGCGGACGAAGGTGTGCAGGCTGTCGCCGATCCTGGTCCCGCCGTCCCAGTCGAAGGCCGCCCGCGCCGCCTGCTCCAGCGCCTCGTCCGGATGCCGGCACTCCATCGCCCCGGTCACCCGGGTCAGCCGGGTGCCGAAGCAGAAGACCTCGACCCGGCCGGCCGACCGCTTCGCCGAGTGCGCGAACTGCAGCAGACTGCGCGAGTAATCGGCCATGGAGCCGGAGATGTCGAGGATCAGGATCAGCGGCCGTAGCCGGACCTTCCGCCGCCGCCAGTACAGCTGCGCGGGCTCGCCGTGCATGCGCATGGATTCCCGGACGGTCCGGCGGGGGTCCGGACGGGTTCCGGACTTGGCGGCGGCGGTCCGCCTGGCGCGGCGGCGCGGCGGCGTCAGCCGGATCCTCGCCATGATCCGGCGCAGCGCCGCCAGTTCCTCGGGTGTGCAGGCGGCGAACGACTTGTGTTTGAGCACGTCGACATCGGAAGCCATCCAGCCCAGCACGGCCTCGTCCTCCTGCGCGTCTTGCTCTGGCTCGGTTGAAGGAAGCGCCAGCACACCCTGCGCCTGCGCCGACGCGCGCAGCATGAGCAGCAATTCCGAATCCGGATCCTCGGCACCGAGGAAGAACCGGCCGAACACCTCGTCGTACCGGGCGATGTCGTCGTGCCGGGTCACCAGCGTGGTCCGCCCAGCCCAGTACAGGTCGACCAGGTCGGCCGGGTCTAGCTTGCTCAGCGCCGAACAGTACACCAGCACGTCCCCCGAGCCCACTGCGAGCCCGGCCGCGCGCAGTTCGCCGGCGAAACGGACGAGCAGGCCAGTGAAGGGGGATGGGTCAGGGGGTCCGGCGGGGATGGGGGGCGGGAGCCCCCCGTGCACAGGAGAGGTAGGCGGGAGCCCCCCGTGCCCGGAGAAGGTGGGCGGGGGCTCAGGAGGCACCGGAGGTGATCTCCTCCAGGTTGTCGCGGACCACCTCGAGGTCATCTCGGTCCTTGATCACGGCGCCGAGCGTGTCCTGCGCGTTGGCGGCGTGCAGGTCCGTCTCCCCGAGGAAGTCGAGGGTCCGGGCCCAGTCGATGGTTTCCGCCACCCCCGGCGGCTTGGCCAGGTCGAGCTCGCGGAGCCGGTGGACGGCGGCGACGACCTTGCGGGCCAGCGCCGCAGGGACGCCGGGTTCCCTGATCAGGACGATCTCGACCTCGCGTTCGGCGGCCGGGTAGCCGATCCAGTGGTAGAGGCAGCGCCGCTTCAGCGCGTCGTGCAGTTCCCTGGTCCGGTTGGAGGTGAGCACCACGAGCGGCGGGCTCTCCGCCTTGACCGTGCCGATCTCGGGGATGCTGATCTGGAAGTCCGACAGCACCTCAAGCAGGAAGGCCTCGAACTCGTCGTCGGCCCGGTCGATCTCGTCGATCAGCAGCACGGCCTGATCGCCGGCCCGGACCGCCTCCAGCAGCGGCCGTTCCAGCAGGAACTTCGGGCCGAACAGCTTGTCCACCGCGTCGGACCCGGCCGCCTGGTGTTCGGACAGGGCCCGGATGTGCAGCATCTGCCGGGCGTAGTCCCACTCGTACAGTGCCTGGTTGGTGTCGATGCCCTCGTAGCACTGCAGCCGGATCAGCTTGCGGCCGAACACCGACGCGATGACCTTGGCCACTTCGGTCTTGCCGACCCCCACCTCGCCCTCGAGCAGGATCGGCCGGTTCAGCGACAGCGCGACGAACAACGCCGTGGCTAGCCCGCGATCAGCCAGGTAGCCGCCCTGGCGCAGGGTCTCGGTCAGCTCGCCGACGGTGCCCGGGCTCTCCATCCGCTAGGACTCGGAGCCGAGGACAAGGTCCCGCACGCTGCCCGCCGCCGGGTTCAGCTTGCCCTCCCGCGCCAGCTGGGTCCGCCAGGCGACGCGCAGGTCGCCATCGGTCTCCTCGGCCAGGCCGTCGAAGCCCACGTCGCTCATCCGCTTGCAGGACTTGCCGGTGGTGTGCGCTGTTCCGCAGGCTTCCTCGACGTCCTCAGCGGTCTGCCCCTGAGCGCTCCACACCTCGCGGAGTACCTCGAGGACTTTTTCGGTGTTGCCGCTCATCAGCCGGTACCCTCCTGGACAGGACGCTCGTCTCTTACTGACTCTAGGTCCTGGCCGCTGACCAGGCGACCGCAGATTAAGAGTTCTCTTATCTGGCTGGCACGCACCAGGTCCGTTCGGGATAAAAGATCATTTGATCCGAACGAGATGGGTATCAGCCTGGGCTTTCCAGCGCGTCGCGCATGGGCTGGAGCTTCACCAGGGTCTCGGCGAGTTCGGCGGCTGGCTGCGAACCTGCGACGATGCCGCAGCCGGCGAACAGCCGCGCGGTGCGCCCGGAGAGCTGGGCACACCGGATCGCGATGCCCCACTCGCCGTTTCCTTCGGCGTCTATCCAGCCGACAGGGCCGGCGTAGCGCTCCCGGTCCATGTGCTCGAGCTCGCGAATGAGCTCAAGCGCGGCCCCGGTCGGGGTCCCGCAGACGGCGGCCGGCGGGTGCACGGCCGCGGCCAGGGCCAGGGCTGATTTCGGCGTCCCGCCACTGGCTAGCGTGCCGCGGACCCGGGTGCCGAGGTGCTGCAGGTTCGGGAACTTCAGCAACGCCGGACGCGCCTCGACGTCGAGCACCGCGCACAGCGGCTGGAGCGCCTCGCGTATCGACTCGACCGCGTAGGCGTGTTCCTCGTTGTTCTTGGCCGAGGCCAGCAGTTCGGCACCCAGCGCGTCGTCGTGCGCCGGGTCCGCGCCGCGCGGCAGAGTGCCGCCGAGGACCAGCGCGCTGACCTGGTGGCCGTCCCGGCTGACGAGCAGTTCGGGGGTCGCGCCGATCATGCCGTCGCAGGCGAAGGTGAAGCAGTCCGGATAGCGCGCGGCGAGCCTGCGCAGCAGGACCCGCGCGTCGATGGGTTCGTCAGCGGTACCGAAGACGTCACGGGCTAGCACGACCTTGCGCAGGCCGCCTGCCTTGATCGCGGCGACCGCCTCGGCCACCGCCTGCTCCCAGCGCGGTCCCGGCAGGCTGCCGTCATGCCAGCTCAGGCCGGTCGGCTCGGCTAGCCCGCAATCCGCAGGCAGTGGCCAGCCGGGGTCCGGACTGGCGGGCTCGCCTTGTTCGGCCACCCTAGTGAGCCAGGCCTGGCCACGGCCGTCCCGGCCGAGCACCACGCGGGGGACGATCAGGACGGATCCGTCGCAGGACGCGTCGAAGGTGAATGTGCCGAACGCGACCGGCCCCGAGCCGCGCACCCGCACCTGGTCGTCCACGTCGGCAGCGTCGAACACCGAGCGGAGCCACTTCTCCCCGGCGGTGAACCTGTCTTCTCCGGCGGGCAGCGTGACCCTGACCGCCTCGCCCCAGCCGGCCAGGCCCGCCCCGTGATGCACCCAGGCGACCACGTCCGGCTGGGGAATGCGCTCGAGGAGGTCGCCGGGGTCGGGGACGGCGACGGTGCGGACGAGCAGCGGCCCGGACCCGTAGAGTTCCTGGCGGCTCAGCACCCGCACGCTGCCGTCTGGGTACGGCGGGCCGTCCGAGTCCGCTGAGCCGCCTGTGTCACCTGGTCACCCGCCACGAGCCCATATTCTAGGTGCCGTCTGTCACTGCCCCCACTTCCGGGTTCGCCAGTGCGCTCGGCCACCAGACGTGCCGCCCGATATCCAAGGTCAGCGCGGTCACGAGCACCGACCGGACCACGATCGTGTCGAGCAGCACGCCCAGCGCCACCGCGAACCCGATCTCGGTGAATTCCACCAGCGGCAGCGTGCCGAGCATGGCGAACGTACCCGCAAGCACCAGGCCCGCCGAGGTGATGACGCCGCCCGTGGCGGCCAGCCCGGTGATCGCGCCCTGCCGGGTTCCCGACCGCGCGGACTCCTCGCGTACGCGGGTCATCAGGAAGATGTTGTAGTCGATGCCGAGGGCCACCAGGAACACGAAGACGAACAGCGACACCGAGGTATCGGCGCCCGCGAACCCGAATACGTGCTTGAAGAACAGCGCGGAAATGCCGAGGGCGGCACCGAAGGACAGCACCACGGTAGCGATCAGCATGAGCGGCGCCACGATCGCCCGCAGCAGCAGGCCCAGGATGATGAGCACCACGCCGAGAATCAGCGGGATGAGCAGGTTCCGGTCATGAGTCGCGGCGCTCTCCACGTCCTTGTTGATGGCCGTGCCCCCGCCTACCTTGGCTTCGGCACCCGGGATGGCATGCAGCGTCGTCCGGACCTTGTCCACCAGCGTGTACGCGGCCGGGCTGTCTGGCGCCGGGGTCATCGTGGCCTGCAGGAAAGACAGGCCGTCCTTGGTCACCGGCGGGGTGACCGAGGCGATGCCGGGGGTGGCGGCAAGAGCGCTCCTGACTTGTCCCGCGCTGGACGCCGTGGCGATCACGTCCACCGGCTCGCCGGAGCCCGCCGGGAAGTACCTGGCCAGCACGTTCTGCGCGGTAATCGACGGCGGGGTGCCGCGGAACGACTCGGCCACGGTCAGCGTGCCGAACCTGAACCCGATCAGGCCGGCCGCGCCTGCGCCGAGCAGGATCGCGGTTACCAGCCACACCGCGCGCGGGCGCCGGCTGATGGCGTGCCCGACTCGCGACCACGGCCCGCTCCTGGTGGGTTCGGCCGAGCCGTAACCGGGCCTGGCCGGCCAGAAGATCCACCGGCCGAAGACCACGAGTAGCGCGGGCAGCAGCGTGATCATGGCGATCAGGCCCAGGGCGATCCCGATGGCGGCGACCGGGCCCAGCCCGGAGATGTCGTTCGATTCGGCCGCGAGAAGGCAGAGCAGGCCGGCCACGACGGTCAGCCCGCTGGCGATGATGGCCGGGCCGGCCCGGCGCAGCGCCACCGCCATGGCCTGGTGCCGGTCGGCGTGCCTGCGCAGTTCCTCCCGGTACCTGGCGATGAGCAGCAGCGCGTAGTCGGTGCTCGCGCCGATCACCAGCACGACCAGGATGCCCTCGCTCTGCCCGCTGACGGTCAGGTTGGCATGCTGGGTGAGCAGGTAGATGACGGCCTGAGCCACGATCAGCGCCGCGCCCGCGGACAGGATCGGCAGCAGCCACAGCACCGGGCTCCGGTAGGTCAGGAGCAGGATCCCGATGACCACGGCCAGGGTGGCGTACAGCAGCGTGGTATCGATGCCCTTGAATATCTTGACCTCGTCCGCGGCGCTGGCCGCCGGGCCGCCGACGTAGACGCTCAGCCCGGCGTCGTCCTTGCTTGCGGTGTTCTTCACGGTGGAGACGAACCCGCTCAGATCGCTGTTGTAGCCGAGGTCCGCGCCGATGACAGTCTCGATCGCCTTGTGGTCCTTGGACACGACCGGCGGGGCGACCCGCCCGTTTACGACGGGCAGCGACGCGAAGTAACGCGCGTCGGCTCTCGCCTTCGCCACGTCGGCCGCCGTCACCCCGCTGTCGCGCACGTACACGACCAGGGCGGGGTTGAGGTTCTGGGATTGGAACAGGTTCTGCTCGTTCAGTTCCTGGGTGGACTCGGCCGACGACGGCAGGTACGCCGACGCGTCGTTCTTCTCCGCTCCCTGGAGCTTGCCCGCCAGCGATCCCAGGGCCGCCACCACCAGGATCCAGAACACCACCACCAGGTACTTCGACCGGCGGCCGCACACGAACGCGGTCAGGCGGCCGAAGCCGCCTGACCGCGCCTGATCCAGCTCGGCTTCGGGGTCCCCGAACCCCAGAGCCCGTGAGTTCCCCGTGTCCTGACCTGGCGTATGACGGGGCGCCCCCGTGGTCCCGCGTGCCACGTCGTCCTCCTCACGTCTTCGAGAGACTCTGATATTCTTCTTAGGGAAAACGATGTATCTTGATCCTGCGACGTGTCAAGTTATATCTCGATTTTTCCCAGGCTTCCCCGGATTTTTCTGCGTCTGCTGGCTGCGCCAATAGTCAGCTTCCCCGGTCGGCCCCGGTCAGCGGATCCACTGCGCGGCTATCACTCCCGCATCAGCCGGCTGGCTTACCGCTGGCCATCTGGTCCCTCGGCGTCCACCCTTCGGCTGACCCGAGCCCGGCGGCGGCGGGCTAGGCCAACCGCCCGGTTTCATGGCGTTGCTCAGAGCAAGGTGAGCTGCTCGTGCGGCGCGGGCGAGCTTCCCCGTGATGCGGGCACCTCGGGAGACTTCGGGGATCCTGACGCATAGAGAGCCCGAGGGCTGGGCATGGCCGCGGGGTGCCCGGCCGGGGCGGGACGGCTGGCGGTGGCGGATCGCGGGCGCAGGCTGCCGTGACCGAAGCCGGGCCTGGGGCGGCCGATGCCGTATTTCTCCGCGAGCTCGCGGACCTGGCCGGCGATCCGGTTCTGGTAGGCCTTGGGGGCGTAGGCGCCGCGGCCGTACAGGTCCAGGTACGCCTCGACCAGCCCGGGATGCTGGGCCTGCAGCCAGCTGAAGAACCATTCCCGGGTGCCTGGGCGCAGGTGCAGCACGATGGGCATGACGTGCCCGGCGCCGGTCTCGGCGATCTGCCTGACCGTCTCGCCGAGCTGGGCGGGGGAGTCGGAGAGGAACGGCACCACCGGGCCCATGAGCACGCCGCAGCGCAGTCCGCGCTCGTTCAGCGTCGCGCACGCCTCGAGCCGCCGCCCGGGCGCGGGCGTGCCCGGCTCGATTGACCGCCAAAGGTCTTTGTCGACAAAGCCAGCGGAGACGTTCAGTCCCACCTCGGTGACTTCGGCCGCCTCCGCCAGCAGCTCGATGTCCCTGAGGATCAGCGTGCCCTTGGTCAGGATGGAGAACGGGTTGGCGGCGTCCCTGAGCGCTCCGATGATGCCGGGCATCAGCTGGTAGCGGCCCTCCGCCCGCTGGTAGCAGTCCACGTTCGTGCCCATCGCGATGTGCTCGCCCGCCCAGCTCGGCGAGGCCATCTTCTTGCGCACCAGCTCGGTCGCGTTCACCTTGACCACCACCCGGGTGTTGAAATCCGCGCCCGCGTCGAGGTCCAGGTATGTGTGTGAGTTCCTCGCGAAGCAGTAGACACATGAATGCTGGCAGCCGCGGTAGGGGTTGATGGTCCACCGGAACGGCATCCTGGATGCTTCGGGGACGCGGTTGACGACCGACTTGGCTTGGACCTCGTAGAAGGTCATGCCGCGGAAGCTCGGGGTATCAAACGTGCGGGTGACCGCGCCGCGCTCGATCAGCGGGACCGCCCGGTCCCGGCGGCTGGCGGTGAACAGGTCCTCGCCGCCTCCGGTGTCCAGCGGCTCGTCGAGCCGCAGATTGTCCCAGCGCATATCGAGTATGATAGAATGAATGTTCGATCAGAGCAAGCATGTTGACGTCTGGCTCGTCGTAAGTATTTAACCCGTCCCGGCAGGACCTTGCCGGGCCGACGGCATACCCTGCGTCTGAGCGGTGCGTAAGGTGACGGAGCGGGCGAAGTCGCTCGTCACGAAAAAACAGGCGAAGTGCAAAGCCAGAACAATTGGATAAAGAGCGGGTCCTGAGAGATAGTGAGAGGGTAGTCACCGGGTGTACGACGCGGAGGTAGCTGAATGGCGCTGTCGATGGACGAGCAGCGCGCGCTCGCCGAGATCGAGCGGCGGCTCGCGGCTGACGATCCTGGGCTTGCCACCTGCCTGACGGCATTCCGGCGCCCTGGACCGGCCAACGTTCTGCGCTCCCCCCGGGCGCGCATCGTCGGCTCGCTGTTCACGGTGCTGCTCGTGGCCATGGTCTCGCTGATGGTGTACGCGATGATCCCGTTCCGTACGCACGGCGCGCGCACGCCCGTCACGTCAAGTCCCGGGACCCAGGGCCAGGCCGCGATTACCACCCCCGGAACGAGCGGCCCGCCGCACAGCACCGCGCCCACGTTGGCGAGCGGGAGTGCGGCGGCCAGCGCGATCTCACGGGCCAGTTCCGCCGCGCCCTCAGCGGGCCGGAGCACGAGCAGCGTCCCGACACACCCAGGCACGAATCAGGCGGCGGGCCCCCCCGTATCGCGGGCGGCCAGCCCGTAAGGGCTGTAAGCCCTGTCCGGTTGGTATGAAGCAGCGGGCGGGTAACTGGTCGCGGCTAAGGATTCCCGCCACAGTTGCACGAGGTAGCGTTCCAGGCCCTCGAGCGTCTTCTTCTCCTGCTGGAACTCGTCGCTGAGCGGGTTGCGGTGCCGGTCGAAGAGCTGCCGGTAGCGGCGGGTCACCTGGTCGCGGTTGCCGGCGTAGACGCGGACCAAATAGTCGCTCACCCCGCCCGCGAGCCGCAGGCCGCGGACCGCGGTTCCGGCCAGGCCCATGCTGATGCTCAGCTGCCCGCGCAGGTAAATCGTGCCCTTGGCCTCTTCGTCCCAGGCGTCGCCGCACGGCGGCGGGGCCTCGTCCCACTCCTCTAGGACAAGCCGGACATCGATGTCCTCTTGCAGGCTGCCAACCCAGAGCTGCTCGCGGTTGGTGCTGATCAACGCGCCTACCGGGGGCAGCGGACCACCCGGAGCGTCCGGGTCGACAGACGGGTCGTGGATCCGGAACATCCTCCGTTCCGGAGTGACCGGTATGACCAGCTGTAGAAGTCTGCGGCTCATGGTCCCCCCCTCGGCACGCTGTTACCTTGGACAACAACCCACTCCCTTAGCAAATCTAGACCGCAGACGCACATCGTGCGGGGCGAAATGGTGCGGAAATGCTAAACGTGACCACTTGACTACATGCTGCAGCGGTGTAGCGTCATATCTGTTATGAACCCTGTGTCCGAACTTGACCTGCCGGCGTTCGACTACACGACACCGGACTTTTCGGCCGACCGCTACCACCAGCAGCTCGCCGAGACCCGTCAGCGAGGCTGGCTGGCCAAGTCGCCACTGGCCTATATCGTGCTCGACCACGACGCCGGTGAGTTCTTCCTGCGGTCACGAAAGACCGCGTTTCCCGGCCGCGAGATCGCCGAGTTCTTCGGCGTGACTAGCGGCCCGCTGGCCGAGCACATCAACGCCAACATCCTGAACCTCACCGGGGAGCAGCACCGGCGGCTGCGGGCGCTAGTGGGCCCGGCGCTCACGCCCCGCGCGGCCGATCGCTGGCGCCCGGTGATGCGCGGCTTCCTGGAGAACCTGTGGGCCCGGGGCGCCGCCTACCGCAGTTGCGACTTCGTGGCCGCAGTTGCCCGGTTCTACCCGTCGCTGACGATCGCCACCGTGCTCGGGGCGCCGCACCAGGATGCCGGGCGGCTGCACACCTGGTCCACCTGGGTACAACGGCAATTCGACATCCGGGCGCTCGAGACCAGCCGGGATGACATCGAGAAGGCCATCACGGAAGCCCAGGAGTACGTGACCGGTCTGCTTGAGGCCAGGCGGGCCGCTCCCGGCGACGATCTGATCAGCGAACTGCTGGCGGCCCGCGAAGAAGAAGGAGAGGCGGGCGGGAGGCTGTCCGCCGCGGAGTGCGTGCAGCTCGTGATGAACCTGCTGGCCGGGGGCATCGACACCACCGCGGGCCAGCTCGCGCACGCGATCCGCCTCTTCGCCGAGCACCCCGACCAGTGGGCGCTGCTGGCCGACGATCCCGACCTGGTCCCGCGCGCCGTCGAGGAGGTGCTGCGGTTCGAGCCCGTCACGCCGTTCACCGCGCGGGTCTGCCTGGAGCAGATCGAGCACCGTGACGTCATCTTCCCGCCGGGCACGATCGTGGCGGTCTGCGCAGAGCAGGCAAACCGCCAGGACAAGGACGGCGAGAGCTTCGACATCACCGCCGCCCGCGACACCCGGCTGCTCACCTTCGGCGCGGGAACGCACTACTGCGTGGGCGCGAATCTAGCCCGGGCCGAGCTCGAAGAGGCGCTGGCCTTCCTCGCGCCGCGTACGCCCGGGCTCGCCCTGGACGGGCCGCCGCAGCTGGGCGGGGTCGAGGGCATCTACGGGATCGACAAGCTCCCGATCATCTGGTCGGCGTCGGCCAACATGAGCCCGAACCACGGCCCTGCGCCGGACGTGTCATAAGTAGCCCAGTACTCGTCCGCGACGAGTACGGACCGAGGGGTTCGCACGATGCAGGCAGCAGCAAAAGCCACCCATCGGAGGTCACTCAACGTGCCCGATCGGCTACCAGAACGGGCGCCCGTGCCGGTCCTGGGACTCGAGCTTGCCTACGCACCCCCCCGTCCGGGCCCCTACCCGGGTCCGGCCGTCGGCCCACGCCCCCGCCCGGCCGCCATCCCGGTGTCCCAGGCAGGCGCCGAGCAAGCGGTCGCCACCCGGGGGCGCCGCGCCCTCATGCTCGCCATCTGCTGCATGAGCCTGTTCATGGTGGGCCTGGACAACACGATCGTGAACGTGGGGCTGCCCGCCATCGGCCGCGACCTGCACGCCGGCGTCTCCGGTCTCCAGTGGACGGTCGCCGCCTACACGATCGTGCTGGCCGCGCTGCTGATGTTCGCCGGCGCGCTCGCCGACCGGATCGGGCGCCGGACCATCTTCCAGGTCGGCCTCTCGCTATTCACCCTCGGTTCGTGGATGTGCAGCCTGGCACCCAGCCTGGGCTGGCTGATCGGCTTCCGGATCCTGCAGGGCATCGGCGGCTCGATGCTCAACCCCGCGGCGCTCGGCATCATTACGAACACGTTCACCGGCCGGGCCGAGCGCGCCCGCGCCATCGGCGTGTGGGACGGCGTGTTCGGCCTGTCCATGGCGCTCGGCCCGGTGCTGGGCGGCGTGCTGGTGGGAACGGTCGGCTGGCGTGGCATCTTCTGGGCGAACATCCCGGTAGGCCTGGCCGCCATCTCGCTCACCGCGCTATTCGTCCCGGACTCCAAGGCCCCGCGGTCTCGTCGCGCCGACCCGGTGGGCCAGTTCCTCATCATCGCCATGCTCGGCTCGCTCGCCTACGCGATCATCGAGGGACCTGCCCACGGCTGGTACTCACCGGAGATCTTCGGGTTCTTTGCCGCGAGCGTGGCCGCGCTTGCGGTCCTGCTCGCCTACGAGCCCCGGCGCGCGGAACCCATGGTCGACTTGCGGTTCTTCCGCAGCGTGCCGTTCGCGGGGGCCAACCTCAGCGCAGTCTGCGCGATCGCCGCGATGGCCGGCTTCCTGTTCCTGTCCACCTTGTACCTGCAGGATGTGCGGGGCCTGTCCGCGCTTCAGGCAGGCCTGACGATCCTGCCGATGCCGGTGGTGATGGCGCTGTGCGCACCGCTGGCCGGCCGGATGGTCGCCAAACGGGGCCCGCGGATCCCCCTGGTCATCGCGGGCGCCGCGCTGACCATCAGCAGCGCTGCGCTGTCGCGGCTCACCGGCACCACCGAACACATGTACCTGATCGTCACGTACGCCATGTTCGGGATCGGGGCCGGTATGGTGAGCTCGCCGATCACCAACGGGGTCATGTCCGGGGTGCCGAAGACCCAGGCGGGCATGGCCTCCGGCATGAACTCCTCCAGCCGCCAGCTCGGCCAGTCACTGGGCGTGGCCATCGTGGGCTCGGTCCTGGCGGCCAGCATGCGCGGGTCAATGCAGGCCGACTTCGTCCAGGCGGCCCACGCGGGCTGGTGGATTCTCGCCGGCTGTGGCTACATCGTGCTCCTGCTCGGCCTGGTCTGCACGACGCGGTGGGCCAAGGCGACCGCGTCCCGGCTGGGCTGATTGGCTAGGCCAGCTTCTCGTCGGGAGAGAATTGATCACTGGCGGTGACGAAAGTCTCAGCCGTGCGGCCTTGCGTCTCGCGCTCTGCCCAAATAGTTAGTTGTAGGGACGCAATTACGTTCACTCCAGTCAATCCGGGTGATACCGCTGCCAGAGCTCAGCCGCCGGCGCCGCCTGATCGTGCTCGTCATCTGCTGCTCCAGCCTGTTCATCGTGGGCCTGGACAGCACGATCGTCAACATCGCATTGCCGTCCATCGGGAAGGACCTGCACGCATCGGTCGCCGGGCTGCAGTGGACCATCGACGGCTACGCGCTCGTGCTGGCCAGCTTCCTGATGCTGTCTGGCGCGACTGCCGACCGGATTGGCCGCCGCCGGGTATTCCTGGTCGGCCTGGCCATCTTCACCGCGGGTTCCGGCCTGTGTAGCCTGGCGCCCGGCCTGGGCTGGCTGATCGCGTTCCGCATGCTGCAGGCCATCGGCGGGTCCATGCTCAACCCGGTGGCGATGTCAATCATCACCAACACGTTCACCGACAAGACCGAACGGGCCCGGGCGATCGGCGTCTGGGGCGGCGCGTACGGCCTGTCCATGGCGCTCGGACCGGTGGTGGGCGGCCTGCTCGTCGACTCCGTCGGCTGGCGGGGTACGTTCTGGGTGAATATCCCGGTCGGCCTCGCCGCGATCGCGCTGACCGCCCGCCTCGTGCCGGAATCGCGGGCGCCGCGGCCGCGTCGCCCGGACCCGGTCGGGCAGGGGCTCATCATCGTCATGCTCGGATCCCTGACCTATGCGATCATCGAGGGACCCGGGCTCGGCTGGCATTCGCCGGTGATCATGGCGCTGTTCGCGATGGCAGCCGTGGCCCTCGCGGTGTTCGTGGCCTACGAGGCGCGTCGCGCCGAGCCGGTGCTCGACCCGAGATTCTTCCGCAGCGCGCCGTTCGCCGGCTCGGTGCTGACCGCGATCAGCGCCACCGCCGCCGTCGGCGGCTTCCTCTTCCTGGCCACGCTGTACCTGCAGGACGTGCGCGGCATGTCGGCGCTGCAGGCGGGCCTGCACATGTTGCCGATGGCCACCATGATGGCGCTCGGCGCGGTGGTGTCCAGCCGGATACTGGCCCGCCGCGGCGCGCGACTGCCCATGCTCGCGGCCGGCGTAGGGCTGGCCGTCGGCGGGGTTCTGCTGTCCCGGCTTACCGCCTCCTCAGCTCTCCTGCCGCTCATCGTCGCGTTCACCGTGTTCGGTATCGGCGGCGGCGTGGTGAACGCGCCGATCACGTACACCGCCGTGTCCGGCATGCCGGTATCCCAGGCCGGCGTGGCCTCGGGCATCGCCTCCACCAGCCGTCAGATCGGCCAGTGCCTCGGCATCGCCGTCACCGGCTCGATCCTGGCCGCGAATCTGCACGGCAGCCCGCTGCGGACCGGGTTCGTTCCGGCCAGCCACGCCGCCTGGCTGCTCCTAGCCGCCTGCGGCGTCATCGTCTTCGTGCTCGGCCTGGTCACGACCGGCCAGTGGGCGCTCGGCACGGCCGCCCGCACCGCCGCCACGTTCGACAGCTCCGAGCCGAAAACCCCGGTCATGAGTCCCTGACTACCGTGCCTGGCCGACGTGGCTCCGAAGCTTCTTAACCGGGCGAGCTTTTGCGCCCATCTGGCGGGCACTATTGGCCCCAAAGGCCCACGCTGCCCGCACCCTCCCGGGATTCCCTTCATGCAGGCGGACAACATGCAGCAGACCAAGCTTGTCCAAGGCCCTGATGACAGAATCAGCCTTCGGCAGGCAGGACGTCCGATCCTGCCATATGGAGAGATTGTCGACCCACTTTTTAATAAATGAAACGAATTCTTCTGCCGACAGGCAAGCGCATTGTTGCCGTGCGGCTCGCACGGATTCCAAGGGTGATATGTCCTGCTTGGAGCGAAGTTGCAGACGCAGGACTAGATTATCAAGCAGTATAGCGCGCTGCCTTAGGACTTCTCGCCAGAAGCGCAGCCTGGTGGCCTCGTCCCAGTAATCGCGTTGAGCTGCATTAAGAGTTGAATGCGTGGCCGTAGTATTTTTTTGGACGTGAATCAGCCAGAGCAGCCCGAATGCCAGGATGTCGCCAAACTCCTCGAAACGCGCCCGCTCCGAATTGCTAAATGGATTGTAAACCACTTGCGTGACCTGACCGCTGACCGCGACTTCGCCGAGCCGAATGTGATCAATTATAGAGAGCCAGTCTTCGTGATAGACAGCCGGGAAGAAGCCATTAACCCGCTGGGGGTTAAGGAGCATAGATCCGCCTGATATGAACGGCTTCTGAGCGTGACCAGTCAGCCGACGGGCGTGGCCGATCACGGACAAGTCGGGATGTTTACTGACTTGGAGACCGACCACCGGATATTCTTTTAGGCCCGCGCTTGCTACGCTAAGCTTGTCCGCGCGGAGCCAGCGGATGTCGTCATCAAGGAAGAGCATGCGGGTCCACCCGCATGCGCGGCCGATAAGTAGTCCCAGGTTGCGTTTCCGGCTGATGTCGAAGGCGCTTGGAGAGTGCACGGCCTGAGGTAGCCCGGCGGCGAGGTCGAGCAAGTGGTGCGCCGCACTGGAGCGTAGTGCCAGCGGTGTAGCCACGTCTTGCCCAAGCTTTCCCAGGACCGATGCCAGCCCGCTGGGGAATTTGTGGCTGTGCAGCGTTATTAGCTGACAGCGAGCGTCCATGGCGAGTTTTACCGCTGACCGAAGCTGCTCAGCTGAGCGAATGGTAGGAACGATGATCGCGTCAATGACAGCATTAGCTGTGCCTGCGGCGCCCTGAACGTCAGCGCCTCGCACCTTGGAACCCTGAGCGGCGAGTCGAAGTGCCGGGAAACGAAGTAGGTGGGGATACGATCCTAGCTGGAAAGGTCCTGGAGGTTCTGCGTCACTGCCCGTTTCACGCAATTGTGCGTTATCTTCCAGCGTGGCGGTCACCAGCGCGCCCCTGTCTCAGCAGACCATTCATACAGGCGGACGTCGTCGCGCCAAAGGTTAGGCGGCAGGGCCGAATCGTTCTGGACTGGGACACACATGAGGATACAAAACGCTTCGGTACTTCCGAATGTTTCTTTCAGGTACTGTTCATTAGTAGCCCTGACATGGGAGTCGGCGAAGCAAAGCGCAGCGCCATGGACTCCGCGGCTGGTGATGCCACTCAGCACAGTGACGGTTCCTCCGGGAATATTTGGATGCGGGCCTCTTGCCACTAGGCCAACGTCCTTTACCAAGGCTTCGCCATTCCGCAAAGATATAAATTCTCGCATTTCCTCTCCCGCGTTGCAATTGAAGAAATGGGTTTCTGTGCCTGGAATCTGCTCGGCAGTCGGAAGCGGAATGTCCTGAGCAAAATAAGGCGCGGTGTCGTAGACTGCTGCACCACCGATGAGTACCAAGTGGTTAAGCGCGAAATCATGCGAGAGCTCCTCAGGCAGCAGTATCCGTATCATGCTTTCCGGGTTATCGGTTCTTACTTGCCCGTAGACCTCAATCAGCGCGTCAAGGTCGGCATGCCTGGCGTAACGGCTGTAGTTCAGGTGGGAGGGATCGGCGTACGGAGGAGGATCGGGCGCCTTAGAACAGACGATGCTGACCGCCTGCCCGTCCGGGAAGCGCCAGATCGAGCTGGGCCGCAGAAGCGAGGGCTGTTCAAGCCCGGATTGCTCGCGTGACGAGGTGGCGGCACCCGTCGTCTGAGCCCGCTCGCGCAGGGCAAGTAGCTCCTCATACAGTTCCGCCTTCCTCTCCTGTTCCTCCGCGGTAAGGTCATCGTCGCGGAGCAAGCGCGGTGCCTCAGAAGCGAACGACCGGCTCGTGCAGAACAGCTGGGCGTACGCGGCTAGCCGCTGTGATGGAGGCAGCCGTTCCGAATCCGACTTCTCCCACAAGGAGACCGTAGCGCTGCTAAGCGCACCTGTCCCGCCTAGTGCCTTCGCCAGCTGCTTCTGGGTGAGGTGCTGCTGCTCGCGGAGGTCGCGCAGGCGCTCGGCGAGCCTCCGAGCCGGAATGGACGGATGGTCGCTGTCGGCAGCCATCGGACCTCCATCCTGATGCTCGCGTGCCCTATGTGACCAACGGGAAGGACTTACTGGCTGAGGGATATCTGGTTGTACCATCGGCGACCGCCCTCACGTGCAGAGTCCACGGTACTTGCCTGAAACTTTACCAAATTTTCTCAGCTTTTCGCAGGCTTAACTAGTTTTACGTCAAACCAACAGGGAACGATTTTAATGTGGCTAAAGTTTACGCAAAGGTGCATAAGCGCTGGTCAGAAACCTAGGCGACATGTTGGACGTTGGGGAGGCATCCGATGCATCTTCAGCCATACCAACCAGTCCGGCGACGGACCGCGCTCACGTACGTCGGGGCGGTGCGACCGGGGTCCAGATGCACCTCGTGCTTGGTCCCGCCTTGGCGACCGCCAAGGCGGCTGACGTGACCGCGGCCGCCCAGGTCCGGCCGCTCGGCAGGAACCCGGCCTACCCTCCAGCCAGCCTTCCTGCGACAAACGGTGACACACCTCCGCTGAATGGTAAGCGGCCACGCCGGAAAGGGACGCTTCCCGTGCACCGGAGCATCCTCGCGGTTGACATCGAGGGCTCCACCCGGCGGACCAACACCGTCAAGGAAGAGCTTCGCCAGCTGGTCTACCAGCTGGTGGTGGAGGCCTTGGGTGTCGCCGGGATCGATGACCACTACTACGACCCGTTCACCGATCGAGGTGACGGTGTCCTGGTCCTCGTCCGCCCGGCTGACGAATTCCCGAAGCCGCTCCTGCTCAGTTGCCTGATGCCCGCGCTTGCCAGGCTGCTCGCCGCGCACAACAGCGGCATCCCGCTGACCGAACAGCCTCGTGTCCTGCGCCTGCGGGCCGTCATTCACGCGGGCGAGGTGCACTACGACGGCAAGGGATTCTTCGGTGAGGACCTCGACGTCGCCTTCCGGCTGCTTGACGCGCCCCGGCTCAAGGCCCACCTTCGCACCACGACGACGCCGCTGGCCCTGGTGGCCTCTGACTACATTTACCAGTCGATCATCCGTCACGGTTACGCCGGAATCGACGGCGGAGAGTTCTTCCCGCTCGTGACCGTCAACGTCGGAGACCAGCGCAGGAAGGGCTGGGTGCATCTCCCGCGTACGGCCGGATACCCGGTAGTGATACCGGCTCAGGCCCGGGCTTGCTGACCCGCTGATGGCAGGCCAGCGCAGGCTACGTTCACTGCGCGGCGATCTTCCGCAGGGCCCCTAGGTCGGTGATGGTGAGGTCCCGCTGGCCCGTACGGATGATGCTGCGCCGCCGCCAGTTGCTGAGGGCGCGCGTCACCGTGGCGCGCGACGTGCCGGCCATGCTGGCCAGTTCCACCTGCGTCAGCGGCATCGCGACGTGGACTCCGCGGTCGGTCTGGATGCCGTGCCGGGCCGCCAGGTCGAGCAGGAGCCTGGCCAGCCGCTGTGCTCCGTTGGTCACCGAATGGCTGCGCAGCAGCGATGCCGTGTCGCTCCAGCGCCGCGCGAACATGCGCCGGTAGGCATGGCCGGCGCCCAGATGGGAGTCGAGAAAGGAGCTGAACTTCTCGAACCCCACGATGAGTGCGCGCACCGTGCGGATGGCCTGCACGCTGGCCGTCCGGTATCCGGTGGTCTCGCCCGCGAGTTCCCCGACCACATCACCCTGGCCTCGCAGCGCGAGCACGAGCTCATGGCCGTCGCTGGTTACGCCCAGGATCTTGACCCAGCCGTCCATCAGGATGAACACGTGTGTGGCCGGATCACCCTCGACGCACATCGTCGCCCCGGCCGGAAAGACGGTGATCCGGCCGAGATCCGACAGGACGGCCCGCTCGTCGTCGGTGAGCAGAGCCCAGAAACCCTGGGTAGGTCCGGTCTCATTCAGGTTCATATCACCGTAGAGATTTCAGATGTCGGCGGCGGGTCGTATCCGACACTGGTTCTACGATGAGCCATCCGGAGGCGGTTGACAAACTCCCAGCTAAGGCGCGCCTTCCCGGCCCGCTAAGCCAAGGGAACGCTGCTCGGCGGGCCGGGAAGAGCCGGGGACAGGAGGCTGGGCCTCACGCCCCGAGGAGGACCGCCACGGTCCAGGCCAGGAAGCAGGCGACGGTAATGAACGTCCAGGTGTCCGCCAAGTGGATCCGCTCCCGCCGGATGCGGGCCGCGCTGAGCAGGAGGTTCACCCGCGTCCAGCTCCAGGCCGCCTCGCTGTCCTCGATGGACGGCAGAGTCAGCCACCGCACCCGGGTATCGACCGGAGCGCCCGTCCGCCAGCGATGGTCGTTGAGCTGGTCGAGGACCGGCCGGCTGGCCAGCAGCAGCAGTGCGGCCGCCCGGAGCCAGCACAGGATCACGCAGCCGAGCAGGCTGACGCACACCACGTCGGCCAGCCTGGGGCGCAGTACGGAGGGCGAGAACGCGGCCTCCAAGGCGATGCCAATCGTGAGCGCGCTCAGAACGCTTCCGCCCAGGAGCATGCTGCCCCGCGTGTCACGCAGCAGACCAGCCATCTCCGCGATGACGTCCTGGGCAGGCCCCCGATCTGGCACCTCACGACCGGCATCGAGCTGATCGTCACCGAAGCTGTATCGCCCACCCATTGCTTTCGCCGGTACAGCCAGGGTCACGGTCATCGCCTTTCGCCTCCGTACGTGCGCTATCCCTTCGAGATAAGCAAATCAGGCGAAACGCGGACGTGTTGTGCCACGCGAGACAGCTTGGATATCTCATCTGACGCACGCCGGGAACCCGGCGAAATCAGCGGCTAACGGCAGCCGCAGGCCCCGCCGCAGCAGCCCCCGCCGCCAGCGGGACCCGGCGCCCCGCCCGGGCGGCCGGCGGCGAGGCCACCCACCGAGACCGTCGACAGGAGCTTCACCGTGTCGTCGTGGCCCTGCGGGCAGGCGCACGGAGCCGAGGACTCGCTCATCGGGCGGTTCAGCTCGAACGTGTCGCCGCAGGCGCGGCAGCGGTACTCATAACGGGGCACGCCTGCAGTCTACGCGCTACGGCTTGGGGGCGCAGGAGCGCTGTCCCGCCTGGCCACGGCGGGAGTGTCGGCCGGAGAATCGGAGCGGGCCCCGTCCGCCCCGGCGGGCGAATCGCCGGCGGCGGGGGAAGGGCCAGGCCCGTTCGGGCTGATGGTCTTGGTGCCGGGGACGGACGGTGCCTCGTCGTCGTAGTAGAACTGCTTGCCGCGCAGCAGCGAGACCAGCGCGCCGGCCAGCGACATGATCGCGGCGGCGGTGAAGACGATCACCAGGCCGTGATGAAACGCCGCCGAGATCAGCTGCGGGAAGAACTGCCTGCCGGTGAGGACCGCGACGTGGCTTGCCGGGAGCTTGGACAGCACGCCGTAGGGCGCCAGCAGGTTCTGCACCGGGTTGTAGCCGAGCAGCGCGGCGAACATCGTGCTGACCGGCGGCAGGTGGCTGACCTGGGTGGCCACCGAGGTCGGCACGCCCTGGGCGGTCAGCCCGCTGGTGAGCGCACGGGGCAGGCTCGAGGCCAGCCCGGCGATCATCAGCGAGAAGAAGATGCCGATGGACAGGGCCATGCCGGAGTTCTGGAAGGTGGACCGCATGCCGGAGGCCGAGCCGCGGTGCCTGGCGGGCACGGCGCTCATGATCGCGGAGGTGTTAGGGGAGGCGAACAGGCCGGAACCCACCCCGTTGCCGAAGATCAGCAGCGCGAACAGCGGGTAGGGGAAGTCCACCGGGAGCAGCATCAGCCCGACGAAGCAGAGCGTGGCCAGCAGCAGGCCCGAGGTGGCGAACAGCCGCGGCCCGTACCGGTCGGACAAGGTGCCCGAGATCGGCCCGGCGATCAGGAAGCCCGCGGTGAGCGGCAGCATGTAGATGCCGGCCCACAGCGGCGTCACCGTGAAGTCATAGCCATGCAGCGGCAGCCAGATGCCCGCCAGCCAGATGACCAGCATGAACTGCAGGCCGCCGCGGGAGATGGAGCCGAGCAGGCTGGCGGCGTTGCCCGCCGCGAACGCCCTGATCTTGAACAGGCTCATCTGGAACATCGGCTCGGCGATCTTCGTCTCGAAGACGCAGAACCCGGCCAGGATCACCACACCGCCGACGATCCCGGTGATGATCCAGGGATTGGTCCACCCGGTCGGGTGCCCGCCGTAGGGCCGGATCCCGTAGGTGATGGCGATCAGCAGCGAGCTCAGGCCCACCGCGAACATGATGTTCCCGACCCAGTCGATCTTGGCGCGCCTGGTGGTCGCGACCTCGCGCAGGCTCTTATACGCCCAGACCGTGCCGAACAGCCCGATCGGCACGTTCACCCAGAACACCAGGCGCCAGTTCACCGCGGCCAGCAGGCCGCCGAGCAGCAGCCCGACGAACTGCCCGGAGATGCCGGCGATCTGGTTGATGCCCAGCGCCATGCCGCGCTTGTTCGCGGGGAACGCGTCGGTCAAGATCGCGGCCGAGTTCGCCATCAGCATCGCGCCGCCGAAGGCCTGCACGAACCGGAAGCCGATCAGCCACATCGCCCCGTGCGTGCCGGTCAGCGGGTCGAGGGACAGCGCGATCGAGGCCAGCGTGAAGACGACGAAGCCCAGGTTGTAGATCTTCACCCGGCCAAACATGTCGCCCAGCCGACCCAGCGTCACCACCAGCACCGACTGGACGAGCAGGTATCCGAGGATCATCCAGAGCAGGTAGGTGATGTTGCCCGGAGTGAGCGGGTTCAGGCCGATGCCGCGGAAGATGGCCGGCATCGCGACGATCACGATCGACGCGTCGATCGTCGCCATTGTCATGCTGAGCGTGGTGTTGGACAGCGCGATCCACCGGTACCGGTCAGGCCGCCCGCCGTTCGGCGGGTACCCGCCAGATGCACCGTTCAGATGTCCTGAGTCAACGCTTTGCCGCACGTTAACCCAGTATACCGCCGAACACTTGCTTAATGGCAACTATTTATCCGGAGGTCTGACCTGCCGTGACCTCAGACGACCGGCTCGTCGTCGCCACCGGAGTCCGGAGCGGCGGGAGTGCGCTCGAAGATGTAGTACACGGCGACCAGCGCGATCAGCAGGAACGCGGCGATGGCGTTGAACAGGGCGACGAGGATCGCGACCACATAGACGAGCCCGCCGCCGACGAACCGCGCCCGTGCGGCCCAGTGCTTCTCCGGCGGCAGCGGCTGGTACACGTGCTGCCCGTGCAGAGTCCACTCGAAGATCGAGCCGAAGCCGATGGACATGCCGAGGAACACCCCGGCGTACAGCGTCATCGCGAGCCGCGCATCCCAGGTGTTGGCCGGAAAGTAGTCCGCCTCGGTGGCGGTGGCGAACGGGATCAGCACGACGAACAGGAGCAGCACCAGGTTGAGGAAGAGCAGCGTCCGGTCGACCGCATTGATGGACCTGACCAGCGCATGGTGGTTGACCCAGACGATGCCGATCATGAAGAAGCTGATCAGGTAGGCCAGGAAGGCCGGCCAGCGCTGATTCAGCTGATCGAGTAGGGGGCCGTGTCCGGGTCCGGCTACGGTGAGGTTGAGCGCGAGCAGCGTGATCGCCACGGCGAAGACGCCGTCGCTGAACGCCTCGAGCCTGGACCGGTCCACCTAGCGCCCGCAGCCTACGCCTCGGCCGTCCCGACGGTCCCGATAGCACCGGCGGAACCGCTCGTGTCACTGGCGAGACCAGCGGCGGCCTTAGCCGCGGCTATCAGTTGCCCGAGCACCGCGTCCTGCGCCGCCAGGTGCTGCTGGATCTGCACGGCTTCGTGCAGCACCGCTTCGGCGTCCTCGTAGGTTTGCATCCCGCGCGCATCCGTGGCCTTGGCCTGCAGGTTCTGGCCCACGATGATGACCGGGAGGAGCACCAGCTGCAGGAAGTTGGACGAGACCCAGGCGATGATGACGGTCAGGTTGTGGCTGGTAACCGCGGACGGAAGGCTGATCAGGGCGATAATCGCGAAGACGTAACCGCACACCATGGTGCCGACCAGCGTGGTGATCAGCAGGCCGATGCGGCCGTTCAGGCCGACCCGCCCGTCGTTGACCTTGGGGGGCTTCGGTGCCCTGCCCGTCAGGTGCAGGGTCGTGCAGGGATGCTCGATGTGCTCATAGATCTGCATGCAGGAAACTTATGCCACGCTGGCTGGGGACGACAGGAACACCTCGCCACCGTGGCCCTAAGTTCATTTTTTTCCGAACGAGCAGTGGTGACACCTTGGCGACACCTCGTGTTGGTTGGGTGTTTGTCGCAACGGTGCATTCTTTCCGCCATGACTCAGGACGCCAGAGCCAGCAGGCGAGCGTTTCTCGGGCTGGGTGCGCTGGGGATTACCGGGATCCTTGGGTCGGCGGCCGTCGCGGCCAGGCTCTGGCGGTCCGCAGGGCCGGCCGGGCACGCGTCTGATCCGTCTACGACTACGCGCGTCACTCGGCGCCGGGCGGTTTCTGAGAACTCGCTAGTCGGCGATCCGGACTGGGAGATCCGCCATCTGGGGTCGCCGCACGCGATCGAGGGGTACGCAGGCGCCGCAAGCGTGCTGACCGGGGAGTCGTTCCCGTTGTTCGTCTCAACCACCTCGTCGGAGTTCCGGGCGAGCGCGTTCCGGCTTGGCTGGTACGGCGGGACGGGCGCCCGCAAGGTATGGCAGTCCGGCCCGCTGCGCGGTCACCGGCAGCGCGCGGCCAGCCTGGTCGGCACGACGAACACGGTGCAGACCGACTGGAATCCCGCGATCGAGGTGCCGACCGACGACTGGCCGCCGGGGGCGTACCTGCTCCGGCTGGACGCGGACTCCGGCGCGCAGCGGTACATCCCGGTGACGGTGCGCTCGGCCAGCACCGCGGGCAAGGTGGTGATCAAGAACTGCGTCGCGACCTGGCAGGCCTACAACACCTGGGGCGGCTACGACCTCTACACGGGCCCGGGGTCCAGCTACGCCGCGCGGTCGCTGGCGGTCAGCCTGGACCGGCCGTATGACGCCAACGGCGCGGCCATGTTCCTCACCTACGAGCGGAACGTGGTCAAGCTGGCCGAGCGGATGGGGCTGCCGCTGGCCTACCTGACCGGCATGGACATCGCCGCCGACCCGCACCTTCTGGACGGGGCCAGCGCGCTGATCTCGCCCGGGCACGATGAGTACTGGACCCCGGCCGAACGCGCGCACGTGACCGCGGCCCGCGACGCGGGCGTCAACCTCGCATTCCTCGGCGCCAACGCGATGTTCCGGCGGACCAGGCTGGACGCCACCGCGCTCGGCGCGGACCGGCTCGTCATCTGCTACAAGACCAGCTACCCGCGCGATCCGATGTTCGGCGTCCAGGACGCGCTTGTCACCAGCGACTGGCGCGAGCCGCCCCGGCCCGACCCGGAGTCCTCGCTGATCGGGACGCTTTACGAAGGCTATCCTGCGGTCGCTTCGTATGTGGTGGCGGCCCCGGACAGCTGGGTGTTCGCCGGGACCGGAGTGGCCGCGGGTGCGCGCTTCGGCAACCTCGTCGGCGTCGAGTACGACCGGGTCAATCCCGCCTACCCGGTGCCGCGGCCGATCCAGGTCCTGTCCCACTCGCCGCTGGTCTGCCAGGGGGCGGCGAGCTTCGGCGATTCGGCCTACTACACGCATGCAGGCGGGGCCGGCGTCTTCAACGCAGGCACCATGCGCTGGGTGGAGGCGATCTTCGGCGACCGTCCGCACGGCATTTCCGGGACGACGTCCAGCTTCGTCCAGCAGGTGACGGCGAATGTACTCCGCGCCTTCGCCGACGGCCCCGCCGCGGGCACCCACCCCGCCCGGGACAACCTGGACGCCATGCGCGAGTACTCCGGCGACCCCATCGGCAACCCCGCCGCATTGCAGTTAGCCGGGCTGCTCCAGCAGGTCGGCGACGGTGCCGGCCAGTCCCTGAGTGAGTTCCGCGAGCAGCCGCTCGCCTTCGGCCGCCGACGCGCCGGACGGGTCGCCGAGGACGCCGTTGCCGCTCACCGCGCGCACTCCCCGCTCGCGCAGTACCGGCATGATCTGGCCGATCGGCCTGGCGTCCCCCGGCTCGGCCGCGTCCAGGCGCACCGCACCGGGGGCCAGCGCGAGCATGACCGAGGTCTCGAACCGGCCGGCGTGCGCGTCGCCGCCTGGCAGCCCGGCGTGCCAGGCGTGCGCGGACCGGCCCTCGTAGCGAAGCCGGCCGGCCGCCGCCTCGACGGCGGCGGCGTTGCCGCCGTGCCCGTTGACCAGCAGCAGTGCTGGCCAGTGCAGGCTGGCGTGGCGGCCAAGCTCGATCAGGCAGGCGGTCAGCGCCTCGGTGCCGATCGACAGCGTGCCGGGGAAGTCCGCGTGCTCGCCGCTCGCGCCGACGCTGAATGCGGGCGCCAGGGCGACGCCCGCCCGACCCGCGCAAGCCCGCCGCACGACCGCCACGGCGATCCTCGTGTCGGTGTCGAGCGGCAGATGCGGCCCGTGCTGCTCCAACGACCCTACCGGCACCACCAGCAGCCGCCGGGGACTGCCTTCCACATCCGGCCACCGCATCCCCGCCAGCTCGAACACGGATCCTCCTTTTGGCCGTATTCTCCCTGCGGCCTACTCGACGGTAACGGACGGTGCCGGATCGGGCAGTACGACTCGTACTAGTCTTGGCGGGTGCCGAACGGAACCAGTCAATGGGGGCCAGCCAGCGCGGTGGCCCTAGCAGGATCCGGACCGGGGGACGAGCTGGTTCCGGCGGGGTTCCGCCTGCGTCCCGATCCGGGGTCGCGCACGCTGGCGGACGGGATGGTCATCACGGGCGGTTACCCCACCCGGGTGCTGCGGCTGAGCAGGCCGGGGGCCCGGCATGTCGCCGCCTGGTGGTCGGGTATGCCGGTGCCTGATAACCCGAAGGCCCGCGCGCTGGCGCGCCGCCTCCTCGACAGCGGCATCGCCCACCCCACGCTGGACAGCCTCACGCCAGCAGGGAAACCAAACGTGACCGTGGTCATCCCGGTCCGCGACCGGCAGGCCGAACTGGCCCGCTGCCTGGCCGGCCTCGCCGCCGCGCCGCGGGTGATCGTGGTGGATGACGGCTCGCGCGACCCGACCGCGATCAGCAGCGTCGCAGCCGCGGCCGGGGCCAGCGTGCTGCGGCGCCCGGTGAACGGCGGGCCGGCGGCGGCCAGGAACACCGGCCTGGCCGCGGCGGATACACCGCTGGTGGCCTTTCTCGACTCGGACTGCGTGCCCGGCGCCGGCTGGCTGGACGCGCTGCTGCCGCACTTCGCTGACCCTGCGGTGGGCGCGGTCGCGCCGCGCATCGTGCCGCATGAGTCCGGGTGCACCTGGCTGGCCCGGTATGAGGGGGCAAGTTCCACCCTCGACATGGGCCAGCGGCCCAGCATCGTCCGGCCGGGATCGCGCGTGCCTTACGTCCCGGGCGCGGCCCTGGTGGTGCGCAAGGAGGCGGCCGGGGCGGGTTTCGCCGAGGACATGCGGCTAGGGGAGGACGTCGACTTCGTCTGGCGGCTCGGCGCGGCCGGCTGGCGGGTGCGTTACGAGCCGGCGGCCACCATGGGGCATCAGCACCGGGTGCGACTGCACGAGTGGTTTACCAGGCGGAAAGACTACGGGACATCCGCGGCCGCACTCGAGTTGCGTCATCCCGGCGCGGTCCGCCCGCTCTACGTTTCCGTGTGGACCGCGGCGGCCTGGCTGGCCGCGGCGCTCGGCTATCCGGCGGCGGGTGCCGTGGTCACCGGGACCGGCACCGCCCTGCTCGCCCGGCGCCTGGCCCAGGTCACCGGCGAGGACTGGCGCCGTCCCGCCGGTTCGGCGGCGTGGCGGCTGGCGGCCCGGCAGGCCGCCGGCGGGACGCTCGCCGCGGCCCGGCCGCTGGGCAGCGCGATCTCCCGCACCTGGTGGCCGGCGGTGGTGCCGGTTGCGATCGCGGTGCGGCGGCTGCGGCTGCCGCTGGCCGCGCTGGTCCTCGCGCCGCCGCTGCTCGACTGGCTGGACCGGCGGCCTCCGCTTGACCCGGCGCGTTACGTGGCCGCCCGGCTGCTCGACGACGTCGGCTACAGCCTGGGGGTCTGGCAGGGTTGCGCCGAACGCCGGACCGTTCGGCCCCTGATTCCCCTGTTGCGGGGCCGTGATCTGGCCGGCCGACGCTTACTTGGGCAGGCCCCGGCTGAACTCGGCAGGCACGATGACGTCGTCGGGGGACAGCTCATGGATGGAGGACCGGCCGAGCGCGAACAGCGTGGAGTCGATGCCCCCGCGTAGCACGTCGAAGACGTTCTTCACGCCCGCGGAGCCGTTGGCGGCCAGCCCCCACAGGTAAGCGCGGCCGATCATGACCGCGCGGGCGCCGAGCGCCAGGGCCTTGACCACGTCGCTGCCGCGCCGGATCCCCCCGTCGAGCAGCACCTCGATCTGCCCGCTCACGGCGTCGACGACGCCGGGCAGCGCGCGGATGGAGGCCGGAGTGCCGTCCAGGTTGTTGCCGCCGTGGTTGGACACCGAGATCGCGGTGGCCCCGATGTCGATCGCGCGGCGGGCGTCGTCGGGCCGCATGACGCCCTTGACCATGAAGGGGCCGCCCCACTGCCCACGTAGCCAGGCGATGTCGTCCCAGCTGGGCGGCGGGGTCTGCATCCACTCGCCGTACACCCCGAAGAACGTGGGGGCCGGCTCGCCTGGCACGCCCATGTTGGGCACGGTGAGGTCGGGCAGGCCGCCGTGCTTGAGCCACTCGCGTACGTAGCTGAGCTTCAGGATGCCCTCGGGCGCGAGGCGCAGCAGGGTCCGCAGGTCCATCTTCTCCGGAATCGCCGGGCTGCCCCAGTCCCTGCCGTTAGAGAACGACCAGTCCAGGGTGACGATCAGGCCCTTGGCGCCGGCCTGGCGGGCTCGTTCGGTCCGCTGGACGATCTGATCCTTGGTGCCCCACCAGTAGCTCTGGAAGAACAGCTTCGGATTGACCTGTGCCACGGTTTCCACCGGCGTGCTGCCGAACGAGCTGAGGCCCATCGCCGTCCCGGCATCGGCCGTGCCGCGCGCCACCCCCACCTCGCCAACGGGGTGCACGGCCTGCACGCCGGTCGGGGACGCGATTACCGGCAGGGCGATTTCCTGCCCGAGCACCGAGGTGGCCAGCTCCCGGGCGGCCGGCAGGTCCGCGATGTGCGGCGGCGTGAACCGCAGTTCGCTGAACGCGGTCAGGTTGTCCTGGACCGTGATGCCCTTCTCGGTTCCGGCCACCAGTGCAATGTAGACCGGCCTCGGCAGGTGCCGCTTGGCTCTCCTGCGCGCCTCCTCGACCGTCTCGAACCACTCGCGTGTGCTTGCCATCGGTCTCCCTCGCACGCTGACTGCCGGACTGCTTGGCGCCTATTTTGGCACTCAGTGCCGTAACTATCCAGTCAGCCTATCTCTGGCCCGCCGTGTCCACTGACCCGCCGCGCACCCCTGGCGTCATTCATATGAATGTGGCGTTCTAATTAAAAGAATCAATAGTGTGCCGCGTTCATTGATTTTCGCCGCCCCGCTCATAGCGGACAAATTCGGTTAAATTATGACAATATGGGCTGGTGGCGGTGCGCCCAGGCGGCTATGTCGCGGCGCTCGATGGCGGCGGCCATCAAGTCACCGAAGGCGTCGGGGGTGCAGGCGAAGGCGGTCACCCCGAGCCCGGCCAGCGCGGCGGCGTTGTCGTGGTCGTAACCGGGGGCGCCGTCGTCGGACAGCGCGAGCAGGGCGATCACCTGGGTGCCCGCGGCGGTCATGTCCGCGATCCGGTGCAGCATCTCGTCCCGGTCGCCCCCCTCGAACAGGTCGCTGATCAGGATGAAGATCGTGCTGGCCGGCCGGGTAATCAGCTGCTGGCAGTAGGCGACCGCCTGGTTGATGTCGGTGCCGCCGCCCAGCTGGGTGGCGAACAGCACGTCGACCGGGTCGCTGAGCTGGCCGGTCAGGTCCGCGACCGAGGTATCGAAGGCCACCACAAAGGTGCGCAGCGACCGGATCGACGCCAGCACCGCGCCGAACACTCCCGCGTACACCACCGACGACGCCATCGAGCCGCTCTGATCCAGGCAGAGGATGACGTCGCGCGCCACCGCCTGCTGCTTCCTGGCGTAGCCGATGAGCCGCTCGGGCACCACCGTCCGGTACCGCGGCAGGTAGTTCCGCAGGTTGGCGCGGATCGTCCGGTCCCAGTCGATGTCGGCAGGCCGCCGGGGCCTGCTCGTGCGGCTGGCCCGGTTCAGCGCCCCCGCCACCGCCGAACGAGTCCGCTGCGCCAGCTTGCGTTCCAGGTCGCTGGTCACGGCGCGCACCACCGCGCGGGCGGATTCCCGCGCCTGCTCGGGTATCACCCGGCTCAGCGAGAGCAGCGTGCCGACCAGGTGCACATCCGGCTCGACCGCGTCCAGCATCTCGGGCTCGAGCAGCAGCCGGGTCAGGCCGAGTCGGTCGATGGCGTCCTTCTGCATGACCTGAACCACGCTGACCGGGAAGAACTCGCGGATGTCGCCGAGCCAGCGGGCGACGCGCGGCGCGGATGCGCCGAACCCGGCCTGCCGTCGCGCGGCGTTCGGGGGGGCGCTCTCATCGGCGTCGTACAGCGCGCCCAGGGCGGCGTCGATGCGCGTGTCGCCGCCGCTTAGCGGCACCGGCATGCCCGCCGCCTCGCCGAGCACCAGGCGCCAGCGCCGCATCCGCTCGTCGTCGCCGGCGGTCATGATGCGGTCCGCTGGGTGAGCCCGAGAATCAAGGCCACGCCGCTGGCCGCGAGCGCCGCCCGCTCGGAGTCAAGGTCGTCCGTGGCCGACGCGACGACGGCAGGCCGGCGGCTGCTGCCGTCGAGCCGGGCTGCCTGCTGCCCGATCGCCCGCCGTTCCGGTGGCGCGAACCCGCCGAACGTCCGCCGCAGCGCGGGCAGCACGGCGGCGAAGGTGTCCGGGCTCAGCCCGGCCAGCCAGCCGTCCGCCAGGGTGAGCAGCTTGTCATCGTGGACGAGCAGCAGGCCGCTGCCGGCCAGGAACCCCTCGGCCCAGCCCGCGGCGGCCGGGGCGGGGGCGGCGGCGGACAGCGCGCGGGACATCCGGACGCCTGCCTCATCGGTGGTGATACGCCCCGCGTCGAGCAGCAGCCGGGTAAGCCGCCCGGAGATCAGAGGGGGGCACCTGGGGGCCATGCCCACGCGGGGGGGTCTGGGGGGGTCGTCCCCCCGGGCCATGCCCACGCGGGGGGGTCTGGGGGGGTCGTCCCCCCGGGCCAGCATTGCCAGCGTGTCCAGCCAGCGGTCGCGGCTGGCGGCAGTGCCAG
>Ga0209656_10000076_pt1 | contig 63093 bp, 51 predicted proteins | sample BogFormECP12_OM2_FD_188239 | JGI IMG/M metagenome (GOLD analysis project Ga0209656, IMG submission 188239) | Bog forest soil microbial communities from Calvert Island, British Columbia, Canada - ECP12_OM2 (SPAdes) (version 2) | ecosystem: Environmental > Aquatic > Freshwater > Wetlands > Bog ...
CCGCAACGCCCTCGGATTCCGCAACCTCACCCACTACCGCTGGCGCTCACTACTGCACAGCGGAGCACTCCACCAACTTGTCAATGCACTCTGAATTACGAAGAGCCGGTAATCCGGCTCGCCGTGCATCATGGCGATCATCAGATCGGCCGACCCAACCTCAACCGGGCTGCCGGCCTTCAACGCCTCCAACAGGCGCATCGCCGCGATTAACCCACGGGCTCGGCTTCGGGCAACCCGGCAACTCGTGCTGACGACATGCGATCAGCAGCTCGCGCGGCCCGTCGCTGCGTGCCTGCCGACGCGCCATCAGGGGCCATCCCACACGGCGCTGGCGCTCCCGTCAGCGGCCAGGAATACGCGCCCCTCCGGGTGCACCACGTACCGCGCCGCGGGGTCCACCGGCCCGAGGCCGGCCAACCTGCCGTCGGTCGGCGCACGACGACCGACGAACCTCAAAAACTGACCGACAGGGGCACTCCCCGGCTCGCGTGCTCGGCTCCGGCCTGCGTTGCTGAAGTAACGTCGAACACGCTGTCGTCAGCGATCGCGGTCAGGACCGATCGCATATTGTCCGCACACGATGTCGCGATCAATTCGAACGGTAGGACCACATTGGGGTGGTGCGGTCGTACCTCGCGGATGACCACGCGCGCCAAAATTGGGACAAGCTCATCGACGCGCCGGTGCAATGTCTTCGCAACCTCGGCGACCTGCTGAGCTTCCGTGTCACATTTCATGTGCGGCAGGCTAGAAGCAAGTTCCGTGCCGCCACTGGCCGCTGCGACGGAGACGGCGGTCGCTCTAATCTCCGCCACGACGACACCTCTTTGGCGACGATGACATCTTAGCCGCGGTCGACCGGTCAGGACGCGTTATTGGACACCTGAACAAAAAGTGTTGAGGGTACCTTGCAGAAGGCTGAGCCCGTGCCTGCTTAGCCAGGCTGATCGCAATGCTGTTGGTCATTGCATCTCCGCCAAGGGCGGGCGCACCACGATCACGGGTGCATGCGCCGCGTGGACCACCTCGGTGCTGACAGATTCCAATGACATTCGGCCGAAGCCACCACGGCCGTAGCCGCCGACAACCACGAGTTGAGCCGTCTTCGACTCCTCGAGCAGTTGACGTGCTGGACGACCCTCTACCATCCGACGGTGCACGCGTACGTCGGGGTAGCGTTCTTGCAAGCCCGCGAGGCACTCTGACACGGTTTCCTCGGCGCTGGGTTGCCAACCTAACCACTTGTTCCGGCGGATGGTGAACATGTTGTTGTCACTTCGGGCATGCAGGGCCACCAAATCCACGCCGCGCCAAGAGGCTTCGTCGAACGCGACCGCTGCCGTCAGCTCTGATGATCGCGATCCATCGACCCCGACCAGTACGGGTAGCTTATTTGCTTGCCGCGACGTCGGCGCTTCGTCATGGACTACTGCGACTGGGCAGTGCGCCTGATGAACCACCCCAGCGCTGACCGACCCGAGCAGGGCACGGCGTAACGCGCCCCGTCTACGGCAGCCGACCACCACCATCTGAGCCTCCTGAGAGAGCTCGACAAGTGTGGGGACAGGCGGTGAAACCAACAGTTCAGTGCTGACCGGTGGACCCTTCCCGCCGTCGACAGCATCTTCGACGGCCTTGACCGCAGTGGCGATCATGTTCCGCGCGTCATTCTCTTGATCCAGCCATAAGCCGGGGTCGGCCGACCACCCGGATGTCGCCGAGCTCAACATCGTCTCGCAGATGGCGTGCACAAGGGTGAGCGGAACGTTGCGCATGGCTGCCTCATAGGTGGCCCAGCGCACTGCGCTCAGCGATGGTGTCGATCCGTCGACGCCGACCAAGAGTCCCGAATGCGTCGTGCGGTCAGACATTTCGCTGCCTTCGTTCTGTTACTTTGATGACGAATGTGCCACATGCCTTTCATTGAAATTTGGGACCAGAAGCATCCACCGGCGCCGAACATCGAGCAACCGACGGATCCTCACGGCGGGAATCGATGCGAAAGAAAGTCAACTCGTCGCTGATGCCTTTGAGTTTCTGTGAATAAGCAGATGACCATCCGAAAGACCCTGTATCTGGGACAGTTTCGCGCGCAGCTGCTGCCACTAACACGGTGCCGGGCCGTGCGACGTGAGTGAGCCGGCTCGCCACGTTGACAGGATTGCCGAACCAATCGCCGGCGCTGCTTACGGCATCACCGTAGTCAACACCGACCCGGAGCGGTGGCAAGCCTGCCTTATGCACGAGGCCGACCAGGTCCAGGACAGCATTCAACAACGGCACGGTTTCTGGTGAAACGAACATGACGGCGTCCCCAATCGACTTGACGAATTGCACCGGGGCGACAGCCACCTTCTCGGCCAGGCCGGTCAGGATGCTGGCGATGTGTTCGAGTTCCACGGCCGGCAGCTCCGCGCCGAGGCTGGTGAAGCCGGCAAGATCAGCGAAGGCCACAGCGATCTCGCGGGCGCCCGGAAGGCTACCGGCCGCGCGCTCCGCGGCGGTGACGGCTTCCGTCACGAAGATATGGCGCAACTGAACCAGCATCAGGTCGTTGACCACCGGTCCGATTCCTGGCACAGCTTGACGTGCCTTCTCCTCCGATTGCATGGCAAGCTCGATCTCGCTTGCCCCGGGCCGGGCGAAAGTCTTGTACGCCGCCCGACGCATCACTGCCGCAGCCCGTTCCAGACCCTGCATCAAAACGCGCATGATGGCGACGGTCTCATCCTCGTCCGCACCTAGATCGAGGAAGAACTTGGCGTGGCCGACGGCGAGGGCATCCACCCGCGGCAAGACTGCCGCGTCGGCATCGTCGATCCGAGGTAGGCCGTCAGCGTTCTGCAATCGCAGCAGCAGTCCCAAGTCGAGTCCCATCGCCGTGCACGCCTCACGAGCAGACAAGTACACTCCGTCGTCGCCCATGACCCGTTGGGCGGGCAGCAGCAGCGGAGAGGTCGATGCCCGGATCTGCTCGATACTGAAACCGCGGTCGAGGAGCCAGACAATCAGTTCGGCACGATCGGTATGTGCGCGCCCTTCGAGGCCGTCGAGCAGGTCGGAATTCTCCGCGTCGAAGTCAGCTGTCATCGGGTCACCTAGGAACAGCAAGCGCGTAACGTTTTGGCGTCGCGAGCCACTTGTCTCGGCAAAAGCTTGCCGCGTCGGCGCAAAGCTCGCAGTCGCCGAGTGGAAACCTCTAGACGGCGACCCGGATGCCGTCTAGAGGCATTGAGCTGCATGTCTTTCCGCGCGCCGTAGTTCAACCGGTGTGTGTGACAGGTCAGGCCACCTTGTTAGGTGTCGGCTCGAAGATGTGCGAGACGCGCTTCTCTACGGTGTTCACATCGTGCCGAGCCGACAACGCCGCCACAGTCTCGAAGATCCCGATGACGACGAGCCACGCACCGGTGACATACGCAAGCATCTCAATCGAATCGAACGGCCATGCCAGTACCACGAGACCGGCGAGGATGCTGACCACTCCGAAGAAGATGCCCCAGCCCCGTCCCGGCAGGTCGCGGTAGCTGATCGCCGTCGCGGTCATGGCTACTCCCTGAAAGAGAAATCCGATTCCAACCCAGAGGGCCAGCAGCAGGACCGCGTAGCTATCACCGAAGTGTCGCAGGGACAGTATTCCCAAGGCGACCGACAGCGCGCCGGTGATGAACAGCAGCACCCGGTAGGGAACCGATACATGCAGGCTGAACGCAAATACCACCTCGGCGATGCCCGACACCAGCAGATAGATGCCAAGCAACGTCGCAGCCGTAAGGATCGATATGCCGGGCCAGCCGAGGATAAGGCCGCCCAATACCACGGTCAGGATTCCGGTTAGCAGCATCGACTGCCACAGATACTGCAATGGTCTTGGTGTTTCGATGGTTGTCATCGCAGCTCCTCAAGTATTGCGTGGACGCCTTCGATGCTTTCGCCATCGCAGTGGTCCTAACAGGGCCAAAAGTCATCAGAAACGCCACTCGATTGCCATGCCCGCTAATGCTGCAGAACGGGGTGTGCTGACTGCTGGCGAGCTGGATGCAGTCGTAACGATGAGCTTGTTTGGGTCGCCGGCATGCCGAATGTGTTTCTCGTCGGATGACTGATGACTCGTGGCGGCATCTCACCGCGGGCCCATTGTCGTTGGTGGCTTTGCCGTCGGTGCACGTCGGCGCCGCGTTAAGCAGGGTGACGCAGCTGGCGATTATCCGTCGCAGAACTCCGAGCGGCGTGAACGAGAAGTGCTGCTCATGACGTCTTGGCAGGCGCTGATTCGAACACCCCGGAGACTCGCTTCTCCACCGTGTTCACATGGTGCCGGGTGTACAACGCCGCCACGATCTCCAAGATTCCGATGACGACGAGCCAGGCGCCGGTAACGTACGCAAGAATCGCAATCGAATCGAACGGCCAGCCCAGCACCACGACACCGGCGAGGATGCTTACCACGCCGAAGAAGATGTACCAGCCCCGTCCGGGCAGGTCGCGGTAGCTGATCGCCGTCCCGGTTTCGGCCACGCCCTGTAACACAAATCCAACGCCAACCCAGATGGCCAACAGTAGTACCGCATACTGGTCACCGAAGTGTCGTAATGACAGTATTCCCAAGGCCACCGACAACAGACCGGTGATAAACAGCAGGACTCGGTAGGGAACGGGGACTAGGAGGCTGAACGCGTAAATCACCTCGGCGACGCCCGAAACGACCAGGTATATACCGAGCAGGGTGGCAGCCGCGACGATCGATATGTCGGGCCAGCCAAGGATGAGACCACCTAAAACCGCAGTCGTAATTCCGGTTAGCAGCACCGACTGCCAAATAGACTGCAACGGTTTCGGGGTTTTGATGGTTGTCATCACAGCTCCTCAAATCTAGCGTGGACTTGTCCGTACTTTCATGCTTTCGTCGCCGAAACAGCCATACTAGGGCCGAAAGTCATAAGAATTTGCACTCGGTACCTCGGACGACTTTCGAGGCTTATTGGTTCGGGTCGCCGAAATGCGGACGACTTGCTCAAGGCCGACGATTTGTCCGACGAGAGGATGCGACGTAGAAACTCGAGGATTCGGCCGCAACTATCCGTGAGAGCAGGTCGAGGCCGCAACCGGCCGGGAGGCCAATGAGGTCGAGCGGACCGTTGCCGGCGCGCGGGCCTGGCCCAGAATTGGTGGTTATACCAAGGCCTCTCTGGTGCGCCAGTTCGAGTAATGCCTACCAATTTCGCCAACTGGCAGTCAGCTCTGTAGCGCAAAACGATGCAGCACGGTCAGGTGCCGTGCGCGATACGGACCCGTTTGTGAGCGGGCCCGTCGGCGTCGGACACGCCGACTGAAACAGTGAGGATCCCGTTGTCGTACGTGGCAGTGATGTCATCTTCCTTCGCCCCCGGCGGCAATTGGACCGATCTCGTGAAGGTGCCGTAGGAGAATTCCGAGTGTCCGTCGGATCCCGTCCGCACCTTGCGCTGCGCCTTGATCGTCAAAACCCCGTCATGGGTAGTGATATCGACATCCTCAACTGGGTCGATGCCCGGTAGTTCGGCTCTAACCTCATAGCGGCCGTCCGTCATTCCGTCCTCCAGCCGAATCGGCTGACCGCCGAACACCGGGGGAAGCGTCGCCCAAGACGGAAATCCGGCAAACCACTCCGAGAATGGCGAGCGCTGCAGCCGCGAGGGGAGCTGGCCGGATTCGCCGCCGATCAAGTTTTGTGCCTTGTTGCCGGTGCTGTGCGCCCAGGGACTTTGCCAGTTCGCGATGGCCCAAATCACGAAGATGTCGAGCGCGATGACCACAATGGACGACGTCGGCGAATACGGCAGCCACATGAACATGCCGATGATGGATATGCAGGCGATGACAATCGCAGACATTCGTGCCCATAGCTCACCCCGGAAAAGCCCGACTGCAACGGCGCCAACCAAGGCTCCCAAAACGATCAAGATGCAACCCCAGGCCGTGGGGTTTAACCGGTACAGGTAACTATCCGGCACGCGGACGAAGAATTTGCCACCGGTCAGTGCCGAAATGCCCTCAAGAACGGTCACGACCGCAGAGATCATCAGTATGATTGCAGCCGCCAGGCTTCCGGTGCCCGCTAGTGCCCGAAGCGCTGAATTCTCGCCGTCTGTTGACTTTTTGGCCATGCCTGCCTCCTGTTGCCGCATTGGTCTTAAGCCGTGACAAGTGATTCGGTAGGCCCTCTTGCCCGCCATAGTTGCGCGGCTCGGGTTCCGGGTATAGGGGCCAAAGTCCTTTGCATACCAAACTTCGGTCGCATGCGCTCGATGGTGGTGACTTGAGCGGGTTCCGACCAGCCCGCCTGGCTTTGCGGGACGTCTCGGCATAGGACCTTTGGCCCTAGCGCGGCCTGGGCCGCAGCGCAACGCTGGAAATTTCAGGAAAGGGTGTCATTTTCCCGCCTGGGAAAGGGATTCAGTCGTGAAAACCAAAGGAAGAACTGCAGGCCTGCGCGCGTCGTTCGACCCCTGACATGGGTTAGCCCGGCAAACACTCGATCGGTCAAGAAGCGATCGTCGCCGGCAGCGATCTCGACACGACCGCGGCGGGACAGGTGAATGTCGCGGACGCGAAACACATGCCGTGCCATGCCATTACATTACGAGGATAGAGATTGCGGGCCGCGAAGATCAGACCCGACCAGTGCTTGTTGACCACACCGAAGTCATTTGCGGACCAGGAGAACACCGTGCGCAGTGAGCGAACGCAATCCACGCTCGTAGTCTGCGTCGATGGCAGCGGACCATCCGATGCTGCTGTCCGTTGGGCGGTAGGGGAATCCGTGATGCGCGAGCGGCCCATCACCTTGATCCATGTTGTGGCGCCGACACCCATCGACTCAACAATGACGCCTGATGGGGCGATCCCGCAGGTGCGGCTAGATCAGGCACGCCAGATCGTGCAGCACTCACGAGAGATAGCCGACGAACTGACTGACGGGAAGCATCCTCGCATGCAAACCGAGATTACATATGCCAGTGTGGTTTCCACGCTCATCGAAGCATCGCAGCATGCGTACATGATGGTGACAGGAAGCCGCGGGGTTGACGCCTCGAGCGCCTACAGGCTCGGCTCGGTGAGTGCGGCGTTGCTCCGCGACGCGCGGTGCCCCGTTGCGGTTGTTCACGACCGTCAGCATGTCGGCCAGAATGTCGCTGAAGCGTCACCTGTGCTGCTCGGTATTGACGGAACACCGGCGTCTGAAGCCGCTACCGCGTTAGCCTTCGACGAGGCCAGCCGCCGGCAGGTGCCACTGCTGGCACTGCACGCATGGAGCGATGTCGGGGTGTCTCCGATTCTGGGCATGGATTGGCATGTCAATCGCGACCAAGGCGATGAGGTGCTCGGCGAACGGCTGGCCGGATGGCACGAACGATACCCCGACGTGCAGGTCGAGCGAAAACTGGTGTGTGACGTGCCGGCCCGCTGGCTAGTGCAGGAATCGACGAGAGCCCAACTGGTGGTTCTGGGCCGACGCGGCCGCGGCGGGTACCCGGGCATGCGGCTCGGGTCGGTGAGTTCGGCGGTCGCCCAGTCCGCGCGCGTTCCGGTGATCGTGGTCCCCGACGACCAGCCTTGGGATTAGCGTCGGATGGCCACTTTGTCGAGGACTTCTCTTTCGTTGCGGCGCCGGGCTGGGCGGCGAGCGTCATCGAGGCAGCGCTAACCCGTATCGGTCGGGAAGGGTGACGAAATGGTGAGTGGTAGAAGGTATCCCGGGGTTGTCGTCCCTGTTGACGCCGATGCCGAAACTTTGCGCTGGGCAGCACGTGATGCAGCGCTGCGCAAGGTGCCGGTCACTCTCGTCCATCTTGGGCCGATGCCTGGCTTCCACGACTCTGCACGGCTTTTGATGACTGCTCCGACAACAGACGAACTGCGTCAAGGTCATGACGATGCAGCGCGACAATTACTCTCGAATGCGATCAAGGTGATCCAAGACGGTGCCGATGGGGGCGACCTGCCTGCCATCAACAGCGAACTGCTCTATTCGGCACGTGTGCCGACCGTTGTTGAGCTGTCGAAGGAGGCTCAGCTAGTCGTCGTCGGCGGTCGGCAGCGCACTGCCCCGGGCGCCCGCCTAGACGCTTCACTCACAACCGATTTACTACACCTTGCTCACTGCCCCGTCGCGGTGATCCACGACGAGGGATCGGCAGCATTGCCGTCGGCGCAGTTGCCAGTGCTGGTCGGAATCGACGGATCAGGTGGGTCGCAGCTGGCCGCCCAAACCGCGTTCGTCGAGGCCTCCATTCGACACGTGGAACTAATTGCGCTGCACGCCTGGAGTGACGGTGCGACGTCGACGACGTCCAAAGCGCACCAAGTCCTCGAGGAGGGACTGGCGGGCTGGCAAGACTGCTATCCCGACGTCACGGTTCGGCGCATTGTCGTACACAACGACCCGGCGCGACAGCTTTCTGAAAAATCCTGCTCGGCACAGCTGCTGGTTGTTGGCAGCCATGGTCGCGGCGCACGTCCGGGCCTGATGCTCGGATCGGTCACCACCGCCGTGCTGAAAGATGTCGGCATACCGGTGATTGTGGCCCGCTAGCCGGGTCGAGACGGCAATCCGGGTGGGATCAAGTGTCTTTTGGACCCTTGTACACCTGTCGACGTTAGTGAAAAACTCTGATACGTCCGCGCACCGTTCGAAACGAAAGCGGCCTGCATGATCCCTTACTCGGACGGCATTCCGGCCCGCCGGTTCCCCTGGGTGAATGTCGCGCTGATCGCAGCCAACTTTGCCGTCTTCGTGTTCTACGAATTGCCGGATCCGGAGGGGGCCGTCAAACAGGCCTCGTTTTATGCATGCAATGTCGACCACGCCTGCCATATGGGTTACCCATGGGGTATCAGTTGGATCACGGCGATGTTCCTGCACGGCAGCTGGGATCACATTCTCGGCAACATGTGGTTTCTGGCGATCTTCGGCAAGAATGTCGAGGACGCGTTCGGAAAACTGGGTTACCTGGTCTTCTACTTTGCCGGCGGATTCGCGGCAATGTTTTTGCAGACCGCGATGACCTTGCTCTTCGGCAGCCCGTCCGACGCCCAAGTACCGTGCCTGGGCGCCAGCGGTGCGATCGCCGCCGTCATGGGCGCCTATTTCGTGATCTATCCCAGCTCGAGCATTCGCACGCTCGTGCTGTGGTTCCCGGTCAGCATCCCGGCATGGCTTTATCTCGGCGGCTGGTTCATCTACCAGTTCTTCGAAGGGAACTCTGCACTGGTGGCAGGTAAGAGTGGTGGCAGCGGCGTCGCATTCTTCGCACACGTCGGAGGATTCCTTTTCGGCGCGCTCATCACCGGCCTTTTGGTGAGCAGTGGACGAGTGGTGGCCCGGACGCCGCAATGGTACGAAACGTAGGTCCACTGATCGTGATGGCGGGAATCGTCATCGCGGTCGTCGGCATCCTGGTGTGGGCCGGTGCGTTCTCGTGGTTCGGCCATCTTCCCGGTGATATCCGCATTGAACGCGACAACGTGCGCGTCTACATCCCGGTGGTCTCGATGCTGTTGATCTCGGTCGCGCTCAGCCTATTGCTGACAGTCGCCGAGTATCTTTTTCGGCGGTGAAGCCGAGGCTTCTCTCGCCCCGCCTTGCACGGCTCAGGGAGAATCAGTCGTGCCGACCTTGGGCTCGCCCAATTCCCTTTCGGAGATGTAGATTCGGTACCCGGATATGATCTCGAGCCCACCCAGGACCACCAGACAGATTCCGACGACGGTCGCCAGCGTCGTGATAGAAGAGAACGGCAATGCCATCAGGATGACTCCGGCAGCAGCTGTGATCGTGCCGAAGAAGATGGTCCAGCCGCCAATGGCATCGGACTCGGTGATTCCGTAAACCATCGCTGCCATGCCGCGGAAAAGGAACGGTATCCCAATCGCTATCGCCAGCAGCTGCACTGCGTGGGAGAGATCGCGGAAGGCCAACGTCCCGAGTACAAGCGACGTCGCGCCGCTGACGAACGACAGAGCCTGGCCGCGCGTCCGCTCGACCATGCGGAGTCCAATAATGAGCTGCATTACGGCAGAGGCCACCAGGTATACACCCAACAAGGTCGCCGCGACCTCTGTCGAGATGTCGGGCCACAGCAGCACCGCACTGCCGACCAGGAGGGCGAGCGCGCCGGAGGCCAGCGTCGGCTTCCACAGGTCGTGGGGTTCTGGGTGAGAAGTGTGGGTCGTCATCGCGAAAGCAACTTCACTCGTGATCTCGCGGCCGTCAGCTGCGGTCGACCGTGGGTCGGGCGATGGCACGCACATCGAGCAGTTGAGTGATATCGCTTGCGGTCACGATGCCCACCACTTGGCCGTTTTCCATGACCAGCGCGCGCCTGCGATCTGGTGCCATCCGTTCCATCAGCGCGGTCAGCGGCTCATGCGGCGACGCTATAGGCACTTCGTTCAGGGGTATGGCAACGTCACGCACCAGCGTCGTGGCGCGCTGGTGCGGCGCCAGTTTGCGCAGTTGTGTGAGCGTGATCAGCCCAGTGATGGAGCCGTCCGAGTCCTCAACTGGGTAGGCCGAGTGGCGATCACCGAGCAGATAGCGCTGAATGAATTCCTCTGCTGTTATCCAACCCGGAGCTGTTCGCGGGTGGGGCGTCATCGCCTGATCGACAGTCACACCGGCCAGCGATTGTCTGACCAGTACCTGTGCCTCCTCGTCCCGGGCGGCGGTCAACAGAAACCAGCCGATAAAAGCCATCCACGCGCCACCAATCAGGGAGCCGTTGACGAATTCCGCCAGGCCTAAACCGATAAGAACGTAACCGAGAACCCGCCCGCACCGGGCCGCGGTGACCGCCGCGCGCGCAGGGTCGCCGGATCGGCGCCACAAAACAGCGCGCAGCACTCGGCCACCGTCCAGCGGCGCAGCAGGCAGCAGGTTGAACAACGCCAAAAACAGGTTGATAGCGGCCAGCCACCAGGCGACAGCCACCATGATGGACTCGACACCAAGGTGGTGCAGCACCTTAGCGGTCCCCGCAAACACGGCTGCCAGCGCCAGACTGACCGTCGGACCCGATGCCGCGATTTTGAACTCGGATTTCGCTGTCTTGGCCTGGCCGCGTAGCCGTGCGACGCCGCCGAACAGCCACAGCGTCAAGCTATCCACGGCGACTCCCTCACGACGGGCAACCAACGCATGGGTAAGTTCGTGAGCCAGTAGCGACGCCAGCAGCACTAGGGCGCCGATCAGCCCGGCGAGCCAGTAGTTCGATGTCGAATAGCCCGGACTGGCATGCGGCAGCGACGTCGCCAAGCTCCACGTGAACAACCACAAGATCACCACGGTGCTCCAATGGATGGGCACCGGAAATCCATCTACCGTGCCTATTCGAATGTCCTCATGCATTGCGTGCTCCTCGGTTCACGGGATAGTCGACATAAGGCCCATCGCAGAGGAAGTTCTTGTGACGTTGGACCTTTAACTTTCGCCGAAGGGAGGCTTCTGCCGGGCGAACTATTCGATGACCAGTTGATCGTCGACGTTGTTCACGCCTGACACCGACCAGGCTGCGCGCCGCGCAGCCTCATCTTCTGCCCATGAACTGACGGTGCCGCGCAAAGTGACACGGCCATTACTCGTCTCGATAGAAGTCGTCGACGTCCTGATTCACCGTTCGCGCCAGTTCTGTCCTGATCTTCTCGCGCACGTCAGCTGCCCGCGGGCCGGCATTCAACTCGATGTTGTTGGTCACGCCCGTCACCCCTGTGAGGTGTCTAATCGCAGTCTCGGCCGCGCTGCGCTGGAACTGCCAATCGACCTTTCCAGTGAGAGTCACCCAGCCGCTGTCGACCGTCGCTTCTACCGAATCAGGCACATCGCTATGCCATTTGATCGCGGTTGCCGCCGCGGACGCGATATCGACGTCGTCGCGGACGTGAGCGTCAGCGACTTCAACTTTCACATCATTCGCAACAGCCTGCACGCCGACCACCCGCCTCGCAGCCTTTGCGGCTTCGACCTTTTGCCAATAGGTCGGCACAGATCCCCGCAACGTCACCACGCCGTCATTCACGGCGACGGCAATACGAGAGGAGTCCACGGCCGGGTCGTCTTTCAGCTCCTCGACTACATCGTCGTTGACGAATACGTCGTCTTTGCTCACCGGGTTTCCTTCGGACGGGTAGAGATTCGTGTGCAATCCGCAATTACGAGCCTCTTCCGGTGCCGTAACGAATCAACAGTGTCGGAGGTCATCCGGCACAGGGCCAAAAGTCACTCAGCGCCTGGATTCGCCAGTTTGTCGACGCTCCGGGATCAAACGCCCGCCTGACATGCTGCTGTCTACAGCCCTCGTCGAATTGCCTGCGATGCCTGGCATTTGCGGGAAGAGCGGTTCGCGCCGCGGGTAGCGAGAAAGGCGGCCACCTCAAACTCACGAAGACCGTGACAACCTCGGTTAACGTCGTCTACCGTAGCCAAATGGGAGTCAATGCGGAAATGGTGCGGTGCAGTGAAGTTGGCTCGGCCCAACACGCCGCTCGGGCAGACCGCGCGATCATCCCACCGTCGCACGACGGCCGGCCCTTCCCCCCGCTGAGTCGACAATGACGCCGCCCGACCGGCTCCGCAGATCACGCGCGAGTAAAGCGACAGCCCGGGCGGTGCTTGGCGCCGGGATCCACGGCGTGATCGGCGGTATTCGAGGAACCGCCAACGGAATCCGCGATGGCTGGCAGCAAGGTAGTCAGTCAGTGGCCGGGCGGCCGGGCGAGGCCTGGTATCGGGGCGTTGTCGGCGGCATCCGGGGGACGCTCAACGGAATTCGCGACGGTCGGAGCGGAGGCAGTCAATCCCCCCGGCCGCCGCATTGACGTCGCATCGCTGGGATCCAAATGATGGCGGCATCCTCGAATGGTTCGCCGGTCTGTCAAACAGCAGGAATTGCAATCACTTACACAACAGCTGAGATCGGACTTGGCCGGCTAATAGCGTAAGTCGTGATTCAACTTCAGCTCCCGACAGCGCCTTTCAGCTCCTGAGCGAGCTGATCAGTTGTCGAGTCAATGGTGTGCTTCACTGTCTTGGCCGCGCGGGTGACAGCCTCATCGAACGCCTTGTCAAGGGTTGGCTCTCCGACCATGATCAGCGCTGCCTGGCTGCCGCTCACCTCGCCAGCGGCTTCTTTGAGCTCCTTGCGGGACAGCGGCCCCATGCCGAGTTCTTCTGGAATGATGCGGATCCGGGGTCGATCGAGCCGCTTGACGATATGGGGCTTCCCATTCTCGTTGTCGACGACAGCCGCATCGAATTTCCCAACCACCTCGTCCTTATGGAGCTGTTCGACAGCATCGAGATCGGCCTTCGCGGCATCGACGCTATCGTAAACAGCAACGTAAAAGGCACTATTGTTGTCCGCCATTTGACCTCCCAGTCTGGAAAATGAAGGCGACAAAACACCTTCCCCCAGAGGCCAAGGCGCTGCAGGCTGCCGTCCGTAGGGCCGAAGGTCCCATCTCCGCGCCGATCCGTAGCGCCTGGCCGAGGTTCGGTGGTGGGCGGCGAACTCGTTGGCACGGCAGATGCCTCGCGCATGCTCAGGGCACCACGACGGCGCGGCCGTACACCTTCCCGTCGCGGAGGTCGCGGTAGGCCTGCGCTGCGTCGTCCAGCGAGTAGATGGTCGTCTCGGTGTGCAGCAATCCCCGGGCCGCCAAACAGATGACTTCGGCCAGCTCGAAACGGGAACCCCAGTAGGTTGTCTGGATGCTGACCTCGTAGGGCTGCGAAAAGAAAGACAGCGGGATACTTCCCCCGGCAATGCCGACGATCGTGGCGTCACCAAGCGTGCGCGCAGCTGTCCGAGAGAGTTCCATCGTCGACGTGGCTCCGACAAAGTCGAGGAGCACATCCGCGCCGTAGCCTCGAGTGAGGTCCTTGATGGCCACGGCCGCGAGATCGTCGGATGTGAGCACATGGTCGGCGCCCACCTTCGTCGCCAGATCCAGTGCCTCCTGCCGATTGTCGACCGCGATCACCTCGGCAGCAGTTGTCGCCTTGATGAGCTGGATGGCTACGTGGCCGAGCCCGCCGACGCCTACCACCACCACGGTGGACGTCGGCGTGATCTTCGACCATGACCGGCGGATCGCGTGGTACGGCGTGAGCCCGGCGTCGGTGAGTGGAGCCGCCGTCGCCGGCTCAAGGCCGTCGGGCAGCCGTACCAGCAGCCGCTCGGCCGGCACGAGCAAGTACTCAGCCATGCCGCCGTCAAGGCCAAGCCCGCCACCGCCGCCGACCACTGGTGCCTTGGCCTGATCCTCGCAGTAGTCCTCGAAGCCCTGCTCGCACCGGCTGCATTTGCCGCATCCCCACGCGCCATAGACCGCGACGGCGTCGCCCTCCGACACGCTGGTGACGGCTGCCCCGACCGAGTCGACCCACCCGGCATTCTCGTGTCCCAGTGTGAACGGCATCGTCCACGGCATCATGCCCGGCTGGAAATCGTGCATCAGGTGGAGGTCGGAATGACACGCCCCGGCGCCTCCGATCTTGACGACGACCTCGGCTGGACCCGGTGTTGGCTTTGGCACCTCCATCAGCTCTGGATCGGTCTTCCAATCAGTCAATCGCAGAGCCTTCATCAGTCACCGTCCTGTCGCCGCTTCAACCTTGACAGTCAACAAGTTTCGACATGTGCTTACCGGTTCATGCCGCCGATTCGCGCAGTTATGTTTCTTTGTCGTCCACGACATCCACGACCACGCCCCACGGGGACCTGACGAAGCCTTCACCGAGGTCGACTTCGACGGCTTCAGGGGCTGGTTCAATGGGGTCGTACAGCTCGACGCGGTAAGCGGAGAAATCGGCACGCTTTGCGGCGATCGCCCGCGCCATATCAAGGCGAGTCGTCGCGTACGTGTACTCCTTGCCATCATCCGGGTTCAAGGTACGCGTAGTCGCGTCTCCGGGATTGAGTCCCTGTGTATCAGCCCGGTGATAGGCCGCGTCGTCACTCATCTCGTCAGTCTCTCCGTCCGTCTTCTGTCACTCAGCCGACGGCATGGGGGGTCAGTTTAACGATTCACTTTGCTGGACCTGTCCTGTTTGACCAAATTACGCATATTTGGAAATCGACGAAATTTTCGTCGGGCACAACCCGACCAGGACATCGCCCTTGGTCACCCAGCGGATGGCTGTCAGGCCCGGTCGATGTCGGGCTCGATGTAGACGATTCGAGCTGCCGGAACGGCAGTCCGTATCTTGACCTCGGCAGCGTCGATAGCGGAGGCAACGGTCGCCAGGTCGACGCCCGGCGCCACGGAAACCTTTGCCGCAACAAGCAATTCGTCCGGGCCCAGGTACTGCGTGCGGAGGTGGATTACACGATCGACATAGTCAGTGGACTCCAACGCTTCCCGGATCTCCGCAGTCTCCGACGCGGTGGCGCTCTCGCCGATCAAGAGGCTGTGCATCTCCACCATGAGGAACACCGCGACTGCGCCGAGCAGCACGCCGATCGCCAGCGTTGCGACGCCGTCCCAGACCGACGAGCCGGTAAGGACGGTTAAACCTACACCCACCATCGCCAGCGTCAGCCCGATCAAGTCGGCGGTGTCTTCCAACAGCACCACCGGCAGCTCGGGGTCACGGGAATCGCGGATGAATCGCCACCAAGACTTGTTGCCCTTCAGCGAGCGCGATACAGTGCGAGCCGTGTAGAAGCTGTAGGCCTCTAAGCCTGCCGTCACGATCAGAATCGCCAGCGCCACAACCGGAGACGTGAGCGGTTCGGGGTGAGCCACCTTGCGACAGCCCTCGTACAGCGCGAAGCCTGCCCCTAACGTGAATATCAGAAGGGCCACCACGAACGACCAGAAGTACCGGCTGCGACCGTAGCCGAAGGAATGCAGAGTGTCCGCCTGTTTCCGGGCAGAACGCTGCCCGAGCAGAAGCAGGCCTTGGTTGGCGATGTCAGCAACCGAGTGGACCGACTCGGCCATCATGGCTGCGCTGCCCGTGATCACGAAACCAGCGAACTTCGCGGCGGCGATGCCGAGGTTGGCTGCCAATGCCGCCACGATGGCTCTAGCACTGTCAGGGTGATCGGTGGCGTTCATTGTCTAACATCATCGCTTCGCCATCGACCGCACTGGACATCTTCGCAATCTGGGCAGTGGCAACCTCCGAGAGCCCGCGCTGAATGTTTCCGCCTGGCCATGCGTATTCGGCTCAGTCGTCGTCAAGTTATAGGTTGACTCGATGGCGCCGCGGACATCGCCGGGACTGCGGCAGATCACAGAAGGCGTCGGTGCCCTCGACGCTGGGTGTTCGAGGCGATCGCGAACTCACGTAGCCACTGCTCGACCGCGCGATGCCGGCGCTCAGCCGTGCCGCCGACAATGGCAAGCTGTGGTTTGCGATTGGGGCCGCGCTGGCACTGTCGGGCAGGGCAATTCGCTCGGTGAGCAGGTCGTGACCGTTGTCGCGTTGTTTCTGCCAATCCGTGCCGAGCACAGGGAAAAGCCCGACATCACTCCAGCTGTGAAGCGCCACCAACGGCCCACCACGTCGGGAGGCCTCGTCGAACGCTATGCCGGTAGCAGTTTCCGATGCCGGCGACCCGTCGATCCCGACCAGGACAGGCGCGTCTCCGCGAATGTTGTGCTCCAGGTGGCCGCCTTGGTGCACCACCACGACGGGGCAGCGTGCGCGGCCAAGCAGTCCCAGATTGATCGAGCCCAGCCTACCGCGGATGACACCATCCTTTCTCCGGCCGCCAACCACGATCATTTCCGCTTGGCGCGATTCGTCGACCAAGCCACTTACCGCTGGCGCGGATTGCATCTCGGTATGGAGTTCGTCCAACACGTGCCCGGCGGCCTTCTCCGCGATCGCGGCGGCTCGGCAAAGGACGCGATGTGCCACGTCCAACTGTCCGTGCGATGCGGTGCTGGGCGAGTTCGTCAGCCCCGGCTCGATTACGTGCACCAGCTTGAGTGCCACTCCGCGCATCGCTGCGTCCCGAGCGGCCCACGAGATCGCTGCATCGGAGGGGTTAGATGCATCGACGGCAACCACAATGGCGTCGTGTTCCGACTCACGAGTCAAATTCTTCTTCCTGATGGGCTCCGATCGCGATTCGATCGTTGAGCCCAGCGGCGGAGATGTCGACGCCTACGCCATTGACGAGGCGTTCCACCACTATCAGCGAGCTGCCCGCGAACTCTGGAAGTTCTGTTGGTCCGGCGGCGGGGGAACGCACATCGAGATCATCGCTCACCTCATCGATCAAATGGCCACCGACGATGAGACCATCAACTGGTGGGAACGGGCCATGCCGCGACAACGCGAGTGATCGCCCACAGCTGGACCCAGCGAATCGCGTGACGTCCACTGCCGTCTGTCTCGTACTAGAGATTCGGGAGTGATCGTTTCCTGCCTCAGATCTTTGAGCTTCGGGAGTATCGCATCGTGTCTCATCTCGCCTGAGACGAATCGCTGTTCCGATCGCGCGGAAGTCAGCTTCGGAGTACCGGCAGTAGCAGCCGCGATGAGGAACGGATGGTGTTGATGGTGCTGGTGCCGACGGGAGCATGGCGAAAGTTCATGATCGCCGGAACTTCCGGGTTCTGGTCGTCGCTGGTGAGCGCCAAACGGATGCGGTGTCCGCTCCGGAATCGACGGGCGTTGGGAAGCAAGGGGATTCGGTAGACGACGTCTTGGCCGACCGGGACCGCGGCCGCGGTCCGGCACGGCAGGACCGGAGCGCCCGGGCGGCTGGCGTCTTCGTCGATCTCGCGCAGGCTGGCCCGCAGCCACCCGCTGGTGAGATGGTCGACGAGCGAGCCGTCTTCGGCGATGTCGGACACGACCACGATCCATCCGGTGTCCAACGCCGTTGCCGAAGCAACCAGTCGCAGTTCAATGTCGCCGGCCACGTCGAGGTCCTCGTCCAGCGGTGCGCTGGTCCAGCTCAGCATCGAGGGCGGATCGATCGCGCTGGGCCTGGCTCGGTTGAGTCCTGCTCCCAGGGTCATGTACTCGCGGCTGCCGGGTTCGCCCTCGTCGGTGGCTAAGTCCCCGTCGGCGCGCAGCGCGAATTCACGGTGCGAGCTGTCGGGCGGTGGCCATGACTCCACCGCCTTCCACTCGCCGGCTTCGGGCAGGAAGTAACGGAATTCCGGACCCTCGAGGACGCCGGTGTCCTGTCCCTTGAGCCAATGGTCGTACCACGCGAGCGCTTCGATGTGCAGGCTCTCCCACGGCCAGGTCATGCCGTACTTGCCGAGCATTGCCACCCGGACACAAGGGCTTTTGATCAGCAGCGGCAGTGCGGAGAAGGTCGACGGCAGGTGAAGCGGCGCGTTCTCCCAGTCACAACCCAAGTAGACCGGGATATCGATGTTCTCGAGCAGTGGTGTCAGGTCGCGGTCGTCCCACCACGCATCCCGCAGCGGATGCTTGACCACGGCGTCCTGCCACAGCTCATCCCACGGCTCGGGTGGGTGGGGCAGCTTCATGAGCAGGTTGAGGATTGCATTGGAGGATTCGCCGTTCATGGTGGCGAACTTCTTATGCACCGCCGGCAGGTTCAGGATGCGGCGGGCCACGGCGAAAGGTGCGCTGCGGTAGAACCGGTCGCTCCTGGTTGCCGTCAGCCCGAGCACCGACAGAAACGAACTGAGAAAATTCGTGCTGGGCAGGCCGTGGTGCGACGCGGCATCGTAGAGATCGATGGTGGCACCGAACGGAAAGATGGCCTTGAGGTATGGAGGTCGCTCGACGGCGGCCTCGAGCTGCGTCATGGCGAAGTAGCTGATGCCCAACATCCCGACATTGCCGTCACACCAAAGTTGTTGACCCACCCACTCGATCACGTCGTGCATGTCACGGCGCTCTTGACTGTCGAACAAGGTGAAAGTCCCACCGGAGCCGCCGGTTCCGCGCAGATTCACGATGACGTGGACGTAGCCGCGCGGCACCCAAAAGTCGGTGGCCCCGGCCTCGATAAGTCCGGCCGGCGCGCCGAGGTCCTGCACTTGCCGGGCGTACGGGGACGCGGCCACCAGTGCCGGAAACGACCCTTCGGCGTCCGGGCGAAAGATGTCGGCCACCAGCTCGATTCCGTCCCGCATCGGAATCTTGACGTTGATGTGCCGACGTGTGTGGTACCGCGGTTGGCTCAGGTTGCGGAACCCACGCCCTGATGTCTGCGGCCCGTTCAGTTGGCGTTGGCCTGGTTCGGTTCCGGCTACGCGCTTCGAGATGGTGCTCATGGTGCTCTCCAAAGTTTCCTGTTGCGTTGAGATAAGTCCGGCAGGTCCAGCAGTGGTAGTGCCGGCAGGTGATGTGCTGGGAGCGTCACAGTCATGTCGGCGTCAATCGTGATGTGAGAGACTTTGGCCGCGGTTATGCACTAAGGCGGGGGTAGTCGGTGTAGCCGTGCTCGTCGCCGCCGTAGAAGGTAGCCCGGTCGGGGCTATTGAACGGGCCTCCGGCGGCCAGCCGCGCCGGTAGGTCGGGGTTGGCCAGGAACAGGCTGGCGAACGCGATCATGTCGGCGGTGCCGTCCTCAATCAGCTCGAGGGCGTCGAGGTTGGTCAGCGAGCCCGGGGTTGCCGGGCTGAGGATGAACAGGCCGGCAAAGCGCTTGCGCAAATCGACGGTCAGTTCGCGGTCGGAGGCTTCCATGACGTGCAGGTAAGCCAGGCCGATCGGCGTTAACGCGTCAACCAGCGCTTGATAGATGTCGCGGTAGCCGTCCTCGACGATGTCGTTGAGCGGGTTGGTCGGTGAGATTCGTAGTCCCACGCGGTGGGCGCCGATCGCCTCGGCGAGAGCGCGGGCAACCTCAACGGTCAAACGGATCCTGCCGTCGACTGAGCCGCCCCAGCGATCGTCGCGCTGGTTGGCGTTGGTCGACAGGAACTGGTGCAGCAGATAGCCGTTGGCGCCGTGCAGTTCTACTCCGTCGAACCCGGCGGTGATCGCGTTGCGGGCGGCGTGCGCGAAATCGTTGATCATTTGCGCGATTCCGCCCTCGTCCAACTCAACCGGGGTGACGAAGTCCTTCATTCCCTCCAGCGTGAAAACCTGGCCCGCCGCAGCGACCGGTGAGGGGCCCACCGGTGTGAGGCCCTCGGGCAGCAGGCTGGGGTGGCCAATGCGACCGGTGTGCATGAGTTGGGCGAAGATGACTCCACCCTCGGCGTGTACGGCGTCGGTCACCTGTTGCCACCCGCCAACCTGCTCTGTCGAATGCAGCCCGGGGGTGTTGGGGTAACCCTGACCGATCACCGATGGCTGGGTGCCTTCGGTAATGATCAGCCCGGCGGTTGCGCGCTGGGCGTAGTAGGTCGCCATCAACGGTGTCGGGGACTGGCCGAACCCGTAGGCGCGGCTGCGGGTCATCGGAGCCATCACGATCCGGTTGCGCAAGCGCATCCCGGCGAGATCGATGGGGTCGAATGCGGTGGTCATGGTCTTCTTTCCTGAAACGGCTCGATTACCTGTCCGAACAAGGACATCACAGAAGTATTCCATGCGCAAGCTTTTGCTCTCATCGACGGACCGATATACTGATCGATCAACTAATTAAGGAGTCACCGGTCATGGCCCAGCGCAAAGCGGCAACCACCACTCGCGATTCGACCGGCGGTACGGTGCCCATGCCCGCGGCCGCGCAAGGCGGTCCTATCAGCCATGCGATCTTCCGAGTGGCCCGTGTGCACCGGATGATCGCCGGACAGCTGTTGCGCCGTGTGGGTCTGCACCCCGGCCAGGAGCTGGTGATGATGCATCTGTGGGAACTGGGCCCGCAACGCCAGGTCGACCTGGTGGAGTTGCTCGACTCCGACCCCGCCACCATGACCCGTACCATCCGCCGCCTCGAGCGCGCCGGCTTTGTGCGACGCTCCCCCAGCCCCGGCGACAAGCGCGCCTATCTGATCGAAGCCACTCCGGCCAGTCAAGGATTGCGCCGGCAAGTCGAAGACATCTGGGCTCAGCTTGAAGAACTCGCCGTCGGCGACGTCGGCAAAAACCAACGGCAGACAATCCTCGAAGTCTTAGAAGGACTCGAGGGACGGTTGTCCCGAGCAGCTACTATGCCAGCGCACTGACGGGCAAGCCTCACATCCCACATGACGGGCTGAGCCTCGGTCGCGTGCTGGTGGTCAAACCCCACCTCGATCGTTACGCGGCATACCGATCTGGTCCGAAGTTACCCGGGCCGTTCTCGGCTCAAACGCTAATCAACGGGCACGCGAGTTGAGGCACCTGTCAATGGCGTCGGCTGGGCATGCGGCGCGGCACCGACGCCAGTGCTAAACCTATTGGGCGCGCTAATGTACTAACGCTTCGGTCGGCGGCGACCAACCCGGCCGGACGATCGCGCCGCGGCCAACTCCGTCAAAGTGCGCTCGCGCATTGGCACCCCGTTGCACTCCCGGGCCAGCTAAGGATAGGCGGTTGGACACTCCACGAGGGGCCGTCGGCGTCCACGGTGATTCCGACACAGAGTTTTGAGAGCCTCGTATCTCGTCGTTTCCGAGACGCCGCAGAACCGCCGCTCGGCGGGTCGGGCGAGGTTGCGCCGCCATGGCGGCCCGCGTTGGGGGCGCTGTCAGACTGAGGGCATCTCGCGCAACACCATCCGACATGTAGCAGCGCTAATCGGTTTCTCACCTTTTATGGCGGATCCGCCATTTCTAAGTCACGAAGTTGAGAATTCCGCCATGTTGGATGAGAACCTACAACAGTTGGTGAGGCTTGGGCCTTGGGGCCCAGGCCATTTGTTTGCCTTCTGGCTTTCCGATTGTAGGCCGGCGGTCCACTGCGCTCAAGGACACGGCCTCCGCTTCGCTACGGGCACAAGGCTCGCAAACTTTCCCGCTTCGCTCGCATGCTCGCGCGGGAAACTTTGCGCCCGGACCTTGCGCTCCGCGGCCCTCGTGCCGGCCTCAATCTCCTTTGCCAGAAGGCAAAAAGAACGGGCGGCCTATCGGGACGCCCTCTCACAGAAAGGGTCACCATGACCGACACCACCACCGAGGTTCAGGACAGCAACGCCGTCGAATCGATCGGCACGCTAGAACACCTCGACCCTGCGCTGCTCGAAATCGGCGAAAACGTCCGCGACGACGCCGCCCTGAGCAAGTCGTTCATCGCCAGCATCGCCGAAAACGGTGTCCTGGTACCGATTACCGGCGTTCGCGACCCCGAGAACGCGGGAATTGTCCGCGTTCGGAATGGTCAACGCCGACCAGCCAGGGCGATCGCCCTTCCGGCGGCTACACAATAGGTTGGCTTCCCGACGCGGATCAGGACTACCTCGCGCCCTTTAACGACGCGGATCAGGATCACTTCGCAAAGTTTGACGACGCGGATCAAGGTCACTTCGCGCTGTTTGACGCAAGGAAGCGGGTGACGGCGGTCGATGGTTTCGGTGAGGTCCTGGCAAGAATCCGACTCTCCGATCTGGCGGTCTATCTGAGCCACAGCCCCGAGGAGATCAAGGACTCGTTTCGGGATCCCGAAGGCGGGTCACTCCTCGCCGTCAACGAGGGCGAAATCGCCCGACCCGGCTTGGCCGCCGGATGCTGGATCGCCTCACCGCTCCCCCGGCGCGCGCATAGGCGAACCTCGCTCCCCCTTCCCCAGACAATATGCGGGAATCGAATATGCGGCCTTACCGGTAGTGGTTCTCCGTATTCACATGTGCCACAACAATTTTCGGATGTCGAAGACAAAGCGTATTGCCTGGTCAATGGCTTGTATCTGTTCGGGGTCAATTATTCCATGACAAGGTGAGGCGGTCATCGCGCACACTAGGACACGCATCCGACGCCTGGAGGACCCATACCGGAATGAGCCCGGTCGCCGAATTCGACTTCATCATCGTGGGAGCAGGCAGCGCAGGCTGCCTGCTCACCAATCGGCTCAGCGCCAACCCTGATCGCCGTGTGCTCCTGATTGAGGCCGGCGGCAGAGATGACTGGTTCTGGATCAAGGTGCCGGTGGGCTATCTGTACACAATCGCCAACCCCCGCACCGATTGGTGCTTCACCACCGAGGCCGACCCAGGCCTGGCCGGCCGCAGCATTCACTACGCGCGGGGCCGCGTGATCGGTGGCTGCTCATCGATCAACGCGATGATCCACATGCGCGGACAGGCGAGCGACTACGACCTGTGGGCGCAGGCTACCGGTGACGAGCGATGGCTTTGGGGTGGCTTGGACTGTCCAGGTGAGACGCTGGCAATCTACAAAAAGTTGGAAGACTACTTTGGTGGCGCCGACGAGTGGCACGGCGCCGGTGGTGAGATCCGCGTCGAGCGTCCGCGTGTCCGCTGGAAGATCTTGAACGCCTGGCAGGCCGCCGCTGCCCAGGTGGGCATTGACCCGATCGATGAGTTCAACCGGGGCGTCAACGCCGGCAGTGCGTACTTTCATGTCAACCAACGGCGGGGCCGTCGCTGGTCGATGGCTGATGCTTTCTTGCATCCCATCGCCCACCGACCCAATCTCACCGTCTACACACAGACGCATGCCTTGCGGCTTCTGATGGACGACCAGGTCCACGAGGATCAGCGTCGCGGTGCCTGGACCACGGCGCAGCAGCGCGTCACCGGCCTGCGCCTGCTCAAAGGTGGCCAAGTCGTCGACGTCCGAGCCCGCCGGGAGGTGATCCTGAGCGCCGGAGCTATTGGCTCGCCGCATCTGATGCAAGTCTCGGGTCTGGGCCCGGCTGGCCTGCTTGCCCAGCATCACGTGTCGGTGGCCGTCGATCTGCCAGGAGTGGGCGAAAACCTCCAGGACCACCTACAGCTTCGAACGGTCTACCGGATCCGGGGTGCCCCGACCGTCAACACGCTGTACCGGAATTGGATCAGCCGTGCGGGCATGGGACTTCAGTACCTGCTGTTGCGATCGGGGCCCATGACCATGCCGCCTTCCACCCTGGGGGCTTTCGCCAAGAGCAACCCCGCGCTAGGCAGTCCCGATTTGGAGTGGCATGTGCAGCCCTTGTCTTTGCCGAAATTCGGCGAACCCCTGCACCCCTTCGGAGCGATCACTCCCTCGGTCTGCAATTTGCGACCCAGCTCGCGTGGCCATGTACGGATGGCCAACGCAGATCCACTGACCAACCCGAAGATTTTCTGCAATTACCTTTCCACTGATGCCGATCGCAAAATCGCCGTGAGGGGCCTCCGGATGACCCGGCAGATCATGGCGGCGCCAGCTCTGGCCCGCTACTGCCCGCAAGAGTTGCTTCCCGGCCCGCAACTGGTGAGCGACGAAGAGCTGCAGAAGGCGGCCGGTGAACTCGGTACGACTATTTTCCACCCGGTGGGCACCTGCGCGATGGGAGCGTTTGACGCACGCGGTCGGCCGCGGTCGGCCGCCACGGTGCTCGACACCGACTGCCGCGTGTATCGCGTCGCCGGCCTTCGAGTGGCCGATGCTTCGGCTATGCCCACCATCATTTCCGGCAACACCAACGCGCCCGTCATGCTCATCGCAGAGCGCGCAGCGCGGGCGATCATGGGATAAGTCGGTTAACACCGAGACATCAATCTGCTTGCGCGGCCGGCGGCGATGCCTAAGCCGCTCCCCCGCGTCGCGCGAGACCGCTCGTGCGCGAGGTTACCAGTAAAGTACTGCGTTTTCGGTTGTGGGACAACGGCTTCGGCCATGGCGCGGCACGCCTGCACTACGGCTTGGCAGTGTTAGCCCCGGGCCGTAATCGCGTGGGGGGTGGCGTTCACCCCGACTCGTGGCGGTGACGACGCCTCGACGCTCTTGCCATTGCTGCAGCCCGCAGTGATCAGCGCAACGGCCAGGCCGATGACTGCTGCGTGGCGGTATGCGTTCGTTCTCACGAGCTTACTCTCGCGTTTTCGGACGGTGTGGGTCAAATTGCGGCTGCCCTTGCGCTGGAGCAATAGGAATACGCGCGAAGCGAATATGCAGACTTACCGGTAGAGCCGTATTACGCTGTAACACAACGTGATACGCTGCTCTTAGAGTGCCGATAAGGATCGCTCGCCGGGCCGACCAGTCCCGCAGTTTAGACCTGTTTGATTGTCGCGAAACCTGGGCCCGTGCGCCGTCGTCGCGGCATCTGGTCTGAATCCGGTCCGGTCCGATGGCGGCGACATTTCGTCTCGCGATGGCCTCTGACGCCAATAGCGTCGAAGACCGAAACGCACTCTCTCCCTAGCAATTACGTCACTGTGACGTTTCTCGCGGTCTCCCCTGTCCACCTATGCTGTCGCTCAGCATGTTTCACCATCATGGATAATTATCGTTATGCATGAAAAACATCGGATGAATCAACCTCCTCATCTCCGGTTCGGCCGTACACAGAGTCTTCGTGAGCGAGATCGTGGTCACCGACGCCGAGCAGGCCGGCGAGATAGCCGCAATCCTCAGGGCAGCGTTAGGCAGGCCATCCGGTCGGCCAGTACCCGGGCCGGAACGCCACCGACCGCGCCCAGAGCTTCGGCGATCAACGCTAACGTCGTCGATGCGCGCTGATCGCTGGCGAAAACGTACCGATCGGCGGCCGCGTTCGGTAGCTGGGGGCTACTCGTGGCGCGCCGGCAACCGCAGACCTTCGCTGTTGGCTAATTCCTTTGTGGCGCCCGGGTATTCAACACGGCACCGACGCGACGGGAGAGGCAGTGTTGCCGGCTTACTGACGGGCCTGCGCGCGTCGGGGCCTGAGGTCCTCGATGCGATCGAGGACCTCATCGAGTGCCGTTTCGAGAGGGGCAGGGTCGCGGCGAACCTGCGCGAGCAGGATGCCGCCTTCGACCGCGGCCAACAGCGCGGTCGCCAGGCGGTCGGGGTTGGCCTTGCGGCGGAGATCGCCCCGGTCGCACATGGCCTGTAGGCCCTCGCGGATCGCCGCTTCCCACTGGTCGAATCCACCGGCGAGGTCAGCTCGACACTCCGGGAAGGGCTCGGCCAGTTCCCCGACCAGCGACCCGACCGGGCAGCCGCCTTCGCAGTTCCGCTGGCGATGCGTGTCGACGACGAAGTCTCGCCAGGCTCGCAACCCCTCCATGCTGTCCAGCCCGCCGAGCGTTGCCAGGAGAGCGTGGATGCGGTGGGCGATGACGGCCCTGATCAGGGATTCCTTGTCCCCGAAGTAGTGATACACCTGCGAAGGGCCAACGCCCGCCGCCTTCTGGACGTCGCCAAGACTCGTGCCGGCGACACCGTGGTCGTACATCAGTTGCGCTGCTGTCGCCACGATCCGCTCCCGCGTGGCCCGTCCCTTGGGGGTGAGCCGGTGCGGCTCGGTGACCGATTCGTTCGCTGCCATCACTTTGGCCAGGTCGGGCGAGATCCGTCGCTGCGGGCCCCGCTGCCCTGATCCCCCTCTCCGATTCGTCTGATCCTGTTCGGCGTTCTCGTGCGTCGTGCTCGTGGCGCCGCGACCCGAGATGGACTTACGCGGCGTTCTGCGCGGACCCGCTTGCGGCAACCCGGTAGTCAGTGTAGGTCCAACGCGACACAATTATGAAGCTTGCACTACAGAAAACGATGGAATTTATGCTGCCGCCGTTACGGCGCTGCTTCGCCGCGGTGCGTCTAGTCCTTTCGAAGGATCATCGAAATACGCTCCACTACAGCGTATTGAATAGTAGCAACAGCCATCTACGCCGGACGACCTAACGGTTGACATCAGCATCTCAGCGTGATTATGTAGCATAGGATACAAAATATGTGTACGCCAATGAAGCCTCCCATACATAATGACGAAGCCGGGTGACCAGCTTTGGCTGCCGGGCCAGCCCTCTCCTGGGCTGCCGGCACGAAGTCTTCATCGAAAGGAATAACAGCATGGCTGCGACGTCTTCCAAGGCGGTTCTGATCACCGGTGCCAACGTTGGGCTCGGCAAGGAGGTGGCGCGGCAACTCGCTCTTGCCGGCGATTTCGACAGGATCTATCTGGCGTGTCGCAACGCAGACAGCGGGCGGTCCGCGGCCGCCGAGCTGGAGCGCATCACGGGCAGGTCCATCTTCACGGTAATTCGAATGGACCTGACCGATTTGGACTCGGTGAGGTCAGCGCTGAGCACCTTGGATGGCGAACTGCATTCGGTAGTCATGAACGCCGGCGGCACCGGCGGCCCAACACCGCTGGCGCTCACCGCTGATCGCGTCACGCAGGTCTTCGGTTCCAACGTACTGGGCCACGTTGTACTGCTTGAGAATCTCATCGACGCCGGGGCATTAACCAACACCGCGGTACTCGTGGGCAGCGAAGCCGCGCGCGGTGTTCCCATGATGCGGATGCCGCGGCCCACGTTCGCGAACCACTCGGTGGAGGAGTTCGTCAGCGTCATCGACGGTTCGTTCTTCGAGCAGCGGAAATTCACCCCGTTTCTCGCTTACGGACAGGTGAAATACCTTGGTGCGTTGTGGATGTCGGCACTCGCGCGAAAGCATCCCGGCCTGCGGCTGCTCACTGTGAGCCCGGGCAACACCGCGGGAACGGAAGCATTGCGCGACATGGGCCCCGTCACTCGGACCTTGATGAATCATCTTCTGTTGCCCTACGTCCTTCCCGCGCTGGGGGTCGGACACCAGTTGGAGAAGGGCGCCCAGCGGCTGGTCGATGGACTCACCGACGAACAGTTGCGCAGCGGCGTGTTCTACGCCAGCCGACCGGGCGCCGTCACCGGGCCCCTAGTGGATCAGTCGGAGATCGTCGCCGACTTCTGCGACCCCGCAATACAACAGCATGCCGACGAAGCCATTCATCGCTTCGCGGAGAAGCTACGCTCACACCAATAACCGCCTCCTCGCGCTATCGCGTTTGTGCCCAGCGGTCACCGGCGAACCCACCCGCTTCTACGAGCTGTGGTGGGTCGCCGCCGCGCTGTGCGCGGCTGGTGCGGTCAACTCGCCCGGCGCATCGGCGAGATGCAGGTGTGCCAGCAGTGCACGCGCCGTTTGCGGCTCGTAGTCGTCGTGAGCGACGAAAACGAGATCCTCTGTGAAGCGGTCGAGTTCGCCGCTGAGGCGCGCTGCCGCGATCTTCCGCCGCCCGCCTAGCAGTGCACAACACCAGTGAAGTGGTGCGTATGTGATGCAAGCCCGGAATCTCGACTCGAAAACCCGTCCGTGAGCTGCGGTTTATGTGGTGCGCGATACTCGCATTGGAACAGAACTCGCCTAGCATGCGTAACCGCTGATATCCATCCGCGACGTACCGTGTTCCGACACGTGCTCGGGTATCCGCCTCCACACTGTCGCTGCATTCGTGCAGATCGATAGAATGGAGTTCGTGGCTGACCTCCCTGATACCCCGTCCGACCCGGCCGTGGTGGTCCTCAACCCCGATGATGAGATCACGCCGGAGTCTTTCACCGCGTGGCTTGACCGTCGTCAGGCGGGGGAACCGGTCGATCCCGGGGTACGGGCTGCTAACAGTCTCGCCGAAGCACGCGCCGCTGGCGAGGTGTGAACCCAGTCGTCATCGACGCCTCCGCTGGCGTCGAGCTGGCAGCCGATACGCTTCGCGGGCGAGCGCTACGGACGTTGTTGCCCGCCGACGCAGTGCCCTGGGTGCCCGAGCTGTTCTTCGTGGAGTGCGGCGCGGTGCTGCGCCGATGGGACCTGAACTGCATCCTGACACGGGGGCAGATCGATCAGGCCATCGATGCGCTGATGGGCTGGCCGCTGCGCGCCACCCAGGTGCGTGGGTTGTTCGCCGACGCATGGCGACTACGCGCCAACGTCACCTTCGCCGACGCGGTATACGTGGCGCTTGCCGCGCATCTTGGCGCCGACCTCCTTTCTGATGATGGCCGACTGGCCAACGCCCCTGGCCTGTCGGTTCCGGTACTGCACCTGCCGAACTGACAGCTGAGCCGTCTCGGGCAAACACACAGCATCGGCGCAGTACGTCTCGCGGCGTTGCGTGCCGATGTTTCGTCCGTGCGCTCAACCTTCGATGGCGGTGCCCTAGGGACGGTGAGCCGCCTCGATGAAGCTGTCGAAGTCCTGCAGCGCGCCGTGCGACTTAACGAAGAACTCGCGGAAACCGCGTTTTGGCAAACGACGATCGAGACGCTGCAGAGCAGGCCGCCGCAATCATCATCGGCAAATGGTCGGATCCAGGAGATTGAGACGATAGCTAGTTAACTAGTAAGACTAGCTAATGTGTCCAAATACGTGTCCACGCGGCATGAAAATGACCCCAGAGGTCACACCTCTGGGGTCATTTCCGCTGGTAGCGGGGACAGGATTCGAACCTGCGACCTCTGGGTTCTGGGCGGTTTCGATGCGTTTTGTTCCCAAATATGTTCCCAAATGAGCCCGTCTTACTGCAACGACACGTCCACTGACGGCGAAATCACATCTGCCCAATCAAGATCGAGGAGCCGTTTCGGTGGGCTGCGCCAGTAGGTGCGGTGGGATCGCTGTCGTGGCTGGCAATGATCTGATGGCACGCCCGGCATGACGATTAAACGCGATTTGAAACAAACCCCGGACATGTCGCACGTAACGCCGTATCCGACGCAATACTGATAGCCGTCGTTACAACGCGGAGCCCCTCAAACCGGACCGACAGTGACGCGGGAGAAACAACCATGAGCGCCCAGCAGCCGACCATCATCTACACGCTGACCGACGAGGCGCCGATGCTGGCGACCTACGCCTTTCTGCCGATAGTGCGCACCTTTGCCGGGGAGGCGGGCATCAACATCAAGACCAGTGACATCTCCCTGGCGGCACGTATCCTGGTCGAGTTTCCCGATTGCCTGACCGAAGCGCAGCGCGTGCCGGAGATTCTGGCCGAATTGGGCCGGCTGACGCAGGACCCAGACGCCAACATCATCAAGCTGCCGAACATCAGCGCTTCGGTGCCGCAGTTGGTGGCCGCCATCAGGGAACTGCAAGCCAAGGGCTACAAGCTTCCGGACTATCCGCAAGATCCGAAGACCGACGAGGATAAAGACATCCGTAACCGCTACGCCAAATGCCTGGGTAGCGCGGTGAATCCGGTGCTGCGCGAAGGCAACTCGGACCGCCGCGCGCCCAAGGCGGTCAAGGAGTACGCGCGCAAGCACCCGCACAGCATGGCCGAGTGGTCGATGGCCTCGCGCACCCATGTGGCGACCATGCGGCGCGGCGACTTCTACGCCGGCGAGAAGTCGATGACGCTGGACCGCGCGCGTGACGTGAAGATGGAACTGGTGACCAGGGGCGGCGAGGCGATCGTGCTCAAGCCCAAGGTGTCGCTGGATGACGGCGACGTCATCGACAGCATGTTCATGAGCAAGAAGGCTTTGTGTGAGTTCTACGAAGAGCAGATGGAGGACGCGTACGAGACCGGCGTGATGTTCTCCCTGCACGTCAAGGCGACGATGATGAAGGTCAGCCACCCCATCGTCTTCGGCCACGCCGTCAAGATCTTCTACAAGGACGCCTTCGCCAAGCACCAGGCGCTGTTCGACGAATTGGGCGTCAACGTCAACAACGGGTTGTCCGATCTGTACAGCAAGATCGAGGCGCTGCCGGGAACGCAACGCGATGAGATCATCGAAGACCTGCACCGCTGCCACGAACACCGCCCGGAGCTGGCGATGGTGGATTCGGCCAGGGGAATCTCCAACTTCCATTCCCCGAGCGATGTGATCGTGGACGCGTCGATGCCCGCGATGATCCGCGCGGGCGGCAAGATGTACGGCGCCGACGGAAAGCTCAAGGACACCAAGGCCGTGAACCCGGAGTCCACCTTCTCCCGCATCTATCAGGAAGTCATCAACTTCTGTAAGACGAACGGCCAGTTTGATCCGACGACGATGGGCACCGTCCCCAACGTCGGCCTGATGGCGCAGCAGGCGGAGGAGTACGGCTCGCACGACAAGACGTTCGAGATCCCCGAGGACGGCATCGCCAACATCGTGGACCTCGCCACCGGCGAAGTGCTGTTGACGCAGAACGTGGAAACCGGTGATATCTGGCGCATGTGCATTGTCAAGGACGCACCGATCCGCGACTGGGTGAAGCTGGCCGTCACCCGTGCGCGTAACTCCGGCATGCCGGTGTTGTTCTGGTTGGACCCGTACCGGCCACACGAGAACGAGCTGATCAAGAAGGTCAAGACGTACCTGAAGGATCACGACACCGACGGCCTTGACATCCAGATCATGTCGCAAGTGCGTTCCATGCGTTATACATTGGAGCGCCTGATCCGCGGGCTGGATACCATCGCCGCCACTGGCAACATCCTTCGCGACTACCTCACCGACCTGTTCCCGATCTTGGAGCTGGGCACCAGCGCCAAGATGCTGTCCATCGTGCCGCTGATGGCCGGCGGCGGAATGTACGAAACGGGGGCCGGCGGTTCGGCGCCTAAGCACGTCAAGCAACTGGTGGAGGAGAACCATCTGCGCTGGGACTCACTCGGTGAATTCCTCGCGTTGGGGGCCAGTCTGGAAGACCTGGGCATCAAGACCGGCAACGAGCGGGCCAAGATCCTGGCCAAGACGCTGGATGCCGCGACCGGCAAGCTGCTGGACAACAACAAGGGCCCGTCGCGCAAGACCGGTGAGCTCGACAACCGGGGCAGCCAGTTCTACCTGGCCATGTACTGGGCGCAAGAGCTTGCCGCGCAGACCGAGGACCAGCAGCTGCAGAAACACTTCGCCCCACTGGCCGAAGCGCTGACCAAGAACGAAGAAACCATCGTCGCCGAACTCAACGAGGCACAGGGCGAGGCGGTGGAGATCGGCGGCTACTACGCGCCGGACAGCGAGAAGACCGCGGCGGTGATGCGGCCGAGCAAAACGTTCAATGCCGCACTGACCGCTGCGCAAGGCTAGGCCGGTCCGCAACGATGGTGCGGTGCAAGGCATCAGTGGCGGGTGCTCCAAGTTTGTCGGGTTCTTGGGGACCACGCTGGACCGTGGCTCGATGATGGGATCGCCCCCAACCAGGCCACCTGGCGGGTGTTCACCAGGGGATCCGTGCACGGCTTCGACCTGACGTTCGCCGCGCCCAAGAGTGTGTCGCTGGTGCGGAGCCCGGCAGTCATATCTGCTTCTGCCCTACATTGCGCCCGAACGCGCACAAGCCGAACAGGGCGTTGATCGGTGACGGTGACAGAACCGACGCCATCATTCCCAGTGCGGCAAACCGGCAGGGTGCCGACCGAGGTCAGCACAAATGCCGTCGTGGCGCGTCGGGTCCAGTGGCTGGCGTTGCTTCGATCGTTCCGGTTAGAATTCGAGCCGTCGTGATATACACGCCGCACACGTTGCGGTTCGCCGTGCTGCTCACGGTCGCAAACAGTTTCCTGGATGCCCATACCTACCTGGTGCGCGGCGGGGTGTTCGCCTATCTGCAGACCGCCAATGTAATCTTTTTCGCGATTCACTTGCGTAAAGGGCATTGGGGCGATTCGCTGTCAGCGTTGTGGCCGATGTTCGCCTTCCTCGCCGGCGTCGCGTTGGCGTCACATATCAAGTCCGGTCGAGTCCACAAAGTGTTGCCGCATCCGCTCCGATGGACGATGGCGATCCAAGCGGCCGTTCTGGCCGGGATCGGATTCCTGCCCGCAACGCTGCCGAACAGTTTGGTCGTGGTGCCGATCTCCTTCTTGGGCGGCATCCAGATTGTCCTGTTTCGGAGCATCGGCGACCTCGATTACATGCCGCTCGCCACCACCGACAATCTACGGCGGGTGGTTGAAGCCGGATACGACTTCTTCGTCGAGAAGGACAGCAGTTCCCGGAGACCGTTCACGGTTTACGCCGTCGTGATCGGAACGTTTGCCGCCGGCGCGATCGCGGGCGCGTTCACCACCCGCGTGTGGGGGTTGCATGCGATCTGGGTGCCCGCCGGCGTGCTGGCCGTCACGCTCATTCTCTTCGTTATCGACCACCGCGAAGACATGGCGTCGAAATAGTGGTCGAACGCCGCGCCCAGGTGCGCGTCGTTTGCTGCGGTCCCCGCGTTCAGCGTTGTGCAACAGCACGACGTCCGAGGAAATGAAGCAATTCGTGAGGCAAACCTCGCTGTCTGCATCGTGAGACGAAGGTCGGAAACCCCAGGTCATCCCGTGCACCGGAAGCCATCGAAATTGAGAAGCTACAGCCCAGTCCAGCAGCGCCGCCAGGCGCTTCCGTTTTCGGTCACAGCGAGAATTTCGGACGCAGCGGGCCGCCCCGGGGTGATGCGTTGCCCGTGGGGTAGGGGCCAGGACTCGCGCCCTGGCCCCCTCGGGTTCCTTCTTTCCGGCATGGGCCAGATACTCGTCGTACACCTCGTCGGAGGTCTTGGCTGCGGTGACGACTTCCTCCACCGCGGCCAGGGGGTAGCCGTTGTCGGCCAGCCACCGCAGGTAGTCGCCGGCCCACGTTGAGGACTGCACTGCGAAGGGTCCCAGCGGGCCGAGATTGCCGCACAGCGGCCAAGGTTTTACGTCGACCTATTCCGGGACGAAGACCACGGAGCACCCGATCGGTCGGCTATGGACCAGCAGCACCAACGGCTGCGGCCTGCCGCATGTCAATCACATGGACGCGACGATCCACACCATCATGGCCCTGACCATGCGTCGTTGGCGGAACTTCATTTACACCTGTGCCAAACGGAGGTCCGCGGTCGGGGCGGAGCCCTCGGCAGTTCGGCTGGCCTCGATAAGGTCCGGGGTCATGGTCGGGGCTTGCCATCGTCGCTAGAGTTGGGTCGGGGCCATGCACCGACGCGGGACCAGACCGCGGACGAGGGAGTGTCGCTGTGGCTGAACCGCAGGGGCCTGACCGGACCGTCGACCATCGGGGTGCTCGATCCGGCGAAGGGGCCTTGCGATGACCGATCTCTCGCACATCCGGTACAGAGGCCTGGTTGACAAGGTGATGTCGGCCGAGGAGGCCGCCGCGCTGATCGAGCCCGGCTCCAATGTCGGGATGAGCGGGTTCACCGGCGCCGGCTACCCGAAGGCCGTCCCGACCGCCTTGGCTCGCCGGATCACCGAGGCGAGCGCGCGCGGCGAACGTTTCAAGGTCGGTGTGTGGACGGGAGCCTCCACTGCTCCCGAACTCGATGGAGCGTTGGCGTCGGTCGACGGCATCGACCTGCGGATGCCCTACCAATCCGACCCGGTCAGCCGTGCCAAGATCAATGCCGGGTCCATGGACTACCTGGACGTGCACCTCTCGCACGTCGCGCAGATGGTGTGGCAGGGCTACTTCGGGCACCTGGACATCGCCCTCGTCGAGGTCGCCGGCATCACCGACGACGGCGACCTGATCCCGTCTTCCTCGGTCGGCAACAACAAGACGTGGATCGATCAAGCTGAAAGGGTCATCCTCGAGGTGAACTCCTGGCAGCCGATCGAACTGGAGGGAATGCACGACATCTATTACGGCACAGCGTTGCCCCCGGACCGCAAACCGATCCAGATCGTGCGGCCGGCCGACCAGATCGGCGTGCCCTATTTCCGCTGCCCGCCGGAGAAGATCGTGGCTGTCGTGCCGACCCACAGCCCCGACCGGAACTCGCCTTTCAAGGCGCCCGACGCTGTCTCGGGGCTGATCGCCGATCGGGTCGTGGACTTCCTGTCGGGACAGGTGAAGCTCGGCCGGCTCCCGGCGACGTTGCTGCCGCTGCAGTCTGGGGTGGGCAATATCGCAAATGCCGTGCTGGCCGGACTCGATCAGGGACCGTTCCGGCCGCTGACCGCGTACACCGAGGTGATCCAGGACGGCATGCTGGATATGTTGCGCTCCGGGACGTTGAGCATCGCCTCCGCGACCGCGTTCTCACTCAGCGAAGACGGCGGCCGCGAATTCATCGACAATATCGCCGACTATCGCCACCGAATCATCCTGCGCCCGCAGGAGATCAGCAACCACCCCGAGGTGATCCGCCGACTGGGCTGCCTCGCGATGAACGGCATGATCGAGGCCGACATCTACGGCAACGTCAACTCCACCCATTTGATGGGTTCGAGCATCCAAAACGGCATCGGCGGCTCCGGTGACTTCGCCCGCAACGCCTACATATCGATGTTTGTCACCCCGTCGACCGCGAAAGGCGGGTTGATCTCCTGCATCGTGCCGATGGTCAGCCACGTCGACCACACCGAACACGACGTGCACGTCATCGTCACCGAGCAGGGACTCGCCGATCTCCGCGGCCTCCCGCCGCGACGCCGCGCGCAGGAAATCATCGATCACTGCGCGCATCCGGACTACCGGCCCGCACTGCAGGACTACCTCGACCGGGCCATGGCCATCACCGGTGGCCAGCACACCCCGCACCTGCTCGGCGAGGCATTGTCGTGGCATGTGCGCTACCTGCGGGACGGAACCATGAAGCCGACGTGAACCATGAAGTCGGTCAGTCGCCGTCGTCGCTGATCCTCTGAAGCCGTCGGTGCGGACAATGACCGGGTCCGCGCTTCCGGTTTGGGCAATCCGCCTTAATCCGATGCACTGCCTGCCGGGCCGGTCGGTCCCGGCTGGCCGAGATTGCCGCGCAGCGGCCCGGGATCGCCCGCTCAGCGCGCGTCTTGCGCGTGTTCGACGTCGGCCGGAGTCAGCCGACAGCTCGGCGTCGTCGTTACGCGGCCGGTAGCCGCCGAACGGACTCAGTGGCTGAGCGTATCCATTGTTCGGGCCATCCCACGCTCCACAGCCGCGACGATGCTCGGGCGCAATTCCGCCGCCGCAATGATCGAGTGGACCGAACCCACCTGGCGGGCCCGCTCGACGGTGTGTACAGCTTCAAACTCCGCTGCCACCTCGCCGAGCTTGTCCGAACGTACTGCCGTGCGGGTGGCGGAGAGCTGTACCCGCAGACTGGCACTCGCCGCGTCGTCCGCGCTAACGGCAAGCTGCGCTTCGAGCCCGCGCACGGCCGGGTCTGCTGCGGTACGTGCGTTCACCTCGCGCGTGAACACCACCGCTGCCGCGGGTGCACCGCCGATAACCGAGGAGAACGATCCCTCGATTGCGAGCACTTCCATGTTGTCGTTGAGCGCGTTGGAGAACACCACGAAAGCCCCGCCGTGATAGCGCGAGATCACGCAGAACACGATCGGTCCGTCGAAGTTGACGATGGCTCGGCCGATTTCGGCGCCGTATTCGAGCTGGATTTTCCGCAGCGACTCGGGTGAACCGTCGAAGCCCGACAGGTTCGCCAGCACGACGAGGGGTCGGTTTCCGCTTGCGGCGTTGATTGCGCGCGCGGTCTTCTTTGAGGATTCCGGGAAGAGAGTTCCCGAAGTCCACTGGTCCGGCCCGTCGGCTGGGACCCACCCCTTACGCGGGATGACGCGCGATTCAATGCCGATGACGGACACCGGAATTCCGGCTATGTGCGCGTCGAACACCACGGAGGTGTCGGCGTCGGCCATATCGGCCCACCGCTCGAGTACCGCATGGTCCTGGTCGACCACCGAACGCATGACCGTGCGAATGTCGAACGGCTTCTTGCGGTCTTTGTTGGTGATCGTCGAGAAGATGTCGCCAACGGTTGTGAAGTCGCTGGACGGATGTACGTGCGGGTAGGTGCAAACGTCACGGTCGACCGGGTCGGAACTGACAGCGCGGCGCGGGAAGCGTTCTCCCGGAGCGACATACGCGTGGTCATAGTGCGCGAAGAGCACTTCGCACGCTGCCTGAAGGTTCGGCGACCAGTACTGAGCTTGGCCGTTGGGTCCCATCACGCGGTCATAGCCGCCGATGCCGAAGTTGTCCTCTGCCGAAACTCCACCGGAGTAATCAAGGGATTGCTTGCCGGTGAGGACCATCGCGCTATCCGGCGTCATGACCAGAATGCCCTTGGTGTGCATCAGCATCGTCGCTTCGGCGTTCCAATATGGCTGCGCGCCGACGTTGATTCCCGCGACGATGACGTTGATCTCACCGCCGTTTTGGGTGAACGTGATGATTCGGCGGAGAGCCCGCGACACCCAGTCCATGTTCTCGGTGCCGCTCTCCATCGAAATGGTTGCGCCGGAAGACAACGCGAACCACTCGACCGGTACCGACAGCTTCTCGGCGAGATCGAGCGCCGCGACCACGCGAGCGCATTCGGCTTCAGCCACTGTGCCCAGCGCTTTCGTCGGGTCACCGAACAGGGCGACGCGTCTCATTCCCTCGGGGTAGCGGGTCGTCGGTCGCGACACCATGCCAACGATGAGGCCGGCGGTGTTGCGGCCATACGGACGGTCGACTGGGACAAGCGTGCGGGACGCGTCGAAGTCGTATTCGACGAACGTGCCCTCGCTGCCGGTGAGAAGTGGGATCAGCTCGTAGGGGTAAACGGTGCCGCGAGCTTGTGAGCGCTGCACCTTCTGTGCGTACTCGTCGAGGGGGCGCAACGGCTCGGTTGGGGGCGCCGTCACATTCGCGACGACGCCGGCGCCCGGGCTGTATGAGAAGCGAATTGCCACTCTCCTGGGCTGCGATGTCTGGTCGTCCTTGATAGTTGCCAGGATCGTGATTTCTTCTAGGCCCGCATTGACCGCCAGCGGTGCTATGCGTTGCGTGATCGCGGGGAGCCGATCTTCAGGGATGTCGAGCACCGGCCACACGTAAATGGCCACGCGGTTGGCGTCGAGCCGCTTCATGCCCCGCTGGGCCTGCGCGCGGCGAATGGCGTCGAGACACTCAGCGAAGGCGCGCTCAATGGCCGGGAGCCCGACCACCTCGCCGAACTCGTTCACCTGGGTAGTCACATCACGAACCTCCGCGAGCGCCATGAGGCGCTCATCGGACGGATTCTCTCTGGCCACCACGTGGAAGAGGTATGTGCCTGGCGCGGCCGGTAAGCGAGTGCCGTCGAAGTTCTTGAGCCGCCACAAATCGAGGCGTTGTCCGGTGAGCGGGTGCATGTCGCGGATTGTCCGGTCCTCCGCCAGGCCACCGTGTTGTGCCGAACGGAACGTCACCTGATGCAGGTCGCGACCCACCACCGTCACGGTCACTCGGCGCCAATCGTTCGCGCTGGGGTGCGCGGCAAGCACATCACGCAACGCGGCGGACAATTCGTCGCCGTCGGTGGGCGCGTCCGGCCACGACAAATAAATGTCGACAACCAGGTTGTCAGCGTTGGGTCCGGCGATTTCGTTGACGGCGCGCAGCGTTGCCGACAACCGCGCTCGGTCTGTCACAGTCGATACAAGATGCAGCTGCTCTCTGGCCAATTCGTAACTGCCGGTGACGAACTGGCCACTCGCTTTTTCGAAGGTCTTGACGTCTTCGAGCGTGCGGATCTCGTAGTACCGACGCGTGACTACCTCGAGTAGCGCACCGGGACTGGAAATGCGTTCTGCCAGCAGGTCGATCAATAGCTCTGGAGTTGCGACAAGGGCGTCGATGCGTGCCGCGTAGTCCGGCGCGTCAGGATTGTCGGCGAGATATTGCAGGCCTTCGCGCACGCCCTCGTAGACCTGCTCGCGTGCCTTGCGGATCTGCGGCTCGTCGAACAGGCGGAACCGCAGGTTTCGCGCGATGTCGCCGATAACCGGGTAGCGCACCTGCGTTGCGACGATCAGCCGCTCCAGTACCTCGCCCACCGCACTCGTCGAAGCGGATGGAACATCGTCGGCGGTGAGCCAGCGCCCAAGCAACGCGGTGATCACGGGTACCTGGTTCTCCATGCGCTGCAACGCGAGGAATAGCCGGTAAACCGCGTCCTCCAACTCGGGACCGGGCTCGAGCGTGTCGATGTCGTAGTTGCGCAGCGCGCGGGCGATCTTGCTGCGAAACGCCGGTGGCAGCCCCTCCACCTCGGCGTCTAGGGAATGCAGGAAAGTGTGGAAGTGCTCGCGTGGGCTGTGGACGCGCTCATCGGAACTCTCCTCGTCCAGAGTCGGACGGTTGCGGGAAAGCTCGCAGACGTCGGCGAACGTGTCCAGCAGTGCGAGTTCGGCCTCGACGAGTTCTTGGTCGTCGCGGGGCAGGCTGCCGCGAAGGTCGTCGTACTCCGCGAGCAGGCTGCGCGCGCGGCCGGCGCCGACGTCGTAACCGGTGATCAGGGCGCGGAGTTCGCCGAGGCGCGCGAGTGCCTCGGTGCGCGGGTTCGCGTCCTCGTTCCTCGGCTGGGTACGGAACTGAACTCGCGGCGCGGCTTCTGCCGCCGTAGCTTCGCCGACCTGGTCGAAGCGCAGTAGTGCGGCGCCCGTATCGACCTGGCTGTTGACGATGGCATACACCTCACGAACGCGTCCCGCGGACGGTGCGCGTACGGCGGTTTCCATCTTCATGCTTTCCAGCACCACGAGAGTGGCGCCGGCCTCGACCTCGTCGCCCACCGCCACAGGCAGAGCGACGACCACGGCCGGAGACGAGGCGCGAACCAGGCCGGCTTCGTCCTGGCTGACGCGATGACTTATGCCGTCGACCTCGACGAGGAACCCAGTGGGGCCCGCGACCGTGACGATCTGGAAGCGGTGGTCGCCAAAGGTGAGTCGACTCTCGAATTCGCCGAGCCATTCGACATCGACGACGAGTTCGCCGCTGTCCCCGTCGACTCGGTACCTGCGCGGACCGATCTGTCCGACCTCGAGGTTGTAGGCCTGGCCCTGGTACTTGAGTTCAACAGTCCGGCCGATGGCGTGGGTGGCGCGCGGTCGACCACCGCGTGCCGAGGCCAGGAAACCGGCACGTTCGAGGCTTTCCTCGGCTTCGTAGGCGTCGACCGCGGCGGCGATCAGCGCGATGTCGGCCGTCGGCGTAGGGCCGGTGGCCATTCCAGCGTCGGTGCGGTCGAGCCAGCCAGTGTCGGCCGAGGCGGAGACGACCTCGTCACGGCTGAGGAGATCGAGAAGGAAAGACTTGTTCGTAGTGCCTCCGTCGATGACGACGGTGGTCTCACGCAGGGCAGTGCGTAGCCGCGCCAGCGCTTCGTTTCGGTCGCGTCCCCACGCGATGATCTTGGCGACCATCGAGTCGTAGTCGGGCGGGATGACGTCGCCCTGTGCAATGCCGGTGTCGACGCGGATGCCAGAGCCGAGCGGGAACTTCAGCAGTCGCACGGTGCCCGGCGCGGGAGCAAACCCATTGTCGGCATCCTCCGCGTTGAGCCGGGCCTCGACGGCGTGGCCGAACTCAGGGGGGCAATCGTCGACGAGAGCACCGCCGCTGGCGACGAATATCTGCAGCTTGACCAGGTCGAGGCCGGTGGTGACCTCGGTGATCGGGTGCTCGACCTGCAGCCGGGTGTTGACCTCGAGGAACGTGAAGACGTTCTGATCCGGCTGGTAGAGGAACTCCACGGTGCCGGCCCCGCGGTATCCGGCAGCGCGGGCAAGTTCGGCCGACACGCTTCGAAGATGGTCAGCCTGCTCCTTGGTCAGTACCGGGGAGCTGGATTCCTCGATCACCTTCTGGTTTCGGCGTTGGATGGAGCAGTCCCGCACTCCCGGCGCCCAGACATTGCCGTAGTTGTCGGCCACGATCTGGACCTCGACATGGCGGGCATTGGTGACAAGGCGTTCGAGGAACACCACCGGGTCGCCGAACGAGCGCTCGGCTTCGCCCTGCGTGCGCTCGAGTGCGACTTCGAGTTCGTTCGGGGCGAACACCTTGCGGATACCGCGGCCGCCGCCACCACTCCGGGCTTTGATGATCAACGGGTAGCCGATGGCTTCTGCGTGGCGGCGGGCGTCCTCGCGGGTCTCGACGGGGCCACGGCTCCACGGTGCGAGCGGAACGTCCACCTTCTCGGCCAGAAGTTTGGCCTCGACCTTGTCGCCCAGTGTCCGCATCGCGGCCGGGGGCGGCCCGATGAATGTGAGGTTCAAGTGCGCGCAGAGCTCGGCGAAAGCGATGTCTTCGGCGACGAAACCCCAGCCCACCCACACCGCGTCGGCCTTGGATTCCACCAGAGCGCGTTCGAGTTCGGCATGGTCGAGGTACACAATGCCCGCCGATGTTCTGCGGAGCGTCACGGCTTCGTCAGCTTGGCGTACGAACATGGCCCGGCGCTCGGCGTCGGTATGAAGAGCGATAGTCGTTATGCCGCAGCCGTGCTCGGCATTCAGTTCTCGTACGGCCCGAATCAGGCGTACCGCGGCCTCACCCCTGTTGACCACTGCAATTCGTCTTGGAAACGTGACTCTCAGGGGGTCGGACATTCGCTAAGTGTGCTCCGCCGGGCCCAAAGAAGGAATCGTGGACCGCGCTGTCGACCGGTGTTGACTACCGAACAGGTCGCCGGCGCGTTCACAGTCCACGCTCTCTCCGCTGCCGGGCCCGTCTGGGCTCCAGCGCCCACTAGGCAATTTGACTTCAACTAAATCTAGCGCATGCATGCTATAGTTAGCAGCATGACAACACAGGAGAAAAACATGACCGACAAGTCCTCAACCAACCCGACCGATATTCCTGACGCCGTCCAGAAGTTCGGTGAGCAGCTGCTTTCGGCGGTCAAGCAAAGTCAGAGCCTGGCATTGGACGCGGCTCGTGTTTACGCAGCGGCGTGGTCGTCGGTGCCCTTGCATCTGCGCGAGATCCCCAAGAGCGCTGCGTTGCCCGACGTGCCGACGGTCACGGCCTACGGCTTCGACCTTGCCGCCGAACTGCTTGCCGCGCAAAAGGATTTCGCGGTGACGCTGGCGACGACGTTGACTCCGGACAAAACCGCCGACAAAACTGCCTGAGCGATAATCAGCGGTAGATACCGCGCGCAGCGACAATTGGGAGAGCGGCGATGACAGAGGGGTCAGCGACAAGTAGCAACCTTCTGGGTTCGTTCATCCGCGCGCAGCGGCAGATGGCAAATCTGTCGCTGCGCGAGCTGTCTGCGATGGCTGAGGTGTCCAACCCTTATCTCAGTCAGGTCGAGCGGGGGTTGTCCGAGCCCTCGGCCCGTGTGCTGAAGTCGATTGCCCAGGCACTCAACCTCTCGGCTGAAGCACTGTTCGCACAGGCTGGCTTGATTCCCGCGCCGATCCAACCTGACGACGATGCAACGGAAACCGCGTTGCGCGTGGACCCCCGACTCACCGAGCCACAGAAGCGCGCGCTGCTCGCCGTGTATCGCACCTATATCGGAGCGAACGGTTATGGGGCAGCGGCCGATGTGCCGGATGTCTGACTTCCATATTCACGTGTGGGCGAGGCCTTCGCCACCGCGTACGGCCGAACACATTAGCCAGCAGGGCAATTCGCTTCTCCCAACCGAACCGAAGGAGGCCCATGATGTCGTCAGAAGCGCCCGCACGCTCGACTGCGCGTCCAGATCTCGACCTGGTCGGGATCGCTGAGAATGTCACCTTCTCGGCCGATCCGGCCGCCCTGATCCGTGAGCTGCTGGTCGCCGGTGGGATGACGCTGAGAAATCCGGCCGGAATCATGGCTGCCAACACGCGTTTCGTCTGGGGTTATGTGGGGGCGTTTCGAGCTGCCGTCGAACGCGGGATCGGCCTTGACAATCCCGGTCCCATCGCGATCGCCCGTGGCGACAAGCGTTTCTCCGATCCGGCCTATCAGGAGAATCCGGCGTACTTCCTGCTGGCTCAGCAGTATTTGTTGTTTGGCCGGCTTGTCGACGAACTCCTCGACACCGCCGGAGTGAGTGGAACGCGGGACGCGAAGGCGCGTTTCATGGCTAAGTTTCTTGTCGATGCGCTCGCCCCGACGAACACCCTGGCGGGCAACCCCGCGGCGATCCGCAAGGCGTTCGACACCGGCGGTAAGAGCATCGGCAGGGGTCTCAAGAACTGGGTGCACGATCTTCGCCACAACGGTGGCTGGCCGTCGCAAGTCGACAGCTCCGGATTCGAGGTCGGCGTCAACATGGCTGCCATGCCCGGGAGCGTGGTTTACCGCAGCGAGCTCATCGAGTTGATCCAATACTCACCACAGACTCCGGATACGTACGCGGTTCCTTTGCTGTTTTGCCCACCGTGGATCAACAAGTTTTACATTATGGATCTGGCACCGGGCAAAAGTCTTATCGAGTGGGCCGTTCAACACGGACACACGTGTTTTGCGATCAGCTATCGCAATGCGGATAAGTCGATGAGTGAGCTCGGATTCCGCGACTACCTGTTCCAAGGACCGCTGGACGCCGTGCGAGTCGTTCGTGACATCACCGGTGCCCCTGCGGTGAACACGGTGTCGGTATGCCTAGGTGGAACGCTCACCGCACTGGGGCTGGCCTACAACGCCGCAGCAGGTGACGACTCCATCAAGTCCGCGACATTCCTCAACACCCATACCGATTTCACCCAACCGGGCTTGCTCGGCACGTTCACCGACGAGGCAACGGTCGCAGGACTTGAGAAGCAGATGCGGAAGAAGGGTTACCTCGACTCGGCGACGATGGCACGGACCTTCAGTGCGTTGCGGTCAAACGACCTGATCTTCCAATACGTGTCGAACAACTGGCTGCAAGGAAACAAGCCACCGTCATTCGACCTGCTGGCCTGGAACGAAGACTCGACCCGCATGCCGGCCCGGATGCATTCGGAGTATTTGCGCTCGTGCTATCTGCGCAACGAATTTGCCCGAGGTGAATTCGAGATCAACGGCAACCGTCTCGACCCCGGCCTTGTCGACATCGACACTTACGTGTTGGCGGCTGTGGACGACCACATAGTGCCGTGGACATCAGGCTATAAGACCACACAGCTACTGGGCGGCAAGAGCAGGTTTGTCCTGAGTTCGTCCGGTCACATAGCCGGTATCGTCAATCCTCCCAATCCCAAGGCCAAGCATTGGGTGAACGACAGTCTTCCCGCCGACCCGCAGGAATGGAAAGCGGACGCGCAACTGGTGGAGGCCACTTGGTGGCTGGACTGGACCGCGTGGATCGCCGAACGGGGCGGGGACATGATTCCCGCGCCCGATCACCGGGGCAGCGAGGACTTTCCGCCGATCGAGAAAGCCCCGGGTCGTTACGTGCGGGCTACCGCGTGACCCGCTCGCCGGAGAGCGTCGACTCGGACACGTTCGTGCTTTCGATTCGCGGTCTACGCATTGCGGCGCGCAGAACCGGATCAGGTGATCCGCTGTTGTTGCTCAACGGCTTGTCCCGGCCGATGGCGAGCTGGGCGTCCTTCGCCGGCGCGCTTCGAGACAGGACTGTCGTTGCCTTTGACGGCCCCGGGGTCGGGGCGAGCGAAACTCCGGTCGTTCCGTACTCGATGCCGATGTTGTCGGATATCGCTGCACGGGTGCTTGATGCAGTCGGCATCGAGAAAGCGGATGTCGTCGGGTACTCCCACGGCGGCGCAGTCGCCCAGCAGCTGGCGGTCGGCCGTCCCACCCGCGTGAACCGACTCGTGCTGCTTGCGACTGCTTGCGGGGTCGGCGCGGTTCCGGGGCACCCCCGCGATGTCACCCAAATGTTGTTGACGCCAAATCGCGCAACGCGGTGGCCGCGACCGGACCCGTTGGGCTTGCTCTGGCAGCTCGCGGCCATCTCGACCTGGTCCAGCATCCCCGTTCTCGGCTGTATCGATGCACCCCACCCTCGTGGTCTGCGGCGACGACGACCGCGCCGTCCCGCCGGCGAACAGTCGGCTACTTGCGGCGCGCATCCGCGACGCCCGCCTTGTCACCATCCAGGCCGGACACGATCTGCAAAAGCCCGGCCCGGCGGCGATGGTGGCCCGCCTGGCGGAGAAGTTTCTCGATTCGCAACCTTTGATGACGGGGTAGCCCTCCCCGTCGAGGACCAACCCGAATTCCAGCCCGGACGCGAACTACTGGCGATCGCGTTGCCTCTAACCTGGAGCAACGACGATGCCGTCACCCGGATGAGGGCTGTTATCCGAAGGCAAGGGCCATATCGGCCCCGGCGGGCATGGTGAGCGACTCGGGAACCGCGGCCGACTCGCCAGCTGTTGCCGCCTGGTCGTCGGGCGCGATGACGGCAGGATCGATTCGGAGAACCGCGTAGCCGGCAACCGCGCCGGCGCCGAAACCAGGGGCGAAAACCCGCGTCGGCGTGGTGATCACCCGGTCGCGGACCGCGTCGTGGATTGCCAGCGGAATGCTCGCCGAGGATGCGTTCCCCACCCGTTCGATGTTGAAATACAGCTGATCCGGGGATAGACCGGCGGCCGTCGCAAGGTCGATCACCATGGTCTTGTTCGCCTGGTGCGGGACGATCAGTTCGATGCTGGCCAGAAGTGACTCTGCGACTCCATCCGGGTCGGGCAGGGCCCTGACGTCGTCGAGCATCTGCGTGAGGTAGCGCCCGGCGAGCGCCTTCACCTCGGGGCCGAAGACCGTGATGTTGTTGCCGTATGTCGGGTTGGGCCACAAGATCGAGTTGACCTGGCTTGTCGGACCGCTGGCATAAGTCTGCATGTACTCGATATCCGGCGGGGAACCCTCGGGTGCGACGCCGACGACAATAGCGGCCGCGCCGTCGCCGAATATCATCCGGGACGGTCGGACGTTCCCGATCTTGTCGGAGAACTTTTCCGCGCACACGACGAGCACCGGCCGCCGAACCAGTTGGAGAACCCTCGTGGCCTCGGCCAGCCCGTAGCTGAGGCCGGCGCACGCGGCGACGAGGTCGAACGAGCAGTGCGTCTGCTGGATGCCCAATTGGCCGGAAAGCCAGGTCGCGATCGACGGTATCAGCCGAGAGCTGGTGCAGGTGCACACGATAACCGCCCCGACCTGGTCGGGACCCACCTGAGCGTGAGCCAGCGCCGACCGGGCGGCCCGCAACGAGAGCTCCTCGAGGCTGCCCGAGGTGTAACGACGCTGCTCGATGCCGGTCTTGGCGCTGATCTCGTCGGCAGACATGGGGGACCAGTTGTAGGCGCTGTTGCGGATTAGGTCCTCGTTGGTGCACACCTGATCGCCGTGGGCTGCGGCGATGGCCTGGATGCAAGGTTGCACTTCCAGGTCGTTGCGGACGTCGATAGCAGGGTACGGGCGGATTGGCGCGAAAACCTCGGGGGCCGCCGGCGCAGCCTTCGTCGGGGTGTGACCTGAGGCGACGCGGGACAGGAATAGTTGGACCTCAGGATCACGCGGATGAAACACCACCACGTAGTCGTCGTCTCGCAATTCTCCGACAGCGACCAGGGCGGCCTCGCTGCGACTCCACGGGTACTGGTTGTGCAAGACCATCGACCAGCGGCGTAGCGCCTCGAGCTCGGCCACATCCTCGTCGCAGTCGATGATCTCGGCGTAGCTGTACCGACGAAAGTCGGGGTCGTAGCGGTTCAGTCGCAGAGTTTGATTACCGGGGTCAGACAGCAGATCGGCAACTGTGGGTATGACGGCCGACAGCCTGGTCGCGTGGTTCCTGCGATGGCCGAAGACGTCGAAGAGGACCTCGAAGATGCTGTCCTCGACCTCGGCGTCCCACCGCGCCGGGAGATTCGGAAAGGCGGACAGCACCGCTGACACCTTCGCTTCGCTATCTTCCCACGGCGTCAGGATGGGTATGAAGACGTCGTCGCGGCTACGCGGCACGTCGGCCCAGCGGGTTGGCCGGACATCGTACATCGTGATTTTGAAACGATTGGCCCAGAAAAGGTTGAGCGCCATATCTTGCATCAGCTCGAACTTGCTCTGGTAGGCGCCCGTCTTGATCTGCTCAAGGATGTCGGTCCCGGTTGGCGCCTTGGCATCGAAGTCCCGCCGGACGACGGCATCGAGTTGCTCGAGGCTTCCGAACGTGGAGAAGTCGAGATCGGGAAAACAATTGGACGGGAAAACGATCTTGCCATGCTTGTTGATTTCATAGGAATGCATTGCCGGTCACCTTTTCGATGAGCATTTTTGAGTTTGAAGTAACACGAGGCGATAGGGAGCGGACCGGAACAGATATCACATGTCCAGACCGCCGTTCACCCCCCAAACCTGTCCAGTGATGTAGCCCGCGGAATCCGCGGCCAGGAAGTGCACCACTCGTGCGATCTCCTCCGGGCGCGCCAATCGGCCCGCGGGGATGGTGCTCTTGATGCGGGTCAGGACTTTCTCGGGGATGGACTCGACCATCTCGGTCGCCACGTAACCGGGTGTGACCGTATTGACCGTGACGCCGATACCGTCTTCCGTCAACTTGCCCGCGCGCGCCAGCTGAAAACACGCCTCGCGCGCGAGTGTCTTCGTCAGGCCGAACAGCCCGGCCTTGGACGCTGCATAGTTAGCCTGACCGACGGCGCCCGTTTCACCGATGACTGAGGAGACAATGACGATCCGGCCGCTGCCGCGCTCGAGCATATGCGCCAACGCCGCCTGGGCAAGAAAGAACGCCCCAGACAGGTTGACCGCGAGGACCCTGTTCCAGTCGTCGTCGGTCATCTTGGCCACCGTCTTGTCGAGCGTGATGCCGGCGTTGTTGACCAGGATGTCCAGGCGGCCGTGGAGGTCGATGACCTCGCGGACAGTTCGTCGACAGTCATCCCCGCTCGCGACATCGCCCTGATGGACACTGACCTCCGCGCCGTCACTGGCTGCTGACAACTCGGCGAGGAACTTCTGTGCCTGCTCAGTGTTCCTGCCGTACCCAGCGGCCACCGTTGCTCCCTGACTGGCCAGGCTTTTGCTGATCGCCGCACCGATTCCGCGAGTACCACCCGTCACGAAAGCAACTCGCCCACGGAGCTTAGCTCCTCGAGCCTCCATGAATCGGGGCTCGCCGATCTCATCAACCGTAATAGCCGTCGCCGTCATCGTGATCTCCTTGCCGTTGCTCTATTGGTGATTTTTCTTGTCCTGAGAAATCTGTGCCGACTGCTGAATTGGCAAAACTCCTCGTGAGTAAATCCCGCGCGGCTGGGACTGCCAAGCACGCGACGCTTCAACGACATTCGCATCAAACCCCGCCGTCGCATCTGACCGGGTGATCGAGAACGGCCCCATCGTGCACCGCGTTCGCCTGGTCAACCGCGTGCCGTTAGCCATTTCGATAGTCGATCACGATGCGGCCGTCGATCTGGCCGCGTTCCATTCGGCCGAACACGTCATTGATGTCGTCAAGTCCCGCGCTAGCCACCATCGGGTGGATTAGACCGCGGGCGTAGAAGTCCAGCGCCTCGGCCATGTCCTGACGGGTGCCGACGATCGAGCCACGGATCGTCAGACCCTTCAGCACGATGTCAAAAATCGGAGCCGGGAAGTCGCCCGGCGGAAGTCCGTTGAAGACGATGGTGCCGCCGCGACGGGTCAGGCCGATGGCCTGCCCGAAGGCCTGCGGGTGGACGGCCGTGACCAGCACGCCATGCACTCCGCCGGTGGCCTTCTGCACCTCCGCGACCACGTCGCTGGTGCGGGCGTTGACGACGACCTCGGCGCCCAGTTGGGTGGCCAGGGCGAGCTTGGAGTCGTCGATGTCGACGGCCACGACGCGCAGCCCCATCGCTCGCGCGTACTGCACGGCGATGTGGCCCAGACCGCCGATGCCGGAGATCGCCACCCACTGGCCGGGCCGGGTGTCGGTCACCTTGAGGCCCTTGTAGACGGTGACTCCGGCACACAGGATGGGAGCTATTTCCAGCGGATCGACGTTGTCCGGGATTCGTGGGGCGTAGGCGGCGTTGACCAGCATGTAGGTGCCGAAGCTGCCGTTGACGCTGTAGCCGCCGTTGTGCTGGCTCTCGCACAACGTCTCCCAGCCGGTGCGGCAGTATTCGCATCTGCCGCACGCCGACCACAGCCAGGCGTTGCCGACCTTGTCGCCGATCTTGAGGTCGTCCACCCCGTCACCGAGTGCGATGACGGTACCGTAGCCCTCGTGGCCGGGTACGAACGGTGGCTGCGGCTTCACCGGCCAATCGCCGTGCGCCGCGTGCAGGTCGGTGTGGCAGACGCCGGAGGTCTCCAGTTTCACCAGCGCCTCACCGTAGCCGGGTGTGGGCACTTCGAGATCGCAAATCTCCAGCGGGGCGCCGAATTCGGTTACCACCGCGGCGCGCATGGTGTCGATGGTGTGCGGTGTGGTGGGCGAATCAAGGGTTTGTGTCATGGCCGTTTTCCAATCGTGAGTGGGGTTGAGCGACGGGTTACTGGGCCGCGGATCAGAAGAACCCTTGCGCCTTGTCGCTATAGGAGACGAGCAGGTTCTTGGTCTGCTGGTAGTGGTCGAGCATCATCTTGTGATTTTCGCGGCCGATACCGGACTGCTTGTAGCCGCCGAATGCGGCGTGGGCGGGGTAGGAGTGATAGCAGTTGGTCCACACCCGGCCGGCTTGGATATCCCGCCCGGCCCGGTAGGCGGTGTTGCCGTCACGACTCCACACCCCGGCACCCAGTCCGTAGAGGGTGTCGTTGGCGATCGAGATGGCGTCGTCGTAGTCGGTGAACGACGTCACCGTGACGACGGGTCCAAAGATCTCCTCCTGGGAGACCCGCATCTTGTTATTGCCCTCGAGGATGGTGGGCTGCATGTAGAAGCCGCCGTTGAGGTGACCGCCCAGGTCGGCACGCTCCCCGCCGGTGACGACGCGGGCGCCCTCGTCCTTGCCGATCTCGATATATGACAACACCTTTTCGAGTTGATCGTTGGAGGCCTGCGCGCCGATCATCGTCTCGGTGTCCAACGGATCGCCGTGCCGGACCGCCTTGGTGCGGATCGCGGCCAGCTCGAGGAACTCGTCGTAGATATCGGCCTGAACTAGCGACCGCGACGGGCACGTGCACACCTCGCCCTGGTTCAGGGCGAACATGGTGAACCCCTCCAGCGCCTTGTCCTGATAGTCGTCATGGGCGGCCATCACATCGGAGAAGAAGATGTTCGGGCTCTTGCCGCCGAGCTCCAGGGTGACGGGAATCAAGTTCTGCGACGCGTACTGCATGATCAGCCGGCCGGTGGTGGTCTCCCCGGTGAACGCAATCTTGCCGATCCGGTTGCTCGACGCCAGCGGCTTACCCGCTTCGACACCAAATCCGTTGACCACGTTGACCACACCCGCGGGCAGCAGGTCACCGATCAACGACATCAGGTACAGGATCGAGACCGGGGTCTGCTCGGCTGGCTTGAGGACGATGGCGTTACCAGCCGCCAGTGCCGGGGCGAGTTTCCAGACGGCCATCAGGATTGGGAAGTTCCACGGGATGATCAGGCCGACGACGCCGAGCGGCTCGTGGAAGTGGTAGGCCACGGTGTCCTCATCGATCTGCGACAGCGACCCTTCCTGGGCACGGATCGCGCCGGCGAAGTACCGGAAGTGATCCACCGCCAACGGGATATCCGCATTCAGCGTTTCCCGCACAGGCTTGCCGTTGTCCCACGACTCGGCGACCGCGATGGACTCGAGATTCTCCTCGATGCGGTCGGCGATCTTGTTCAGGATCACTGCGCGATCCGCCGCTGAGGTCTTGCCCCAGGCCGGCGCCGCCGCGTGGGCCGCATCCAGGGCACGCTCGACATCGCCCTCATCGGACCGAGCGACCTCGCAGAACACCTGGCCGGTAACCGGGGTCGGGTTCTCGAAGTAGCGGCCCTGCGCGGGCGCGACCCACTCGCCGCCGATGTAGTTGTCATACCTGGGCTGAAAGGACATCAACGAACCCTCAGCACCCGGTCGCGCGTAAATAGCCATGGTCTGTCTCTCCTACCGTAACGAACCGAGTCGCCGCCGCCGTGCTGGCCGAGCCCGAACCACACAAAGGGCAGACCTGCGAGCTGGTGGCGAACCGGTCGAAGACCTGTTCAGCAACCCAATGATTCTGTGCGGATCTCGCGGAACACGGTGAGGGCCGCACGTGGCCGCACCCTTCCTGGTTGGCATCCTCGCCTCGAGGCCAAGGACCGCAACGGCTCGGGTCGAGTGCTGAGCGGTGCCCGCGGCCACGTCATACGCAACCGTCATTGTTCGGGGGTGTTGTAAGGGGGCCGATCGAGTGGAGAAACTCGGTGGAGCTGTCATGGTGATCCTGATGTGCAGATGATCACCGGCGCGTAGGGGCCTCGGAGCCAATGCTCCTCAAGTTCTGCAGCGGACAACTGAACTCGTCCCGAACCAGCTGAGATTCTCAGCACCTCTGAGGTTACACCCGTGGGGACTAACCCGCCGAATCCCGTTTGGGGCGGCCCCGTTTGCAAGGCTTGGCAGCGTTGCTGGTGGTCGACGGATTCAGGTGCGAGGTCGCGTTCCTCGGGCCGCCGCTCCCGGCACGCGGTCCAGAATTGCGAGCGCACCGCGACGATCGCTACGACCGACTCACCGACGACGTCGAACAGGTGACCGGGCACCCCCCGCAGTCGGTTGAGCAGTACATCGCCGCCCACCGCGACCTGTTCGCCAGCGCGTCGCTGACCACCGGGTAGCCCCAAACCCCGAACCCACGATGCGAGCCCCGTCTGGAAGAAGTTCACCGTGGCTGTCACCGACGCCTTCAATGCATCCATCCCGCCGTCGGGCACCGGATGTGTGGAGTGCCTCGCCACCGGCGGATGGCGGTTCCACTTGAGACGCTGCACCACCTGCGGACACATCGGCCATCGGCTACGTCCCGACGCCGACTTCCACGCTTTCGCGCCGCCAACGGGTTGCCCCCAGCGTCGCCCCCAAGGCAAGAGAGCCCTACCCTCAGGTCGCGCTCGAACCCGGCGACGTCGTCGTCCTCAAGATCCGCGTCGGCGCCACATCATCCGAGGTCGCGGCGGGTGGCCGCGCATTTTGTCGACCTCGACAGTGCTGGCGATCACTGCGCGTCGGCCTTGCGTTTGAAGCCACGCTTCCATGCCTGCCGGCTGTCCGGCTTGCGGTAGCGGACCGCGTAAAGTGTTGCGCCGCTTGCGGTTTCGTAACTCTCAGTCGTCGTCATCGCTGATCTGCTTTCGTAGTTCGGCTTTCAGATCACACCGCTTCGGTGGGCGACGGCGACTGACAGGGCAGTGGGCTTGCCCGCCGCGGCGGGCTTTTACAGTTCGAGTCCGTTGCCGCGGTCCATGCCGCGTTCGGCGGCGCGTCCGATGTCGGCAGCGAGGCGTTTGTAGCGCTCGTAGAACGCGCGTTGGGCGGCGGTGTGTTCGCGCCGGTCCTGGCGGCGTGCGGCGCGGCGGGCGTCATGGCGATCGAGCAGCCGGCCGATGATGTCGGGGAGCAGCTCCCGATCGGTGCGCTCGGCTTCGGCGTGCATGGTGCGTGGGCGCTCATCGTTGGCCAGGATCATCCGGAAGTAGTGGGCCGCGGCGCATGCTGGCAGCCGCCTTGCTTCCGCCGACGGTGTCGGTGGTGTCACATGCGCTCACCGACGACTGGGGCCACCCGTACGACCCAGTGCGCGCAATCTTTGTGGGTGTGTGGGTGTTGATCGCGGCAATGGCAATGGCAGTGGCAATGGGCGATCTGACGGTGCGATTGACGCGGAAACTGCGTAGGCTTTGCGACCCTGACGCACCCTCGGCGGGCCGTAGCCGATAATCATTAGCGCCGCTAATGTTCCCAAAAGTGTTCCCAAACGGCATGAAAACGGCCCCGGAGTGTCCTCCGAGGGCCGTTTCGACTGGTAGCGGGGACAGGATTCGAACCTGCGACCTCTGGGTTATGAGCCAGCCGGTCCGAGTCTCATGTCGCATCACCGGTCTCAAACCTGCAGGTCACCAACAACCGCCCGTCCAAGCTGTCGCGCCACGTTCCACGCCACCTCGGCCGTTGCGCCGCATTTCGTTCACAAATCCGTTCACAGACCTTCCTGCTGGCGCTAGGCCTCCGCGGTAATCGCGTCTGCAGACGGCGAAACGTGTCTGCTGGATGAGGTGATGGACTCGCGCTGTCATTTGAGCTAGTATTCGAACGTTCCGAAAATATTTTCGCTTCGTTCGAATAGGTGGTGAACTCCCGTGGGCGCCGAAGCGGTCGAGACCGCGACCTTCCTCTCCGAGCATCCGGAGGAACTCGCACCGGTGGTCGGGTTCCTCGCGGCTCACGAGCGCCGACATGGCGCAGCGGCTTCTCCAAGTTACGCACTGGTTGGTGTCGACGAGCACGACCGCATCGAGCTGCCCGGCGCGGTCCACGAAGCCTTGACGAAAGTCGTGGCAGCACTTCATGCGGGCAAGGCAGTGACCGTCGCGCCGCAAACCATGACATTAACCACACAGCAAGCGGCCGACCTTCTCGGCGTGAGCCGCCCGACGATAGTGCGGTTGATCAATGACAACGTCCTGCCTGCCGAACGAATTGGCAACCGGCATCGGCTTCTGCTCGATGACGTGCTGTCCTATCGTGAGCAGCGCCGCAAACGTCAATACGACGCACTGGTGGCGACCGCCGACATCGACCACGATGACGATCCCGACACGATCCGAAAGCAACTGCGCGAAGCACGAAGCGCTGTGGCGGCGCGCCGAAACAAATCAGCCCAGCCAAGCTGACACCATGGGCGGCGATGTTCGCCGCTCTCCTCGATACCTCGGTGCTATGGCCGAGCTTGCAGCGGGACTTCTTGCTTTCACTCGCGATCGAAGGGCTCTATCGACCGCTGTGGTCAACCGAAATCCTGGCCGAACTCGAATACCACGAGACACAGAAGCTGATGAATCGAGGAGAACAACCCGCTGCTGCGGCTGCGCGGGCCAGTCACCTTATTGATCAGATGACAACGGCGTTCGACGACGCAGTGGTCGAAAACTGGGAACCTTATGACGGAAGCTTCCACCTACCAGACCCGAACGATGAACACGTGGCTGCAGCAGCGCTGGTCGGTGGAGCGGGCGCCATCGTTACCGATAACCTCAAGGACTTCCCGGTAGCGAAGATTCCCGCGCACATCAAGGTTCTGTCTCCCGCCGAATTTGCAGCAGATACCGTATCGGTCTCACCAGACCTGGCGCTGCGGGCTGTGCAAACCATGGCCTCCAGGTATTCCGCACCACCACTCACGACCGAGGAAATTCTGAGTTGGCTGATTCAGCGATACCAGATGACCGAAGCAGTCGAGCTCATCCGCGCCGCCATCTGACCGCCCTGCCGAGGCGACTACTCCATCGGCCTGCATCGCCGACGCAGGGATCGGCAGACTGTGGTTGTGGAGGAACGGTTCCCGGGTGAGTTGGACACGTTGCGCGCCGACAATGCGCGTTTGCGTCGATTACTACAACTGAGCGAAGAGCAGGCTCGATCGGCGGATCTAGATCAAGCCACCCTGACCGGAGCACCGGAACCGCCGATCAGCATGAGATCGGCGCCCGAAGACAAGGTCCGTTTCTTCCTCGATCTGTTTCGTTGTCGCTCAGATGTTTACGCGCTACGTTGGGAGAACCGCCGCGACGGTCGATCCGGTTGGATGCCGGCCATTCGCGGCTACTGGCGCAAGGGCATGAACCGTGGCGACGCCCCGTATCTTCCTTTGACTCCCGACGTCATCGGACAACACCTACGCGGCGAGGTTCATATCGGCCTCTATCCGCTTGGCGACGATGACACATGTTGGTGGGTCGCGGCCGACTTCGACAAAGAAGCCGCGATGCTTGACGCACTGGCCTATATGAAAGCAGCACGAGCCCATAAAGTTCCGGCCGCCTTGGAAGTATCGCAGTCGGGGCGAGGTGCGCACGTTTGGATCTTCTTCGCACAGGCGACGTCGGCAGCAACAGCCCGCAGCATCGCGACCAGCCTGCTCGGCGAGGCTTTCCAACTCCGCGGCAGCATGCACCTCAGCAGCTACGACCGACTATTTCCCTCCCAAGACGTCCACACTGGCCGCGGCATGGGCAACCTCATCGCCGCACCGCTCAACGGCAAACGCCGCCAGCACGGCACAACGCTGTTCCTCGACCCCGCCACGCTGGAACCCTTCGACGACCAATGGGCCTACCTGTCCAGCATCGCGCGCCTGTCGCACAAGGATGTGACCACGCTGGTTCGCGCTCTGCCCGATCCGCAGTTCGGCCATCGCGTGCGCCGGCTGCAGTTACCCACCTCGTCGAAAATCGTGCCGAGGCCAGCAGCGATCATCCGGGCAACCTTCACATCTCGAATCACTCTGACCGCCAACGATCTTGGTCCAGCCATGATCGCGGCCGTGAAACACGCAGCCTCCATCCGCAATCCGGAATTCGATGCCCGCCAACGCGCTCGACGCAGCACCTGGAACACACCGCGCTTCCTCTACAGCTACGACGAGACAGTCGAAGGCGATCTCGTGCTGCCGCGCGGACTTTACGGGCTTCTAACAGATTTGGCCGATTCAGCGGGAAGTACGTTACGCATCGACGACAAGCGCACCGCCGGTGACAGTCACGAATTTAGCTGCTCAACCACACTTAGGCCTGAACAGTCCGACGCCGCCCGACACCTCGTTGAGGAAGACACCAGCGTCCTGATCGCACCTCCTGGCGTGGGCAAGACGGTGATTGCCTGCGCCGCCATCGCCTCCCGCGCCACCTCAACCCTAATCTTGGTCGACCGCAAAGCGCTGGCGGACCAGTGGCGTGACCGGTTGCAGAAACACCTCGGATTCAAGTGCGGACAGATCGGCGGCGGGCGATCCAAGACCACCGGCATCATCGACATTGCGTTGCTACCCACACTCGCCCGCTGCGGCAACATCGAAGATCTCACGGCGAGTTACGGTTTCGTCGTCGCCGACGAATGCCATCACATCGCCGCCAGCGCGTTCTTCCACGTCCTAAATCGAATACCCGCCAAATACTGGCTCGGGCTCACCGCTACACCCGAACGCCGTGACGGGCTCGAAGACCTCATCTACCACCAACTCGGATCGCATCACGTCACCCTCGAAGCCCCTACCGCGGGCCAACTCCCCTCGGCAGGCACCGATCTGCTCGCACCGCACCCCGTCCTATACGTCCATCCCACCCAGTTCCGCTACACAGGACAAGCCGATCCCAGTGCGCCAGGCGGGATGGCCGAGATCTACCGAGCCCTCATTGCCGACGAAGCCCGCCTCGAGCAGATCATCGCCGACGTCCTCTCGGCTCACGCCGACAGCGCCAACATCCTCGTCCTCACCACATGGATTGATCACCTCAACGCCATCGCCGAACGACTCCGGAACGCCGAGAAGGATGTCGTCGTGCTGAGCGGCCAGATGAAGGCGCGCCAACGCCGCGAGATCTCTCAACAACTCGCCACCCACACCGCCGACGACGGACCCTTGCTGATCGTCGGCACCAGCTCATTCATCGGCGAGGGATTCGACTGCCCGGCCCTGGACACGCTGTTTCTCGCCGCCCCAATCACCTTCAAGAACCGACTCGTCCAATACGTAGGGCGCGTCACCCGGCCCCACGCCGCCAAGACCGCCGCAACCGTGCACGACTACCACGACGAACTCACCCCAGTACTCGCCTCTTCGCTGCGAAAGCGTGCGCCCGGCTACACAAAATTGGGCTTCCCCGATCCCCGAACACTGGTCCGATAGGCGTCGCCGACCAGTACGGTTAGCGGCTCACGCAACAGCGCGGGCGGCAAGGCGTTCTTCATGCTCGGCCAAGTGACATCCGTGTCCACAATGACCCTGCGTGCTCACCCCAGGTCGGCCCGCCCCATCGCGGCCAGGTCGGCGAGGACTCCTTCAGCTCGCTGTCATCGAACAAGCCGTCATTGGCGAGGTCCTCGGCGGAATGCACCGGAGCCGACGTAGCAACCGTACGCCGTCGGCCACAACCCAGCTATGTAGAGCGCTACCAGCAAGATTCGCGCGCGCTCAAGGAAGGTCAGCAAAGGTCAACGTTCACAAATCCGTTCACAACAGGCGTGAAAATGACCCCAGAGGTCGCACCTCTGGGGTCATTTCCGCTAGTAGCGGGGACAGGATTCGAACCTGCGACCTCTGGGTTATGAGCCCAGCGAGCTACCGAGCTGCTCCACCCCGCGACGGGTAAATACCAGGTTACCGAACAGCCAGCGAGGCCACCAAATCGCCCGCTCACCAGGCTCGACGGGCCTAGATTAGTGCGAGGGCTGATTCAGGCCGTAGCGCTGCCTGATGTCAGCCATCCAGTCCGGAACGCCGTAGGTCAGCCCGTATTTGTCGGCCAGCTCACCGAACTCGGGCAGATCGTGCAGGACCGTGCCGAGTGGATCGTTCGCGTGCTCGACGAGCAGCTCACCGAGCTCACGGAAGTAATTCTCGAACCCGCCCGGCGTGATGATCTCGATGATGCGGCCCGGCTCGCTGCCGGCGTTCCACATCGCGTGCATCTGCCCGCGCGGCTTGGTGATGTAACCACCGGGCCCGAGGACCACTTCACTGTCGTCGGAGCAAAAGCCGATCTCGCCTGCCAGCACAATCGAATGCTCGTCCTCGCGGGTGTGCCGGTGCGCCGCGGTGAGCAAGCCCACCGCGAACGGATGCTCGACGATGGACACCTCGCCGCCATTGTTACGACTGGACAACTTGAACACCGCCCCAAAACCCGGAAGCGCGACGTACTCCCCTTTTCCGGGCTGTACGACCGTCACCGGAATCTCGGCCATCTCGCACACCTCCTCGGCGGAGCCGGTGCGACTACTTGGCGTTGTCGTACTTGGTAATCGCGTCGTCGAGCCGCTGCAGCGCGGATCCATAAGCGGCGAAGTCGCCGCTCTTCTGCGCATCGCGCGCCGCCCCTAGTGCCGCCTCAACGTCCTTGAGCGCGGCGGCCTTGGCCGGGGACAAGGTGACCGCTGCGTTCGGCGACGGCGGGACGGCCGCCGGCGCGGGCACACCATCCGATGGCGGCGACGCAGCGGGCGGCGGATGGGCGGGCGCGCCCGGCTCGGTCGGCGCGATACCGGCCGCGGTCGCACCGGCGCCGGGCCCGAACAGCCCGGTCAGCGCGTCGCCGACGGTGGGGCCGTATCCGATTTTGTCGTTGTACATCATCGCCACCCGGATCAGGCGGGGATACGACGACGCGGCATCGCTGGATCCGGGTGAGGCATAGACCGGCTCGACATACATCAGCCCACCCTGGGCGACGGGCAGCGTGAGCAGATTGCCCCACTTGATCCGGTTTTGGTTGTCGCGCCCGATCACGCCGAGGTCCTGAGACACCGCTGTGTCGGTGGTGATCGCGTTGTTGGCCAGCTTCGGCCCGTTGACTTGGCCGGGAATTGTCAGCACGGTGATCTTGCCATAAGTCGCCGGATCGGAGCTGGCACTGATGTAGGCGGCCAGGTAGTCCCGCTTGAACCTGTTCATCGCACTCGTCAACTGGAACGACGCCGAATTGTCACCTTTGGCAATGTCTTTCGCGACGATGTAGTACGGCGGCTGATAGCTGCTGGCCGTCGGGTTCGGGTCGAGCGGAACGTCCCAGAAATCCGACGTGGAGAAGAACGTCACGGGGTCGTTGACGTGGTATTTGGCCAGCAGCATCCGCTGAACCTTGAACAGATCTTCGGGATAGCGCAGGTGGGCAGCCAATTCGGGGGTGATATCGCTCTTGGGCTTGACGGTCCCGGGGAAGACCCTCATCCACGCTTTGAGCACCGGGTCGCGCTCGTCCTGCTGATAAAGCGTGACGGTCCCGTCGTAGGCATCGACGGTCGCCTTCACCGAGTTGCGGATGTAGGACACCTGCTTGTCGGGGACCAGCCGATTGAACTCGACTTCGGTGGAGTCGGCGGTGGCCGACGACAACGAGGTGAGCTCGGAATACGGGTAATTGTCCAGCGTGGTGTAACCGTCGATGATCCACACCAGTCGTTTGTTGACGATCGCCGGGTACACGCTGCTGTCGGTGGTCAACCACGGCGCCACCGCCTCTACCCGCTGCGCCGGGTCGCGGTTGAACAAGATCTTGCTGTTCGATCCGATCACGTTGGAGAACAAGAAGTTTCGCTCAGCGAACTTCGCGGCGAAGACGCTACGCGACACCCAACCGCCGAGCGGCACTCCGCCACTTCCGGTGTAGGTGTAGTTCTTGGTTTCAGTGTTGGTCTCGTAGTCGTATTCCCGGTCGACGCCGTTCTTTCCGACGATCGCGTAGTCCGCGGGCGTGTTGGAGATGACCGGTCCGAAGTAGACCCGCGGCTGGTCAAGCGGTGCCGGACCGTCGGAGAGCACTCCGCCATTGGCGCCGACGACGTTGACCAGAAACTCCGGGTATCCACCATTCTGATTGGGGTCGTTGGCGATACCGCGCACGGTGTTGGCCGGCGAGGCGATGAAGCCATTCCCGTGCGTGTAGACGGTGTGCCGGTTGATCCAGTCCCGCTGGTTGTCGATCAGGTGGTCGGGATTGAGCTCGCGGGCGGCGACGACGTAGTCGCGCAGATTGCCGTTGCGGTCGACATAGCGGTCGATGGACAGTTGATCGGGGAAGTAGTAGAAGTTCTTGCCCTGCTGGAATTGGGTGAACGCCGGACTGACGATCGTCGGGTCAAGCAGCCGGATGTTGGACGTGGTGGCCCGGTCGGACGCCACCTGCTCGGCGGTCGTCCGGCTGTCGCCGCTGTAATCCCGATATGTCACAACGTCATCGGTGAGACCGTAGGCCTGCCGGGTCGCGGTGATGCTTCGGCTGATGTATTCGCGTTCCTTCTGTGCGGCATTGGGTTTGACGCTGATCTGCTCGACGACCAGCGGCCAGCCGGCACCGACGATCAACGACGACAACAGCAGCAGCACCAGACCGATAGCCGGAATTCGTAAGTCCCGCAACACGATCGCCGTGAACACCGCCGCTGCGCAGATCAACGCGATGGCCAACAGAATCAGCTTGGCGGGCAACACCGCATTGATATCGGTGTAGCCGGCACCGGTGAACGGCTTCCCGGCGCGGGTGTGCGACAGCAGCTCGTAGCGGTCCAGCCAGTAGGCAACTGCCTTGAGCAGCACCAGCGTCCCGACCAGGCTGATCAACTGGATGCGGGCCGCGCGGCTCAGCGCGCCGGTGCGACCGGACAGCCGGATACCACCGAACACGTAGTGCGCCAGCAGATTCGCTACAAAAGCCAAAAACAGCGCCACGAACAGGTAGCTGAGGACAAGCCGATAGAACGGCAGCTCGAAAGCGTAGAAGCCCAGATCCTTGCCGAATTGCGGGTCGTTGACGCCGAAGTCACCGCCGTGCAGGAACAGCTGAACGCGGACCCAGTAGGTCTGCGCGACGATCCCGGCGAGCAGGCCGATCGCCACCGGAATCCCGGTTCCGATCACCCGCAGCCTCGACATCACCACAGTGCGATACCGGGCCACCGGATCATTGCCGTTGCTCGGGACGAACACCGGGCGGGTGCGGTAGGCCAGCGCCAGGCCGGCGAACACGATGCCACCGACCAGCAGCCCCGCCACCAGGAACAGCACCAGCCGGGTGAACAGCACGGTGGTGAACACCGATCGGTAGCCCAGCTCGCCGAACCAGAGCCAGTCGACGTATCCGTCGATCAAGCGCGGGCCGACAAGCAGCAGCAAGATCACCGTCAGGGCGATCGTGATGAGCGTCCGGCTGCGCCGAGTCAGCTTCGGCATCCTCGCGGCGGGCCGCATCCCCACTAGCTACGCTCCCTGCTCCATGTCGACAGTGCCGTCGGCGTTGTTCCTCGACGTATCACAACTGTACGCACCTCTGTGATTTGACCCCGGGCGTCAGCAGCTCGGCGGTTGCCCGCCGTTGGTCACGGCATGCAGCGCGTCCACCGCACCCGCGAGCTTGTCGACCTTCACCAGTTGCAGCCCGGGCAACCGCCCGGAGGTTGCCTCATAGCAGTTTTCGGCCGGCACCAGAAACACCGTCGCCCCGGCGGCCCGGGCGGCGGTCATCTTGTGCACGATGCCGCCGATCCTGCCCACTGTGCCGTCGGCGGTGATGGTGCCCGTGCCCGCGACGAACTCCGAGCCGGCGAGACTGCCGGTGGTGAGCTTGTCGACGACCGCCAGGCTGAACATCAAGCCCGCCGAGGGCCCGCCCACGTTGGCGAGGTTGAAATCGACCACAAACGGGGCCCAGGGCGCGTCCATCACCGCGACACCCGCAAAGCCGTAATCGCCTTTCGGATGGTGGCCCAACGTGATCTGGGCGACGCCCGGCGGCGCGTTTTTTCGGCGGAAGTCAACCGCGATCGACTGACCGGGTTTGGTGTGCTTGAGGAACGACGTGAACTGCTCGATATTGGCGACCGGCGTGCCGTTCACCGCCTGCACGGAGTCACCGGCCTGCAGCTTGCCCACCGAGGGCCCAGGATCGGTGACCGCCACCACCGTCACGGCCTGCGGGTACTTCAGGTATCCCAGGGCCGCGAATTCGGCGTTGTGCTCGGACTCCTTGAAATCGGCGTCGTTGGCCTTGTCGACTTCGTCCCGCGACTTGCCCGGCGGATACACCAGGTCGCGTGGCATCAGCTGCTCCTCCCCGGCCAGCCACAGCGTCAGCGCCTCCGCCAGGCTGAGGTCGTCGCGCTGCGACACCGTCGTCATGTCCAGGTGACCCGACGTCGGGTGCGTCTGAGTGCCTTTGATGTCGACGACCTGCTTGCCGTCGACCTCGCCGAGCGTGTCGAACGCGGGGCCGGGGCCAAGTGACACGAAAGGGACCGTTACCGCCGCGAGCAGAACACCGAAGGCCACGATCGGCACCAGCGCCACGATCAGCGTCAGAATCCGCCTGTTCACGTCGCTAACACTAGACGGACTGCTCAGGCCGAATCGGGGGCCCTTTCACTCACAGCGTGACGGCGGATCGCGCGCCGTGCCCCGCCGGTGAGTACCGTTGGGGGCATGGCTGACCTGCCTTTCGGGTTCTCCGGCGGAGACGACCCCGACCGCGAAAAGCGCGGGGAGAACGATTCCGGCTCGGGATCGGCGGACCCGTTTGGCCTGGGTGGCCTCGGCGGTGAATTCGATATGGCCGACCTCGGCCAGATCTTCACCCGGCTCGGGCAGATGTTCAGCGGCGCCGGCTCGGCCATGGCCGGCGGCCAGGCCTCCGGGCCGGTGAACTACGAGCTGGCCCGCCAGCTGGCGTCGAGTTCGATCGGCTTCGTGGCGCCGATCCCGGCGGCCACCAACCAGGCGATCGGCGATGCCGTCCACCTGGCCGAGACCTGGCTCGACGGAGTGACCGCGCTGCCGGCGGGCACCAGCAAGGCGGTCGCCTGGACGCCCACCGACTGGGTGGACAACACCATGGACACCTGGAAGCGACTGTGCGACCCGATGGCCCAGCAGATCGCGACGGTGTGGGCGTCGGCGCTGCCCGAAGAAGCCAAGAACATGGCCGGTCCGCTGCTGTCGATGATGTCGCAGATGGGCGGCATGGCATTCGGGTCTCAGTTGGGCCAGGCGCTGGCCCGGTTGTCCAAAGAAGTGCTGACGTCTACCGACATCGGTTTACCGTTGGGGCCCAAGGGAATAGCCGCACTGCTGCCTGACGCTATCGAGTCCTTCGCCGACGGGCTCGAGCAATCCCGCAGCGAGATCGTCACCTTCCTGGCCGCCCGTGAGGCCGCCCATCACCGGTTGTTCGGCCACGTGCCGTGGCTGTCCAGTCAGCTGCTCGGTGCCGTCGAGGCCTACGCCAAGGGCATGAAGATCGACATGCAGGGAATCGAGGAGTTGGCCCGCGACTTCAACCCGGCCTCGCTGAACGATCCGGCCGCTATGGAGCAGCTGTTGACCCAGGGGGTGTTCGAGCCCAAGGCCACGCCGGAGCAGACCCAGGCGCTGGAACGGCTCGAGACGCTGCTGGCACTGGTCGAGGGCTGGGTGCAGACGGTGGTGACCGCGGCGCTCGGCAATCGCATCCCCGGCGCGGCCGCGCTCGGCGAAACGTTGCGCCGACGTCGGGCCACCGGCGGACCGGCCGAGCAGACCTTCGCCACGCTGGTCGGCCTCGAGCTGCGGCCACGCAAGCTTCGCGAGGCCGCTGTGCTGTGGGAGCGGCTGACCGAAGCCGCCGGCGTCGATGCCCGCGACGCGGTGTGGCAGCACCCCGATCTGCTGCCCGAGACCGAGGACCTCGACGACCCGGCCGCGTTCATCGACCGGGTCATCGGCGGCGACACCAGCGGAATCGACGAGGCGATCGCCGAGTTCGAGCGGGGCGCCGATTCTGGTCACACCGACCCCGACAGCGGCCCTAGCTCTGTGGATAGCTGAGCCGGCCGTCGCGTCCTGCCGTGGCACAGTGCCTGGATGGCGCAGCCTACGTCGCCGTTGTATGCGCTGGACCCGGCTCTGCCGGTGCTGCTACGCCCGGACGGCGCCGTTCAGGTGGGGTGGAGTCCGCGTCGCGCCGTGCTGATCC
>Ga0209656_10000077_pt1 | contig 62722 bp, 57 predicted proteins | sample BogFormECP12_OM2_FD_188239 | JGI IMG/M metagenome (GOLD analysis project Ga0209656, IMG submission 188239) | Bog forest soil microbial communities from Calvert Island, British Columbia, Canada - ECP12_OM2 (SPAdes) (version 2) | ecosystem: Environmental > Aquatic > Freshwater > Wetlands > Bog ...
AATCTCGTCGGCTGGCAGGACATCAAGTGGCCAGGGGACGTCCAGCCGCGGGGCTACACGGACGCCGAGGTCGAGGGGTCCGCAGGCGACATGGCGGCGATGAGCGGGATCATCGGTTTGCTGGTGCGCGGAGGGTGGATGCAGGCCGTCGCGAAGATGGGCGGAAAAGGCGGCGTCAATGCCTAAAGCGATCATCGTCGGCTCGGGACCGGGCGGGTCGGTGATGGCGATGGAACTCGCCGAGGCCGGCTGGGACGTCGTGATCTTCGAGATGGGGCCTAGCTACTACACCAACATCGAAGGGCAAGGGCCGTTCGGAACGGTGTTCTCCAACGACGAGCTCAAGTCGCAGTACCGCTACTTCGAGCAGCCCGACCCGCTGGCCTACCCGCGCACGTTTCGCCAAATGGCCAGCCAGAACGCGGCGAACACCTACGTCGGCGACGTCAACGACCTGCCCAACCAGGTCGGTGGCGCGTTCCCGCACTCGGACGTGAAGGTCACCCGGATGTGGGACATCGACTTCAAGGGACTGTCGCTGCTCGGCCCGGTGCCCGGTGCGGATATGGCGGATTGGCCGTTCGAGTACAGCGAGCTCGCGCCGTACTACGACGAGGTGGAGACGGTGATCGGAGTGCAAGGCGACGTCGCGTCGATACCCGCGTTCGTCCAGAAGCACCAGCCGCAATCCAAGCCCTTCCCGATGCCGCCAGGGGCACAGATGCGCTCGTCGATGCTGCTTGCCGCAGGCGCGAAGCGCGTTGGGCTGCATCCCTTTCCGTTTCCAATGGCGGCCAATTCGGTCGAATACAACGGCTCCCCGGCGTGCAACAACTGCGGGTTCTGTTCGGGCTACGGGTGTCCGATCTCCGCCAAGCCGGTCAACCTCATCATGCTGCGGCGCGCCCTGCACACCGGGCGGGCGCAGTTGCGGCCACAGACGACCGTCACGCAGGTCAACTACACCGGCCGCCGGGCCACCGGCGTCAGCTATCTCGACCCGCAGGGCAATCCCGGCGGGGAGAGCGCCGACGTTGTTGTGCTGGCTTGCTCCGCGGTCCTGTCGCCGCGTCTGGCGCTGCTTTCCAACCTGCCTGATCCCTACGGCCGCATCGGCAAACGGATCATGTTCCAAAACTTCTACGACGGCTTCGCCATCTTCCTCAACCAGCGAGTGCACGCCTACCGCGGTCGCTCGAACACGCAGGTCATGTTCGACTTCAACGATCCGGACTTCCCCGGAGCGCGACTCTACGCCCGGCTGGCCGGCCTGCCCTACATCCGTGCCGGCCTGTGCGAGCTCGGCGGCAGCCAGAACCCGATCGCCGAAGGCAAGTTCTACCAGGAGATCCTCGGGCTTATACCGGGTGTGCAGTTTTTCGGCAGCACGTTCAAGGAGCTGATGCGCGAATCGCTGCTGCGCGACCGGCTCGCCGGCGTCGACTGTTTCGGCACCGACATGCCGTACCTGACCAACAACGTCACGCTCGACCCGACGATCAAAGACCTCAACGGGCAGCCCGCACCCCGGGTCACCTACAAGATCGGAAAGTTCGAGCAGGTCTCGCAAAGCTTCTTCATCCCGCTGCTTTCCACGATGTGTGGCGCATCCGGCGCACAGCTCTACGCCGCGGTAGCGCAGAGCACCGCAAATTCCCTGAATGGCACCGCACCGCCGACGGGCCTGCACACCATGGGCGGGATGCAGATGGGCGTCAACCCGATGACAAGCGTCGTCGATGGGAATGGCCGAATGCACCAGATGGACAACGTGTTCTGCGCCGACAGCGGCGTATTCGCGACCTCAGGCGGCTCTAATCCGACCAACACGATCATGGCGGTCGCGCTGCGTACCGCGCGCGGGCTCACCGGCAGGCGGCCCCTCTCACCGACCCCCGCGGCCGGCGCGGCATTTGGCTGAGCGGGTTGCTAAACGCTAGCCGAGTACCGTGAGAGGCGATGCGGCGCCGAGTTGCAACGACGATCTCGTCAGCTGCCGGAAGAGGGAACGATGTCGAACGGTCAAGCGCTCGAAGAACTCCGGACACAGGGCTACGTCATCCTCCGCGACGTCGTTTTGGACCCGATCCTCGAGGAAGTACGCAGGGCGCTTCGCCCACTCTTGGACCGGCAGGCGTGGGGTAAGGGCGAGTTTTTCGGCAATCGGACCAAGCGCGTCCACAACATTCTTGCCAAGACCCGCGCCGTCGATTCCCTTGTCGCCCACCCAGCGGTCCTGGAGCTCCTCCGGGGCACGCTCATCCAGCCTCAGGTTTCGATTGTGAACGCGATCGAGATCCATCCGCGCGAGACCGCTCAGTTTCTTCATCAAGACGATGTGGTGTTTCCGATCGCTCGTCCCCATCCACCCTTGATCGTCAACACCATGTGGGCCCTAACCGAGTTCACCCCCCAGAACGGCGCAACCCAGCTGGTGCCGCGAAGTCAGGACGCGACCGAGCTGGACAAAAATCCTTCGATCGTGACCGCGGAGATGGAACCGGGGTCCGTTCTCGTCTGGTACGGCGGGCTCTTCCACGGCGGAGGCGCCAACTGCGCCCAACGGCCGCGCCTCGGATTGAACGTGAACTACAACTGCGCCTGGCTTCGTCAGCAAGAGAACCAGTATCTCGCAATCCCGCGGACAGTCGCCATGAGCCTTCCTGATGAGTTCCTTCGCCTTCTGGGCTACGACACCCACATCGATATCTACGGCTTGGTTGACCACCGTCACCCCCTCGGTGCACTAGGTCGTGAGGCGCCGTCAATCGCTTCGGGAGGAGGCGAAATTCTCGCCGGGCTCACCACGAGTGCCGAATAATCGCGTCCCTCCCCGAATGCCACACGAATTTGCCGCGGGATCACCGCTTTTCATCGTCCCCGGTGCAGTCATTCTGCTAGACTCCATATCCGCTACTGACCCAGGTCACACCCGCGGAGTTCTGCGATGGGTTCTCGTCGAATAGTGCGTATCCTCGGCGCAACTGCCGGTGGCCTGCTCGCCGCCGCGTTCCTCCCTATGGCCATTGCTCTCGCCGACGACGCCTCCGACACTGGCGTTTTCGACCCCCTCTTTCAGAATTTCTTCGGGTTCGTGCACGATGCGTCGCAACCTTCGACCGTCTATTCGATAACCGGGGAACCGCCTATTTTTCAGGACATTCACGAGAGCGAACTCTTCGACACCGACCCCACCGCCACGCTCTCGGGCGGGTCGTTCGAGGTTGACAACGAAGTTATAACGAGCGCATTCGGCCCTGCCAGCTCCGAACTCCTTGTCACCAGCTCAGCCGGCACGAGTGCCCCGCCCGTCGGATCGGTGTACGACGTCATCGACATCGGTTACGGCTTTGAGAATGTCTACTCCGACATCGCGCCAACCACGCCCGGCGGCGCAGACACCCTCTCGGATACTTTGGTGACGCCCTTCGGAGATCTTCCCCTCACGACTTCCGTCCACGCGTTCTTAGATCCCACGGAAGCGTTTTTCCTCTACCAGCCCACCGATCCGTCGACTAACCCTACGGATCCGTTGGCAGTCACCTCCGAGAACGACATCACCAACGCCTCGTCCTTTTTCAACCAATACTTCCAGGATCTCTTTGGATTCGAGCAGGACGCGTCGCAACCAACAACGGTCACTGATATAGCTGCGATCCCACCCTTTTATCAGAGCGTTCACCTGACCGAATCCTTCAACACCAACCCCACCGGCACGCTTGCGGCCGGGTCGTTCGAGGCTCAAAACAACGTTCTCACGAATACGATGGGCCCGCATTTCTCCGAACTCGTCGTTACCAGCTCCGAGCAAGGCACGAGTGCCCCGCCGGTCGGATCGGTGTACGAGATTAACAACATGGGTTCGGGCTTTGAGAATGTCTACTCCGACATCGCGCCAACGACGCCCGGCGGAGCCGACACGCTTTCGGACACCCTGGTGACGCCGTACGGGGACATTCCCCTGATGACCGACTTGCACGCGTTCTTCAACTCCACGTATTCGTACTTCCCCTTCCAACCAACGGATCCGTCAGCGGTGGCCCTTGGCGACGACACCACCGACTTCGATTCCACCCAACCCTTCGCTTTCTTCGGATTCGAGCACGATGCGTCGCAACCGACAACGGTCACTGGGATATCGGGAATTTTGCCTTCAAATAACAGCATTCACCTAAACGAATTCTTCGACACCGACCCCACTCACACGCTCTCGGCTGGGTCGTTCCAGGCTGACAGCAACGTTATAACGACTGCGATGGGCCTCTCGAACTCAGTAATCGTCGTCACCAACTCCGAGGAGGGCACGAGCGCCCCGCCGGTCGGATCGGTGTACGCCGTTATCAACATTGGTAGTGGGTTTGAAAATTTCTACTCCGACATCGCGCCGACGACGCCCAGCGGCGCGGACACGCTCGCAGATACCTTGGTGACGCCCTTCGGTGACATCCCCCTCATGACCGACTTTCACTCGTTCTTGGATCCCGCCGATCTGTTCTTCTCCTTCTAGCCGCATAACACCCAGCCGAACATGCTGCGCAGCAGCGCAATTCACACAGTCGTCGGCGCACTTTGAAGTACGAAGCCTTGTTTAAGTTTCGCGAGCTGAAACCTAGATTTCGATAACCGTCGGCACGATCATCGGCTGGCGGCGATAGGTCTCCCCCACCCACTTGCCGACCGTACGGCGGACCGCCTGCGCGATCCGGATCGGGTCGGTGACGTTCTCGGCCGCCAACGATTCCAGCTCTGCCTCGACCTTGCGGACGGCCGGCTCCAACGCCTTGGGATCTTCGGAAAAGCCGCGCGAGTGCAGCTGCGGTGCGGCCGCCGGGCGCCCGGTCCCGCGTCGCACGACCACGGTCACCGCGACGAAACCCGACGACAGGATGAGCCGCTCGCCCAACGTGATATCGCCGACGTCACCGGTGATCAGCCCGTCGACGAACATCTTGCCGACCGGCACCGCGCCGGCTATGCCGACCTTGCCCGCAACGAGGTCGACGCTGACCCCGTTCTCCGCCAAGACAATCGACGATTCGGGCACTCCCGTGCTGGCGGCAAGCTTGGCATTTGCCCGCAGCATCCGCCAGGTGCCGTGCACGGGCATGACGTTACGGGGCCGTATCCCGTTGTACAGGAACAGCAGTTCGCCCGCGTAGGCGTGGCCGGAAACATGCACGCGGACTTGCTGATTGGTGACAATCCGGGCACCGATCTTGGCCAATGAGTCGATGACGCCGTAGACGGCTTCCTCGTTACCCGGTATCAGCGACGACGACAGGATGATCAGGTCCTCGGCGGTCAGCGTGATGCTGCGATGCTCGCCGCGGGACATCCGCGACAGCGCCGACATCGGCTCGCCCTGAGTTCCGGTGGTGATCAGCACGATCTGCTCGGGCGCCATCATCTCCGCGGCACCGATGTCGATCAGGTCGGAATCGTCCACCCGTAGGAAACCCAACTCCCGGGCAATACCCATGTTGCGCACCATCGACCGCCCGACGAACGACACCCGGCGGCCCAACGCCACCGCGGCGTCGATGATCTGTTGCACCCGATCGACATTGGAGGCGAAGCACGCCACCAGGACGCGGCCGTGCGCACCCCGGATCAGCCGGTGCAGCGTCGGGCCGACCTCACTTTCCGACGGCCCGACGCCGGGAACCTCGGCATTGGTCGAGTCGCACAAGAACAAGTCCACGCCGGCGTCGCCGAGCCGGGACATGCCCGGCAGGTCGGTGGGGCGCCCGTCCAGCGGAAGCTGGTCGAGCTTGATGTCGCCGGTGTGCAAAACGGTTCCGGCCGCGGTGCGCACCGCGATAGCCAGCGCGTCGGGAATGGAATGGTTGACGGCGAAATACTCGCATTCGAACACCCCGTGCGTGCTGAGCTGGCCCTCCGCCACCTCCACGAACACCGGCTTGAGGCGGTGCTCACGACATTTCGCCGCGACCAACGCCAGCGTGAACTTCGAACCGACGACCGGGATGTCCGGACGCAGCTTGAGCAGAAACGGAATCGCCCCGATGTGGTCCTCATGCGCGTGGGTCAGCACCAGCGCCTCGACGTCGTCGAGCCGGCCCTCGATATGACGCAGATCGGGCAGGATCAGGTCGACGCCGGGTTCGTCGTGGGTAGGGAACATCACCCCGCAGTCGATGATCAACAACCGGCCCAGATGCTCGAAAACCGTCATGTTGCGGCCGATTTCGCTGATCCCGCCCAACGCGGTGATCCGCAGACCGCCAGTGGCCAGCGGACCCGGTGGCGATGCGTCTACATCCACTTGCGAGCCACCGTAAGGCTCACCGCAGCACCGAAGCCGCGCGCATGTCGCTGGCCAGTTCGTCGACCTGCTCGGCGGTCGCGGCCACCTGCGGCAGCCGCGGGTCGCCCACCTCGATGCCCTGTAGCCGTAATCCTGCCTTAGACAACGTGACCCCGCCGAGACGACTCATCGCATTGCACAGCGGGCTGATCGCGACGTTGATCTTGCGGGCGGTGGTGACGTCTCCGGAGGCAAAGGCGGACAGCAAGTCCCGGAGTTGACCGGCCGCCAGGTGCGAGATCACGCTGATGAATCCGGTGGCCCCCATCGCCAGCCAGGGCAGATTCAGTGTGTCGTCGCCGGAGTAATACACCAGGCCGGTTTCGGCCATCAGCTGTGCACCGGCGTGCAGGTCACCCTTGGCGTCTTTCACCCCGACGATGTTGGGATGCGCCGCCAGCGCACGCAAAGTCTCGGACTCGATCGGCACGACCGAGCGTGGCGGGATGTCGTAGAGCAGCACCGGCAGCGGGGTCGCGTCGGCGACCGCGGTGAAGTGCGCGATCAGCCCGGCCTGCGGTGGTCTCGAGTAGTACGGCGTGACCACCAGCAGTCCGTGTGCGCCCTCGGCGGCACACGCCTTGGCCAGTTGGACGCTGTGCGCCGTGTCATAGGTGCCCGCGCCGGCGATGACCCGGGCCCGGTCGCCCACCGCCTCCAGCACGGCCCGCAGCAGCGCGAGCTTTTCGGCATCGGTCGTGGTCGGCGACTCGCCGGTGGTTCCCGATATCACCAAACCGTCGCAGCCGGCATCGACGAGGTGATTGGCCAATCGCGCCGCGGCCGGGATATCCAGGGAGCCGTCGGGCCCGAACGGCGTCACCATGGCGGTCAACAGCGTGCCCAGGCGCGTATAGACGTCGAATCCGCTGGTGCTCACGCACCCAGATTACCTGGCGGCGCCAGCCTTTTTAGGTAGCGGCGGCTCAGGCCTCGGTGGCTAGCGGGCTTGTCGCCACCTCGGTGCCGTCGGCCAGCGTTCCGATCTGGAAATCGCCGAACACCACGGGCGCGACGTCAACGAGCTGGCGCAGACATGCGATCGCCAGTCGCCGGATCTCGACATCGGCGTGCTCGCTGGCCCGCATCGCGATGAAGTGCCGCCAGGCTCGGTAGTTTCCGGTGACGACGATGCGGGTCTCGGTGGCGTTGGGCAGCACGGCGCGGGCGGCCTGACGAGCCTGTTTGCGCCGTAACAGCGCGTTGGGTTGATCGGCAAACTTGGCTTCCAACCTGCTCAGCAGCTCGTTATAGGTAGCTCGGCTGGCGTCGGCGGCCTCGGCGAGGATCTGCCGCAGCTCGGCATCGTCTTCGATACCCGGCGGCACGACGACCTGGGACTCCCTTTCCGGCACGTAGCGCTGCGACAGCTGCGAGTAGGAGAAGTGCCGGTGCCTGATCAGCTCATGAGTGCACGACCGCGAGATGCCGGTGATATAGAACGACACACTCGCGTGCTCGAGCACCGAGAAATGCCCGACGTCGATGATGTGTCGCAGATAGCCGGCGTTTGTCGCGGTCTTGGGGTTGGGCTTGGACCAGCTTTGATAGCACGCGCGGCCGGCGAATTCGACCAGCGCTTCCCCGCCGTCGGCGTCGGTGCTCCACGGCACATCCGGCGGCGCGAAGAACTCGGTCTTGGCGATCAGTTGCACGTGCAACGGCGCGGTCTCGGCCACGGCGAACACCCTAGCCCGGCGACGATGCGGTCCTGCCGGCCACTTCGGCTTGCCGAGGTTGTCCACCGCCTCGGCGACGGCGCAGGTTCACCACTGCGGCCCGGCCGACGAATGCGGGATTCAGCAGGCGAAAGGGAGCATCGATCAGGCTGTTGACTCGAAAGAAGCGCACAGCGACAACCGGATCGGACTCAGAGGCTGCCAGCGCCCAATCCACCAGCCGGGTGGCAGCCCGCATCCAACTCGACCGTCGTCCGGTCACCCCCGGGTGGGCCAGGTCCAGGCTCGCCACCATCTGCCAGGCCACGCCGACCGATTTCGCTGCGGCACGGAAATATCGCCGCGGCAGGTCGGCGTCGCCGGAACGCAAACACTTCCGCAGCGCGACGGCCTCCAACGCGGCCACCGTCATCCCTTGGCCGTAGATGGGGTTGAAGCTGCAGATTGCGTCGCCGCAAACCAGCAGACCATCGGGCAGTCGGGTCATCTTGTCGTAGCGTCGCCACTGGCTGGACGGCATGTGATGATGCGCGACGTCGCCGATCGGTTCGGCGGCCCGCATCGCCGCAATCAGGTGCGTGGGACAGTACGCCTCAGCGAATGACAGCATGCCGGCCAGATCGCGGGGCGGCTGGTGCCCCACCATCCCGAAGACGGTGAACATCCACGTGTCGTTCTCGTAGCCGCTCAGAAACATTCCGGCCGGCCTGTCCGGCGCGGGGCCGATATCGACCAGCATTTCCTTCAGCGTGCCCGCGGGGATTCGCAGTAGTTGGCTGACGTAGTTCGTGTGCATAACGATGTGGTCCTCGACCGGTCGGCCATACCCGAGGCTCTCCAGCAGGGCCGGCGTGTGCGCACCGCGGCCCATCGCGTCCATCACGACATCAGCCGTAAGTTCCCGTTCGACACCCTCGTCGCGGCTGACCATTCGCACTCCGGTGATGCGCCGACGATCCGGTGTCGCGGCCAACTCGACCACCTCGTGGCGGCTGAGCATCGTCACGTTGCTCATTGCCTGAAGGCGCCGCCGCACACGGTATTCCAGAAAAGGCCGGCTCGGCATGTGAATCGCCAGCGCTTTCGGGTCCTTCACGACCCTTCCCGAGCGGACAACCTCGTGGCCGCCGAAAGACAAAAGAAGCTCGGACAGCTCTCCGTTACCCCACACGGGCGCACCGTCGGCGACCAGATCATCGAGAAACCCGGGGAAGAGCTCGTCCAAGATCTGCGCGCCGCGGGCCAGCAGAACATGAACGTGCCGGCCCTGTGGAACGCCGCGTCGGACAGCGGAATCGTCGGGTAATTCGTCCCGGTCGACGACCGTGACCGTCTCGAAGAACTCGGCCAGAACTCGTGCGGCAAGCAATCCGCCCATGCTCGCTCCGAGAACGACCGCATGCTTGCCAAGTTCTGCCACTGACGATCTACCTGGCTGCCGAGTCATGTTGGGGCGCAACCACAGTCGCATCTGCGATGACTATGACGGCGTCATAACCGGCGGCTGTTGCCTTCACACGGTGTTGATCCAAGAAGTCGCGATAGCTGTTTTCATCGCCGCGCGCGAGCGCCAGCAGCGCCCGCGAACGCAACAACGGGAGTTCGTGGAGCACAAAGCCGGGATCGGTGGGTACGGCGGCCAGTCGGTCGATCGCCGCTTGCGCTTTATGTTGGTCGCCATCGGATCCGCGTCGGACCAGCAGTTGCACCAAGACTTCGGTGGCCCTTCCGCGCCAGATCATGTCGCCGCTTTCGTACGCACCATCCACGACTGTCCGCACCATTTCGACGGCACCGTCCAGATCCCCGGTGCGGGCCTTTTCTATAGCAAATTCGGGGTCGACGATGATCAACGGGCTCAGCGAGAACCGTTCCGCCAGTGAGGCATCGCGCGTCTTGGTGAACAGGTCGAGGCCCTGGTCGCGTTGCGTTCCGTCGCGAGTGACCAGAACCAGGCCTCGGCTGAGGAGACCCATGAATAGAACGAAGTCGTCGCTGGAACCCTCGGCGATGCGCAGCGCCTCGGCGGTCTCACGCATGGCGGTCTCGTCGGCCGGCAGCGCTCCGAATGGAATGGACGCCACGTACTTCCACAACAGGGCGAAGACGTAACTCGTCGGATCGAGCGGAGCTGCCATCGCGATTGACTTGGCGGCATCGTCTAGCCACCCTGGCATTCCCAGGCACATCTTGACGTGCCCGCGCATCGCGATCGCGGTGCTCAGCGGTGAACCGAAGATCAAGTTGCCCTTGGTGGGGTTGCCGTCGGCCAAATCGATGAGTCGATCCGCCAACCGCAGTGCCTCGATCATCTCGCCGGCCTGGCATTTGGCGTAGATCGCAGCGAACAGCAGAGCCACGGTCAGCGTCGGATCACCGATCGATTCGAGCAGCTCGCTCTGCTCCGAAGCCACCTGCGCTGCCTCGCGGAAGCGGTTGTGAAAAGTCAGCGCCATGATGAACCCGGTCATGCCGATCGCCAGCGACACCTTGTCGTCGGCCGCGGTACACAGACCTCGCAGTTCGTCGAAACCGGTGTCGGCGATGCTGCCGCCGGTTCGCCACAGGGTGCCGCACAGCAGGTTGCGCGGGGCGATCTGCAAGGACGCCCGAAACGGGGTGTCGGGCGGTAGCCGGTCGGCAACCTGGCGAGCCCGCTGCCAGTTGGTGCGGGCCGCCCGAATGTCGCGAAACGACGACCAGGCGCCGGCGCGCATGTGCCAGTCAAACGCTGCGCGCAAATCCCCGGCAGCCTCCAGGTGTTCGGCGATCAAGGCGGCGTTCTCGTCGGCCGCCCCGGGATCCTGCTGTTCGATCGCGTTGGCCAACCGCCGGTGCAACTCGGCGCGCCCGGCCTTCAGCTGTGACTCGTAGGCGACGGTCCGGATCAACGGGTGTCGAAATGCGTACACCGCGCGCGGGGTGAACATCACCTGGTCGATCAGCTCCACCTGCAGTAGCTCGGCAATCGCATTGGTTGCCTCGATGTCATCCAGCAAGGGGGCCACCAGCTCAACCCTGAACCGCGCACCGACGACCGCCGCGGCATACAGGAACTGCTTGGCCGACCTACCCAGACGGTCGACGCGGGCGGCGATGGTGGCCTGCAGTGTGCCCGGCACGCTGATGTCTGCGGCGCCGTCACAGCAGATGTACGCGCCGGGATCGCCGTCGAGCACGCCGCGCTGAGCCAGGTCACGCACCATCTCTTCGGCGAAGAACGGGTTCCCGGCGGCGCGCTCGGCGACCCGCGCGGCCAAGGCACGCACCGACGGGTCAGTACCCAGCAGCTCGGTGGTCAATGCCGCGCTCTGCGCCGCGTTCAGCGGTGCCAACGAGATCATCTGCCCACCCGGCGTTCGCGACAACATACCCCGGTATTCGGGACGATAGGTCACCAGCACCATCGAATGGATTTGCGGCACAACAGTGACGAACGCAGCGAGCATGGCCTCGCTGACCTCGTCGATCCAGTGCACGTCCTCGATCACGTACTGCGCCGGTGCGGTCCGGTTCAGGGCGACCGCGTTCAACAGGGCCGCCAACCGGCGCCGACGGGCATCGGCGGTGATGTCGGGCAGTGCGGCGTCGGGGTCGCCGATCCCGAGCAGGTCGTCCAGCAGCAGCAGATCCTCGGGGTTGGCGTCGGGTATGCGCGCCCGGATTCGCGCTCGACCTGCGTTCTCGTCGAGGCCGCTGACCCCGAAGACCCTGCGCAAAAGGCGCGCCACCAGGAGAAACGGCACCTCGCGGGTATGGGATTCGCAGGCGACGGAAAACACCTCGACGCCGCGGCCAGTAGCCAGCGTCACGGCCTCGCGCATGATGCGGCTCTTGCCGATACCGGGTGGCCCAACCACCCCGACCACACAACCGGCACCGTTGATCGCTTGATCGAGGATGCCGGCCACGGTGTTCATCTCCCAGGTGCGTCCGACCAGGGTCGGCTCGCGCCGGCCGATCTCCACGCGCTCGGCGGCGGCCCTCAGTAGCCGGCGCGCCGGTAACGGCTCCTCGGCGCCCTTGACGTGGACCAACTCGGGCGCCCCCAGCACGGTGGCGTGTTCGACCAGCCGCGCCGTGGACTCACTGAGCATCACTCCGCCAGGCGGGGCCACCGATTCCATCCGTTGCGCCAACCCGACCTGCTCGCCGACCGCGGTGTACGCCCTTACATCAGAGCTGATTTCGCCGGCAATCACTTGGCCTGAGTTCAGCCCGACTCGCAGCCGCAGCGTGACGCCGTCGCGGCGCTGTACCCCCTCGGCCAGCTGCCCGATCTGCTCTTGGATGTCCAACGCCGCCAAACAGGCCCGAAAAGCGTGATCCTCCAACGCGACTGGCGCACCGAACAGCGCCATGATGCCATCGCCGGTGAACTTGTCGACCGTGCCGCCATAGCGTCGCGTAATCGTTGCCGCGCAGCCGAAGACGTCGGCCATGATCTCGCGCAACCGCTCCGCCCCGAGCGTCGAGGCGATCGTCAGGGAATTCACCACATCGGCGAACAACACCGTCACCTGCTTGAACTCAGGCTGCTCTCCGATTTGTGGTGCAGGTGCCCCGCAGCCGTCACAGAACCGGGCGCCGTGGCGAAGCTCAGTGCCGCATGCTCGGCACACCGCGCCTGCTGGCCCCATCCGCCTCTCCCGCCGCTGATCAGTGGTGCGAACCGCCTGATGCACCAACAGAGTGATTATCGGCTGCCGGCGCTGCCGAGGAAGCCGTTTGGCGCACACGACACACGCAGGCAACACTTTTGGTCAGCCGCACCCGGGTGAGTGCCCTATCATTTTCGCAGCAGAAAACGTAAAGGAAATTAACGATAATCCGTATTCCCGCTGGATAATTGCATGTTTATGCACTAGTTCCCACCCGCTTCGAGTAAGTTTTGGTTTCCCGGATTTCCCATGCGAGGAGTTTCTTGTGTCTTACGACGAAGCGTTGGAAGCCCTGAAAAGGGGCGAATACGAGAACGTCCTCAAGTGGTTTGAAGCTCTTCTCGCCGCGGAGCGCGACGCAAAGGCGTGCGCGCTCGCCGCCCTGGCCCGCTTCAAGCGTCAGGACTACGAGGACGCTGCAAAGCTTTACGCCGAGGCGTTGACAGCCGCCGGCGTTCACGACCCCGACTGGCAAAAGATGAAAGCCCTCGCAGAAGCCAACGCCACCGCCAAGATCAAGGTCGAAATACCAAAACCGGTGTACTTCGACGCCAAAACGCTGTTGAAGCCTCCACAGGTACACGACGGAGACCTGCCCAGGCCGCTGCGTCGTCGGTGGGGCTGCCGCTGCTTTAAGCGTCTGCGACTCGTCCTGGGCGACGCGCTCGGCGCCGTATTGACCGTGTTCATGAATTGGCTTATCGAATGGGTGGGGCGGAAAATCGGCTACCGCGGGAGGATCTGGACCGACTGGTACCGCCACGGCTGGGCGATCGGCGTTCTGATGCTGGCCTACATCAGGGAGCAGCTAAACGCGCACAACTTGATAAGCACCTACCCGCGCGGGACACTGGTCGGCTTTCAAAAGCCGGGCCAGAGGCCGCCACTGGGCGTCACCCAATTCCGCACGGCCGACGGAAGCTGGAACAACCTCACAGATCCGAAGGAGGGCGCCGCAAACACGCGATTTTTGCGCAACGTTGATCTCTCGGTCACCTGCCCTGAGGATGAGGACCGACTCCTGAAGCCGAACCCGCGCGAGATCAGCCGCAAGCTGCTCACCCGCCCGATCGGTCCCGATGGCCGGCCCAAGATGGAGCCCGTTGAATTCCTGAACCTGCTGGCCGCTTCCTGGATTCAGTTCATGAACCACGACTGGGTCAGCCACGGCGACACCGACCCCGACAAATTCATCCACGTGCCGCTGGTCGATGGCGACTCGGCACGCGACCGGTACCGACAGGTCCACTTGGGGATCGGCGCAACGCAAACCGACCCGACCCGCAAACCTCACGGGGAGCCTGCCTGCACGAGTTCGATCAACGAGGTCACGCATTGGTGGGACGGGTCGCAGATCTACGGCAGCGACAAGGACACCCAGAAACGCCTGCGCAGCGGCGAGATGGGCAAGATGAAGCTGCGCAACGACGGCACTCTGCCTCTCGCCACCGACGTGGAGGACACCGGCTTCAGGCGCAACTGGTGGGTAGGCCTGACGATGTTGCACACCCTTTTCGTGCGCGAGCACAACGCAATCTGCGAGATGCTGTACGACGCCTACCCGGCGTGGGACGACAACCGCCTCTTCAATCTCGCGCGGCTGATCAACGCCGGGGTGATGGCCAAAATCCATTCCGTCGAATGGACCCCGGCCATCCTGCCCAACCAAACACTCGAAACAGGGCTGAACTCGAACTGGTACGGCTTGCTCACCTACCTGAAGCCGAAGGCCAAGGAGCGCGAGACAGTGTCCGAGGTGAACATCCGCAACCCCGAACTCGGCGGCATCGTCGGCAACCCAATCAACAGACATCACAGCCCGTTTGGGCTATCCGAGGAATTCGTCGAGGTCTACCGTCTACATTCGCTGCTGCCCGAGACCTTGCAAATATGGAGCCGCCTCCTGAAGCGCGTGGTGAAGGAAGTGGCCCTACCCGCGACGCGCCAGCATGGCTCGGTCGAGCTAACGAAGACCTACGCGATGTCGGACCTGTTCTACTCGTTCGGCAACCAGCACCCGGGCGCGTTGGTGCTCAACAACTATCCGCGCTTCATGCAGGAGCTCAGCGTCGCGGGCAATGTGTTCTTGGACATGGGCACAGTCGACATCGTGCGCGCACGGGAACGCGGTGTGCCGCGTTACAACGAGTTTCGCCGTCAGCTGGGGCTGACCGAGATTAAAAGCTTTGATGACCTCACCGACGACCCCCGTGTGGTGACGAGGCTGCGGTCCGCGTACAACGACAACGTCGAGGACCTGGACCTGCTGATCGGCACGCTGGCCGAAAGCCATCGACCCACCGGATTCGGGTTCGGTGAGACGGTGTTTCAAATCTTCATCGTGAGCGCGAGCCGACGGCTGCAGGCCGACCGCTTTTACACCGACTGCTACAACGAGGACGTGTACACCCCGGAAGGCTTGCGCTGGATCGATCACACCGATCTGAAGACCGTGATCCTGCGCCACTACCCCGAGCTCGCCGACACCGGCCTGGCCAACATCAAGAACGCCTTCGAGCCCTGGGACGACACACCCAAGCTGGATCCCAAACGACATCCACTGCGCGAGTGGGACTGCGAACTGAAGCCTCATCCGCGGCGCGGCGACGCGTACCGCCATGTCGAGCATCTTCGGGAGCGCGAATGCTGAGATGGATTCTCCGGCGCGGTTTTTGGGACTTCATAACCTTGGCGAAATTCGCTTTTGCTAAGCCGGTCAACATCAAGTTGCCAATGGCAAAGTGGGGTTACATCAAACCGATGCGGATGAGCGAGGCGATCCCCGACGTGTCGCTCGACAAAGTGATGGTGTGTCCGCCCGCCGACATCCCCGAGGATGAGCGCTCTTGGCACGGCATTGTCTATCGCGCACAGGTATGGGCCTACAAGATCTATTCACCGATGCAGCCAGGCCTGCCAAGAATCGACCCTGACCCGCACGTGGCGTTGAAGCGAGCGTTCAACGGGTTGCGTCGCAGCCTTTTCCACGACCCCGAACTACCGCCCGAATATCTGGGCAGTCCGGACCTCGGCTCGCTGGCGGTGCGCGGTCCCTACGCTTGCTACACCAAAAGCCGTGCCGACGGTGCCTGGGAGTGGGACCTGACCATGCTCGACGACTACGAACATCACCCCGGGCTGGTGAAGATCGGTGCGCGGGTGCTGTTCCGCGAGAATGCGCGAAAACGTTTGCTGCAGGCCTATCAAATCGACTGCGCGCTGGGCACAATCACGCCATCCCATCCAGAGTGGGACCAGGCCACCAAGATTGCGTTGTGCGCCGTCTCGACGCACCTTTCACTCGTGCGCCACTTCAACTGGGTGCATTTGACAGGCGGCGCGCAGTTGGCCATCGCTACGCGCAACAGCCTCCCGAAGGATCACTCGCTGTTCAGACTGCTGTGGCCGTACATTTACGGCACCCTGCAGAGCAACGACATGGTCACCCGCGGGCAGATGGCGCGCGGCGGCGACTTCGAGACCACCTTCAGCTTCACCTTCAAGGGCATGTGCGACTTATTCGACGACACTTACCGAGAATACCAGCACAGCGTCAACGACCCTGAAACCGATGGTAAGTCGCGGGGGCTGCATGGCGCCGGCTTCGATAAACCGACGCAGGACAACCTGGAAGAGCTGTTCGACGTCATGCACAGATTTGTGCAGAACTATCTCGAGATCTACTACCCGCGAGATCCATACGGCACCATCGCTGTGCGCAAAGACAAAGAAGTGATGGCGTGGCTCGACGAACTTAACGTGCTGCTTCCCAACGGCGTTGGTGTAAGCCGCAAGAACGTCACCTGGGACGAGTTGGCGCGAATGCTGGCGGGCCAGCTGTATTTGGTGACCGCGCAGCACGAGATCCTGGGCAGTTTTATGTGGAACTACCAGCTGTGGACACACCGCCAGCCGGCGCGGATCTATGCGGATTTCCAAGCCGAGCCACTGGACGTTTACCAGCGCCTGGTCAATGCAAACTACACCCTGAACGTGCACCGCCGCGCACTGATACACAACTTCGATCACATCGCCCTGAAGGAAGCCCGGGTCGCGCTGTCGCGGTTCCAAACCGACCTTAAGGCGCTGCAGAAGAAGATGGAAAGCACTCCGCATGCGGTGTGGCGAGTCTACCCACGCGACTTGAAGGTCAACATCAACGCTTAATCGCTGGAAGCCGGTCCGCGTGGCTACCCGGTCAGCGGCTCGCCCCGACGCAGTGAGCCGATCCAGGCGTCGCGCCGCTGGCCGCGCTGTTCGAGCAGCCCACAGACCGTTCCTTCCATCCGGAACCCGCAGCGTCCGGCAACCCGTCGCGACGGCCAGTTGCCCACTTGCGCAAGCCAATAGACCACCTCGATACCGGGTAGCCCGAAGCCCCAAGCCAGTGCCAGCCGCAGCGCACGAGTCATCACACCCATGCCCCGCGCCCATGGGGCCAGCCCGTAGCCCACTTCGGCGCCGCCGATGCCGTCGAACTGCAAACCCACGCTCCTGGAGAAACGGCCGTGGTATGCGATCGCGAACATCGCGACGTTAGCCCGCCAGTTTGCAGCGACCCTTTTCACAAAGTCCTCTGCGTCTGACTCCCGGTATGGCACCGGAACCCGCGTCCAGCGCTGGAACTCGGCGTCGCGGCATTGCGCAACGATGTTGTCCACATCGCCGGGAAGCGGCAGGCGCAATACCAGATCCGGGCCGTCGGTCAACTGGGGAGCCTTCGGCAGCCGCACACGTTTGCCTGATGTCATCGCGATTGCAGTCGCGTCCGCAGTTCGCCTGCCAAATCGCCGCGGTCACCGACCGTCACGCCGGCCAATCCCAGCCAGGTGGCCATCGTTTCCAGCTCATCGACCAGCGCCGCGGCCACCCGCGACGGCGGCCGGCCCGGCTCGACGTATGCCCCGACGACATGCAGCGCATCCGCGGCGCGCTCGGCCTTGAGGTCGACCCGCCCGACCAACTCACCGTCCAGCAGAAACGGCCATACGTAGTAACCGTATTGGCGTTTGTTCGCCGGCGTGTAGATCTCGATGCGGTAGTGAAATCCGAACAGCCGCTCCACCCGTGGACGGAAAAATATCAGCGGGTCGAACGGACACAACAGTGCGGTGCCGCGGTTATGGCGCGGAATCGCCTGCCCCGCAACCAAATACGCCGGCGCCGACCAGCCGTCGACATCGACGGGCTCCAGCTCACCGTCGGCCACCAGTTTGGCGATCGCCGGCTTGGCCTGCCCGGCGGCCAGCCGGAAGTAGTCGCGGATGTCGGGCTCGGTGCCCACGCCCAGCGCGGTCGCCGCCCGTAGCGTGAGCTCTCGGACGGCGTCGTCCTCGTCGACCTCCCGCGCCAGCACATCGGGCGGCAACGCCCGCTCGGTCAGGTCGTAGTGCCGGGCGAACCCGACCCGGGTCGCCGTGGTGAGCACCCCGGAGGCGAACAACGCCTCGGCGACCCACTTGGTGTCGCTGCGGCTGCCCCACCACGCTCCCCGCGGACCGCGCGGCCCGGTCGCCAGATGCTCCTCGATTTGCCCCGCGGTACTGGGACCGAGCTCGGCGACGGCGGCGACGATCTTGTCGGCGAGCCGCGGGTTGGCCTTCACGATGTGGGTGCCCCACCGGCCGTGATGGTACTGCCGCATCCGCCAGCGCAGCAGCGGCCAGTCGTCGACCGCCATCAGCGCGGCCTCGTGAGCCCAGTACTCCACCAGGAGCCGCGGCGACCGGGCGGAATGATCCCAGGCCGCACGGTCCAGAACAGCACGGTCGTACGGACCGAGTCGGCTGAACACCGGCGCGTAGTGGGCGCGCACGACCACCGACACCGAATCCAGTTGCAGCACTTGGGTGCGGGAGATCAGCCGCCGCAGGTGCGCCCGGGTTACCGCGCTGCTGGGCCGCGGCTCGCTAAAGCCCTGAGCCGCAACGGCTAATCGCCGGGCTTGCGCGGCGGTCAGCCTGACGGGCCGGATCGACACGGCGCCGAGAATACGCTCGGTACTGACACTCTCGGCGGTAAGGCTACGGCGGGCTCAATCCTCCGGCGGATTCTTGAGTTCTTGGTACGCCGACTCCAGATCGGCCGGAACCCCCTCAAGGTCGCGGTAGACGCCCATCAACTGCTCCAGGACCTTGACTCGTTGCTGACTCGCCTCGTCCACCGCCCGCCGAGCCTGCTCGCGATAGTGATCAGCCTCGAGCTTCGCGTCGGCGAGAACTTGCTCACGTTCCTGCTGGGCGTCCCGCCAGGCCTCAGCGATCGCCGATTGATTTTCAGCCGTCATCCTGTCCAATTCGGCCGCGACCTTTGCTTTGGCGTCGTCATATTCGGCTTGGCGGGCGTTTAGCTGCGCATCCAGGTTCACCAGTAGTTCTTTGTGCTTTTGCTGCTCGCCGTCGGCCTCGGCCTTGGCCTTGGCGATCAACGCCGATGCTTCGGCCTGCGCCTCGGCCTGCATCTCGGCGACCTCGTCAACCGCCTGCCGCAACATCTTTGCCATCCGTTGTTGGACCGCGTGCGGCGACGGTGAAGTGTCCGTGAGGAGGGTCACCTCCTTGCGCAACGCGGCTGATTCATCGTCGAGGTCTTTGAGCCGGGTCCTTAAGTTCTCGACGTCGTCGAGCAGCAACTGTTGCTTGGTGGCCAGCTCCTCGATATAAGCGTCCACCGCAGCCGGCTTATAGCCCCCCAACGTGCGAGAAAACGCCCTCGCGGATTCGGGTTCCATCGCCAATGCCCCCTTCTGAAATCGCCTGCTCGACGCCTATGACCGGCCTCTAGTCGAGGATATGTCAGGTCGTACCGTCGGCGCAGACCGAGCGCTCATGAGCGGAGGTAGGTGTGGAACCGGTAGCGCAGCCCGGTGCGGCTGGTCTCCCACTCCCCCGTTGTACCGGTCCACGTCTCATCGAGCAGTGGGGCGACGACGTCGCCGTCATCGCGGGGCAGATCGATGTCGACCTCGGTAACTTCGCAGCGGCTGGCCCGCGGCATCGCGAGTGTATAGATCTGTTCCCCGCCCACGACCCAGGTGTCCGGATCGGTCAACGCCTCGTCCAGGCTTCGCACCACCGTTGCGCCTTCAGCCATGAAGCCAGTCTGGTGGGTCAATACGACATTTCTGCGGCCCGGCAGCGGACGAAACTTCGCCGGCAGCGACTCCCAGGTACGGCGGCCCATCACCACGGTGTGACCCATCGTCAGCGCTTTGAAGTGGGTCAGGTCCTCCGGCAGCTGCCATGGAATACCGCCGCTACGGCCGATGACTCCCGACGTCGACTGAGCCCAGATCAGACCCAGTTCGCCGCCGGGAGGCGTCATACCGCGACGGGCGCTTTGATCGCCGGATGCGGATCGTAGTTCTGCACGACGACGTCGTCGTAGGTGTAGTCGAAGATCGAATCACGATGCGCCAAAACAAGTTTCGGGTATGGCCGCGGGTCGCGGCTCAGCTGTTCGGCGACCTGCTCGACGTGGTTGTCGTAAATGTGGCAATCACCGCCGGTCCAGATGAACTCGCCGACCGCCAAACCAGACTGCGCGGCCATCATGTGGGTCAGCAGCGCATAGCTGGCGATGTTGAACGGCACACCGAGGAACAGGTCGGCGCTGCGCTGGTAGAGCTGACAGCTGAGCCGACCGTCGGCCACATAGAACTGGACCAGCACATGACACGGCGCCAGCGCCATCCGCGGAATCTCGCCGACGTTCCATGCCGAGACGATAATGCGTCGGGAATCCGGATCGGTCCGCAGCAGCTGCAACGCAGCGCTGATCTGGTCGACCTGTTCGCCGGACGGCGTCGGCCAGGACCGCCACTGCACGCCGTAGACCGGACCGAGATCACCTGTGTCGCTGGCCCATTCGTCCCAGATCGTTACTCCGTGCTCGTGCAACCAGCCGACGTTGGAGTCACCGCGCAAAAACCACAGCAGCTCGTAGACCACCGACTTGAGGTGCACCTTCTTGGTGGTGATCAGCGGGAAGCCGGCCGACAAGTCGTACCGCATCTGGTGGCCGAACAGGCTGCGGGTGCCGGTGCCGGTGCGGTCGGATTTGGGGGTGCCCCGCTCGAGTACCAGGCGCAGTAGATCCTCGTACGGCGTGGCGATTGGCACGCGGCCAGCTTACGTCCAACTCCGCGGAGTAGAACGGATGGCATGCCGAACATCACCGACACCATCACCACTCCCGACGGCACCTGCACCGTCCGACTGTTCACCCCCGAAGGCGAAGGTCCCTGGCCCGGGGTGGTCATGTACCCCGACGCCGGCGGTGTGCGCGACACCTTCGACGAGATGGGCGCCAAGCTGGCCGACTTCGGTTACGCGGTGCTGGTGCCCGACGTCTACTACCGCCAGGGCGACTGGGCACCGTTCGACATGGCGACCGCATTCACCGACGACAACGAGCGCAAGCGCCTGATGTCATTCATCGGCAGCATCGGCCCCGAGAACTGGGCCTCCGATGCGAACGCGTATTTCGACTACTTGGCCGGCCGACCCGAGGTCAGCGGCACGAAATTCGGCATCACCGGCTACTGCATGGGCGGGCGCGCGGCATTGACCGTCGCCGGGCTCGTTCCGGACCGGGTGGCGGCCGCGGCGTCCTTCCATGGCGGCGGGCTGGTCACCGACCAGGCCGACAGCCCGCACCTGCGGGCCGACCAGATCCAGGCAGCGGTCTACGTGGGCGGCGCGGAGAACGACGCGTCGTTCACCGACGACCACGCCGAGCAGCTCGACAAGGCGCTCACGGCGGCCGGCGTCGAGCACACGATCGAGACGTATCCGGCCGCGCACGGCTTCGCCGTTCCGGACAACGCGCCCTACGATGCCGTCGCGGCCGACCGGCACTGGAACGCGATGCGTGACTTCTTCGGGGCACACTTGGGCTAGCCGCGGGAGGGGGCCGGATCGCGGTCGTAGGCTCCCACCCATGCACGTAGACGCGATGACGACCCCGGCACCGCTGGGCCGGATCGGCGACCTCGCCCGACGAACCCAATCCGCCGGGTTCTCCGGCCTGTTGTTCACCGAAACGGGCCGCACGGCCTACCTCAACGTCGCCGTCGCCTCGCAGGCCGCACCCGAGCTCGAGATGTCCACCGGCGTCGCGGTGGCCTTTCCGCGTAGCCCGTTCGTCACGGCGGCCACCGCCTGGGAGCTTCAGGAGGCCACCGGCGGCAAGTTCCGGCTGGGCCTGGGGACGCAGGTGCGCACGCACGTCGTGCGGCGCTACGGCGTGGACTTCGAGCGGCCCGGTCCACGGCTGCGCGACTACCTGCTCGCCGTCAAGGCGTGCTTCTCGGCCTTTCGCACCGGAAAACTCGATCACCACGGCGAGTTTTACAATCTCGATTTCATTACGCCGCAATGGAGCCCGGGGCCCATCGACACTCCCGACCCCAAAGTGGATATCGCCGCGGTGAATCCGTGGATGCTGCGGATGGCGGGCGAAGTGGCCGACGGGGTACACATCCATCCCCTCGGCGAGCCCGGCTACCTGACCCGTCACGCGCTGCCGAACATCGCCGAAGGAGCGGCGAAGACGGGACGTTCACCGTCGGACATCGCGCTCATCGTGCCGGTGATGACGATCGTCGGCGACGGCGACGAAGAGCGCGACAAGGAACGAGAACTCGTGCGAGCCAGCATGAGCTTCTACGGGAGCACACCGAATTACGCGTTCGTCTGGGATGAGGCCGGGTTCGACGGCACGACCGCTCGGATTCGCGAGAAGCAGAAGGCCGGCGACTTCGCCGGCATGGCGGCCCAGATATCCGACGAGCACATCGCCGTCTTCGCCACCGAGTCGACCTGGGATGGCTTGGCCGACGCGCTCACCGCGAAGTACGCCACGATCGCGACCCGGATCGTGCTGTACAACTCTCTTAGCGCCCTGGGCGATTCGGACCGCGTCGAGCGGTACGGCGAGGTGGCGCGCCGGGTCAGCGGCCGATCAACCGCTTCATGAAGTCGGGATAGCGCGCGCCCTGCACCTCGATATGCGCTGCGGCGTCATCGATTTCACGCAAATCGGCATCCGTCAACTCGACGTCGGCCGCGCCCAGGTTTTCCTCCAACCGTTCCAGCCGACGGGTGCCGGGAATCGGCACTATCCACGGCTGCTGTGCGAGCAGCCAGGCCAACGCGATCTGGCCGGGCGTCGCGCCCTTGCGGGCAGCGATCGTCTGCAGGAGGTCGACCACTGCGCGGTTTGTCTCGCGGACGTCGGCGGCAAAGCGCGGGATGCTGCTGCGGATGTCGGAGCTGTCGAATTGTGTGCTCTCGCGGATACTTCCGGTGAGGAAGCCTTTACCCAGCGGGCTGTACGGCACGAAGCCGATGCCGAGTTCGGCCAGCGTCGGCAGTATTTCCGTCTCGGGTTCCCGCCACCACAGCGAGTATTCGCTTTGCAGGGCGGTCACGGGTTGCACCGCGTGGGCGCGACGAATGTTCTTCGCCGACGCTTCCGACATCCCGAAATGCTGCACCTTGCCTTCACCGATCAGCTCCTTGACCGTCCCGGCCACGTCCTCGATCGGAACCTCGGGGTCCACCCGATGCTGGTAGAGCAGGTCGATGGTCTCGACGCCAAGGCGCCGCAACGAATTGTCGGCAACGTCTTTGATGTGCTCGGGCCGGCTATTCAGTCCGTTGATGTTGCCGTCGGCAGCGAAGGCGAAGCCGAATTTGGTTGCGATCACCACCTGCCCCGCGAATGGCGCCAAGGCTTCGCCGACCAGTTCTTCGTTGTCGCCATAGGCTTCGGCGGTGTCGAAGAAGGTGACACCGCGGTCAACGGCGGCGCGGATCACCGCGATCATCTCGGCCCTGGACCCCGACGGTCCGAAGCCGCGGCTCATGCCCATGCAGCCCAATCCGATCGCCGAAACCTCGAGGTTGTCGCCGAGGATGCGTTTGTCCATGGTTGAACTCCTTTTGGCTAGGACACCGGCAGGTCGACCAACTCGGCCAACCGTGCGCGATGGCGGTAAGCGGTGCCGAACGCCAATTGATCGCTCTTGGCTCGCTTCAGGTAAAGATGCGCCGGGTACTCCCACGTCATTCCGATGCCGCCGTGCAGCTGAACACATTCTTCGGCAGCGTGCACGGCCGCTCCGCTGCAATAGGCCTGCGCGACAGCCGCGGCGATCGTCGCGTCGTCGTCTCGCCGAGCGCAGGTGTCGGCGGCATATCGGGCCGCCGCCGCAGCGGCATTGACTTCGATCCACAGATCGGCCAGCCGATGCTTGATCGCCTGGTAGGACCCGATCGCCCGGCCAAACTGCTTGCGCTGCTTGGCGTAAGCCAGCGTGGTATCGAAGCACCACTGCGCGATGCCGAGCTGCTCGGACGCGAGCAGGGCCGCACCCGTCTCGAGCGCCGCCCGCACCGCAGCCTCGGCAGCGCCGACGCGCGACGACGCAGCCGACGAAAATTCAATATTTCCAAGGGGCCTCGTCATATCGAGGCTGAGCACCGGCGACACGTCGACGCCCGCCGCGTCACGAGAGACGGTGTGCAACTCCAGCCCATCGGGTCCGGTCGCCGGGACCACCAGGACGTCGGCCTCGCCCGCGCCGGCCACACTGGTGACTCGTCCGGTCAGCCCGTCGCCGCTCCAGGCGACACCGCCAACCGCGTCGTCGGGCGCGGTGGACAGCGGCACCACCAGCGCGGCGGTGAGCGAGCCGGCCGCTAATCCCTTGACCGTCTCGGTGGCCTCGGTACCGGCGGCCTCCAACAGCGCGACGGTGGCCAGCACCGCGCTGGACAGAAACGGCACCGGCGCGACGGCCCGTCCGATCTCCTCCATCACCACGGCCGCCTCGCGGGCGCTCGCGCCCGCGCCGCCGAGTTGCTCGGGCACCAGCAGGCCGGCCATGCCCAGATCGGCGGCCAGAGTGTGCCAAACATTCGAAAAGTCATGCGGGGCAGGGTCATAGACGCTCATCACCGATTCCGGCGGGCACCGGTCGGCGAACAGGCGGCGCACGCTGTCCCGCAATGCTTCTTCGGTGTCGGAGTACAACAGATCGCTCATTTGTCTAGATCCTTAAAAGCAATGTCCTTGTCGACCCGGTGTTCCGGCGGCAGTCCGAGGATGCGCTCGGCGATGGTGTTGCGCAGGATCTCCGACGTGCCGCCCTCGATCGAGTTGCCCTTGGCCCGTAGGTAGCGATACCCGGGCTCACGCCCGGTGAAATCGACCCCCTCGGGCTGACGCATGGTCCAATCGTCGTAACGCAGACCAAATTCGGGGTGTAACTCGATTTCGAAGCCCGAAATCGCCTGGGCCAGACGGGCGAACGTCACCTTCATTCCGGCGCCCTCCGGGCCGGGCTGACCGGCGGTGAGCCGCTGGCGCAGCCGCAGGCTGGTCAGCCGGGCGACCTCCGCTTCCACCCACAGCCGCATCAGCTCGTCGTGCATTGCCGGATTGCGCAGCTGCGGTTCGGCCCGCCAGGCGCCGGCGACCTTTCCGATCATCCCGGTTTCGCGGCCGATGCCGGCCATCGACCCGATGGCAACACGTTCGTTGTTGAGCGTGGTGGTCGCGACCTTCCAGCCGCCGCCCTCGGCGCCGAGCCGGTTCGCGTCGGGTACCCGGACGTCGGTCAGGAACACCTCGTTGAACTCGGCTTCACCGGTGATCTGGCGCAGGGGACGGACCTCGACGCCGGGGTCGGTCATGTCACACACGAAATAGGTCAGCCCCTGATGTTTGGGCACGGTCGGGTCGGTCCGTGCGACCAGGATCGCCCGCTGGGCTTTCTGCGCGCTCGACGTCCACACCTTCTGCCCATTGACGATCCAGTCCCCACCTTCCGAGCCGTCCCGCACCGCGCGGGTGGAAACCCCGGCCAGGTCGGATCCGGCGCCCGGCTCACTGAACAACTGACAGTAGAAGTGCTCTCCGGTGAACAACGGCCGCAGGAACTTTCGCTGCTGCTCCGCGGTGCCGAAGGCGGCAATCGTCGGCGCCGCCATGCCCATCCCGATGCCGTTGTGTGGTCCGCCTCCCGGCGGCGCGCCCGCCGCGGCGAGGTCGGCTTCGACCTGCGACTGAAAACTTCGCGGCAGCTCCAGCCCGCCGGAACCGCGTGGGAAGTGCACCCACGCCAGACCGGCGTCGAATCGCGCCGCCAGGAAATCCTGTGGGTCACTGCTTGACGGGTCGTGCTCGTCGAGCAGCGCCCGAACCCGGGCGCGCAAATCCTCAGCGATCGCCTGCTCGTCGGCGCTCATCGGAATCCTCCCGCGTCGCCGAGTACCTGGCCGCCGTCGATCACCATGGTGTCGCCGGTGATCCAGCTCGCCTCGTCCGATACCAGGAAGGCAACCGCAGCCGCGACGTCGGGCGGTTCGCCGACGCGTCCCAGCGCGGTCCGCGCCGACACGAGCTCTTCGTGGTCCTTCCACAGCGCCTCGGCGAGCCTGGTGCGAACCACGCCTGGGCAGATCGCATTCACCCGGACTCGCGGTGAAAGTTCCAGTGCCAGTTGCTTGGTGACGTGAATCAGCGCGGCCTTGGTGGCGTTGTACAACCCCATGTTCGGCGACGAATGCATGCCGCCGATCGAGGCGGTGTTGATGATGGCACCGCCGTGCTCACCCATCCAGGCCTTGACCGCGAGCGACGTCCACAGCAACGGCGCCCACAGGTTGACCTCAAAAATCTTGCCGAACCGGGCGTGATCCTGCTCGATCAGCGGGCCGTATGCCGGGTTGGTGCCGGCGTTGTTGATCAGGATGTCGATGCCGCCGAAGCGGTCGAGGGTCAGATCGACGCAGCGTTTTGCGGCGTCCTCCTCGACGGCGTGGGCGGCCACACCGATCGCGCTGCCGCCGACCTGTTCGGCCGCGGCGTCGGCGCTTTCCTGCTTACGGGCGGTGAGCACCACGTTCGCGCCGTCGGCGGCCAGTCGCTGCGCAATGGCCAGCCCGATACCGCGCGAGGCGCCGGTGATGATCGCGGTTCGGCCGGCCAGATTCTGGGCGTTCGTGTTTTGGGCGGTCACAGCGTGTCTCCTTGCAGGCTGCGCTGGTAGCGGCGCATGCCGCTCAGCCAGCGGTCGTAGTCGGTGGCCTTTTGCCGGTACATGTCCAGCACGATGGCGTGCGGCAGGATCAGAAAGCGCTCCTCCTCGATCGCCGCCAGCACGCTGTCGGCCACGTTTGCCGGTTCCAAGACGTCGCCCGCGGTGGTCACCGCTCGGGTGGCCAGCTCACCGAGCGGGTGACCGGTCTGCTCGCCTTCATACAGCAGCTTGGTGTTCACCCCCATCGGGCACAAACAGCTCACCCGCACCCCTTGGTCGCCGTAGGTGATGTTCAGCCACTCGGCGAACCCGACAGCGGCATGCTTGGTCACCGCGTAGGTCGCCGATCCCAGTTGGGTGAGCAACCCTGCCGCCGAGGCGGTGCTGATGAAGTAGCCTTCGCCGCGTTCGACCCAATCGGGTATCAGCAATTGCGCAGCGCGGATATGCGCCCGCAGGTTGACGTCAATGGACCGGTCCCACTCCTTCTCGGTGGCCTCCAGGCCCACGACGCCGGTGATGCCCGCATTCGCGAAATACATATCGACCGGGCCGAATCCGCTTTCCGCGAGGGTGATCAACCGCTGGATCTGCGCCGTGTCGGTGACATCCGCGCCCGCAGCGATTGCCGCACCGGGCCGCTCGGCGTTGATCCCGTCTGCCACCGATCGCGCAGCGTTGGCGTCCAGATCGGCGACGACAACGCGCGCGTCCTGGTGCGCCAGCTTGGCGGCCAACGCGCCGCCGATGCCGTTGCCGCCACCGGTGACGATGGCGACCTTTTCGGCGACCTTCACAACCGACTCCCTTCATTTCTGGATAGCAGCCGGGTGATCCACGCCCGGGACTCCGCTGGATCGATCACATCGTCGAGCTCGAAAGTGGTAGCCGAGGTGAGCGCCTTGCCATGTTGGTAGGCCGCCTCAACCAACTTGTCGAACAGGTTCTGACGTTCGCTTGCGTCGACGACGGCGGCCAGTTCCTTGCTGAAGCCCAGCCGCACAGCACCTTCGAGGCCCATCCCGCCGATCTCCCCCGTCGGCCAGGCCACCGTGAACTCCGGGGCATGGAATGAGCCGCCGGCCATGCCCATTGCTCCCAGCCCATAACCCTTGCGCAGAATGATCATCCCGAACGGCACGGTCAGCCGGGCGCCAACGATGAACAGCCGGCTCATCCGCCGGACCGCCCCATGCACTTCGGCATCCGGGCCGACCATGAAGCCAGGTGTGTCGCACAACGAAATGATTGGCAGCCCAAAAGATTCGCACAGCGTGAGGAAGTCAGCGATCTTGTCCGCCGCTTCGGCGTCGATGGCCCCGCCCAGATGATGACTGCTGTTGGCCAGCAATCCGAATGCCACGCCTTCGACGCGGACGAGCGCGGTCACCACCCCGACTCCGTAGTCGGGCCGCAATTCCAGCACGGATCCGACGTCGACGACCGATTCGATCGCGTGGTGCACGTCGTAGGCCCGTAACCGGTTCTCCGGCACGGCATGTCGCGCCCGCCGCGGGTCCGGAGCCTCCCAGTCGACGACCGGGCCTCCGAAATACGACAGGTACTGTTTGGCCAGTGCTACCGCGTGCGCCTCGTCGCGCGCGACCAGACCGACGACCCCGTTACGCCGCTGTACGTCGATGGGCCCGATGTCCTCCGGCCGGTACTCACCGAGTCCACCGCCTTCGATCATTGCCGGGCCGCCCATGCCGATGTTCGCGTCCGGGGTTGCGATGATCACATCGCAGGCTCCGGCCAGGGCCGCATTGCCGGCGAAGCAACGCCCGGAAACAATCGACACCAACGGAACTTCGCCGCTGAGTGCCCCGAGCGCGCGGAACGTCGGCACATCGAGACCGGCGACACTGGCGACGTCGGTGTCACCGGGGCGGCCACCGCCGCCCTCCGCGAACAGCACCACCGGCAGCTTCCTGCGGGCGGCCACGTCGAAAACCCGGTCGGTTTTGGCATGGTTGCGCATGCCCTGTGTGCCGGCGAGCACGGTGTAGTCATAAGACAGCACGGCCGCCTCGGCTCCCCCGATTCGTGCTACCCCGGCGACCAGGCCGTCCGCCGGGGTGTTGGCGATCAGGTCGTCCTCGGAGCGCCTACTGCGCTGCGCCGCGAGCGTCAGCGCGCCGTATTCGACAAAGCTGCCCGGGTCCACCAGGTCAGCGATGTTCTCCCTGGCGGTGCGCCGATTCTGCTTGTGCCGCTTGGTAATAGCAGCCGGACGGCCCTCGTCCAGAGTGAGTTGGTGACGGCGACGAACCTCGTCGAGGTCACCACGATCCCGGTCCAGGTCGCGGTCGGCGATGCCCGCAAGACCCTGAGCCTGCGCGCCCACGCCGGTACGGGTGAAGACCACCAACGGATCTCCGGTTCCGACAACCTGCCCCGGCGTCACCAGAGTCCGAACCGTGCACACCGCGTCCGGCGCGGTCAGCACATGCTGCATCTTCATCGCCTCGAGCACGACCAGCTGCGCGCCCGCCGCGAACTCGGCACCTTCCGCGGCCGCCTCGACAACGGTGCCGGCCAACTGTGCGCGCAGCACCTCCTCGCCCGGATACAGCTCGAGCGGTGCGACTCGGCTCTCATGACGACGAGACTGCGCGGCGCCGACCAAGGTTGCAAGGTTCTCGTCGACGAAACCTGTGGTGACCAGACCTGAGCGAATTTGGCTGTGCGACAGAACTTCTCGTAAGAATCCGATATTGGTGCGAATTCCCTCGATACCGAATTCGGCCAGGGCCGTCTCTGCTTTACGCAGCGCCGCAGTAAACGACGATCCGCGCACCCGGGTAATCACTTTGGCCAGCAGCGAGTCGTAACGCGGGCTCGGCGTCAGCCCGGGACGGCCGAAGGTATCGACGCGCACACCGGGCCCGCTCGGCGGCGTAAACACCGTCAAGGTGCCCGCGGTGGGTATGACCGAGCCGTCGGCATCCATGGTTTCCATGTTGACCCGCGTCTGGATCGCGATGCCGCGCACCGCCGCGGGCGCACCGACCACTTCGCTGCCGCCAGCGACGATGCCTGCCGGCAACCTCAACTGGTGGAAAGCTGCTCCGCCGGCGATTCTGAGCTGCACCGCGACCAGGTCGATCCCGGTGACCTCCTCGGTCACGGTGTGCTCCACCTGGATTCGGGGATTGACCTCAAGAAAGACGAATTGCTCACCTGTCACCAGAAACTCGACCGTGGCGATTCCGCAGTAGTCGACCTGTGCGCAGAGCCGAGCAGCGGCCCGGTGCAGGTCGCGACGCATCGTTGTGGAAATACCCTGTGCCGGAGCGATTTCGACCAGCTTTTGGTAGCGTCGCTGAATGCTGCAGTCCCGGTCACCGAGCGCCAGTGCGCGGGACGGCGTTGCAACGATCTGCACCTCAATGTGTCGCGCATCGGCCAGATGCGCCTCGGCGAACAGCGCCGGGTCGCCGAAGCCGAGTTGGGCTTCGGCCGCGCACTGCCGGTAGGCATTGTCGATTTGGTCGGCGCTGCGGACTATCCGCATCCCCCGGCCGCCGCCGCCGGCAAGCGCTTTGATCACGATCGCTTCGTCGTGGTCGGCGGCAAATGCACGGATGTCCTCGACGCTGCTGGGCCCGTCCGTGGCGGGTAGCACCGGCACCCCGGCGGCGACTGCGGCTCTGCGGGCTGACGACTTGTTGCCGAACAGTTCGAGCACGGCAGCATCTGGCCCAACGAACGTGTACCCCGCCGTCGCGCAAGCGCGCGCGAATTCCGCCTGTTCGCTGAGGAACCCGTAACCGGGGTGGATCAACTCGGCGCCGGACTTCTTGGCGGCCGCCAACATCGCGGCATGATCCAGATAGGCGGCCGGGCCGGCGCCGGGCAGGCCGATTGCTTCGTCGGCGGCGTGCACGTGCGGGCTGTCGGCATCGTCCTCGGCGTAGACGGCCACCGTGCCGAGTCCCAATTCGGTTGCGGTTCTGATGATTCGGAGCGCGATCTCACCACGGTTGGCGATCAGCACTCGCGTCACATCCGGTCCTTCGTCGGGATGACCATATCGCATCCGGATCACATCATCCGCTACCGCGGTTTTGTGACTGTGGCGGGGCTGCTCAGCAAACTTCCGCCAAACGCAGCAAACCCGACCCACGTAACCAGTAATCTCATAGCCAGCGGCGATGCAAGGGAGCGAGTTATGAAGCAATACCTCGTCGCAGGACTGGCTGGCATGGTGGTGGCAGGCGGACTGATCAGCGCGGCACCCCCGGCCGGCGCCGGCTGCCTGTACGGCGGATGGATGGGCGCTCTCAGCAGGTGCGATGGACCCGTCCAGCCTGACGGCACCTGGCAACGCTGCGTGGTATTTGAAACGATGATTGGCGGCACCGGTACCGACCGCTCAACCACTTACCTGCCATCGCACAGGTGCGATGTGATGGGTCCCGACCAGCATCCTTGGGGTGCCGCCTTCAATGACCCACCCACGCACATCGACGACTGAGCCGACAACCCTCAGCGAAAGGTCAGAGCAGCATGAAGCAATACATCGTCGCGGGACTGGCCGGCATTGTGATGGCAAGCGGACTGATCACTGCGGCACCCCCGGCAAGCGCAGGATGCATAAACCCGGATTGGCCGGGGCACCCACTTGCACAGATGTGCGACGACCCCGTCACCTCTGACGGTCTGTGGCAACGCTGCATGACGTACTACCCGAACGGGCTTCGGTTTCAAGGGGAGACCGACTGCTACCTGATGAGCGCCGGCAATCCACCTGCCGGCGACGCCATCTTGGCCACGCCACCAACGCATATCGACCCTTAGAAGACGCTGCCGCTTTGCCTGCTTGAGGGAGACACCGGCGCGATTGTCCCTTGTCCAACTAACTTTGGGCGCTCCGCGTCGGAGTCAGTCGCGCACCGGGTGCGTAGCGGCCAGGCAAGCTGACGCAGATATCCATCCGGCTCGACATCGTCGATACCGTACTGCGCCGGCCAGCGGTCTGCGGGAAGATACAAAGTTCCGAATAAGGCGTCCAGAACCGGGAACTCGCCGGCGAAATTGGTGTTGTAGACCTCCGCCTCGCGGGCGTGATGCCAATGGTGGAACTGCGGAGTGGCGATCACCCAGCGCAGCGGGCCCCAGCTGATCCGGACGTTGGCGTGGATGAAGATGGCTTGCACCGTGATGAGGATGACGAACGCGCCGAGACTGACCCGGCCGAAGCCCAGCGCATACAGCGGCAGTACGGCGGCAGAGCGACCGAAGGTCTCGTCCAGCGGGTGCAAGTGATTGGCGGCAAGCCAATCCATGTCGCGGACGCTGTGGTGCACCCGGTGGAACCGCCACAGCAGCGGCACCTCATGCGCTGCGCGGTGCCCCGCATAGCCGCCAATCGTGGTGATCGCGAATCCAGCAACGATCTGCACCCAGGTTGGACTCGCGGCGATACCGAGCCGTAGCGGTGCGGGCACGAACGCGCGCAACACACTGCCCACAGCGATCACCGAGACCACCAGCCCCACCTTCAACGCGGCACCGTTGACCAGATAGTGCACCACGTCGGTACGCCACCCGCGGCGCAGCACGCGGCGGGGGTGCAGCGCGAACAGTCGTTCGAGGGGGATGAAGATAACGGCCAGAATCGCCAGTCCGAACACGACATTGCTGCGCACACTCAGCGCGGCCAGCACCACTAATGCCGTCAGCACAGTCAGCACTGCTCCGCTGACCCCGAGCTGTGTGGCCGGTCCAGCCGCTGCGACTTCTACGGTTTGCGGCGGAGGCGCTACGCCGACCGGATCGGTCGGCGCTGAACCGGTCTTGGCCAATCGACCCCAACCCGCGAGCACCGCGCACCCCAACACGATCCCGATTGCACCGGCGGCGAGGTTCTGGGTGGCCACCGCGATAGCAACCATCACCACCCCCGACTGCACCGACAGCCCGGCCACGTTCAGCGACCTGTGCCCGGCGAGCAGTCGGTAACCCTGCCATCCGACCCAGACCATCGCCAGCAGCAGCAACAGCGCAGCGATCCCCATCCCGCGACCAGGATTCGAGCGCGCCAGATCCAGGGTCACGATTGCGGCCGCTAGGAGCCCGGCCACCTCGACCGCGTGCAACGCCACCAGCGCTGCCACCACACGGCGTTCGGAGTGCATGACATCCAGCATGCTCACTCCATCAGCGTCGCGGCAAGCGTGCCACCCAACTCGTAGGCACGCTCTCGGACCGCGGCATCGATTGCGCCGGTGATCTCCAGTGCGTCGGCGGCTTTGGCCAGCGACATTCCGGTGGCCACCTTTTCCACCGACGTCGCCGCGCCGACGGTGTCGTTGTTGCCGTGTACCCAGAGGCCATAGGGGCGGCCCGCCACGTGATCCAGACTCGGGTAGTAGACGGTGTCGAAGAAATGCTTGAGCGCCCCGGACATATAACCGAGATTGGCTGTGGTACCGAACAAGTAGCCGTCCGCGTCGAGCACGTCGGGGACGGTCGCCGCGAGAGCGGGCCGCACTACCACCTCGACGCCGTCGATCTCAGGGTCGTTGGCTCCCGCGAGCACGGCCTCGAGCAGTTCGCGGGTTGCCGGCGACGGGGTGTGGTGAATTACCAACAGCGTCTTACTCATTCGCGGCCCTGCAGTGCTCGATACAGCTCCAAGGCGGTCTTCATGGCTTCTCGCGCGCGGCCGCGATCGCCGGCGTAGTCGTAGGCGCGCGCCAGCCGGTACCAGCGCCGCCAGTCGTCGGGATCGCTGTCCAATTCAGCACGGACCCTGTCGAACAGGGCGTCGGCCGCGTCGCGCTCGATGCGACCAGATGGTCGGCGCGGCAGCGCGCTGACGTCAAGCTCCATCCCGTCTTCGGCGACGAGTCGGGCCAGCTTCTGATGGGTGAACCCGGCGCGCAACGTCGCGGCCATCGCCCAGAGACCGATCGCGGGCAAGATCAACAGCGCCACGCCCAGGACGACGGCGACGGCACGCCCAGAGGTGATCATCAACACGGCGGATCGGCCGAGCAACACGATGTACACCAGCAGCGCCGCGCACATGAACGCGATCGTCAGCTGGATGCGCACACCGCGCGACGCTTCGGTCATTTCGGTCATTGCAGATTGAGCAGAGACTCAATTCCCACTGTCAAGCCGGGATGCTCGGCGACCCGACGGACTGCCAACAGCACACCGGGCACGAACGACGTGCGGTCCAAGCTGTCGTGGCGGATGGTCAGCGTCTCCCCCGCGGTGCCAAACAACACTTCCTGGTGGGCCACCAGCCCGGCCAACCGCACCGAGTGCACTGGGACACCGTCGACATCGGCACCGCGTGCGCCCGGCAAGCTCGTCGTGGTGGCATCTGGGTTGGGCGGCAGGCCTTTTCGTGCTTCGGCGATCAGGGCGGCCGTCCGAGCGGCCGTTCCCGATGGGGCATCGGCCTTGTGCGGGTGATGCAGTTCGATGACCTCGACGGACTCGTAAAAGGGTGCGGCCTGCTTGGCGAAATGCATGGACAACACCGCCCCGATCGCGAAGTTGGGCGCGATGCGCACCGCGACATCCGGTTTTGCGGCTAGCCACGCCCGCACCTGCTGCAGTCGTTCGTCGGTGAAGCCGGTAGTTCCAACGACAGCGTGAATGCCGTTGTCGATCAGAAACTTCAGATTGTCCATCACGACGTCGGGATGAGTGAAGTCGATGACGACCTGGGTGTTGTTGTCGGTCAGCAAGCTCAGCGCATCACCGGCGTCCACCTCGGCCGACAAGGTCAGATCCTCGGCGGTCTGCACCGCCTGGACCATCGTCGCGCCGACTTTGCCCTTCGATCCCAGCACCGCTACCCGCATGAGTTCACCCTAGACGGGCCGAGTTATCCCCAGTTCGGCCTTTATCCACAGTTGGGTCTTCCGTGTTGCCTCGTGTCCCCGGGCCTGGGTATTGTTTCGAACATGGGTTCGACTTGCATCGCCGTGCCGCCCGAGGTGGTCGCCGCCTTCGACGCGCTGGACGCGGCCGTGGCGACGATCGGCGAGTTGAACCTCGACAAGTACGCTCCCGGGGTCCGGCTGCATGCACTCGAGCGGCTGGAGACCGCCCGGCGTCAGCAGAAGGTGCCCAGCCACGATCTCATCGCGGGCCTGGCCGAGGAGGATCCGGCCGACGTCGGCGGCCCGGTCCACAAGGTGATCGCCGATTGGCTGCGGATCAGCTGCGCCGAGGCGCGTCGCCGGATGCGCGATGCCAGACAGCTCGCACCGCGGATGACGATTACCGGCGAGACGCTGCCGCCGGAGTTGCCGGCGACTGCCCAGGCCTGGCGGGACGGCATGCTCGACGAGCAGCACTTGCGGGTGATTCAGACGTTCGTGCGTGACCTGCCGGCGGACACCCCTGTCGACCTAGCTGAGTGCGCGGAGCGCTTCCTGGCCCAGCAGGCGACGAAGCTGCGGCCCGACCAGCTGGAGAAGGTGGCGAACCGGTGCGCGGTGCTGATCAATCCCGACGGAAAGTTTTCGGACATTGACCGCGCCCGGCAGCGCGGCTTCACCTGGTCGGCGCAGCGGCCCGACGGGATGAGCGTCGGCAAGCTGGTCGCTTCGCCGGAGCTGCGCGCCAACCTGGACGCCTGGCTGGCCCGGTTTGCCGCCCCGGGCATGTGTAATCCCGGCGATGAAAGCCCTTGCGTCGTGGGGCGAACCCGACCAGGATTCGCGAGCAAGGACTTGCGCAGTCATGCCCAACGTCAGCACGACGCGCTCAATGCGGCATACCAGATATGACACTGTTAGGGCGGCTAAGCTAACTGCACCATGCCCAGGCGGACCAACGTGACCACAGTTTCCGATCCACAAACCTCGAAAGTGGTGCCGCTGCTTCAGAGCTTGGCGCGAGCTACCAGCACCTGCTCACGCTGACGCGGGCGTGACAGCGGCGGCTCAGAGCCGCGCGCCTGTGGCCTTGATGAGTGGCCGGAACGGGGCGAGCGTGCGTCGCCACGACCAGGCCGACCCTATCGCCGACAGGATCACGCACGCGCACATCAGAGTCCACACGAGCGCCCCGCCGGGGTTGAGCGGGCGAACGGATGGAACGAACATGGTGCCGAGCTGCACCGCCGACGCGAGGGCCGCGAGGGCGTAGGCCGCGAGGTACATGATGATGGTCGACCGCGCGCCTGGGGCGACACGGTAAAGCGTGATCAGTGTCCGCAGCGCCATATGTCCGATGTAGCCGACGACTGCGATGAGCACGACGAAGTATGAGCGCATCCATATCTCGCCGCCGAGGGGGAGCATCACCAGGGACGGCACGGGATGGGCCGACTTGGGCCAACTGGACTGCCAGAAGAACATGAGCATCAGCGCGATAGCGACTTCGGCGGCGGGCAGTACCCGCTGAAAGACAATCGCCCGCACCTCGTTCTCGTCGGCGAGCCTGAACGCAACCCCCATGAAACTTGTTATGACAGCGACGATTAGGAAAATATTGCCGATCAGGTCGCCCACGTTCCAGCGCCCGGTGATGGCGTGCAACACCGTGCCGACGTACCTCTCGCTGAAAGGGGCCATCAGCCACAGCGCGAGGCACTGCATTATCAGGCTGAGTGTGATGGGGCGGTCGAAGTTCGAGGGCAGGGTGTAGCGACGGGTCCAGACGCTCCCTGCCGTCGCAACGACGGCGACGGCAACCAGAGTGCAATAGGTGGGCATCAGTCGTTTCCTAGAACCTTGAGGAGCCGCGCAGTCCCGGCGTCTTCTTACGGGGCTTCACCTCTCGCTTCGTGATCACCGCTAAAGGCGGGACCACCGGCCCCGCTGCCGGGGTGTCGTCCTTGTCGATTAGTCCGAAGCTCAGCAACAGGCTGACGGGGTTCATGCCAAAGTAGTGAGCGATCAGGAGCAGCTCGTCGGCGCTGGGGTAGTCTTCCTGCTGCTTGCGCCGGTAGTAGGTGGCGGCCGAGATCCCGAGTGCCCGCTGGATGTCCTGTGCGCCGACATCATCGAGCACGTACGCCAAGAGGCTTTCCAGTGGTCTTCCGTTCCCATCTTTGCGTGGTGACATGCTGCAGAGGCTATACCAATCCCGAGACTGGTTCAAATGCCGCTGGCCTGCATAGATACATCGCGCGGCGTAAATATTAGTCTCATAAATGAGAGCTAACTTGTCAGGAACGCGTCTGTGTGTCTACTTTGTGAGACATGTCTCAGTCATCGACTCGAATGCCACTCGCCCCCGATGGGATGGAGGTCATGCGCGACCGCGTGACGCAGCTCGAACGTGAAAACGCAGAGCTGCGTGCGCAGCTTCGAGACTTGGAGGAGGAATTGCGGTGGCTGATGAATTGATCGACAGCGACGAAACGATGGCCGGTCCCGCTGCTGAGGAAACAAGCGCGGCCATCGCGCCCATGACCGAGACGGTGGCCGCCGACCTGGCGTGGGCGCGGCGCTGGCAGCCCTTGTCGCCACTCCGCTGGCTGTCGTAGCCTCTGGGGGCCTCGCGTCGAGGGGGCGAGGCCCCCAGTTCTTCCTGCTCACTCATATCCGTTAAACGCGTTGGTCCGCGGCCAGTTGGGCGACCCGAAACTCGGAGTGCACAACGGATTGCCGGTCACGGTTATCGTGTCGACCACGCTGCAGGAACTCGCCGCAGCTGCCGGACAGGCGGTCACCGGCGGCGGGACACTGTTGCCCATCCGCGACCTGATTCGGATGGCGGGCCACGCCTGCCACTACCTGGCGGTGTTCGATGAACACGACAGCCGCCCGTTGTATTTGGGCCGCTCCCGACGCATCGCCTCGGCGGACCAGCGGGTTGTGTTCTACGCGAAGGACCGCGGCTGTACGGCGCCGGGCTGCGATGTACCGGGATACTGGACGGAGATCCACCATGTCGACGACTGGGCCCGGGGCGGCCGGACCGATATCGACAAGTTGACCCTCGGCTGCAAACCCGACCACACGCTAGTCGATAAAGGCTGGCGGACAGTCAAACTCGCCAATGGCCAAACCCAGTGGATCCCGCCGCCGCACCTCGACCACGGTCAGGCCAGGACCAACGATTATCACCATCCGGAACGCCTCGTCAGGCGTCGATCACCACACGACCGCCGCTAGCACGCGAGACGCACACCAGCATCTCGCCGCCGTCCTCCGCGGTACGACCGCGGTGATCGACCTGCCCGCCAAGAACTTTCACCTTGCAGGTCCCGCAGAACCCTTGCCGGCAGGAGTATGCCGTCGTCGGATCGTCGTCGAGCATGACATCGAGTGCCGACCGGTTGGCTGGAACGCCGAGGACCCGCCGGGACCGCGCAAGCTCCAGCTCGAACGGGATGCCATCGACGACCGGAGGTGGGCTGAACCGCTCGTAGTGCAACGGCGCGTTGGCGTATTCGTCGCGGGCGATGCGCACCGATTCCAGCATCGCCGTCGGCCCGCAGACGTACACCGCAGTCGTCGGACCCGCATCGACAAGCAAATCGTCGACAGTAGCGAATCCGCCGCGCTCGTCGTCGGCCCACACGGTGACCCGCTCGGGAGCCACGGCCACCACCTCGTCCAGCAGCGGCATGTATTCGCGACTGCTGCCGGCATAGACTGCACGCCAGTTGATTCCGCGTTGCTGAGCTGCATGCATCATCGGCAGGACGGGGGTCACTCCGATGCCGCCGATCACAAATAAGACCTCACGTTCGGCGGCGCCGCGATAGAACGCGTTACGGGGACCTTCGAACACCAGCGAGTCGCCGACGTCGAATACATCGTGCATCTCGATCGAACCGCCGCCGCCGTCGGCGATCCGGCGCACCACAATGCGGTAGTCGACCCGCCGGCCGAGCGGACCGCACAGCGAGTACTGGCGACGCCGGCCGGACGGCAGCTGGACGTCGATATGCCCGCCGGGCGTCCACGATGGCAGCAATCCGCCACTCGCGTCGGCCAGGGTCAACGCGACCACATCCGGCGTGAGAAGCTCACGCTTGGTGACGACGGCGGTGTGCGTCCGCTGCACCGGCACAACCCGCGACGGCTTCCACCGAGTCACCGAGGCGAACCCGCCGAGCACCGTGCCGATGCCCCACAACACCGTGTACAGCCGGTCTCGCTTACGGCGACCGTAGATGTCGGCGGGCCTGCTAGCCCAGGTCGATCGCGTCACAGCGCCGCTATTGTTTCCGGAGGTCGTAGCGCGCAAGCAGACGGACCAGCGAGGGACTGATGCGGCGCATCGCGTAGCCGACTCTGGATTCGGCCGCGATCGGCAATACCGGCGGGCCCGTCTTGACGGCTTTGACGATCGCCTTGGCGGTGGCTTCCGGTGTGTAGTTGCGACGCCGGTAAGCGGCGTCGGCCTTCTGTCGGGCACGATCCTGCTGATCGGCCGACATCCCGGCGTAGACGGTGCTTTTGGCGATATTCGTGTTGACGAACCCCGGGCACACCGCCGTGACCGTGATGCCTTCGTCGGCCAGGTCGGCGCGCAGTGACTCGCTGAACGCCAGCACCGCGGCTTTGGTTGTGCCGTAGGCGATCATCGACTTCGACGGCAGAAACGCCGCGGCCGACGACACATTGATGATGGTGCCGCCTTGGCCACGGTCGACCATCTGCGTGCCGAACACCCGGCTTCCGTTGAGCACGCCGCGCAGGTTCACCGCCAAGATGTTGTCCCAATGTGCCGGCGTCGTCTCCAGGAACCGGCCCGCCATCCCGATGCCGGCGTTGTTCACCAGGATGTCCACCACACCGTGCTCGTCGTTGACTTGTGCGGCAAGCTGATTCATCGCCGCTTCGTCGCCGACGTCGGCCCGGTAGACCGCCGCATCGGCACCGATGTCGCGGACGGCTGCCGCAGTCTCTTCTGCCGCGGCGAGGTCACGGTCGACGATCACAACGGTGCGGGCACCTTTCCGGGCCAGCTCGACCGCGGTGGCCCGGCCTATGCCGGCGCCCGCTCCGGTGACCAGAGCGAGCTTGCCCCGCACGTCACGCCGTCCGGTGCCCACGACGGATGTGCTCGGCGACGCCACGCCGCCGGCAACTCGATCGATCCATTCTCCGGCCAACCTGGCGACGACGTCGGGACGCGCGGTCACCACCCAATGGCCGCCTTCGATCGGAACTACCCTGCTGCCCAACGGGATTGAGCCGGTAAACCGCTGCAGCGCGGGTGTGACGAAGATATCCATGCGCGGCACCAACACCTGGACCGGAACATTGGTCTCGGGCAGTTGCGCGCCGGGGGCGAGAAACGGCGCGGGCATGTTGGCCCGGTACAGGTTGAGGCCGTTGACGTAGTCGCCGGTGGACCGTACCGCCGCCGGAGATTGGGTCCGGGTGCTCGAGTTGCCGATACACGCAAACGCATCAATGACTTTCACGCCTAATCCGGACCGAATCATCAACTCCGGCAGACCGGGGCACAGAAAGAACCAGATGTATCCCGACGCCATGAACTGCCGGACCACATCGAAGACGCCACGCGGAGTGCGCGGTGACCGCAGGAACTTGCCCGCGTAATTCAAGTGCGGCCCCGAGATCGACGTGAACGACGCGACCTTGCTCATCACCGCGTCGTCGGTGACGGCGGCCCAGCCCTGAATCGACCCCCAGTCGTGGGCCAGCAAGTGCACCTGCCCGACACCCAGACTGTCGATCACCGCACCGACATCGGAGATCAGTTGGGGGAAGCGGTAACCCGACCTGCTCGGCGGGCGCTCCGATTCGCCGGCTCCACGCACGTCGTACGCCACGAAGTTGTATCGGCCCGCGAGGTGCGCGGCCACCCCATCCCACAGGTGGTGGTTATCTGGATAACCGTGAATCGCTAAAACGGTCGGCCGCTGCGGGTCGATCTCCGTGTAGGCGTGCACAGCCAACGTGACGCCGTCGGACGCGGTCACGGAGGTGCGGGTAGGAATGACAGAACTAGCAGTCGAAACCGTGGTCATCAATTCCTCGTGGCTCAGTGGGACGCGCGGGCGGCGGGCGAGATGGCAAGGTAGTCGACCGCCCGCTCGACCCCGCCCAGCTGTGACGGATGGAAATTCGGCTTGTAGTAAGCGCCGATCACCCGGACGAACCGCAGCGGACCAGGCACCAAGCCCCGTCGCGCCGCGTTGAAGTAATACCGCCAGCGCGGTTTGGTTCCAGGCGACAGTTGCCGGTCGACCGAGTACATGAATCGAACCCCGCGCACCCACATCAGCAACATCATCGGGGTGACCACCAGCTGCGTGCGCACCTGTCGCCAGTACCCGGCCCGTAGATGCTTCATCACGTCAAAGGCGACGGCCTTGTGCTCGACTTCCTCGGCACCGTGCCAGCGAAGCATGTCCAGCATCACCGGGTCGGTGCCGATCGCGTCGTGCTGCGGGGTGTCCAGAATCCACTCTCCCAGAATCGCGGTGTAATGCTCGACTGCCGCGACGATCGCCACCTGCTCGAGCAACCAGCTGTGCCGTCGCCGCAGACTCCACCGGGGCCGGTCGCCCATCAGCTTTCCGAACAGCCAGGCGATCTGGTCGGTGTACGGCGTCACGTCGACGTTGTTGGCCGCGAAGTAGTCCAGCACACCGGAATGCGCTTGAGAATGCATCGCCTCTTGGCCGATGAACCCCTGCACATCGAGCCGCAGTTGGTCGTCCTTGATCAGCGGCAAAGTCTTCTTGAACACGTCGACGAAGAACTCTTCGCCGGCCGGCAGCAGCAGGTGCAAGACATTGAGAACGTGGGTGGTGAACGGTTCACCCGGCACGTAGTGCAGCGGCAGCTTCGTCCAGTCGAAGTCGACGTCGCGCGCCTCGAGAACCAGTCGTTCGTGATCGGCCGCATCCCCGCGACGTGGCAGATGAGGACCGACAGCGTCGTCGTTGACCGTGAACATCGTGCATCCCTGCCTTCAGCGCAGCTTTACAAATCGAGCCTAATGTCTAAAACCCGTATTGCAAGCAGCATAACCGGTACCCCCGGTATCGGGAATCCCCGGGCGCTCAGATGGGCGCCGCCCCGCGCAGGTGTTCGAAGATCAGCGACGTCTGGGTGCCCGCGACGTCGGCGTGGGCGTTGAGGTTTTCGACGACGAAAGAGCGCAGGTCCTCGGTGTCACGCGCGGCGACGTGCAGGATGAAATCGTCAGCCCCGGCCAGGAAGTAGACATCCATCACCTGGGGTCTGCGACGAATCTGCTGGATGAAGTCGCGGATCTTGCCGCGGGCGTGGGATTGCAGGCTGACCGAGATCATCGCCTGCAGCGGCAATCCGACCGCAACGGGGTCGATGTCGGCGTAGAAGCCCCGAATGACGCCCAAGTCCAGCAACCTACGGACCCGGCCGTGACAGGTCGACGCGGCGATGTCGAGTTCCGCGGCCAGCGCGCTATTGGTGATGCGCGCGTCGGCGTGCAACAGGCTCAAGATCCTGCGGTCCACATGGTCGAGACCGGCAGATCGAAGATCCTTCGGCGCGGCCCCCGCGGTGACCGAGCTTTCCGTCGTTTCTACGGGCATAGAAGAATTCTACAGCCGTGCCTTCGGGGTCTTTGAATGATCTTCGACGTTTCTTCACAATTGAGGCATGCACGTTGGAATCCCCACCGAGACCAAGAACAACGAGTTCCGAGTGGCCGTCACCCCGTCCGGCGTCGCGGAGCTGACCCGTCGCGGCCACGAGGTCGTGATCCAGGCCGGCGCCGGCGAAGGCTCAGCAATCGCCGACAGCGATTTCAAGGCCGCGGGCGCGCAACTGGTCGCCACCGCGGACGAAGCGTGGGCCGAGGCCGATCTGGTGCTCAAGGTCAAGGAGCCGCAACCTATCGAGTACGGCCGAATGCGGCGCGGGCAAACCCTGTTCACCTACCTGCACTTGGCCGCCTCCCGGGCCTGCACCGACGCGCTGCTGGCATCGGCCACCACATCGATCGCCTACGAGACCGTGCAGACCGCCGACGGCGCGTTGCCCCTCCTGGCGCCCATGAGCGAGGTCGCCGGGCGGCTGTCGGCCCAGGTCGGTGCCTATCACCTGATGCGCACCCATGGCGGACGCGGCGTGCTGATGGGCGGCGTGCCCGGCGTCGAGCCGGCCAAAGTCGTCGTGATCGGCGGCGGCACCGCCGGCTGCAACGCCGCCCGGGTCGCCGACGGGATGGGCGCAATGGTCACGGTGCTCGACGTCAACATCAACAGGCTGCGCGAGCTCGACACCGCGTTCGGCGGGCGGGTGCAGACCCGCTACTCGACCGCGTTCGAGCTCGACGAAGCCGTGAAACGCGCCGACCTGGTCATCGGCGCTGTGCTGCTGCCGGGTGCCAAGGCGCCCAAATTGGTGTCGAATTTGCTTGTCGCGCACATGAAACCAGGCGCGGTGCTGGTCGACATCGCCATCGACCAAGGCGGCTGCTTCGAGGACTCACATCCGACCACGCACGACGACCCGACGTTCGCCGTCTACGACACGTTGTTCTACTGCGTGGCGAACATGCCCGCTTCGGCGCCGAAGACGTCGACCTTCGCATTGACCAACGCGACCATGCCCTACGTGATCGAGCTCGCCGACCGCGGCTGGCAAGCGGCCTGCCGGTCGAACCCTGCACTCGTCAAAGGACTTTCGACGCACGATGGAGCGCTGCTGTCCCAGCGCGTGGCCGCGGACCTGGGGCTGCCATTCACCGAACCCGCGGACGTGCTGGCCTGACTCGTGCTACACAAGCCGCGTGACCTCACTCGCCGATGACACCCGCTGGATGGATGCGGTCGACCAGGCCGCGTTGGTGAAAAAAGGTGACGTGACGCCGCTCGAGTTGCTCGAAGCGGCGATCGAGCGCATCGAGCGCATCGACCCGGTGCTCAACGCAGTGGTCATCCGCTGGTTCGATCACGCCCGGGACACAGCACGGGCGGAGCTGCCGGACGGTCCGTTCCGTGGCGTGCCGTTCCTCATCAAGGACCTGTTCGCCGGTTATGCCGGTCAGCGGATCAGCAACGGCAACATCGCATTCAAAAACGAGAAGGTGATCTCGGAGGCCGACACCACATTGGTGAGCCGCTACCGTGACGCCGGTTTGGTGATCGCCGGCCGGACCAACAGTCCCGAACTCGGAAGCGTGCCGACCACCGAGCCGCTCGCTTGGGGCGCGACTCACAATCCCTGGGACGTCAGTCGTTCGCCGGGCGGATCCAGCGGTGGCGCAGCCGCCGCGGTCGCCAGCGGCATGGTCCCGTTCGCGCACGCCAGCGATGGCGGCGGCTCGATCCGAATTCCCGCGTCGTGTTGCGGGCTCGTTGGCCTGAAGCCCAGCCAGGGCCGGATCAGCCTGGGTCCGATCCGCGACGAAACCGCGCTGTCGGTTGAGCTTTGCGTGAGCCGTACGGTGCGAGACACCGCAGCCCTGCTCGACGCGGTCTGGGGACCCGGGATCGGCGACACCGTCATCGCGCCCGCTCCCTTGCGCCCGTATGTCGGGGAGGTTGGTGCCGATCCGGGCCGGCTACGCATCGGCCTGCTCGACCACCATCCGCAAGGCGGAGCCGTCGCTCCTGAGTGCACTGCGGCCGCGCGGTCGGTTGCCACGTTGCTCGAATCGTTCGGCCATACGGTCGAACCAGCATGGCCGGCAGCGCTCGAGGACACCACATTGATGTTGCGCTTCGGCGCCCTATGGAGCACGAACATCGGCGTCAGCCTCCGGCGGTTCGAGGAACAACTCGGACGGCCGCTCGCCGAGGACGAATTCGAACCCACTAACCGGATACAGGCCGAGTACGCCACGCACCTCAAAGCCGTCGACTATGCGCTCGCGCTCGCGGCTATCACCCACTTCCGCCGCGCACTGCAGTCCTGGTGGGCCGATGGCTGGGATCTGTTGCTCACGCCGACGGTGGCCGAGCTTCCGCTGCCGCTCGGCACCATCGCCAACAACCCCGCTCACCCGATGGACGCCATGGAACGCTCAGGCCAATTCATTCCGTTCACCCCGCAGTTCAACATGAGCGGCCAGCCCGCGATCAACGTGCCCGTCGAGTGGACGGAGGCCGGGCTGCCGGTCGGGGTGCAGCTGGCGGCCGCGTATGGCCGCGAGGACGTCCTACTCCGGGTGGCCAGCCAGCTGGAAATGGCCAAGCCGTGGGCACAGCGCACGCCCGACGTGTGAGCGCGCCGACGACGACGCAGGGCGAAGCGATGAGGAGGAGCGGCGCATCTGACCGGTGCGTTAGACGTCGCCGAGCGTTTTGACGATGTCCTTCGCCGGCCCGGTGCGAGCCTGCCGATACGCCGTTCCCGCCCATAGGTTGGTGCCGTGCGGATCCTCCAACGCGACGGAGGCCTTCCGGATCGGCGAGGTCATCTGGTTGACCTCGGGGTAGCCCAGCGGTGCTATGTCGTCGAAGAGCCGGGTGAAGTCGTTCTCCAGACCGCGCGCATACCGGCCCGAGAAAGCCCGGGTGACAACGGTTTTGACGAACTCAGGATGCTGCAGTGCGGCGCGGTGTGCGGTGTTGGTGCCGGCTTCGTCGCTCAGCAGTAATCCGGTGCCGATCTGGGCGGCCACCGCTCCCCTGTTCATTACGGCGGCCACATCCTCAGTGCTGCCGAGTCCGCCGGCTGCGATGAGCGGCACATCGTGGGCGCTGCGGATTCGCGCAAGCAACTCGTGCAGAGACTCCGTTCCAGGGTCCATGTCCGGCGCGAAGGTGCCGCGGTGCCCACCGGCATTCGGGCCCTGGACAACCAGGCCGTCCGCACCGGCGGCCAGCGCCACTCCGGCCTCGTAGGCCGACGTCACGGTGATGAAGAGCAGCATTCCCAGTGCGCCGAACCACCGCAAGACATCTGGTGACGGTGCACCGAAGGTGAACGACACCATCTCGGGCCGGAGGTCGGCCACCACCTCGAGCTTTTGCTGAAAGCCGTCGTCGTCGCCGAACCGGGGATAGCCGATCTCGACCCCGTAGTGCTCGGCAAGCTCATCGAGCGCGTCCGCGTAGTGGTCCAGCGCATAGACGTCGGCGACGCTGGGTTGCGGCACAAACAGATTGACGCCGAGTGGGCCGGTGGTCGCGGCGCGGGTGGCTGCGATGTCGTCCGCGAGACGCTCCGCAGTCACGTAGCCGCTGGCCAGGAAGCCGAAGCCGCCGGCATTCGACACGGCCGCCGCCAGCGCCGGGGTACCGGGGCCACCCGCCATCGGCGCCCCCACGATCGGCACATCGAGATCCCAGAACCCCAGTACCATGGCGCGCTACCTTGCTATCGCCCGAAGCTGCCCCGGCAGAGACCTTTTCGACTGATGCGGGCCAAGAACTGCCACGCCGTACGGGTTGCCCAGCAGGCGGCGGGCCGTCGCGTTAACCTCGTCCACGGTGACCTCGTCGAGCTCCTGCAGCGTCCGGTCGATACTTCGGTGCTCAGCGTAGTTGAGTTCGCTGCGGCCGATGCGGTTCATCCGCGAATTGGAGTCCTCCAGGCCGAGCACCAGGCCGCCGCGCAGCGAACCCTTGGCGATTCGGCACTCCGCCTCGGTGATGCCGTCGCGCGCCACCGTCTCGAGCACCTCGGTGGTCACCCGCGCCACTTCGCCGAAACGCTCGGGCAGGCATGCGGCGTACACCGACAGCGCACCGCTGTCGGAGAACATGTCCAACGACGAGTAAACCGAGTACGCCAACCCGCGAGACTCCCGAACCTGTTGGAACAGGCGGGAACTCAAGCCACCGCCGAGCGCGGTGTTGAGCACCGACAGCGCCCAGCGATGCTGCCAGTGCCGACCGGGCGTGCGAACTCCCAGACAAACGTGGGTCTGCTCGGCATTCCGGTTGGCCAAGGTCAACCGTGGGCGACCGGTGATCCGGCCGGTGCCCTTACGCGGCGGCACCGGCCGCCGATCCCTGATTAAGCGCGGACCGAAGTGCTCGCGGACCAAGGCCACCACGTCATGATGGTCGACATTGCCGGCCACGGCGACGACCATTCGCTCGGGTGTGTAGCGCCGTGTGTGAAACGAATGCAGCTGAGCGCGCGTCATCGCCGACACCGATTGCACACTGCCGATTACCGGACGCCCCACCGGGTGGTCAGCGAACAGTGCCGCCAGGAACATGTCGCCCAGTGCGTCTTCGGGGTCGTCGTCGCGCATGGCGATCTCCTCGAGCACAACGTCGCGCTCGAGTTCGACATCGTCGGTGGCGCAGCGCCCGTTGAGCACCACGTCGCCGACCAGGTCGACGGCCAGCTCCAGATCGCTGTCGAGCACATGCGCGTAGTAGCAGGTGTGCTCCTTGGCGGTGAACGCGTTCAGCTCACCGCCAACCGCATCCATCGCCTGCGCGATGTCGACAGCTGTGCGCGTCGGCGTGGACTTGAAAAGCAGGTGCTCCAGGAAGTGCGCGGCACCGGCCACGGTCGCGCCCTCGTCGCGCGATCCGACGCCCACCCAAACCCCGACCGACGCGGAGTGCACCGCCGGCAGGTATTCGGTGACGACCCGCAATCCCCCGGGCAGGGTGGTGCGGCGGAACGCCGACGACGGCTCGGCGCCGTGCCGGCCACGTCGCAGCGGCTGCGTCCCCGGGCTAACTGCTGGTCGTCGCGGCATCGACGGGCGCGGTCTCCGGAGCGGGCGCGGCTGAGTCACCGTCGCCGGACTCTCCGGCTTCTTCGTCCACGAGCACCAGCGAGATCTTGCCGCGCTTGTCGATATCGGCGATTTCCACGCGCAACTTGTCGCCGACGTTCACCACGTCCTCGACCTTCGCGACCCGTTTGCCCTTGCCGAGTTTAGAGATGTGCACCAGCCCGTCGCGGCCCGGCAGCAACGACACGAACGCACCGAAGTCGGTGGTCTTGACCACCGTTCCGAGGAATCGCTCGCCGGTCTTGGGCAGCTGGGGGTTGGCGATCGCGTTGATCCGGTCGATCGCGGCCTGCGCCGAAGGTCCATCGGTGGCGCCGACGAACACGGTGCCGTCGTCCTCGATGGAGATCTGCGCGCCGGTCTCCTCGGTGATCGCGTTGATGATCTTGCCCTTGGGGCCGATCACCTCGCCGATCTTGTCCACCGGCACCTTGATCGTGGTGACCCGCGGCGCATAGGGGCTCATCTCGTCGGGTGCGTCGATGGCCTCGGCCATCACCTCCAAGATGGTGAGCCGGGCGTCTTTGGCCTGCTCGAGCGCACCGGCCAGCACCTGAGACGGAATCCCGTCGAGTTTGGTGTCCAGCTGCAGCGCGGTGACGAAGTCCTTGGTGCCGGCGCATTTGAAGTCCATGTCGCCGAAAGCATCCTCGGCGCCCAGGATGTCGGTCAGGGTGACGAAGCGCCGCTCGGTGCCGCCGCCGTCAACCTCTATGTCGTCGGAGACCAGACCCATCGCGATACCGGCGACCGGCGCCTTCAGCGGCACGCCGGCGTTCAGCAGCGCCAGCGTCGACGCGCACACCGAGCCCATCGAGGTGGAACCGTTGGAGCCCAACGCTTCCGAGACCTGACGGATGGCGTAGGGGAATTCCTCGACGCTGGGCAGCACCGGGATCAGCGCGCGCTCGGCGAGCGCGCCGTGGCCGATCTCGCGGCGTTTCGGCGAGCCGACGCGACCGGTCTCGCCGGTGGAGAACGGCGGGAAGTTGTAGTGGTGCATGTACCGCTTGGAGGTTTCGGGCCCCAGCGAGTCGATCTGCTGGGCCATCTTGACCATGTCGAGGGTGGTCACACCCAGGATCTGGGTTTCGCCGCGCTCGAAGAGCGCGCTGCCGTGCGCCCGTGGCACCACCGCGACTTCGGCGGACAGCGCGCGGATGTCGGTGATACCGCGGCCGTCGATGCGGAAGTGGTCGCTCAGGATGCGCTGTCGCACCAGCTTCTTGGTCAGCGCGCGGAATGCCGCCCCGACCTCTTTCTCGCGACCGGCGTAGGTGTCGGCCAGCCGCTCAAGCACCTGGGCCTTGATCTCGTCGGTGCGGGTGTTGCGCTCGTCCTTGCCGGAGATCGTCAGCGCGGCGGACAGCTCGTCGGTGGCCACCGAGGACACCGAGTAGTACACGTCGTCGCCGTAATCGGGGAACACCGGGTAATCGCCGGTCGGCTTGGCGGCCGCGTCGGCAAGTTCCTGCTGGGCGGCGCAGAGTGCGGCGATGAATGGCTTGGCGGCCTCCAGGCCTTGCGCCACAACGCTTTCCGTGGGCGCCTGCGCACCGCCTTCGATCAGTTCGATGACCTTGTCGGTGGCCTCGGCCTCGACCATCATGATGGCAACGTCGGCGTTCTCGCCGCTCCCGGACACCACACGTCCGGCCACCACCATGTCGAACACCGCCCGCTCGGCCTGCTCGACCGTCGGGAATGCCACCCATTGGCCGTCGATCAGCGCCACCCGCACACCACCGACCGGACCGGAGAACGGCAGGCCGGCCAGCTGGGTGGAAGCGGATGCGGCGTTGATGGCCACCGCGTCGTAGAACTCGTTGGGATCCAGGCTCAGGATCGTCACCACGACCTGGATCTCGTTACGCAGGCCGTTGACGAACGATGGGCGCAGCGGGCGGTCGATCAGCCGGCAGGTCAGGATCGCGTCGGTCGACGGCCGGCCCTCACGGCGGAAGAACGAGCCGGGGATGCGGCCCGCGGCATACATCCGCTCCTCGACGTCGACGGTCAGCGGGAAGAAGTCGAACTGCTCTTTGGGGTTCTTGCTGGCGGTAGTGGCCGACAGCAGCATGGTCTCGTCGTCGAGGTAGGCGACGACGGCGCCGGCGGCTTGCAGAGCCAACCGGCCGGTCTCAAAACGAATGGTGCGGGTGCCGAAGCTCCCGTTGTCGATGACGGCGGTTGTCTCGAACACGCCCTCGTCAATTTCAGCTACAGACATAGGTGTCCGTATTGCCTCTCTGGATTTGTTCAGCTTTTTTGCGTGGTCACGCTAAACCCGGAGGTCCCAGAGCCTGGATGCGGCGACGGCCGTCGATCGAAGCTGCCGACCTGCCCGGATTTGGGAGCCCGGCAGCCACTACCGAAGACCGCGCGATGCAGGTCCCGTGTGACTCGCTGGGACGGTGCGCGCGGATCGCGCGCGCCGCACCTGCTCGGGCCGATACGGCCCAGAACGTCCTCACTCTACACGCCGACCTGGCGATTCCTACGCCCGGCGACGATGCGGAGCGGCGTCAGCGACGCAGGCCCAGCCGGTCGATCAGCGAGCGGTAGCGCTCGACGTCGATCTGGGCAACGTACTTCAGCAGCCGGCGCCGACGTCCGACCAGCAGCAGCAGACCCCGCCGCGAGTGGTGGTCGTGCTTGTGCACCTTGAGGTGCTCGGTCAGGTCGGCGATCCGCCTGGTCAGCAGTGCGACCTGCGCCTCAGGGGAACCGGTGTCGGTCTCATGCAGGCCGTAAGAGCCCAGGATTTCTTTTTTCTGCTCGGCAGTCAGCGCCACGAAATATCTCCATCAATCGGTCCGCGATCTTCGCTCTAGGCTGCGGCCACCGCGAACTGCAGCACGCGCCGTGTCGTCGGGAAGTCTAACAGCGCGCGCTCGGCGAACCTGAATCCGCAGGTCAGCGACGATGCGGGCCGCTACGCGGCCCGAGGAGAAGCTGGCCAATCAAGCCCAGGTCAGCCTGCAGAAAGCACGGTGCGGGCCCGCTCGGTGTCTTTGCCCATGGCGGCGACGAGATCCTTGACCGATCCGAACTTCTTCTGCCCGCGGATACGCGCGACGAAGTCCAGCGCCACATGCTGTCCGTACAAGTCGGCGGCGGTGTCGAGCACAAATGCTTCGACGGTGCGGGTGCGTCCGGAGAAGGTCGGATTGGTGCCCACCGAAACCGCGGCCTGGTATCGCTCTCCCGGCACGACCGTGCCGGTCACCGGTCCGTGCCCCAGCACGGTGAACCACGCGGCGTAGATGCCATCGGCCGGAATGGCCGAGTACATCGGCGGTGCGACGTTGGCCGTCGGGAAGCCCATGTCGGTACCGCGTCCCTCACCGCGCACTACCACGCCCTCGACCCGGTGCGGACGGCCCAGCGCCTCGGCGGCCGCCACCACGTCACCGGCGTCGACACAGGACCGGATGTAAGTCGACGAGAACGTCACGGTTTCGGTGTCGTGGTGCTCGGAGACCAGTGACATCGATTCCACCGCGAACCCGAACCGCTCGCCGGCGCGACGCAGCGTGTCGACGTTGCCGGCGGCCTTTTTGCCGAAGGTGAAGTTCTCCCCCACCACGACTTCCACCACATGCAGGTTTTCGACAAGCAATTCGTGGACGAAACGCTCGGGCGTGAGCTTCATGAAAGTCGTGGTGAACGGCATCACCAAAAACACGTCAATGCCGAACTCCTCGGCCAGTTCGGCACGTCGGGTGAGCGTCGTCAACTGGGCGGGGTGACTGCCGGGGTGGACCACTTCCATCGGATGTGGGTCGAACGTCATCAGCACGGTCGGCACTCCCCGCGCCCGACCCGATTTCACCGCATGCGCGATCAGCTCGGCGTGCCCGCGGTGCAAACCGTCGAACACTCCGATGGTCAGCACGCATCTGCCCCAGTCCGTGGGTATCTCGTCCTGGCCGCGCCACCGTTGCACAACCGCTAGCCTACGGCGCAAGGTAGCGGCTGATTGTGCGAGAGCCCCAGATCAGGTGAGGATTGCTTAAACTTCCGTTGTGCGCCCTGAGATACCTGCCGAGGAGCCCGCTGGGCTCACCGCGGTTGCCCAGGACTATTTGAAAGTCATCTGGAACGCCCAGGAGTGGTCGCGGGAGAAGGTCAGCACCAAGATGCTGGCCGAGAAGCTCGGGGTGTCCGCCAGCACCGCCTCGGAATCCATCCGCAAACTCGCCGAGCAGGGTCTCGTCGATCACGAGAAGTACGGCGCGGTGACGCTGACCGAGTCAGGGCGTCGGGCGGCGCTGGCGATGGTGCGCCGCCACCGGCTCCTGGAAGCCTTCCTGGTCAAGGAGCTCGGTTACGGCTGGGACGAAGTGCACGACGAGGCCGAGGTGCTCGAGCACGCGGTGTCCGACCGGCTGGTGGCGCGCATCGACGCCAAGCTCGGTTACCCGCAACGCGATCCGCACGGCGATCCGATCCCGGGCTCCGACGGCCAAGTGCCCACACCACCGGCACGCCAGCTGTGGTCATGCGTCGACGGCGACATCGGCACGGTGGCGCGGATATCCGACAAAGACCCCGAGATGCTGCGCTATTTCGACAGCATCGGCATCAGCCTCGACTCACGGCTGCGGGTGCTGACCCGACGGGAATTCGCCGGGATGATCTCGGTAGCGGTCGAATCGGCCGACGGCGGGCCCACCACGGTGGACCTGGGAAGTCCTGCCGCACAGGCTATTTGGATGGTGGCGCAGTAGCGCCTAAGCTCTAGTTGTCGCCGCCCCGGGTGGCCCGGGCGTGAGTCCGCCGAAGGCGCCGTAGCGCCGCATGGCCACGAAAACCCGCAGGGTCTGGTCTGGGCGCGCCGGGTCGACCATTCCGCGGCGGACCAATACTCCGGCTGCGCCAAGCCGGTCCTGCGCCTTGGCGAGCATGGGCAGCCGAGGGTTCACGACGCGGTGTCGGCTTCGGCAACCGCGTTACGCAGAAACAATCCCGCCGTCTCGAGACTGATCAATCCCTGGTCTCGCGGCCAGAGCCAATAGCCGTGCATCAGACCCGGCCACACCTGCTCGTCGCAGCAACCGCCCGACGCGAGCACTTGCGCGGCGAACGCCTCGGCGTCGGCGCGCATGACTTCCCTTGTACCGAAATGTATCTGGATCGGCGGCAGACCGGACAGGTCCGCATTTAACAAACACAGCCGCGGATCCTCGGCGTCATGGCCACCGACGTAGAGCGCGACAGCGCGTGCGGCAGCACGCGGATCGAGCGGCTGACGACGGATGCGCGTGTCGGCGCTGCTGGCCCGATACGCCGGATCGATCAGCGGGCCGAACAGGGCGAGCGCCGCCGGAGCGGGCAACCCTTCGCTGCGGAGCCGCAAGGCAAGCGCCACCGCCAAGTGCCCGCCGGCCGAGTCTCCGGCGACGACGATCTTCGCCGGATCGTGGCCCTGCGCAAGGAGCCAACGGTATGCGGCGAACGCGTCGTCCTCGGCTGCCGGAAAAGGGTGTTCGGGCGCCAGCCGGTAATCGATAGCGAAAGTCGGCATGCCGGAGTATTTGGAAAGGTGCGAGGCGAACCCGCGATGGGTGCGCGACGAGCAGATCAGGTAGCCGCTGCCGTGCAACACCAGAACCGCCCCGACGCCGTCGTCGGCTTCCGGCGCCCACACCCACTCCCCCCGCACCGGTGCGGAAACCGGCTCAACCCGAATACTGGGAACGACCGGGGTACTGCGGGCAATCAGATAGTCGGCGGCCGGCCGTAACCCGGCGAACAGCCACTGCTGCGACAGCAGCACGTCGAACATCAGGTTGAGGGTCAGTCGCGAGATCGGAACGTAGGTCAACCAGTCGAGTGCGGCGAGCGCGCTCCGCCGCAGGGCTTTTGCCGTCGTCCGAGCGGTCATCCGGCGAGCAGGCCCTTGGCGATGTGGGTCACCTGGACCTCATTGCTGCCGGCGTAGATCATCAACGACTTGGCGTCGCGGGCCAGCTGTTCGACCCGGTACTCGGCCATGTAGCCGTTACCGCCGAAGAGTTGCACGGCCTCCATCGCGACGTCGGTCGCGGCCTCGGACGAGTACAGCTTGATCGCCGACACCTCGGCCAACGAGGGCACCCGGCCGGCCTGCATTTTCTCCAGTGTCTGAAATACCATGTTCTGCACGTTGATCCGGGCGACTTCCATCTTGGCCAGCTTGAGCTGAATGAGCTGGAACTGCCCGATGTTCTTGCCCCACAGGGTACGGGTTTTCGCGTAGTCGACGCAGAGGCGGTGGCATTCGTTGATGATTCCCAACGACATCAGCGCGACGCCGAGTCGTTCGGCGGCGAAGTTCGCCCGCGCGCTTTCGCGGCCGTCGCCACCGGTGTGCTGCTCGGTCTCGCCGAGCAGCCGGTCGGGTGTGAGCCGGACGTTGTCGAAGAACAATTCGCCGGTCGGCGACGACATCATGCCCATCTTCTTGAACGGCTTGCCCTGGGTCAGCCCCGGCATGCCGGAATCGAGGACGAACGGCAGAACCGGTCGGTTGCGCCGGTCGACGGAGCCATCGTCGAGTTTGGCGTAGACGATCAGCACGTCGGCATACGGACCGTTGGTGATGAAGGTCTTCTGCCCGTTGAGCAGGTAGTCCTCGCCATCCCGCTTGACGTATGTCTTCATGCCTCCGAAGGCATCCGACCCGGAGTCGGGCTCGGTGATCGCCCACGCCGCGATCTTCTCCAGCGTCATCAGTTCCGGCAGCCAGCGCTCCTTCTGAGCGAGCGTGCCGCGGCTCATGATCGTCGCCGCACCCAGGCCGAGGCTGACACCGATCGTGCTGAGCAATCCGATGCTCACCCCGGCGAGTTCGGACACCAGCACGGCCGCCATCGACGCCTGAGCACCCAGATCGCCCAATCCGCCCGATGATCGCTTCTCGGTCTCGGCTGTGGCCTCCGCGCTGCGGGCCCGCTCCTTGTCCAGCAGCGTCTTGACCGCCTCGGCGGCCAGCACGTCGAGGCCGAACTCACTGAACAGCTTGCGCGCGATCGGGTATGGCGAAATCTCACCGGTTTCCAATACGTCGAGCTGCGACCGGATTTCCTTGTCGATGAACTCGCGCACCGTATCCCGCATGATCAGGTCGGTGTCAGACCATTCGAACATCATCTGCTCCTGATCAGTGCGGCAGCCGCGTGGCGATGTCGTCGATCTGCCACGGACCGTCGGTCTCGATGGTCTCGGTATCGTGCCAGCCGGCAAGCGCCGAAATCGCCCCGCCCTGAACCGCATACACCTTGCCGGTGATCGGACACTTGTCCGTCGCCAGGTAGGCCACCAGCGGCGAGATGTTGGCCGGACTGAACAGATCGAGCTCGCCCTCGTCGGGTTCGGCCATCAGCGATCCCATGCCGGGGGTCGCCAGCGTGAGCCGGGTACGCGCGATCGGTGCGATCGCGTTCACCCGCACGCCGTAACGCTCTAACTCCTCGGCGGCGATCAGCGTCATGGCCGCGATTCCCGCTTTGGCCGAACCGTAGTTGGCTTGCCCGGCATTCGGCAGCGTTACCCCGGAGCCCGACGCGGTGTTGATCACCGCGGCGTTGGGTTGATCGCCGGCCTTCGACTGCGCCTTCCAATAGGCCGCGGCGTGCCGCAGCATCGCGAAGTGGCCCTTCAGGTGCACGGCGATCACCGCGTCCCATTGCGATTCCTCCATGCCGGCGATGAACGAGTCCCGCAGGATGCCTGCGTTGTTCACCAAGACGTCGAGCCGGCCGAACTCGGCGATAGCTTGTAACACAACGCTTTCCGCGCCGCTCCAGGTGGCAATATTCTCGCTGCTGGCAACGGCGGTCCCACCAGCGTCGGTGATCTCATCGACCACGTCGCGCGCCGGGCCGCTGTCGGCACCCTGGCCAGCGTTGTCGCCGCCGAGGTCGTTGACGACCACCTTGGCGCCTTCCCTGGCGAACAGCAGCGCGTGTTCGCGCCCGATGCCGCGGCCCGCGCCGGTGATCACCGCGACGCGGCCTTCTAATGCACCCATTGATAGGACTCCTCGATATCAGTCGGCTATTACTGCCAGCCCGTCGGTGATGACGAAGTCGTCACCGCGGGCCGTCTCGAACGCGTAGCTGGTGGTTCCGTTGGCGCTGCTGACGTCCCAGATCCGGGTTTCCAGATCGTCGCCGGGCAACACCGGTTTGGAGAATCGGACCGCGAACCGCTTGAGCCGGTTCACATCCGAGCCGGCCAGCTCGGTAAGCACCGCCCACGAGGTGAACGCCATGGTGCACAACCCGTGGGCGATGATTCCGGGCAGACCGGCGTCTTTGGCCACCTCCTCATCGAGATGGATCGGCATCGGATCCCCGGCGGCAGGCGCGTAGCGGAAAGTCTGGTCGCTGTCGATGTGCTGCACGACCTTGGCTACCGGCGCCCGCTCCCGCAGCTTGTCGTCGAACTTGTGGTCAGGGCTCAGGTCGCCGACCGCCTTGCCGACGTTGAAGCCCCGCACGAACGTGGTGACGTACTGCTCGTTGACCAGTTCGCCGTCCTCGGTGCGACATTCGAGCACGATCGCGGCGCGGGTACCTTTCTCGAGTCCCTGGTAGCCGATCATCTTGCCGCGCGAGACGAGTTTGTCTCCGGGGCGGATCGGCCGGTGGAAGTGGAAGTCCTGTTCGCCGTGCACGACTCGGGGGATCGCCTCGATCGGCATCACATCGATGGCCGGCATGAGCAACGCCTCGAAAACGGGGACGATCGCGAACACCGGCGGCGCGATGTCCCCACTGCGGTGCGCTTCGATCGGGTCGTTGGTCGCCGCCGCATACTCTGCGAGCCGCTCCCGGATGACCTCGAACCGCTGGTCGTCGGTCCAGCGGTTCAGCCCGGTGTCGTCGAATTCCATCTGCTCCGTCATGCTCAGGCCGACGCCAAGGCCAGCGCGTCGAGCTGATCGAGCGTCTTGTCGAGTTGCTTGACGCCGTCCTTCTCCACCGCCTTGCCCAACGCGCCCTTGATCAGCGCGCCCTCGAAATCGCCGAACACGGTGAATTTGGAGCCGCTTTCGAGCGGATCGATGGTGAAGGTGAACTGTGCCTTGACGCCGGCCATTCCGGTACCCGACAGCACCAGCCTGCGTGGCGCGTCGACCGATTCGATCGTCCACTCGATTTTATTGGCCATACCCAGCATGACGATCTTGGCGGTCAGCTTCGACCCTTCGCTGAGCGTGGCCGGCGGCTCCTCCAACCACTTTTCGTGGACCGTGAACCACTTGTCCCAGTTGGCGAGGTCGCTGACGGTTCCCCACAGCGCCTCCGGGCTGGCGGACAGGTCCCGGGTGGCTTCGATGTGTCCCACGGTGATCCTTTCTGGTTCTTTTGCCAAGCCGGTGGTGCTGTTTAGCGTTCGGCCCGCTGGTATGCGGTGATGACTGCAGCGCCGCCCAGTCCGATGTTGTGCTGCAGTGCGGCGGTCACGTTGTCGACCTGTCGCTTGTCGGCGGCGCCGCGCAGTTGCCAGTTCAGCTCGGCGCACTGCGCCAGGCCGGTGGCCCCGAGCGGGTGTCCCTTGGAAATCAGCCCGCCTGAGGGGTTGACCACCCACCGTCCGCCGTAGGTGGTGTCGCCGTTGTCGATCAGCTTGGCCGCGTCACCCTCGGCGCACAGCCCCAGCGCCTCGTAGAGCAGCAGCTCGTTGGCCGAGAAGCAGTCATGCAACTCGATCACCTGGAACTCCTCGGGCCCCAGCCCGGACTGCTCATAAACGCGTTGGGCGGCCTGCACATTCATGTCGTAGCCGATCAGGCCCTTGCAGGTGCCGTCGAAGCTGCTGGCGAAGTCGGTGGTCATGGCCTGCCCGACGATCTCCACCGCCTGCCCGGCCAGTCCGTGTTTGTCGACGAACGCTTCGGAGGCCAGGATCGCCGCGCCTGATCCGTCAGACGTCGGCGAACACTGCAGCTTGGTCAGCGGGTCGTAGATCATCCGCGACGCCAGGATGTCGTCGAGCGTGTAGGAATCCTGGAACTGCGCATACGGGTTGTTCACCGAATGCTTGTGATTCTTGTAACCGATCTTGGCGAAATGCTCTGCGGTGGTGCCGTATTGCTTCATATGCTCACGACCGGCGGCACCGAACATCCACGGCGCCGGAGGAAAGAGCACCTCGGAGATCTCGGCCATCGCCATGATGTGCTTGTCCATCGGCTGGGTACGGTCGTCGTACGTCGACGCCAGCGAACCGGGCTTCATCTTCTCGAAGCCGAGGGCGATCGTGCAGCCGGCCAGCCCGCCGCGAATCGCCTGGGCAGCAAGGTATAACGCGGTCGACCCGGTCGAGCAGTTGTTGTTGACGTTGACGATCGGGATCCCGGTCAGGCCCAGCTCGTAGAGGGCCCGCTGGCCCGACGTCGACTCGCCGTAGACGTACCCGACGTAGCCCTGCTCGACCTCGGTGTAGTCGATGCCGGCATCCTCGAGGGCCTTGGTCCCGGACTCGCGGGCCATGTCGGTGTAATCCCACCCCTCGCGGCGACCCGGCTTCTCGAACTTCGTCATCCCCACACCGACGACGTAGACCTTGTTTGACATCGCACTCCTTTGGACGAGGTTGAGACGAGCGGCCAACCGCTTCCCGTCATAACATACATGGCTGATTGTATCTTTACTAATCGCCGCGAGAGGTGCACGATGTAGGTCACGCCCTCATCCCTCCCGAGGAGGTACTCAATGACGCGGCGTGACTTCTGTTCACTACGTGTGCCGCTGGCGATTGCCGGTGCCGCCTTGCTGGCATTGACACCGACGATGACATCGCCGTTCACGTTCAAGGCGCACACGGTCACGACGGCAGTGGCGTTGCTGGACAACGAGGCGCTGATCATGAACGGCAGCGACCCGTGCTGCGTCACGTCCATCACGCCGTGGTCTATACCTGCTCCGTGGTACATGGCGGAAGCCCAGGGTTATATCACCCCGCACTTCTCCGGGTACACCTCGGTCGGCCTGCCGATACCCGACCAGCTTGGACCGTTCACCGGACTGGGCAGCGAGACATTCGGCACCTCGCTACAGCAAGGCACCGAGATTCTGAACAACGCGATCATGACCGCCCCCGGCGACGTGGTGGCGTTCGGCTACTCGCAGAGCGCGACGGTCGACACCCTGGAGCTGGAACAGCTAGCTACCTTGCCCACCAGCGAAAGGCCGGCCTTGGACCAGCTCGCCTTCGTGATGATCGGTGACGGCAACAATCCCGACGGCGGCCTGCTGGAACGTTTCGACGGCGCCTACATTCCCTCCCTGGATGCGTCGTTCTCCGGCGCGACCCCCGACGACGTGTACCCGACCGACATCTACACAGTCCAATACGACGGATGGGCCGACTACCCGCAATACCCGCTCAATTTGCTGGCCGACCTCAACGCCTTTGCCGGCATCGCGTATGTGCACGGTGAGTATCCGTTTCTCTCGGCCCCGCAGATCGCCGCGTTGGCTCAGGAGTTGCCGACGACGGCGAGCGACACCATGACCCACTACTACCTGATTCCCACCGAGAATCTGCCGCTGCTGGACCCGGTGCGGGGCATCCCGGTGGTGGGCCAGACACTGGCCGACCTGCTCCAACCGGATCTCCGCGTCCTCATCGAGTTGGGCTATGACCGGATCGCGCCGGCAAACGTGCCCACCCTGGCCGAACTGTTCCACACCGACGTCAATCCGATCACGGTGGTCCAAGACCTGGTCCAAGGCACCGTACAGGGGGTAAACAATGCGCTCACCGACAATGGGCTGCCGGACCTGCCGACGCAGATCACCGGCCCCATCACCGACTTGGAAACCTCACTCGGTGCCCTGGCCGGCGAGATCAACCCGGCCATCCAAGCCTTCAGTGGCGGCCTGCAGGACGCCCTGAACAGCGTGACCGTTCCCGCCCAATTCGCTGACGCGCTGAGCCCCGTCTCCGACGCGGTCAGTTCCGCCGACACATCGCTTTCTGAGCTGGTCAACGCCAAGATCGATCCGGCGATCCAAGCCGCCGTGTTCGGCATCGGTGATTCGCTGCGAGAAACGTTGAGCAACGTCGGCGCTCCTGTCCAGCTCGCGGACGGCGTCTACCTCCTCGAGCAGGTGCTACCCACTGAGCTTGAGGTGCCTGGTGATGTTCTTACCAATGCTGTCCATTACGGGGCTACCGGGCTCCAGGATTTGGTCGCCAATAACTTTGACGGCTTTGTTCAAGAACTCGAACTCATTCCCCCGGCAGTCATCAGCCTGTCTCTATTTACGGGTCTCATTCCTGCACTGGGACTGGCGGACCTCGTCGCCGGTGTTCCGTTAAGCCTCTGAGCTGACCGGCAACACCTCGGCGAGTGGCACGTGCAGATGCTCGCAAGCCCGGTCCCAGCGGCGGCGCGCACGCTCAGCGTCCCGGTCGACGAAACTGGCCATCAGGATTCCCGCAGCGCGGTTGCGGTCGGCACGGATCCACGGAGCTACAACATCACCGAGCGCCGCTGACCTGCCCAACATGTGTGTTATAAGCCCGTCGGTCGCGGGTAACCGCAGTCGAAGATGGCGCCTACTCCGGGCGCCGTTACGAACAGGAGTTTGTGATGATCGGATCAATAGTCCTCGCCATCGTCGTGGGCGCGCTCATTGGTTTGGTGGCGCGTCTCGTCATGCCGGGCAAACAAGACATCGGCATGGTCATGACGATTGCACTCGGCGCCCTCGGTGGCTTGATCGGCTCGTGGGTGGCCAGCTACTTCGGATACCACAATGCCAATGGTGGAATCGCCTGGATTCCGTTCTTCATTGGAGTCGGCGCTGCCATCGTCCTCATTGCGATCTGGGAAGCGGTACGGGGTCGCCGTACCCGGCACGGGGTGCTTCGGTAACTCGCTCCGACAGCGCGGCGGTAGCGATCGCCCGCAGATGCACACCCGCGCGCTCCCATCGGCGCCGCGCACGCTGTGAATCCCGGTCGAAAAAGCTCGCAACAAGGATTCCCCGCAGCGCGTCCATCGCCGTGTAGACAACGTTGCGGAGCTCCTTTTGGGCGGGGTGCTCCGGCAGCAGTTGGGCGATCGCGGCGATCAGTGTGCTATTGACGACGGGCTCTACCCGCTCGATCTGCCGCGCCAGCACCGGATCGGTGCGGGCGGCGACCCAAAGTTCCAGTGTTGCAATGAACATCGGGCCCTGGTGCGCTTCCCAAAGGAATTCCAGCATTGCCGACACCGGATCGCGACTGCTCTGGACACGTCCGAGTTCGCGGATCGCGCCCTGCGCACGCTGTTGAGCCAGGTGTTCGATAGCCGCGACCACCAGATCTTCCTTTGACCCGAAGTGGTGGATCTGCGCGCCACGGGTGACACCGGCAAGTTCGGCTACTCGCGGCGTGGTGGTTCCCGCGTAGCCATAAGTCACCAGGCACTCGATGGTGGCGTCCAGCAGACGCGTCCGCATGGCAGCAGTGCGCTCCGCCTGGGTGCGTCGAACCCGCCGTCCGTTGACTTCCGCCGCCATCGCGACCGCACTACCTTCCCGGTGCCCATCGAAGTAGAGATACGTTCAACTGAGAACGTAATGCTACCGCATCGGTCGCAGAGTTGAGTCGCGGCGTCCAACGACACCGCTTTCCATGACGTAGCTGTGGTCATCGGGCTTTTTGAGCAGCCGCAGATACTCGTGTGGGTGATACGGCCAGAGTTCGGGCAGTCCGTCGGTACCCAGGTACCAGCTGCTGCAACCGGTCGTCCACACCGTGCCGGGCAACCCGCGCCGAATGTGTTCCAAGTACGCGTCGATGGCGGCGGCGGTAGGGCGGAGTGTGTCGTACTCCCCCGCAGCCCATCGGGTTATCCACTTCAGCACGTACGCCGCCTGCGTCTCGGCGACCTGCACCAGCGAGAAATTCCCGATCGGGGAATGCGGGCCAAGGAGCATGAACAGATTTGGCATGCCCTGGATCGCAACGCTCTTGTAGGCACGAGGACCCGCTGACCATGCGTTGCTGAGGGTGTGGCCGTCGTGGGTGCGGACCGTCGCGGGACGCACATAATCGTGTGCGTTGAAACCCGTTGCCATTACGACGATGTCGGCCGCGTGCAGCCTGCCGTCCACGGTCCGGATACCACGCTTCTCGAACCGGTCGATTGCCGCCGTCTCCAGGCTCACGTCGGGACGCTGCACCTTAGCGTAGAAGTCGGGATGAATAACCAACCGCTTGCACCCGGGCCGATAGTCGGGAGTCAGCTTGGCGCGCAACGCCGGATCGGCAACCGACGCGAGGTTGCGCTCGCACACCCGGTTGACCACCCGTCGTCGCAGACCGGGCTGCGTGAGTCCGACACTGAAGATCTCGAACGTCTTGTATTCGGTACGCAGCACTGCCCTGTTCAGTAGCCGGCTTCGGCTCAGCAACGCGCGAGCGGCCGGTGGTATCGACGGGTTGGGCATACGGGCAACCCATTGCGGTGTGCGCTGAAAGAGGGTGGCGTGCGCGGCCACCCCGGCCACCGCCGATATCAGCTGCACACCGGTGGAGCCGTTGCCGACGACGGCGATCCGCTTGCCCGCAACGGAGATGTCATCGCTCCACCGCGCGGAATGCACCAGCTGGCCGGCGAAGTCGCTCATGCCCGCGATGTCCGGCACCCTGGGTCGGTGTAAGAAACCAGTCGCCAAGACCACGAAGTCGGCGTCCAGATTCTCGCCGTCGTTCGTGGTCAGCCGCCAGCGCAGCCCGTTGTGGTGGGCGTCAACAACCTCGGTGTGGTACCGGATCATTCGCTCGATGTTGTGCCGGCGCGCCGAGTCCACGAAGTAGTCCTGGATCTCCGGGCCAGGCGAAAAGAGCCGGCTCCACGACGGATTCAAGTCGAACGAGTATTGGTACAGATGCGACGGCACGTCGCAGGTCAGTCCCGGATAGCGGTTGTCCCGCCAGGTTCCGCCGGGGCGGTCGTCCTTCTCCAGGATGTTGACATCGGTGAATCCCGCGCGGTCGAGCAGGATCGCCTGGCACAGGCCGGACATCCCGGCGCCAACGATGACGATCCTCGGCGAGCGACGCATCAGGTGAGCGCCTGTGTCGGGCTCTTAAATGGGCTCAGCCCCAACCGCATTCGTGCCAGACCCCGCAGCGAGCTGTTCGTCGTCCACTCCGGCGTGCCGATCACGTCGATGCGCTGCACGCGCTGCACGAGTTCGCGCAGCACCGCCCTGCTCTCCATCCGCGCCAGACTCGCGCCCAGGCACAGGTGAATACCCGAGCCGAACGCGACATGGGAGGGATTGCGCGCGGCAACGAATGCGTCCGGATTGTCGAACTGCCGCGGGTCACGGTTGGCCGCACCCCACAGCAGCGCCACCCGCGCGCCGGCCGGAATCGTTGCCTCTCCCAC
>Ga0209656_10000078_pt1 | contig 62293 bp, 60 predicted proteins | sample BogFormECP12_OM2_FD_188239 | JGI IMG/M metagenome (GOLD analysis project Ga0209656, IMG submission 188239) | Bog forest soil microbial communities from Calvert Island, British Columbia, Canada - ECP12_OM2 (SPAdes) (version 2) | ecosystem: Environmental > Aquatic > Freshwater > Wetlands > Bog ...
AGCCCACCGAGCACTGTCGGCCCGGTCCAGCCCACCGACGCATGCGCGGCGACGCCGGCCGGTTTGTCGACCGCCACGATGTCGTCGTCGGAGTACAGGATCGTCATGCCCTCGATCTCGACGGGTGTGTTCTCCAACGGCGCGGGCGGCTCGGGCAGCCGCACCTCCAGCCACGCCCCCGCGGCCAGACGATCCGACTTGCCGGCCGCTACGCCGTCCAATTCGACACTGCCGTCTTCGGCCAGCGCAGCGGCGGCGGTGCGCGACAGACCCAGCAGCCGGGACAGCCCGGCGTCCACACGCATTCCCGCCAGGCCCTCCGGCACCGGCATCGATCGGTCGGTCACAAGCGCCGCTACCGCTGGTCTGCCTTAGACACGTCAACGGCGCCGTCCTGGGGCTCGTCGCCGCGGACGCCCGCGGCGGGCGCGCCCGGTGTTTCGGTGCCGTCGGGCGCGGCGGCAGGGTCGACCGCGTCGTCCGCTTTGCGCCGGCCGACAGTGTCGAAGTCGTAGCCCATCGCCGACAGCGTGACCAGCAGGATCGCCCCGCCGACCACCGACGGGTCGGCGACGTTGAACACCGGCCACCAGCCAATCGACAAGAAGTCCACGACATGTCCGCGCAGTGGGCCCGGTGATCGGAAAAACCGGTCGACCAGGTTTCCCGTGGCCCCGCCCAGAATCATCCCGAGGCCGATGGCCCACCACGGCGACACCAGCCGCCGTCCCATCCAGAAGATCCCGGCCACGACGCCGGTGGCGATCAGCGTCAGCATCCAGGTGTATCCGGTCGCCATCGAAAACGCGGCGCCGGAATTGCGGACCAGCGTCCAGGTGACGGTGTCACCGATGATCGGCACCGGCTGCCCGGGGGTGAGCAGTTTGACGGCAAGGACTTTGGTGACGATGTCCAGCGCCAGCACGACAGCAGCGACCGACAGCAGCAGGGGCAGTCGCCGTCGCGGCGCGGGAGCGTCGGTCTCCTCGCCCGTCGGTGCCCCGGTCACCGGCTCGGCCGGTCCCGTTGTTTCGTCAGTCACTCCTACATCATCCACTACATCGTTCGGCGGCGACCCGCCGCGCCCGGCTCCGCCGCGCGGAGATGCGGGATGATCTCTCCCATGAGCCGCGTGACCGTCATCGCCACCGGTGGGACTATCGCTACGACTACCGACGCCGACGGGGCGCGGCGGCCGACGCGAAGCGGCGCGCAGCTGACCGACGGCCTGGACGTCGATGTCGTCGACGTCCTGGCCCTAGACAGCTCACAGCTGGCCCCACCCGACTGGGATGTGATCGCTGCGGCAGTGCGGGCTGCGGCCCAAGGCGGTGCCGAAGGCGTGGTCGTGACACACGGCACCGACACCCTCGAGGAAACGGCGCTGTGGCTGGAAATCGTCTACGCCGGCGATGTTCCGGTGGTGCTCACCGGCGCCATGCGCAGCGCGGACGCGCCCGACGCGGACGGCCCGGCAAATCTGCGGGACGCCATTGCGGTGGCGTCGGATCCCGGCGTCCGCGATCTGGGTGTGCTGGTGTGCTTCGCCGGCCGCGTGCTGAGGCCTTTGGGTCTTCGCAAGGTGGCGACACAGGACGGTTTCGTCGGCGAACTGCTCGGCAGCGCGCACGGCGGGGTGCTCAACCGGCCCAAGCAACGCGCATTCCTGGGCGAGCTGAGCGCGGCAAATGCCCCTCGGGTCGACATCATCGCGGCCTACCCGGGCAGTGACGCCGTGGCCATGGATGCCTGTGTGGCGGCCGGTGCCGGCGGTGTCGTGCTGGAATCGCTGGGTGCGGGCAACGCCGGGGCCGCGGTGGTCAACGGGGTACGGCGACACTGCAGCAACGGAGTGCTGGTAGCGGTGTCCACCCGGGTTCCCGGCGGACGCGTCCGCCCCGATTACGGCCCGGGGCGGGAGCTCGCCGACGCGGGCGCGGTGATGGTGTCGGGGCTGCCGCCGAGTCAGGCGAGGGTGCTGGCGATGGCGGCGCTGGCAGCGCGGCTACCGCTGCGCGACGTCGTCGACCGGCTGCGCTGAGGTGTTCTCGCTCAGCGCAGCGACGTAGTCGGGCCAGTCGAGACTGTCGACCGGGTTCGCCGGCACGATCTCCGTGGTGTCGGACGGAAACGTTCGGGCCAGGCCCGGTCCCGAGCCGCGGGTTTCGAATCGCACCGTGACCACGCCGTGGCCGGCGCCTTGCACCCAACCGTGCCCGAGGTCGCGGTGTGTTACGTCGTCACCCACCCGCCACCCAGTGGCCTCATCCGCCCGCGGGGTGGCCTTGTCGGGCTCGACCGTCGCCGCGTCCGTCGGCGCGTCGGCACCCGACATCGTCAACTCCAGATCGGGGAACAGCGACTCTTGGCGGACGTTGCTGAGCCCGGAAAACCCCACGCCGAGTAGGCGAATCGGCCCGATCTGGTGTGGATCGAGCAGCAGCCGCCGGGCCAGCGCCGCCAGCGCGGCACCGTCGGTGGTCGCGTACGGCAGCGTGGCCGAGCGGGTCAGCGTGCTCATGTCGGATTTCTTCAGCTTGACCGTGACGGTGCGGGCGCCGCGGCCGTCGCGGCACAACCGTTGGTGGGCGTGCTCGGCGATCGGGCCGACCGCCTCGCGCAACTCGTCGAGCGTGGTCAAATCGGCCGCGAAGGTGGATTCGGCGCTGATCTGCTTGGCCTCGGCGCGCTCGGCGACCGGGCGGTCGTCGATCCCGCGGGCCAACCGGTGCAGCGCGGGCCCGATCGTCGCACCCAGGATGCTGGCCACTTCCGCTTCGTTCAGCGCCGCCAACTCCCCGATTGTCTCGATGCCGAGCCGGTGCAGCTTCTCCTCGGCCACCGGCCCGATTCCCCAGAGTCTGCGCACCGCGAGGCCGCCCAGCAGCTGTGGCTCCTCGGCCTGCCGGACCACCCGGATCCCGTCGGGCTTGGCGATACCCGACGCGATCTTGGCGATCTGCTTACCCGAGCCCGCGCCGACCGAGGCGACCAGGCCGGTCTCCTCGCGCACCCGTCGCCGCAGCTCCTCGCAGAAGTCCTCGACATCGGCCGCCGACGCGCCTACCAGTTCCGGCGGCTCGCCGAACGCCTCATCGAAGGAGAGCTGCTCGACGACGGGCACCACCGCGCGCACGGTGTCGAAGACCCGGCGGCTGGCGACTCCGTAGACCGCGCCGCGCGGCGGCAGCACCACCGCCGTCACGCCGACCAATCGGCGCGCCTGGTGCATCGGCATGGCCGACCGGGCCCCGAACACCCGGGATTCGTAGCTCGCGCCGGCCACCACGCCGCGCCCGCCCAGCCCGCCGACCAGCACTGGACGGCCCCGCAACGTGGGCCGGGTGAGCTGCTCGACGGACGCGAAGAACGCGTCCATGTCGAGGTGCAGCACCCAGCGCGAGTCCACAATTGTCGATGCTATTTGGGCTAGCGTCTGATTCCATGGCGATGAACTTGTGCCACCGCATGTGTTGCAGTTCCGACCGCTACTTCAAGGCTGTCGAAGACACGCCGCTGCCGTGGGTTCTCGGCGACGTCGATCTCGGCGACAACGTGCTGGAGATCGGGCCCGGTTACGGCGCCAACATCCGGGTGCTGATCGACAAAGCGCCGCACTACACCGCTGTCGAGATCGACCAGCCGATGGCGGATCGGCTGAAGGGCAAGTATGGCGACCGGGCCCGGATCATCCAAGGCGACGGAACCGACACCGGCCTGCCGTCCGACGAGTTCAGCTCGGTGGTGTGTTTCACCATGCTGCACCATGTTCCGACGCCCGAGCTGCAGGACCGGTTGTTCGCCGAGGCATTTCGGGTGCTGCGTCCCGGCGGTGTGTTCGCCGGCAGCGACAGTGCGGACTCGACCCTGTTCCGCCTCTTGCATTTTCGCGACACCTGCAACCCAGTACATCCGCGAACGTTCCCGGAGCGGTTGCGGAAAGCGGGTTTTGACGATGTGCGTGTCGAGGCCAACGGTCACCGGCTGCGCTGGCACGCGAGCAAGGCCAATTGATGGAAGCCCCGACGGGCCGAGGCTCGGCCCCTGCAGAGCATCCCGACCAACGGGACAGGCGATGGTGGGTGCGGGTTCGCGACGAATGGCACGCGCGGCTCGAACCCGGTGAGCAGGCCACGGTATTGGCCTGGACGTCGTTCACCGTCACCTTTATCGGCCTGCGCGCGCTCACCCATTGGATCCGTGCCGGCCACGGGCCGTCGGGCGGAGGTGTAAGCCTGGGCGGCAAGCACTTTCATCACTACAACATCGGGATTGCACTGCTGTCGACGGTGGCGGCGGTGGGCCTGCGTGGATCAGAGCAGCAGCGGCGCCACCCCATGGCCGCGATCGCCTTCGGGTCGGCGAACGCGATGATCGTCGACGAGTTGGCTCTGCTGCTTGACCTGCAGGACGTCTACTGGTCGACCGACGGCCGCGAGAGCGTCGACGCCGCCGTCGGCCTCATCGCTGTCGGCGGCACGATTGTGGCCGGCATGCCATTCTGGCCACACGCCCGCCGGGCACTACAGGCGGTCCGCTGAACACACCAGCGGTCAGCCAGCCGCACCCACCTCGCACCGCGCCGGTGCGGCTCGCCCTGATCGGGCTGGGAAATATGGGAATGGCGCACCTGGCTATCTTCAAAAGCCTGCAGCCGCGGGCGCAGATCGGCGCGGTTGCCGACAGCCACGTACCGTTCGCCGAACGCGCCGCTGCTGATGTGCCGGCCGCCGCTGTTTTTCACGACGCCCTGGACTGCGTACAGAACGCCGACGTCGACGCCGTGGTAGTGGCGACCGCTGACGACACCCACCGCGAGATCGTGCACGCGTGCATCGAGCGTGGCCTGTCTGTTCTTTGCGAGAAACCGCTTACCACGTCAGCAGACCAGTCGCTGCAGTTGGTCAACGCCGAACGTGCGACCGGTCACCGGCTGGTACAAGTCGGCTTCATGCGCCGCTTCGATCCCGACTACCAGAACATCTATCGCACTTTGCAATCCGGCCGCGTTGGTGAACCCGTCCTGATCAGTCAGCGCCACCATAATCCCTTGGCTGTCATCACGTTTGATGACCAACAACTCGTATCGAGCTCTGCCTCCCACGACATCGATGCGTTCCGTTGGCTCACCGGTGAGGAGATCAAACAGGTTGCATTGGTAGCTAAAACCAGCCGAGATGGATCCACCGTCACCGTTGTCCTCACACTGACCTCCCAGTCGGGTGTCGTCGGCGTTATCGAGCTTGGCCGCGGGCCGGGGATGCATTACGACATCGGCTGCGAGGTCGTCGGCAGCGGTAGTTCAGTTACCCTCGACTCGCCGGCCCTCGCCGCCGATTGGATGGAACGCTTCCACGGCGCCTATCGCGCTCAGGACGCCGCGTGGCTGGCAGCAGTGGCCGCAGGGTCGAACACCGGACCGTCGGCCTACGACGGGTATGCCAACAACGCTGTCGTCGATGCGGCCCTGGACTCGCTGGCCAGTGGCCGCGCGCAGTCGGTACAGCAGGAGACGGAAGGCACTCTCGTCCGCAGAAAAGTCTGAGGTGAGCGCAATCGTCGGGCCCCCATCGCCGACGTGGTAACGGACGTACGTTCAATCCTGACCGCCCCTCCGGTTTGTCAGCAGCACGCGGATCGTGGTGATGTGCAGGATGGTCGAGAAGGGCACCAGGTAGGCCGGGAAAAGGACCATCGGCCATTGGGTGAACGCCGACGTCGGTGGGTCGGTATGCACCACGGCGAGAGCTTGGGATGCCAGGAATCCGGTGCCCACCGCCCCGACGAAATCAAGAAGGCCGAGCACCGACCAGGCAACGGGAATACTGGCCGAGGTCGACCAGATCAGGGCGATCACGGCGACGCAGGCAGTGACACCGACGGAGATGTCGCCGAACGCGGCTGGGTAGGCGAAGAAACCGGGAAGCTGACCGCCGACCTCCAACACCAGGAACACACACCCCAACCAACGAGCGGTCTGTGTGATGAGCAGCTCGGCGAGCGTTCGCCGATCGGCCAACAGCTCATCCAACGATGACCAGCGTGCCACCGCAATGGGTCCAATGATGACGAGCGCGAAGAATAAGTAGACGAGCCAGGGTGGCCGGTCCGGACCATCGTGAAAAGCCTCAACCCGGGTGCATCCCGCTGACAAGCCGAACCAGATTGCGAAGACGGCCAAAAGGACACCCGCCGGCCTCAGCGACTCACTGATCGAACGACCATGACGTATCGCAGCGCGATACATAATCACCGGCACCCACACGGTGAACACAACAGCTACGGATACAACCAAAACCGTGATGGTCACGGGTACGTCAGGAATCGGATGATCCACCGCTTCCTCCTCCACCAGTCCGTTCCGCGACACGGCCGGACAAGGACTGCCGATCGACCGCCGTTACGATGTCGCCTCGGCCCATGCGATATGCCCTTGGAAACCAAGCGTTTTGGCCATGTCGCGGTAGCGATCCCGATAGTCGCGATAGGCGGTGTCGTCGCCGTGGGCTCGTGCCAACAGTGCGCGCAGCCGCAACAGCCAAGTTTCACGCGTCACCAGACCCTCATCGGCTCGTGCGGCTGCCAACCGCTCGATCGCGGCCCGGGCTTCGGCCGTATCGGCGGCGGCCCCGCGATCGAGCAGCATTTCCACCAATACACCCGTCGCAGGAATGCCCCAGGCCAGCAGGTGTTCGTCGCGAAACAGATGGTCGACGGCGGCGCGGATGTGCTATGGCCGTCATGCGACCCTCCGCCGATCCCGGGCCCCAGCGTTTCCAGGGTGCTCTAAGAATAGGCGGTCAGACACTCCGCAAGGAGCCCTCGGCATTCAGGGTGATTCCGACAGACTTTTGAGAGCCTCGTGCACTGACCCCGCCTTCGCGCATGTACCGCCGGCAGCCGAGCGGTGTGTCAAGACGTCGTCTTCAGCTGCCCTATTCCTGACGACGGATGGTTGCGGGCTCTTCAGATTGTCAAAGGAGGCGCTGCCCGCTTGGGCGCGACGTACTATGACGCCTTCCACGACAATCCGGGGTTTCACAGTGTTTACCTCGCTGGTCTTGATGGCATGGAGTTTCGCTTTGGCACACAGGTGCCCTCATCGTTGACCGCGAAGTCGGATTGCCGCATCGTCACCGACGACTAAGCAACTCACGGGCTCGAGAATCCGGAGAAGGTCGGTTGCGGATTTGCGATGGTCTCATAAAAGACCACATAAAGAGCTAGCCGTGAAACTCCGTGACCGGCAGATCTGTACCGCGCCCTGCGGCCTTGGCGAGTGAGACCCGCACGCCGTCACCGATCTCCGCGGCGCCCGACCCTGGCTCGCCGAATTCGAAACTGGTAGCGAGGATTTCCCCGGCGATCAGGTCGCGATGCGTTTCGGCCCAGTCGGCGCGTTGCGGCGGCACCGACATCACCACGCTGATCCGGTCGGAGACGTCCAGCCCGGTCGACTTGCGTAGCTCCTGCAGTTCGCGAATGCGATCCTTGGCCCAGCCCTCGGCCTCGAGCTCGGGCGTCACGGTGGCGTCCAGCACCACCAGCCCGGCCCCGCCCGGTAGCGGGGCGGTGTAGTCGGGGTCGGCGGCCACCAGCCGGGAGCTGTACTCGTCGGGTTGCAGCACCGCCGGGCCCGCGGTCAGCGTGCCGTCGGCGTTGACGACTCCCTCGCCGGCCTTGACCGCCTTGATCGCCGCCTGCACATCCTTACCCAGTCGCGGCCCGGCCACCCGGGCGTTCACGGTCAGCTCGAAACGACCGTAGCTGTCGATGTCCTCGGTGAGTTCGACCTTCTTGACGTTGAGCTCGTCGGCGATCAAATCCGTGAACGGTTCCAGCCGCTGTGGATTGTCCACGGCCACCGTGAGTTTCTGCAGCGGCAGCCGCACCCGCAACTTCTTCGCCTTACGCAGCGACGACGCCACCGAGCACACCTCGCGCACCTGATCCATCGCGATAACTAGTTCGGCGTCCGCAGGCAGCACGCCGGCCTCCGGCCAGTCGCTCAGGTGCACCGACCGCTCGGCAGTCACACCCCGCCAGATGATCTCGGTTGTTATCGGCAACAGCGGCGCGGCCAGCCTTGCCGTCACTTCGAGTACGGTGTGCAGCGTGTCGATGGCGTCGGGATCTTCTTCCCAAAACCGCGAGCGGGACCGTCGCACATACCAATTCGTCAGAGCCTCGGTGAACTGCCGCAGCTGCTCGCATGCCCCGGAGATGTCGCAGACGTCCATCGCGGCGGTCAGGTCGTCGCGCAGCACCGCAAGCTTTGCCAGGATGTAGCGGTCGAGGACATGCGGTGAATTAGTGCGCCAAGTACCGACTTTCGGCGCGTAGAGGGCCAGGAAACTGTAGGCGTTCCAGAACGGCAGCAGCACCTGACGTACGCCGTCGCGAATACCCTGTTCGGTGACGATCAAGTTCCCGCCGCGCAGGATTGGCGACGCCATCAAAAACCAGCGCATGGCGTCGGAGCCGTCGCGGTCGAACACCTCGCTGACGTCGGGATAATTGCGCAGCGATTTGCTCATCTTCTGGCCGTCGCTGCCCAACACGATGCCATGCGCCACACAGGTTTTGAACGCCGGTCGGTCGAACAGCGCGGTGGCCAGCACGTGCAGCGTGTAGAACCAGCCGCGGGTCTGCCCGATGTACTCGACAATAAAGTCGCCCGGGTAATGAGTCTCGAACCAGTCGCGGTTCTCGAACGGATAGTGCACCTGGGCGTAGGGCATCGAGCCGGAATCGAACCACACGTCGAAGACATCGGCGATGCGCCGCATCGTCGACCGCCCGGTCGGGTCGTCGGGATTGGGCCGGGTCAGCTCGTCGATGTACGGCCGGTGCAAGTTGTCGGGACGCACGCCGAAATCGCGCTCCAGCTCCTCGAGGCTCCCGTAGACGTCGATACGGGGATAGGCCGGGTCGTCGGAAAGCCAGACCGGAATCGGCGTGCCCCAGTAGCGGTTTCGCGAGATCGACCAGTCGCGGGCACCTTGCAGCCACTTGCCGAACTGACCGTCCTTGACATGCTCCGGATACCAGGTGATCTGCTGGTTGAGCTCAACCATGCGGTCCCGGAATTCGCTGACTTTAACGAACCACGACGACACCGCGCGGTAGATCAGCGGATTGCGGCACCGCCAGCAGTGCGGATACGGGTGATCGTACGTCTCTTGGCGAATCAGCACCGCACCGTTGGCCGCCGCCGGACCGGTGTGGTTTTTCAGGTCCCGAATGATGTGCGGATTGGCGTCGAAGACGTGCTGGCCTTGGTAATCCGGCACGGTGGTGTCGAATCGGCCCTTGGCGTCGACGGGCGTCACCGGCACGATGCCGGCTTTGTCGGCGGTATCCTTGTCGTCCTCGCCGTAGGCCGGCGCCAGGTGCACGATGCCGGTTCCGTCGTCGGTGGTGACGAAGTCGGCGGCGAGCACCCGAAAGGCGTTGGGCGAGTCCATGAAATACGGGAACGGCGGCAGGTAGCCGATGCCCACCAGATCGCTGCCGCGGTAACTGCCCAGCACTTCCGGTTCGTCGCCCAATTCTCGCGAATAGGCGGCCAGTCGGGCCTCGGCCAGAACCAGGCGGCGCTCCCCCGCCCGCACCTGCACGTAGGTGACGTCGGGATTGACGGCGACCGCCTGGTTCGACGGCAGGGTCCACGGTGTGGTCGTCCACACCAGCAGGTGAGCGCCCGCGAGCTGGCCGTCCGGCACGGCGAATCCGACGGTGAGCGCCGGGTCTTGCCGACTCTGGTAGACGTCGTCGTCCATCCGCAGCTCGTGGTTGGACAGCGGGGTTTCGTCCCGCCAGCAGTACGGCAGCACCCGGTAGCCCTCGTACGCTAAGCCCTTGTCCCACAGCTGTTTGAACGCCCAGATCACCGATTCCATGTAGGGCAGATCGAGCGTCTTGTAGTCGTGGGCGAAGTCCACCCATCGGGCCTGACGGGTCACATAGGCCTGCCATTCGTCGGTGTAGCGCAACACCGATTCGCGGCAGGCTTCGTTGAACGCCGCGATGCCCATCGCGTCGATCTGGGACTTGTCGGTGATCCCGAGCTGTCGTTCGACCTCGAGTTCGGCCGGCAGTCCGTGGGTGTCCCAGCCGAAGCGGCGCTCCACCTTGTAGCCGCGCATGGTGCGATACCGCGGCACGATGTCCTTGACGTAGCCGGTGAGCAGGTGACCGTAGTGCGGTAAGCCGTTGGCGAACGGCGGTCCGTCGTAGAACACGTACTCCGGGGCGTCGGCTCGTCGCGCGATGCTGGCCCGGAACGTGTCATCGCTCGCCCAATGGTCGAGGACCTCGAGTTCCAGCGCCGGTAAGTCAGGTGCACCGCCGGCCAGCTTGGGGTAGGCGTTGTCGGTCACTGCGTGCGTCGTCTCCATGTGCGGCTCTTCGGCCGGGGACGACGTTGCGCCGGTGCGCGAACGCCGCGGTACCACCCCGCTTGCCACGCCTGGGCGTGGCCGCTCGTTGGAAGGCTGTGACGGGCCCTGCCCGTTCGGGTCTACTGGGCCGGCTCTAAACCAGAAGCCGGCTGTTCTTCCGAAGGCTCCCCGGTGATCGCCGGATCGACGCCGCTGCAGGTGATTCTACGGGCCGCGGCAAATCAACCTCAGGCCAGCGCGGCCTTGGCGTCGGCGAGATTGTCCGCGCCAAGCACCAAACGGGTGTTGGTGGCGAGATAAGCGGTTTCCAGGTTGATCTTCGCGGCGCCGAGTTTGTGGACGACTTCGCCCAGCGCGCCGGGGCGGTCGGTGATGTCGAGGACGATTACCTCTTGCTCCTCGGCGATCTTGATGCCGGCGCCCTCCAGCGCTTCGAAGGCGGAGGTGGCATCGTGCACCAGGATGTGCACCTCCGCGTGCCCGCCCCCGCTGGTCAAGGCGCACAAACCGGCGATGTTGACGCCCGCCTTGCCCAGCACGTCGCCGATCAGGGCCAGCTCCCCCGGCTCATCGTCGAGATAGAGCGTCAGATCGGTCGCCATGACGGGCCCCCTTTGCACCGGTTGTTGGCGGACAGGTCAACGCTACCGCCGGCTCGCGGCCGAAGATCCATGAATCTCGGAGCGGTTTTCCTACACTGCGGCTGTGGCGTTTGACGCGGCATTTGCTCGCGACGTGGTGTTGCCGCTGGCGGAGGCGGCTTACATGGTGATGGGTGGTGGCACGGCCACCCTCCCGTCCGGTTACGCCCAGACCAGTTTGATCCAGGCCGACGCCGCCGTGCTCACCGCGATGGCGAGCCCCCACCCCGCGGTGACTGCGATGATCAAGAACACCGACATCTTCGGGCTGATGGGCCGTAACCCGACCACCGGCACCGCATTTGTGTCATTTCGCGGCACTTCGGACGTCGAGGATTGGCTCGCGGACCTCGACGCCGTCCCCGATGACTACCTTCCGGTCGCCGGCTTCGGGCAGGTGCACGCGGGCTTTCAGGACGTCTACGAACTTGCCCGGAAAAGCATCGCCGCGAACTTGGCCACCGCGGCAGCCGGCTGTAATCAGATCCTGATCACCGGGCACAGCCTCGGTGCGGCACTGGCCGTGCTTGCGGCGCCGGACGTCTTCCGGAGCATGCCGCCGAACAAGATCGAACCCCGGCTGATCACGTTTGCCGGCCCGCGGGTCGGATTGAACGACTTCGCCGACGCGTTCAACGCCGCCATCGAGAGCTGTTTTCGGGTGGTGAACTTTCTCGACATCGTGCCGTACGTCCCGCCGACGCCCTACGTGCACGTTGGCGCCCAAATCAACGTCGACAGCGGCGGGCCGGTCCAGATCGCCTGGCGGCACAGCCTCATCGCTTATCGGAACGGACTATCCGCCCTGATCGCGGCTCAACAATGACGACGCTCCCGGCACCGAGGGACAACACACCTCAAGTGCCGGGAGCGACAGTCGTTAGCGCTGTCCGCCTCCTCCTCGGGCCGTACACGGCCCGCATCGTCGCCGGACGTTTGTTAGGCGCCAACCTCCAACACGCCGGCGCGCCACAGCGCGGCGTAGAGCTGGCGCAACGGAACGCAGAGCAACCGCGCGGCTCCCACCACCAACGGGTCGCCGCCGATGAGCTGCTCCAGCTGGTCTTGGGGCCGCCTGGAGGTCCGCTTCGGCGCGGGCACTGGCATCGGCGTTGGGGCAGGCACTGCCCTGAGCCAGCGTGCGGGCGCCGCCGTTACCACTTCGTCGTACGGTACCGCGGTCATGATCGCCTCCTCGGCGGAAAGTCAAACGGGCATAACGGGATTCGATGTCCGTCCGAATCGGCGTCCGATGAGGCAACGTGCTGTCTAGGCCAAAGAAGGCTCAGCTACGAGCGACGCGCCCGGGGGCCGGATCGGGACGACACAGAGCCCGGATATCGATCCGGACTAGAACTGGAACTCATTCGTCCCTCACCTCCTCGCGGTCGCGCCACGTGCGGGTTATCGCACAATTCACACGCAAGCAGGAGCATGGAGAACCCGAAAACTCGGGAAACCGCACCCCACTCGTCACAGCTTTGGCAATACACGGCGTGTCCGGAGATTCCGGAAGCCACTTGGGCTCAACCCTTAAGCCGGGAGGAGCTGTCCTGACCCTGGGCGTCTCTCGACGTTCGGGGTCAGTGGCCTGTATCCGCGTAGACGCCTCACCTAACGAGGTGCTTACCCCGTCGATGATGCACGAACATTCCGCCCGGGTCAATTCGCCACACCTGAAAGTTTTCTGAGCGGCGTTAGGGCCCTGACCAGCCGTTATAAGTTCGTGACCGTCTCGATGCGCACCTCACCCCTCGGACGGGCGCAACCCCTTGATGACCAGCGAGACGACGAAATCGGCGGCTTCGGCCGCGGAGATGCCGTCGTCGGTGGTCAGCCGCCGGTGGGCCATGTGACCGATCAGCGCCGTCAGCGTGTAGGCGACCAACCGGGGCGGCGCGGCTACCACTTCGCCGCGCTGCTGGGCGGCGGCGATAAGAGTTGCGATGTCGTTGATGAATCGCTCATAAATGCCGCCGAGGTGCTGGTCGAAGCGGCTGTCCAGCGCATAGGCATCGCGGAACAGTAGCTTGGCGGTCGCCGGATTGGCTTCGAAGAATTCGAACGTCGCGCACAAGATGGCGCGAAATGGCGCCTCTGCGTAGCCGAATCGTGCGCCGCTCTGGGCCAGCGCGACCGCAACGTGAGTGCGCAGGGCATACTCCTCGGCGGCGATCAACTCGTGGAACAAGTCGTCCTTCGAGTCGAAATACCAGTACACCGAGCCGTAGGCCAGCTCCGCCTCGTTGGCGATCTCGGCGATCGTGGTGGCGTGAAAGCCGTTGCGGGCAAAGACTTTCTTGGCAGCGGCCATGATCTCATCACGCCGCCGCGACTTGTCCTCTGCACTGACCGCGGGGCGCCGACGCGTGCGGGTGCCGTCAGTCACCATCGATGAACTCGTCGAGACGTCCGACGGCGTCGATGAACTCCGAAACCATGTCCAGCACCACCGATCCCGCCGGTTGCACTTTGTTCAGCGAACCGACAACCTGGCCGACGAAGTAGGTGGCCAGCTCGCGAGCCTTGGAGTCAGGCTGGCCGGCAGCCTGGTTGATGCGCACCTGCGGGTCGCCGATCAGCGCACTCTGCAGCGGCATGCCGAGCGGGTCGGGACTGCCGGGCCGCTCCCACTCGTCGGTCCAGGCGGTGCGCAGCATGCGGGCGGGCTTGCCGGTCAACGATCGTGATCGCACGGTGTCCGACGACGTGGCGGCCAGGAACTTGTCCTTGACGACGGTCTGCGTCTCGGCTTCCTCGGTGGTCAGCCAGACCGACCCGCACCACACGCCTTCGGCGCCCAAGGCCAACGCCGCGGCGATCTGACGGCCGCGGGCGATCCCGCCTGCGGCCAACACCGGCACCGGAGCCACCGCATCGACCACCTCGGGGACCAGCACCATCGTCGCCACCTCGCCGGTGTGTCCGCCGGCCTCGGTGCCCTGGGCCACGATCAAGTCGACGCCGGCCTCGGCGTGCCGCCTGGCGTGCTGGGTGGTTCCGGCCAACGAAGCTACCAGTACATCGTGGTCATGGGCCCGTCGGACCAGGTCGGCCGGGGGCGGGCCCAGCGCGCTGGCGATCAGCCGGATGCGGTGAGCGAAGGCGACGTCCAGCAGTGGCTCGTAGCCCTTGGGCGAGATGTTGAGCTCGCCGGGCGGTAGACGCTCCTCGTCGGTGGGGACGGCGATGCCATAGCGGACCAGCAGGTCGTCGACGAATGCCCGATGCTGTTCGGGCAACAGCTCGCGCGCCTGCCGGGCGTCGATCCCGCCCCGGTCGGCGCCGACGTATTTGTGCGGCAGCAACAGGTCGACGCCGTACGGCTTGCCGTGAGTCTGCTCCTCGATCCAGGTCAGTTCGCTATCCAGCTGCCTCGGGCTGTGCGCGACGGCACCGAGGATGCCGAACCCGCCCGCATTGGACACGGCGGCCACCACATCCCGACAGTGGCTGAACGCGCAGATCGGGAACTCGACGCCGAGCATCTCGGCGACTCTGGTGCGCATGCCGGGAACCTATGAGTCAGTGACTGACGCGTCAATCACTCTTTACAGTTTCTTAACGGGTCGGCGGCTGGCCGTCCGGTGGCCAGCTCGCTAAGCCGTCTTCCAGCGGAACCTGCAGGCTGTGCAGGATCGACGCGACCATTCGCCACGCACCGATCGCGGTGACAAGCTCGACCAGCAGGGCCGGGTCGGCACCCAATTCGCGCTGACACGCCGCCCAGCTGTCGGCGCTCACCGCGCCGTCGCGCACCACGTCGTCGGTGGCCGCCAGCACTGCCCGCTCCGCGGGCCCGAACGCCGGGTAGGCCTGCCAATCGCGGACGCCAAGCAAGTCTTCGGCGCTGACCCCAAGCCCCTGGGCCACCCGCCAATGCTGCGTCCATTCGTAATCGCTGGCGGTGAGCCAGCCAATGCGCATGATGAGCAGTTCGCGCAGCCGCGAGTCCAGCATCCCGCGCCAGAGCATGGTGGCGAGCAGGTCGTTGAGGGCGCACGCCAGCTTGGGATGGTTCAGCAGCACCTGGAAGATGGCGAGCTCGGCCATGTAATCGGGTACGCCGGCTTCGTCGGCGGCGGCCTTGGCCTCGCTGACCGGCAACCGAGCAACTCGGGAGTCTCTCGTCGGCGGTGTCATGAGCCGCTGGGAAAATCGCGTAAACCGTTAACCGGCAACGGCCCCCGGCTCGGAGAAGGGTGAACCGAAGTCGGCCACCCTCTCAAACCCGCGTCTGCGGGCCGTGTCGGCGGCTCGGCGGATCAAAGCGTTCGTCACGACGAAACCGGCGTGATCCGTTACCACGAACGGAGACAGCAGCCGGTTATGCACGAAACCGACCGCGAGCCCGCTGGCAGGATCGGCCCACCCGAGCGAGCCGCCGAGCCCGACGTGACCGAATCCCGGCATCACGCTGAACGGCAGCGTGTGGTATCCGAGATGGAAACCCAATGGCACCACGAGGTTTCGGTCCAGTCGCAGACTCTTTCGTCCGGTCAGACCCGCCACCAGCTCACGAGAGAGAAACTGGATGCCCTCGATCTGGCCGCCGTTGGCGATCGCACCGTACATCCGGCCCAGACCGCGCGCGGTGACCACGCCATTGGCTGCCGGGATTTCGGCGTCCATCATCGGGATATCTCCTTGCACAAAGGCTTTCATTCCAGGGAAATACATGGAGCCGAACCCGCCTGACATTGGCAACGCAGCGATTGCCGGTGCCACCGCGTTGAACACGGGATTGGGAATGGCGCGCTGCGGCATGATGATCTGCGCGGGCCGGGTCGGTGAGTCGACCGGTGGGCGGCCGAGGTGTATGCCGTCGGTGTGCAGCGGTTCCGCCAGCTCCTGGCGGAAGAGCTCGCGCATGCCCTGGCCGGTGACCGCGCGGGCCAGACCCGACATCAGCCAGCCATAGGTCAAGGCGTGATAGGCGGGTTTGCCGAACGCGTAACCAGCGGGCGACGCCGCTAGACGGTCTTCCATCACTTCGTGATTCAGCAAGTCTTCCTTGCTGGCGCCGCGCAGCGCGGACAGACCGGCTCGGTGCCGCATCACCTGGCGGACAGTGATATCCGCTTTGCCGTTGGCGCCAAACTCCCGCCAGTACTCGGCGACGGGCGCGTCGTAGTCGATCAGTCCGCGATCGACGAGCCGGTGAATGACGGTCGAGGCCATGCCCTTTGTCGCCGAAAACACCATGGTGGCGGTGTCAGCCGACCACCGCACCCGCCCGCGCCGGTCCGACCAGCCGGTCCACACGTCGACGACGGGTTCGCCGTCGAGGTAGACCGCCATCGCCCCGCCGCCGAAGCGACGGTGCGGGAACATGCTGGCGAAGCTGCGCACCGCGCAGGCAAAGTGTGGATCGGCTGCGCCGTGAACACCGCGCGGCAGCACTGACCGGCGATTGCCCACCACTTCGAGGGTCATACCGTTGAATTTACCGTTCGCGTCCGCAAACAACCTGGAAGTTACCCTTCCGTTATCGATGCGAGCTTAAGTATTTGCTGTGCCGCCAGGGCCGGCGTCAATTCCCCAGCGAGCACCCGCCGCTCGACTTCGGCACGACCTTTGCGGACCGCGGGGTTGGACAGCACCCGGTCCAGCACCGTGTCGCGGACCATCTGCCAGGTCCAGTCGACCTGCTGAGCTCGCCGCCGCGCCTCAAACTCCCCGGCCTCGCTAAGCACCTTTTGATGCCGCTCGACGGTCTCCCAAAGCTCCTCCAGCCCGGTACCTTCCAGCGCGCTCATGGTGAGAACCGGTGGACGCCAGAGAGTTTCGCGTGGATAGATCAGCCGGATCGCTCCGGAAAGCTCGCGTGCGGCTTTGCGCGCCTCACGCAGGTGCTCGCCGTCGGCTTTGTTCACCACGACGATGTCGGCGAGTTCCAACACACCCTTCTTGATGCCCTGCAGCTGATCGCCGGTGCGCGCCAGGGTCAAAAAGACGAAGGTGTCGACCATGTTGGCGACCGCCACCTCGGATTGGCCGACGCCGACGGTCTCCACCAGGATCACGTCGAACCCGGCGGCCTCCATCAACACGATGGTTTCCCGGGTGGCCTTGGCCACCCCGCCGAGGGTGCCCGATGTCGGTGACGGGCGGATATAGGCGTCCGGATGCACCGCCAGCCGCGGCATCCGGGTCTTGTCGCCCAGGATCGATCCACCGGTGCGGGTGGACGACGGGTCAACGGCCAGTACGGCGACCCGATGTCCGCGCTCGATCAAGTACATGCCCAGCGCTTCGATGGCGGTCGACTTGCCCACCCCGGGCACCCCGGTGATGCCGACATGGTGAGCGTTTCCGGCCGTCGGCGTCAGTGCCAGCAGCAGCTGCTGTGCCTGCTGGTGATGATCCGGACGGGTCGACTCGACCAATGTGATGGCTCGCGCCAGCGCCGCACGGTCGCCGCTGCGGACAGCTGCGGCGAGGTCGTCGATGCTGCCGCCGTTATCAGTTGCCATGTGGCTAGAGGGTGTACCCGAGACGCTCGGCCAGCTTCTTCAGCAGATCGATTGCCGCGTCCGCGATTACCGTACCCGGCGGGAAGATCGCGGTGGCCCCGGCGGCGTACAGCTCGTCGAAGTCGCCCGGCGGGATGACCCCGCCGACCACGATCATGATGTCCGGCCGGCCTACCTCGGCCAACGCGTCGCGCAGTGCGGGCACCAAGGTCAGGTGACCGGCCGCCAGCGAGGACACCCCCACCACATGCACGTCGTTGTCCGCGGCTTGGCGGGCCACCTCGTCAGGTGTGGAGAACAGCGCGCCGACGTCGACGTCAAACCCGATGTCGGCGAACGCCGTTGCGATCACCTTCTGCCCGCGGTCGTGCCCGTCCTGACCCATCTTGGCCACCAGAATTCTGGGCCGACGGCCGTCGGCCTCGGCGAATTTCTCGACGAGTTCGGTGGCGCTGACCATGTTGCCGGCCTTTCCAGCTTCGTCGCGGTAAACCCCGGCGATGGTGCGGATCTCGGCCTGGTGACGCCCGTAAACCTTCTCCAGTGCGTCGGAGATCTCGCCGACCGTGGCCTTGGCCCGAGCGGCGTCGACGGCCAGTGCCAACAGATTGTTGCCGAGTCCATCCTCGCCCGCACGGCCGTGGGCGGCGGCCGCGCGCGACAACTCTGCCAGAGCGGCATCGACGGCCGCCTGGTCCCGATTTGCCCGCAGCTCTTGCAGTTTGGCCAGCTGTTCGGCACGCACCCGACTGTTCTCGACCTTGAGGACCTCGACCTCCTGATCCTCTTCGACCTGGTACTTGTTGATCCCGATCACCGGCTGGGCCCCGGAGTCGATGCGGGCCTGGGTGCGCGCGGCGGCTTCCTCGATGCGCAGCTTGGGGATGCCGTCGTTGATGGCCTGCGCCATCCCGCCGTGCTCGGCGACCTCGGCGATGTGGGCACGGGCTCGCTGCGCGAGTTGATATGTCAGCCACTCCACGTAATAGGAGCCGGCCCAGGGATCGATCGGCCTGGTGGTGCCGGACTCTTGCTGCAACACCAGCTGGGTGTTGCGCGCGATGCGCGCGGAGAAGTCCGTCGGCAACGCCAGCGCCTCGTCGAGTGCGTTGGTGTGCAGCGACTGGGTGTGACCCTGGGTTGCGGCCATCGCCTCGATGCAGGTGCGCGCGACGTTGTTGAACGCGTCCTGGGCGGTCAGCGACCAGCCTGAGGTCTGCGAATGGGTGCGCAACGACAGCGATTTGGAACTCTTCGGGTTGAACTGCGCGACCAGCTCGCTCCACAGCAGCCGGCCTGCCCGCAGCTTGGCCACCTCCATGAAGAAGTTCATCCCGATGCCCCAGAAGAAGGACAGCCGCGGCGCGAACTTGTCGATGTCCAGCTCGGCGTCCAAACCGGCTTTGATGTAGTCGACGCCGTCGGCCAGGGTGTAGGCGAGCTCGAGATCCGCTGTGGCACCGGCTTCTTGGATGTGGTAGCCGGAAATCGAGATCGAGTTGAATTTCGGCATCTTGGCGCTGGTGTAGGCAAAGATGTCGGAGATGATGCGCATCGACGGCTTCGGCGGATAGATGTAGGTATTGCGCACCATGAACTCTTTGAGGATGTCGTTCTGGATGGTGCCGGCCAGCTTCTCCGGCGGCACCCCCTGCTCCTCGGCGGCCACCACGTACAGCGCCAGGATCGGCAGCACCGCACCGTTCATGGTCATCGACACCGACACCGTCGACAGGTCGATGCCGTCGAACAGTTGCCGCATATCCAAGATGGAATCGATTGCCACACCAGCCATTCCGACGTCGCCCTGCACGCGGGGATGGTCGGAGTCGTAGCCGCGGTGGGTGGCCAGGTCGAAGGCCACCGACAGCCCCTTCTGGCCTGCGGCAAGGTTGCGGCGGTAAAACGCGTTGGATTCCGCGGCGGTGGAGAACCCGGCATATTGGCGAATTGTCCAGGGCTGGTTGACATACATCGTCGGATAGGGGCCGCGGACAAACGGCGGCGCGCCGGGGAAACTGTTCAGCGGATAGCCGTCCGCCTCGACCGCCGCACGATCCGCGGCGATGTACACCGGTTTGACGGCAATGTCTTCCGGCGTATGCCATACCAGCTGGTCCGGCGTGTACCACGCCGCTGCCGCGGCCGCAGCGACGTGTTTTTCCACCGCGGCTTCGGTTGGCGGCGCCACGTGGCGCTGGCCGTGCAGCGGCACATCGGCGAAGCTGCCGACAACAGGTGCGGTGGTCGTCATCGTTGCTGGCCTCCCTCAGGCTCCGAGCCGGGCGAGCAGACTCGAGAGCGTTTCGACCGCATTGATTTTCGCGGTGAGGAACTCGTCGGGTCGATGTTCTGGATCTGTTGTCTCGGCTGTGCCTTCTAGTGCCTTCGGCGGCCCGGCCAGGCAGACGTGCGTAACGCCCGCGCGACGCGCGGCCTCGACGATCCCGGCCGCCTCGGCGCCATATCGGGTGTCGGTGCCGCAGATGACCGCTACCGTGGGCGATCCCGCATCCGAAACCGCTCGCGCGACAGCGTCGGCGTCGACTGTCCCCGGGTTGACTGCCTCGATACCACCCGAGGCCAGCAGATTCGACGCGAACGTCGTTCGAATGTTGTGTTCTGCCAGCGGCCCCAACGGCAACAGCAGCGCCTGCGGCCGCGAGCCGCGATCGGCCAGGTAGACGTCCGAGCGGTCTCGCAGGGCCTCGAAACCGGCCGCATATCGAGATAGATTGCCGGCGGCAAGTGGAGTGTCCGGCGAATCGCTTTGCGGCAAAGGCGGTTCGCCCAGATTCGGGAATTCGCTGACGCCGGTGACCGCGGTCCGTCGATGCGCGATGTCGTCGGTCCGCTGGGCAGCGATCTCGGCGATCTGCCCGGCGATGTGCTCGCGGGCGTCGACGAATCCGCCGTGCGCCTCGATGGCCTGGAAATGTTCCCAGGCATGCTGCGCCAGCTGCTCGGTGAGCTCTTCGACGAACCACGACCCCCCGGCCGGATCCAGCACGCGGCCGACGTGGGATTCCTCCAGCAGCAGCAACTGGATGTTTCGGGCCATTCGGCGCGCGAAGCCCGTTGCCATGCCGGGGAATCCGCCCGGAATCGCCACGTCGAACGGGAGTACCAGGACCGTGTCGGCGCCGCCGACACCCGCCCCGAATGCCGCCAGGGTGCTGCGCAACATGTTCACCCACGGGTCGCGCTGCGTCATCATCGGCAGCGACGTCTCGGCATGCACCACGGCCGCGCCGCTCTCCGGAGCACCGACGACCTCGGCAACCCTCGCCCACAGCTGACGCACGGCGCGCATCTTGGCCAATGTCATGAACTGATCGTCGTCGGCGGCCAGCCGAAAACTGATCTGCCGCAGCGCGTCGCTCAGCGAGAGGCCGGCCTCGATGAGCGTCCGCACGTAGGCCACCGCGGCCGCGACGCTGCCGGCGAGTTCCCATGCCGCGTTGGCGCCCAGATTGTGAAAGGCCGGCCCGTCGACGGTGATCGCCCGCACCCCGAGTTCACCGGCCACCCGGGTGGCCACCGCGACGACTTCCTCAATCGGCGGCACCGGACGCTCACTCAGCAGCGCCGTCAGGGGGTCAGCGCCCAGGTCGATCGACAGGGTGCCGCGCTGATCGGGTTCCACCTCGGCGACCACCTCCAGCACGGCGTCGCACGCCGCCGAGTAGCAGGCGCCGGCGTCGAGGATGACCGGTGCCATGCTCAGGTACACGCCGTCGAGCACCTTCTCCAGCTGGGCCGGCGCCACACCGGACTCCCCTACCCGGATCAGCAACGCGCTGGCACCTTCACCGAGCGCGGCCAGCACTGCGGTATTGACATCCTCTGCCGCGACCCCGGGCACGGCCTGGGCCGGAAAAGCCTCGGCGACCTTCCAACCGGACTTGACGTCGCGCAGCGCGTCGCCGCCGCGCAGGAACGGCCACTCGCCCGGCAGCGGCGGCTCCGGCAGCTCATCGAGCGCGGTGTACAGCGGATGGATGGCGAAGCCCTCGTAGGTCGCACTGTCGAGCAGCCGCTCGGGTTCGGGCCCAAGCTCGTCAGCGTCGCGCCGTGTGCTTTTGGCCAGCACGCCCGCCACCGCCTTGCGCCATCGGGCGCGGCCTTCCGCCAAATCGGCGGGCTCGGCGGACACATCGGCTGACACCGAAAGCTCCTCTGTCGCGGGATGTGGCGGCGCTCGCACTGGCCTACCACCCGACCACCAGGCTAAATGATGGGCGGCGGCACGCGGGAATCGCCTGGCGCCACGGCCTGGCGGGCGACCCGACCGCAGCTGCGAAGCCACCGGCGGCCTGGGAAGTTAGGTGTACCTAACTAAGCTAAGAAGAGCTAATGTTGGACCGATAATGGTTACTTCGGCGCAGCGCGCGCGCGATCAATCGGGATCGGTGGTTGTGCTTGCCCAGCTGCCGCCCGGCGGGCGGGCAACGGTGGTGGGCACGGCGCCGCAGGCGACCTCCGTGGTGGCGAGCCGGCTCAACCAACTGGGCTTTCGACCGACGGCCCAAGTCGACGTGATCCGTCGTGCACCGCTCGGCGACCCGACCATTTACCGGGTCCAGGACACCGAACTGTGCCTGCGCCGCCGCGAGGCGCAGCTGATCGAAGTCGTCCCCGATCCGGGCTGATGACCGCCTGCCATGACGTCGACGCCGCGGCGGTCACCGTCGCCGGTATCCGGCGTATTGCGTTGGTTGGCAGCCCCAATGCCGGTAAGACCAGCGTCTTCAACCATCTGACCGGGTTGCGCGCCAAAACCGGTAACTATCCGGGCGTCACCGTTGGACGCAGCGTCGGCACCACCCACGTCGACGGTGTCGCGATTGCCGTGGAGGACCTGCCCGGCACCTACAGCCTGGACCCGATCAGCCCGGACGAGCAGGTAGTGACCGACCTGCTGACCGGCAAATACCCGGACATCGACCAGCCCGACGCGGTAGTGCTGATCGCCGACTCGACCACGCTGCGTCGCTCGATCATGCTGATCGGCCAGGTGCTGCGGCTGGACCTGCCGTGCCTGCTGACGCTGACCATGGGCGACGAATTGACCTCCCGTGGCGGCCGAATCGACGTCGAGGCGTTGTCGACGGCACTGGGTGTTCCGGTGCTCGCGGTCGTCGGGCACCATGGGTCCGGCATCGACGGCCTGCGGGCACGACTGGCGTCCTTCGACCAGTGGCAGCGCCCGCCGATCCTTCCGCCGTCCGACCAGCAAGCCATCGACGCCTGGGGGCAGTCGGTGCTCGATGCGGCTGATTACGTTGCGCCGCAGCCAGATCAGCGCACCCGCCGGATCGACCGGGTGCTGCTGCACCCGCTGTGGGGCACCGTCATCTTTTTCGCCGTGATGTTCTGGTTCTTTCAGGTCCTATTCACCGCCGCCGCGCCACTGCGCGACGGGATCGCCAGAGGGCTGACCTACCTCGGCACGCAGGTCGCCGAGCACATCGGCGATCCGATCATCCGGGGGCTGCTCAGCCAGGGGATTATCGGCGGAGTCGGCACCGTGCTTCAGTTCATCCCGCAGATCGTGTTGCTGTTCTTGCTGCTCGCGTTTCTAGAGAACATCGGCTACATGTCACGGGCGGCGTTCTTGATGGACCGGGTCATGGCCATGACCGGGCTGGAGGGCCGCGCCTTCGTCGCGATGCTGTCGTCAGTCGCCTGCGCCATCCCGGGCATCATGGCGACCCGGACGCTGCCGTCATCGCGCGACCGGATCGCAACCATCGTCACCGCGCCGTTGATGACCTGCTCGGCCCGATTGCCGGTGTACACGCTGCTGGTCGGTCTGCTGGTGACGTCCCAGACGCGATGGTGGGGATTCAGCGCACAGGGCGTCACGATGTTCCTGCTCTACCTGGGCGGCGGGATGTCCGCGCTGATCGCCGCGTTGCTGGTCAAGTCCACGGTCCTGCGCGGCGATCTGTTGCCGTTCACCATGGAGCTTCCGCCCTACCGACTGCCGTCCCCGCAGGCGATGCTGGCCGCGATGTGGAGTGCGGCCAAGGTGTTTTTGCGTAAGGCGGGAACCATCATCTTGGCCACGTCGCTGGTGCTGTGGGCGCTGCTCAACCTGCCGCTTCGCGAGGCCGAAACCCGGGGGCTGTCCTCGACCGACTCGACCGCCTATGTGATGAACCACAGCTACGCCGCCGACGTCGGGAAGGCTATCGCGCCGGTGTTCACCCCGCTGGGCTTCGACTGGCGCACCGACGTCGCCCTACTCGGTTCGCTCTCGGCGCGCGAAGTGTTCGTCTCCACCCTGGGCCAGGTGTCGGCGGCGACCGACCCCGACCACCCACGTCAAGCGTTGGCCACCATGACCGACGATCACGGCCAACGGGTGTTCACCGCGCCGACCGTCATCGCGCTGATGATCTATTTCATGTTCGCGTTGCAGTGCATGTCGACCATCGCGGTGATGCGCCGCGAGACAAACTCGTGGCGCTGGCCGGCGTTCGCGTTCTCCTACATGTTTGTCCTTGCATGGGTGATGGCGTTTGCCGCTCGGACGATTGCGGTAGGCCTGGGCGCATGACTCCCATTCACGCCATCGCCACCGCGGACCCGCAGCAGCTGCGCTGGGTGATCGGCGGCGACCCCTTGCCTCCCGTCGGCACCGTCCGCCGGGCCCCAGGCCATCTCGGCGCCTTGCTGGACGACGGGGTGATCGACGAGATGCTGGTCCGGACGGCTGACCTGCTGATCACACTCAGCGCCGGCCATAACTGGCGGGCGTTGGGCGACGACGTCCGCGAGGCGCTCAGCGACGCCTTGCTGAACCCGACCGGATGGCGAGTTGACGCCGCAGACAACACCTCTCGCTTGGCGGCGATCGCCACGGAGCTGCTCGCCGGTCCGATCGGCGCACTCGCCGAATCGCACGGCGGCTCGATCGAATTGGTTTCTGTGATGGGCGACACAGTGACCGTCCGGATGTCGGGCGCGTGCCACGGATGCTCGGCCGCGGCCTCGACGCTGCACGATAACCTGCAGCGCGAACTGCGCCGGCGTTCGGGGCAACCGATCACGGTATGCACGGAAAACGACTCGACGGCAATGCCGTTGGGCCGGAAGTTGCTGTCGCTGCTTGTCCGCTGAGGCATTTGTCGCCCAGGTGGGCGTCGGATGACCGGGCACGTGCAACGAGCTGTTCACCGCCGGGCCGTAGTCTTGGATCCCGTGACGGCGAACGCCACCAGCAGAATTTCCGACGCGCTGCGCGGCCTGGCCGGCGCAGTCGTTGCCACGGCGCGGCAGGTGTCCAAGCGGCGCATGGTCGCGACGGGTGCGGTGATCGCCGGCTTGATCGCCGTGGCGCTACTCGTTCCGCTGCCCACCGCGGTGCAGATGCGGGACTGGGCGACCTCGGTGGGCCCGTGGTTCCCGTTGGCTTTCTTGGCCGCCCACATCGTGGTGACCGTATTGCCTTTTCCCCGTACAGCATTCACGTTGGCCGCTGGTCTGCTGTTTGGGCCTTTGCTCGGGGTAACGCTGGCGGTGGTGGCCAGCACGGCCAGCGCGGTGATCGCACTGCTGTTGGTCCGGGCGGCCGGCTGGCAACTCAGCCGCCTGGTCCGCCACCAGGCCGTCGAAACGGTCGACGCCCGGCTGCGCGATCGCGGCTGGATTGCGGTCACGTCGCTGCGATTGATCCCGGTGGTGCCGTTTTCGGTGCTGAACTATGCCGCCGGCGCATCCGCGGTGCGGGTGCTTCCCTACACGCTGGCGACGCTGATCGGTGTGCTTCCGGGCACCGCGGCCGTGGTGATCCTGGGCGATGCGCTCACCGGTGATGTCAGCCCGCTACTGCTTCTGGTGTCGCTGTGCACGGGCTTCCTGGGGCTCGGGCTGTTGGCTTACGAAATCAGCCACCATCGGCGGCATAAGAGCGCAGCGGTGAAGGAATTCGACGCTGCGGTCGAGCCGGCGCTTCGCGGCTAACCGGCCGTCGCATCGCTGCACACTTTCGGCGCGACCTGCGATCGGCCTACACTCGAGCATGCGTCCGCGCCCAGCCGCCCGGGGGCTGTTAGTCACCGTGGTGAAGTCTGGGAGGAAAACGGAAATGGACAGTAAACGTTTAGCCGCTGCGGCGCGGATCGCGGTCGGCGTTAGCATAGCGGCGCTGGCGGGCGGGACAGGACAAGTCAACGCTGCCCCGCTGGACCCGGCCCCGCCATGCCCGACCTGCCAACCGAATCCGGATCCGAGTCCGCCGCAGAGCGCTCCAGCCAAAAAATGCTGGTCGTACGGGCGCCAGGGGCCTTCAGGTCCTAAGGGCGGCGGTGGGGTGCCGGTATACCCGGAGCAGTGCCCCCCGGCCGCCCCGCCGCCGTGATCGGTCCGAGCTTTCTCTCGCCGCGCGACAATTGGGCCTCACCCTTCACCGTCGGTGGTTGAGACGCTGGCGCATTGCGCGCCAATCGTCGAGCTGCGACTCGGCTAACCGCCCTCGGGCCCCTTTACGGTCAGCACCGCGTAGGTGGCCAAAAACGACGCCGCCGGAACGGTGTTGACGATCCGGTCGCGGGCGCGGCGATGCGCGCCCACCGCCAGCGCAAAGTACAGCGTCAGCATCGCCGTGGTCAGGCGCGCCAACGCGGGAATCCTGCTGGCCGAAAGTAAACCGACCACCGACGCCGCCTTGGACGCCGGCAGCAGCCACCGAATGTCTTGTGGGATACCCAGCGCGTCTAAGGTTTTGGCGATCACCGGCACTGGGATCGCGCATGCGATCGCATCAACAGCCTGGAACGCCGCAAGCCCCGCATACGTTTTCGGCGAAGTCAAAGCGCTCATGTCACTGACTCAATGCAGACGGCGGCGGGAAGCTGCCGTCGACCGGCTTGCGCGCGTCGGCCTCGGCTTTTGCCACCGCCCGGACTATCGCCGGGTCGGTTTCGGTGGAGAACCAGTCGGCGACGTCGGCGTCGTCATCGGCAGCTTGGTGCCTCGGCACCTGGTCAGCCGGGTCGACCGCCGACGGCTCAAACCGGAACACCCCGTCCGCGCCGGGCGCGCCCAGCGACTTGGCGAACCCTTGTAACGCCGCGCCAAAGTCGCTGGGCACCAACCACACCTTGTTGGCATCGCCCTGCGCCATCTGCGGCAAGACCTGCAGGTACTGATAGGCCAGCATCTCGGGAGTCGGCCGCCCTGCCTTGATCGCGGCGAACGTCTTCTCGATCGCCTTGGCCTGGCCCTGCGCCTGGAAGTAGGCCGCGGCACGCTCACCCTGCGCGCGCAGCATCCGGGATTGCCGATCGGCCTCGGCGGCCAGGATCGCGGCCTGCTTGGCGCCCTCGGCGGCCAGAATCTGTGCCTGCTTGTCACCTTCGGCCTGTGTGATCGCGGCCTGCCGGTTACCTTCGGCGGTCAAGATCACCGCCCGCTTCTCCCGGTCTGCCTTCATCTGCTTTTCCATCGACGCCTGGATCGACGGCGGCGGGTCGATGCTGCGCAGTTCGACGCGTGCCACTCGTAGTCCCCAACGACCGGTGGCCTCGTCGAGCACGCCGCGCAACTGACCGTTGATCTTGTCGCGCGAGGTCAGGGTCTGCTCCAGCGTCATCCCGCCGACGACGTTGCGCAGGGTGGTGGTGGTCAGCTGTTCGACGCCGACGATGTAGTTGCTGATCTCGTAAACGGCCGCCTGCGGAACAGTGACCTGGAAGTACACCACGGTGTCGATGTTGAGGGTCAGGTTGTCCTCGGTGATCACCGGCTGCGGCGGGAAGGAGACCACCCTTTCGCGCAGGTCCACCCGGGCGCGGATCCGATCGATGAAAGGCACCAGCAAGGTCAGCTGACCGCTGACCGTGCGGCTGTACCTGCCCAGCCGTTCGATCACCGCCGCCTCGGCCTGCGGGATCAGCGCAACCGACTTGGCCACCACGATGGCGGCAAAAATCACCAGAACAGCCAGCAATACCAGACCAGCAATCACAGTTCCTCCTGTTGCTCCAGAGGTGTTACGTGTTTTTCCACACCACCGCAGTGGCCCCGTCGATATGCATGACGGTCACCCGCTCGCCCGGTTCGAAGACATCGCCCTCGTTCATAGGACGCGCCGTCCAGACCTGGCCATCAAGTTTCACCTGACCTTCGTCATGGGCAACGCGGTCGAGGACCAGCGCACTTTTGCCCTCCAGCGCCTTGACACCCGTCGGCAAGCCCTTCGCGGGCGTCAGACGCCGCCGCAGCACGGGTCGGACCAATAACAGCAGAAGCACCGAAACTACCAGGAACACCGCTCCGTCGGTCCAGATTGGCAGGCCTAGCAGCCAGCTGGATCCGGCTGCGGCCAGCGCACCGCCGCCGAGCATCAGCATGAACATGTCGCCGGTCAGCGCCTCCGCGCCGGCCAGCCCTAATGCGACGATGAGCCAGATCAAAGCCGCAGACATGCCGCCAGGATATCGCGTGATCGGCCTTGGTCCCGGCGAACAACTAGACTGCGAAACCATGTGGTGCCCCAGCGCGACGCTCTCGGTCTGGGCCAATGCCTGGCTTGCCGGCAAGGCCGCGCCCGACGACGTCCTCGACGCGTTATCTTGTTGGGCGCCAACGCAATCAGTCACCGCTTACGACGCGGTCGCGGCGGGCCACACCGGGCTGCCGTGGCCGGACGTGAACGACGCGGGTGCGGTGTTGCTGCTACAGACGCTGCGCACCGCAGCCGGACGGCCGACGACGGGCCCACCTTCGATCAGCGTGGTTCTGCCGGTTCCCGGCGATGTCCGGGGGTTGGCCGCGGGCACACAGTTCGAGCGGGAAGCCTTGATCGCGGGAGAAGCGGTGATCGTCGCCAATCCCGACGACCCTGGCATGGCCGTCGGGCTGGTGCCCGAATTCGGATATGACGAATCCGACGACGAACTCGTCGTACCCGAATTGTGTGCGCTGTCCTGGACGGTCTATTCACTTCGGGGCGCCCCGGCCGTCGACCGTACCGAGTTGGGCGAGGCCGAATACGCCCTCCGGCTGGCGGTGCGATCAGCCGCCGACGCGCTGACCACAATCGGGCTGGGGTCCACCGGCGTCGACGTCGATGATCCGCGCGGGCTCGTCGAGCAGCTGCTGGAATCCGCGCGGCACCACCAAGTTCCCGAGCCCGCGCCGAAACGCGCCTTGCGGGTGCTGGAAAACGCCGCACATGTGGATGCGATCATCACGGTCAGCGCCGGGCTCAGCCGGATTGGAACGCAATCGTTGTCGGAGGCGCAGATTGCCACCGACGCGCTGCGTCCGTTGGCCGCGGTGGTGCGATCGGCGAGAATGGCCGCGCTCACCGCGATTCTGCACGCCGCCTGGCGGTCCTAGCCGCAGTTCAGTCCGCGCCCTCCTCGGCGACGCAGTGCGGCGGGCGGCACGGCTCGCCGTTGATGCTGGCCGCGCAGCCCGGTACCGGGTCGGGTCCAATCACTCGGGCAGGCGCACGGCCATAACGCAATTCGTCGATCAGATCCACGGCCATCCGCGCGAATCGCGGGTGGGCATTGGGCGTCGCGGCCCGCGTCAACACCACGCCCGTCGCCTCGGCCTGCGATCTCAACTCCTGGTCGAGATCCCACACCACCTCGATATGGTCGGCGACAAACCCTATCGGGCAGACGATGACGGCTTTGGTCCCGGTCGCGGCCAACGCCGAAAGATGGTCGGCGACATCGGGCTCCAGCCACGGAACCTGCGGCGGGCCCGAACGCGACTGCCAAGCCAGGTCGAAGTCACGGTATCCGGCCGCCGCCGCGACAAGCTTTGCGGCGTACGCGACCTGTCGGCTGTAGAGCTGCGGGCCGCAGCGCTGGTCGGCGGCAACCGGGATCGAATGTGCGGTGAATACCAGCCGCGCGTCGGGCGACAGCTCGGCGGGTATCGCGCCGGAGGCCGCACCGATGGCGTCGGCGAAGATCTGCACGAAATCCGGGTGGTCGAAATAAGGCCGCAGTTTGACCAATTCGGGCGCATTCGCCCCGGCCGCCCGGCGTGCGCGGGCGATGTCCTCGACATACTGCGTGCAGCTGGAATAGCCGCTCCAGGCCGACGTGGTGAAAACTGCTGCATGCCGGATTCCGTTGTCGCGCATGGTCGCAACGGTGTCTTCGACGTAGGGATCCCAATTGCGATTGCCGAAATAGACCGCAATGTCTGAACCGCGTTCGACGAGTTCTGCACGCAATTGGGCGATCAGCGCGCGGTTGATCCGGTTGATCGGCGACACCCCGCCGAAGTGCATGTAGTGCTCGGCGACGTTGTCAAGGCGTTCGGGCGGCACATCGCGGCCGCGAGTGACGTTCTCCAGGAACGGCCTTACCTGCTCGGGCCCTTCCGGTCCGCCGAACGACAGCAGCAGGACCGCGTCGAATTCCATCACGTACTAAAGCAACTGAGTGCTGGCGCCGCCGTCGGCGTAGATGATCGTCCCGGTGGTCGCGGGCAGCCATTCGGACAGCAGCGCGCACACCGTCTTGGCGACCGGCGTGGGGTCCTTCATGTTCCAACCGACCGGAGCCCGCTGATCCCAGCCCTCTTCCAGCAACTGTATCTGCGCGCCCGCCTCGTCGCCGAGCGCGCCGCCGACGATCGCGCTCATTGCCAACGTTCGGATGGGCCCTGCGGCAACGAGATTCGAGCGTACGCCGAACTTGCCGGCTTCGCGTGCCACGAACCGGTTCACCGATTCCAGTGCGCTCTTGGCGACGGTCATCCAGTTGTAGGCCGGCATGGCCCGGCTCGGGTCGAAATCCATGCCGACGATCGAACCGCCGGGGTTCATGATCGGCAGCAGCGCCTTGGCGAGCGACGCATACGAGTACGCGGAGATGTGGATGCCCTTGGCGACATCCTCGTAGGGCGCATCGAAGAACGGCTTGATGCCCATGCCGCTTTGGGGCATGAAGCCGATGGAATGCACCACGCCGTCGAGCTTGTTGTCCTCGCCGATCTCGGCCGTCACCCGCTCGGCCAGGCTGTCGAGGTGCTTCTCGTCCTGCACGTCCAGTTCGATCAGCGGGGCCTTGTCCGGCAACCGGTCGGCGATGCGCTGGATCAGCCGCAGCCGGTCGAACCCGGTCAGCACCAGCTGAGCGCCCTGTTCCTGGGCCACCCGCGCGATGTGAAACGCGATCGAAGCGTCGGTGATGATCCCGGTGACCAGAATCCGTTTGCCGTCAAGAAGTCCTGCCATATCCGTCCTTGTTCGTGTCAGGGTCAGTGACCCATACCCATGCCGCCGTCGACCGGGATCACCGCACCGGCGATGTAGCTCGCATCCTCCGACGCGAGGAAGCTGACCACACCGGCAACTTCCTCGGCGGTGCCGACCCGCTTCGCCGGAATGAACTCCAGCGCCCCCGCCTGAATCCGCTCATCCAGCGAGCGGGTCATCTCGGTGTCGATGTAGCCGGGGGCCACCACGTTCGCGGTCACCCCGGCCTTGGACAATTCCCGGGAGATCGAGCGCGCCATGCCGATCAGACCGGCTTTGGAGGCCGCGTAATTGGACTGGTTGCCGATGCCCCAGCTGCCGGAGACCGAGCCCACAAAGATCATCCGACCGAACCGCTTTTTCTGCATGCTGCGCGATGCCCGCTGGGCCACCCGGAATGCCCCGGTCAGGTTGGCATCGATGACCTTCTCGAACCTCTCCTCGGTCATCCGAATGAGAAACGCGTCGGCGGAGACGCCGGCGTTGGACACCAGCACCTCCACCGCACCTTGGTGCTCCTCGACCTCTTTGAAGGCGCGATCGACGGCATCGTTGTCGGTAACATCGCACAGCACGCCGAACAAGCCCTCCGGTGCGCCCGACCCGCGGTGCGTGACGGCGACCTTGTGGCCGTCGGCCGCCAGCCGCTGAGCGATCGCCAGACCGATCCCCCGGTTACCTCCAGTGACGAGCACCGACCGGGAAACGAACGCAGGCTTGACCGCGACGACTTTTCCGGCGGTCTCCGTCGGGGTCTCGGCGCCTTTCTCGGCAGCAACGTCAGTCACCCCGACAACCTAACGCCTCACCTCGGCAACGCTGAAATCGCCGGACCTGGTCTAGAACTCCAGGCAGGTCGACTGCGTGCGCGGCCTTGACATGGGCAGGGCTAGGGTCGAACCCATGGCGACCGTCCGCGAGGCGCTGCAGCTGCAAGTCATCGCCTACACGTGCAGCCACAATTGCATGGGCGTTCGAGAAAATGCCGGCGGATGCTGCACACTCGACGATCGTGACTTTATTCCGGGGCCCGTCCGCGACGCGGATGCCTTCCTGGTTGACCTGGGTCGGTTGTTCCGACGCGAGGTTTCCCATGAAGAGGTGTTCATCGACTTCGAGGAAGGACGGGCCCTCTTCCCGGATCGCCCGTGTTGGCAGGAGCCTGCCAACTACCCAGCGTTGCGCGTCCGGCCGGATGTGGAGTGGATTCCGTGCCGTTTCTACGACAAGACAACGCTTGCGTGCACCGTGTACGACATTCGTCCTGCGATGTGTAGAGACTTCCTCTGCGACCACCTGAAGGACGTCATTTCCCTGCTCAACTTGAACGAGGAATAGCGGTCGGTCGTTAGGAAGCTCCGCGACGCGGATTAACCCGGCAGCCGCCGGTTGATCAGCAGGGCCGCCAGCGCGGCCAGCGCCAGCACCAGCGAACCCAGCCGCAACCACCCGACGCTGGCGTCGCCGCGGATCGTCTCGTAACCGATCTGCTCCTGCAGCGACGCGTAGACCTGCTTGAGCTCCTGCAAGTTAGAGGCACCGTAATGGTTGCCGCCGGACAGCTCGGCCACCTTCTTCATTGTGCTGTCGTCGACCGGCACCGGCTGGCGTTGGCCATTGATTTCCACGAAGCCGTAAGGGGTGCCGAACGAGATCGTCGAGATCGGCACACCTTGGTCCTTGGCGGTGCGCGCCGCGGTGAAGGCACCCTTGGGGTTGTCCGGGTTGGTCGGCATCGTCTCTTTGCCGTCGGAGAACAACACGATCCGCGCCGGCGGCGGGGTGTCGCCGCCGCCGATGACCGCGCCCACTGTCGCGATGGCCTGCAGCGCGGTGAAAATGCCTTCGCCGGTGGCGGTTCGGTCGGCGAACTGCAACTTGTCCAGCGCGGCTTTGGTCGCGTCCCGGTTGGTCGTCGGTTGCACCAGAACCGTCGCCGTCCCGGCATAGGCGATCAACCCAAGGTTGATGCCGGGGGTGAGCTCACCGGCGAATTCCTTGGCGGCCGCTTCGGCGGCGGCCATCCGGTTGGGTTCGACGTCGGTGGCCCGCATGGACTGCGAGACGTCGATGACCAGCATGACGACCGCGCGGTTGCGCGGAATTCGGACATCGTGAGTCGGTCCGGCCATCGCGATCGTGAACAGCAGCAGCGCCGACACCAGCAGGATCGCCGACAGGTGACGCCAGCGGGTGGGCTGCTTGGGGGCGACGCTTTCCAGCAGCTCCATGTTGGCGAAGCGCAGCATCCGGCGCTGCCGGGCCACCTGCATGATGACGTAGAGCGCCACCAGCCCGAGAACTGCCAGCAGGAACAGAAAAAACCATGCGTGGGCGAAGCCGGACAGCGTCATCGGCCCGAGCAACGGCATTGTCATACCAGACCCGTCTTGGTGTGTGTGTCCGCTGACGTCACTGGCGACCCGCCATCGCGCCGCGGCGGCGGGATTCGACGAAACGCACGATGTCGGCAATCCAGTCGCGGTCGGTGCGCAGCGATAACAGCGGCGCCCCGCAGCTGCGCATCGCGTGGGACACGTCGGCGCGATGGGCCTCGGCCGCCTTGGCGAAGTCGTCGCGCAGCTGCGCGTCGATGGTGAACTCGCGGGTGACACCGGATTCGGCGTCCTGCAAGATGACGTCGCCGACGTCGGGCAACTCGACATCCCTGGGATCGAGCACCTCGATGCCCAGCACCTCATGGCGCGCGGCGATGGCCCGCAGCGGACGCATCCAGTTGATCGGGCCGAGGAAGTCGCTGATGATCACGGCCATCCCGCGGCGGCGTTCCGGACGACGCAACGCGTCGATTGCCACCGCCAAATCCCCGCGCACCCCTACCGGCGCCTTGGGCATGGTGGCGATCGTGCGCAGCAGCGTCTGCTCGTGCTGGCGCCCGGAGCGTGCCGGTACCCGAGTCATCGTCTCGCCGTTGGCAATCAGCGCACCGAGCCGGTTCCCGCCACCGCTGTTGAGGAACGTGATCGCGGCCGCGGCCGCCACCGCCACGTCACGCTTCTCGCAGACCGTCGTGCCGAAGTCGAGGCTGGCCGACATGTCGACGACCAGCCAGGTTTCCAATTCACGGTCGGCGATCATCTGCCGCACGTGCGGGTGGGTCGTGCGCGCGGTGACCGCCCAGTCCATCCGGCGGACGTCGTCACCGGGCTGATACTCGCGCGACTCACCCGGCTCCGAACCCGGACCGGGGATCAGGCCGAGATGGTCACCGTGCAGGACACCGTCAAGCTTGCGCTTGACCGTGAGCTCGAGCGTGCGCAGCGCCGCCGACAGCTTCGGATCGTCGATCTGCCCGCGCTGCATCGACGGCGGGTGAACCACACCCGGCTCTTTTGGATCGGTCACCGACCGCTAGCCGCGCCCGCGGCCTGCATCGCCGGCGGAACCGAATGTCCTTGTTGCGGAACGGCATTCACCTGCGGCATGCCGACGGTCTGCAGCACCCGGTTGATGATGATCTCCGGCGAGACTTCGTCGGCGAGCGCGTCATAGGTGAGCACCAGCCGGTGCCGTAGCACGTCGGGAATGACCTCGACGATGTCTTGGGGGATCACGTAGTCGCGACCGCGCACCAACGCCAACGAACGAGAAGCGGCAATGATGCCCAGCGAGGCACGCGGCGACGCGCCGAACGAGACCCAGCTCCTGACATCGTTCATCCCGAGTTGCTCAGGATGACGGGTGGCGGTGACGACCCGGACCACGTAGTCGACCAGCGCGTGGTGGACGAAGTTGTTCGCCGCGATCTCCTGCAACCGCAGCAGATCACCGGTGTTCAGGATCTGCTTGGGCTCCGGCGGCCGCACGCCCATCCGGTAGATGATCTCGCGCTCTTCCTCCGGTGAGGGATAGCCCACGTTGATCTTGAACAAGAATCGGTCACGCTGGGCCTCCGGCAGCGGGTAGACACCCTCATGCTCGATCGGGTTCTGGGTGGCCATCACCAGGAACGGGTTCGGCAGCGGGAACCGCTTGCCGCCGATCGACACCTGGCGTTCCTGCATGACTTCCAGCAGTGCGGACTGCACTTTCGCCGGGGCCCGGTTGATCTCGTCGGCGAGCAGGAAGTTGACCACCACGGGGCCGAGCTCGGTGTCGAACTCTTCCTTGCCCTGTCGGTAGATCCGGGTGCCGATGATGTCGGTGGGCACCAGGTCCGGGGTGAACTGGATGCGCGCGAACGTCCCGCCGACCACTCGGGCGAAGGTCTCAACGGCCAAGGTCTTGGCCACGCCGGGCACACCCTCGAGCAGCACATGGCCCTTGGACAGCAGGCCGACGAGCATGCGCTCGACGAGCTGGTCCTGGCCCACGATGATCCGCTTGACCTCGAAGATGGCTCGTTCAAGGGTGTGCACCTCGGCAGCCAGCCCATTGCCGCCGCCGGACGGTGCCGCGTGCGCCGGGGCCGTCGAGGGCCCGCCCGGGCCCGAGTAACCGCTGGTACCCGGGGGCGGCCCGCCTGCTGATGTCATCGATTACCCTCCACGGCTCAAACCTCCAAAGCTCAATCAGACACGACTGCTCGCACGACGAACGTCGCGGGGCAGCGGCGTGCCCTGGCTCAACTATTCCAGGCCACCCGGATTCCGTCGACGTGGCGTGTCCGGCGACGATGCAGGCCGCGAAGCGGACTGGGGAGAAGCCGGGCCATTACCGGGCGCCCCGCGCACACGAGACGTCCGAATCAGTTCTCAATGATCCGGGTCAAAAACGGCGTCATCCCGCCTTTCCGCACCGGGCTGACGGTGACTTTGCCCGCGCTGCCCGACGCCTCCAACATCTGGCCGTTGCCCAAGTAGATGGTGACGTGCTGGGTTCCGCCCGGGCCGTAGAAGATGAGGTCACCGCGCTTGGCCTGCGACGGCGGAATATGGCGACCGGCGTTGTACTGGTCACCGGAGAACCTCGGGATGAGCACGCCCACCCCGGCGAAGCTGTACCGGACCAACCCCGAGCAGTCGAAGCCGACGGTGTTGGCGCCGGATTCCACGCCTTTGCTTGGCCCGTTCAAGGTGCCGCCACCCCACGAGTACGGCACACCCATCTGCGACGACGCGCGGCGGATCACGTACTCGACGGCCTGGCGCCCGTAGACCCGCGGAATCCCGTTGGGGCTGGTGCCGGCGCCGGCGCCGCCGCCGCCGAGATTGATGCCGAGGCCGCCGAGGAACTGCCGCCCGAGATCGAGCGTGGTCTGGGTGGCGTTGGCGGTGGCCTGCAGCGACTGGTTGGCGATGGCGACCGGGTCCCCTGGTGCGCCCGCGCTGACCACCGGCGGCAGGGTGGGATCCCACGCGCCGTCCTCGGCACCGGCGGGACCGGCCAGGGCGATCAGCAGACCGAAGGCAGCCAGAATCGGCCAGACCAGCCCAGCCCGGCGCAACCACTTGGCGTCTTTAAACCAGCGGCGCATAAATCCTTCCCGCGCGTCAGTACTCGATGTAGCGGACTACGTAGGGCGTCATACCGCTGGTGCGGACCGGTGCGACCCGGACCTTCAACCCGACGTCGGGAGCCTCGAGCATCTGACCGTCACCGAGATAGATCGTCACGTGCTGGCTACCGCCGGGGCCGTAGAAAATCACGTCGCCACGGCGCATCTGCGAGGACGGGATCTTGCGACCCAGGTTGTACTGCGAACCCGAGTAGTGCGGCAGCTTGATACCCACGCCGGCAAACGAGTACAGCACCAGGCCCGAGCAGTCGAAGCCGACCGTGCCGGACCCCGAGTCGATGCCTCTGCCCGGCCCGGCGGCGGTGCCGCCGCCCCACGAATACGGCACACCCAGCTGCGAGAGTCCACGGCGAATCACATACTCAGACGCCTGCCGTCCGTACACCCGCGGAATACGGCCGTTGGTGAAGCCGGTCGGTGTGGGAGCCAGCCCCAGCTGCTGCAGGAAGCTGCGGCCCATATTGGAGGTGACCTCAGAAGAGGTCGCCGAAATCCCCAGGACCTTGTTGAGAATCGCGATCGGGTCACCCGGGACGTTGGCGCTGGGCACCATCGGCAACGTGGGATCCCAGTCGCCGGCCCATTGGCCGCCATTGCCCCGCGGCGCGCTCGGCGAACCGGGGTTCGCCGGATCCCATCGATCACCGGAGGACGACGCCGCCCGCGGTCCGGCACCCGGTCCGCCCGCGGATGCCGACCAATTGCGGGCGGCGTCGAGTCTGGTTTGCGCCGCGTTACGCTCGTCGGCCAGGCGGTTGATTTCTTGCTGCTGTTCGCCGAACTTGCGGTGGACGTCGACCAATGTGGCCACCGCGGCGTTCTGGCTGGCCTGGGCGTCGGCGACAGCCTTGTCCGCCTTCTGCTTTGCCAACCGCGCCGCCGAGTCCTTATTCACTTGCTCAGTGCGAGCTCGCTGCAAGTTGTCCATCACCTGCCGGGAACTGGCGGCCAGGGTTTGACCGGCGGCCGCCGTCGCGATGATGTCGTCGGGGCTCGCCGCCTTGAGGTAGCTGTCCGAGGGACCGTTGACGTAACTGGCTACCGCAAATCGGTCGAATCGCTTCTGGGCGGCCGCAATTGCGGCGTTGGCGTCCTTGACGCGTTGCTCGCTGGCCTCGACATCATGTTGGGCGGCCGCGGCGTTGTCGCGGGCGGTTTCGACGTCGACCACAGCTTTGTTGACGCTCTCCTGCTCGGTCTGAATCTGCGCGCCGAGGTCCTGTAGACGCTGGTTGGCCTGTGCGACATCCGCGATCAGCTTGGCCATGGTGTCCGGCTCGGCGCCTGGGTCGGCGTTTGCCAGACCGGGGACGCACAGCGTCACGGCCACGCTGAGAATGGCCGGAGCGAGGCGGCGGGTGACCCGGGCGGCCAGTCGGACAGACGAGCCGCGACAGATGCGTCTCATTCGACTTGGATCTCCTATGGCTCAACGCGGGCGGACGGCGTCGGCCCCAGTAATCACTGGAAGCGCGATTTAAATCAAAAGCATCCTTTGCACCGTATGTCACATCTGAACCAATGGAAACTTTAGTAACAAATTACAGGTGTGTTCTTCCGACAACTGTGACCGAACGGTGACATCACTGATTTGCCCGCAACAGCGTGACGGGTGCCGCTGTTATGCGACACAAGCCGAATACGGCGAGTTAGACGCTCTGGCCAGCTTCTTCTGTCGTTGCTTCCGCCTTATCGGGCGACGTTGCTGAGCGCCTGCTGCGCAGTTGCATGACGCGGGTGCCGATCACCGCTGCCAGCACTCCGAAAAGAAGCACGATTGTGAACGCGGTCCAGGGAAACTGTGGCGTGTTGAGCTGGTGCAAAAAATTCTGCGCAGATACCACCGGATTGCCGGTCTTGGCGTTGTCTTCGCCGATCTCCAGCGTGGAGCGCGGAAAGTGCGTGCTGTAGGTGCCGACGAAGTTTGGGCTGAGCACCAGCACGGTGGCATCAGTGTGTCGGGCACCCACCCTGGTCGCGATGTCGCGAAGTGGTGTGTCGGTCGGCGGATTGTGGTCGAGGACGACGATCTTGAGATCGATGCCGTCGTTGTGCGCTTGGTCGATCACCTGAAGTAGCGCCGGCGTGACGGCCGTGGGCGCGCTGATGTTGTGGGCGGTGACCTGCTCTTGCACGATCGCCAGGCACTGGTCGGGCGGTGTTGCCGGATCGGCACCGACGGTGCCGCAGATCTCGCCAGGGATATAGAGCGGCGCGTGCGGGGTGGTCACGGTTCAAGACCGTACCGCGCGCGGCGACGACGGCAGTTGGCCGGCCGTGCCCGGCCTGCACCAACGCGACACCTAAACGACTGCGACAACACGCCGATGCTCGTCGCGATGGTTGCAGTCTCGCGAGCCAAAGAGGTGGTTGGCGCGAATGCAGGACAAGCGTACTGTTAGACTGGCCTTGTCGACACGGCCCGTCGGCGAGCAGAACCAGCGGCGATCGCAAGCCCGGCGTAGCCGGGTGCAGCGGGTCGCGCAAAAAGAACTCAATCCCGGGAGTTGATGTGAGCAGCAAAGATTCGGTGAATTCATTCGGAGCGCGCAACACCCTGGCGGTCGGCGACAGCAGTTACCAGATCTATCGCCTGGACGCTGTGCCCGGCACGGAGAAACTCCCCTACAGCCTCAAAGTGCTCGCGGAAAACCTGCTGCGCAACGAGGACGGCAGCAATATCACCAAGGAGCACATCCAGGCGATTGCGAACTGGGACTCGTCGGCCGAGCCCAGCGTTGAGATCCAGTACACGCCCGCCCGCGTCGTCATGCAGGACTTCACCGGCGTGCCGTGCATCGTCGACCTGGCCACCATGCGTGAGGCCATCGGGGATCTTGGCGGCGACGCCGAGAAGGTCAACCCGCTGGCGCCTGCCGACCTGGTGATCGATCACTCGGTGATCGCGGATCTCTTCGGCCGCGCCGACGCTTTCGAGCGCAACGTCGAGATCGAATACCAGCGCAACGGCGAGCGCTACCAGTTCCTGCGCTGGGGGCAGGGCGCATTCGCCGACTTCAAGGTGGTGCCGCCGGGCACCGGCATCGTGCACCAGGTCAACATCGAATACCTCGCGCACGTGGTGATGGAGCGCGAGGGGGTGGCCTACCCGGACACCTGTGTCGGTACCGACTCGCACACCACGATGGTCAACGGCCTGGGCGTATTGGGCTGGGGCGTCGGCGGAATCGAAGCCGAAGCCGCGATGCTCGGTCAACCCGTCTCGATGCTCATCCCGCGGGTGGTCGGCTTCAGGCTCACCGGTGAGATCCAGCCCGGTGTCACCGCCACCGATGTGGTGCTCACCGTCACCGAGATGCTCCGCAAGCACGGCGTGGTCGGCAAGTTCGTCGAGTTCTACGGCGAGGGTGTGGCCGAGGTGCCGCTGGCCAACCGCGCGACGCTGGGCAACATGAGCCCCGAATTCGGTTCCACCGCAGCGATTTTTCCGATCGATCAGGAGACAATCGACTACCTGCGGTTCACCGGGCGCAAAGAAGAGCAGCTCGCGCTGGTCGAGGCCTACGCCAAAGAGCAGGGCATGTGGCACGACCCCAAACACGAGCCAGAGTTCTCCGAGTACCTGGAGCTCAACCTGGCCGACGTGGTGCCGTCGATCGCGGGACCCAAGCGACCGCAGGATCGAATCGCGTTGTCTGACGCCAAATCCACGTTCCGCGAGCAGATCCCGAACTATGTCGGCGACGACCCGGACAAGAAGGACTACTCCAGACTGGACGAGTCGGTCGACGAGACGTTCCCGGCCAGCGACCCGGGGGCACTGAGCAACGGTCACGCTGACGACCACAAACCGGTGGAGTCGGCCGCAAAGCACGCCAAGGGTCGGGTGAGCAACCCGGTGACGGTGAAGTGCGACGAACTCGGCGAATTCGTGCTCGACCACGGCGCGGTGGTGATCGCTGCGATCACCTCGTGCACCAACACCTCCAACCCCTCGGTGATGCTGGGCGCGGCACTGCTGGCGCGCAATGCCGTCGAGAAGGGCCTTGCCACCAAGCCTTGGGTGAAGACCACGATGGCGCCGGGCTCCCAGGTCGTCAGCGACTACTACGAAAAGGCCGGGCTATGGCCGTATTTGGAAAAGCTCGGCTTCTACCTTGTCGGCTACGGCTGCACCACCTGCATCGGCAACTCCGGTCCGCTGCCCGAGGAGATCTCGAAGGCGGTCAACGACAATGACCTTTCGGTCGCCGCGGTGCTGTCCGGCAACCGGAACTTCGAGGGCCGCATCAACCCGGACGTGAAGATGAACTATCTGGCCTCACCGCCGCTGGTAGTCGCCTACGCGCTGGCCGGCACGATGGACTTCGATTTCGAATCGCAGCCGCTGGGCGCAGATAAGGAAGGCACCGACGTCTTCCTCAAAGACATCTGGCCATCACAGAAGGACGTCTCCGACACCATCGCCTCGGCGATCAATCAGGAGATGTTCGTCAGGAACTACGCGGACGTGTTCAAGGGCGACGAGCGGTGGCGCAACCTGCCCACTCCCAAAGGCAACACCTTCGAGTGGGCCGCCGACTCGACCTACGTGCGCAAGCCGCCGTACTTCGACGGGATGCCCGCCGACCCGCAGCCGGTCACTGACATCAGCGGCGCGCGGGTGCTGGCGCTGCTCGGCGACTCGGTGACCACCGACCACATTTCGCCGGCGGGCAGCATCAAGCCGGGCACGCCGGCCGCGCAGTATCTCGACGAGCATGGCGTCGCGCGCAAGGACTACAACTCCTTCGGGTCGCGGCGCGGCAACCACGAAGTGATGATCCGCGGCACGTTCGCCAACATCCGGCTTCGCAACCTGCTGCTCGACGACGTCTCCGGTGGTTACACCCGCGACTTCACCCAGCCCGACGGACCGCAGGCGTTCATCTACGACGCTGCGCAAAACTACGCGGCGAAAGACATTCCACTGGTCGTGCTCGGCGGCAAGGAATACGGCTCAGGCTCGTCGCGCGACTGGGCGGCCAAGGGCACCCGGCTACTGGGCGTGCGCGCGGTGATCGCCGAATCGTTCGAGCGCATCCACCGGTCCAACCTGATCGGCATGGGTGTCATCCCGCTGCAATTCCCCGACGGCAAGACCGCCGAGTCGTTGGGCCTCGACGGCACCGAGGTGTTCGACATCACCGGCATCGAGGCACTCAACGACGGCAAGACGCCAAAGACGGTGCACGTCAAGGCCGGCAAGGACGGCAAGGACGCGGTGGAGTTCGACGCTGTGGTGCGGATCGACACACCGGGCGAAGCCGACTACTACCGCAACGGCGGCATCTTGCAGTACGTGTTGCGCAACATGCTCAGGTCGAGCTAGTGGCGATCGCAAGCGCGGCGCAGCCGGGCGCAGCGGGTCGCCACCCGAAAAGCTAGCTCGGCGGACCTGTGCCTAAGGTCAGCCAGGACCATCTGGCGGCCCGTCGCCGTCAGATCCTCGACGGTGCCCGTCGCTGCTTTGCCGAATACGGCTACGACCAGGCGACGGTGCGCCGGTTGGAACAGGCCATCGGGTTGTCGCGTGGAGCGATCTTCCACCATTTCCGCGACAAAGACACGTTGTTCTTCGAGCTGGCTCGCGAGGATGCCGAGCGGATGGCCGCCGTCGCATCGCGCGAAGGCCTCATCCAGGTGATGCGGGACTTGCTCAACGCGCCCGACCAGTTCGACTGGCTCGCCACGCGATTGGAGATCGCGCGGAAGCTGCGTCACGACCCCGCGTTCAGTCAGGGGTGGGCGGAGCGCTCGGCGGAGCTGACGGCGGCAACGATCGATCGGCTGCGTCGGCAAAAGCAGGCCGGCCGGGTGCGCGACGACATCCCCAGCGACGTGTTGGTGTGCTACCTGGACCTGGTTCTCGACGGACTAGTCGCCCGGGTGACTTCAGGTGAAGACCCGCAACGTCTTAGCGCCGTCCTCGATCTGGTCGAAGGCTCGGTACGCCAGAGATGAGTTGGTCGCGTTACCGAGATCGCGTGCGGTGGTTGGGCCCACCACGACTGCGCATTGTGGTCCCCGATTCGCGCAGCATGCTGTGGATCGACCCGTACGACCTGCCGGTCGACGCGACCAGAGTTCGAATGCTGGCCCCGCCCTCGTAAGCACTGCGCAGTTCGACCAGCAACTGCGAGCGCGATTTCTTCGATTTCCTCATCGGCGCCTCCCCGCTGAACAGGATCCCCAAAGCACAGCGTAAGAAGCCGACGTCGGCGGCGCGGCAATTTGACGAAATCGCCTGTCACACCGTGGAGCCGAGTCGCTGAGGCGGTCAGGCCAGCTCGATCAGATCCCGGTATTCGTCGGACCAATGGTCTTCGGTGCCGTCGGGAAGCAGCACGACGCGTTGCGGGTCGAGAGCCTCGGCGGCACCGGGGTCGTGTGTCACCAGCACCACCGCTCCGGCGTAGCTGCGCAGCGCATCCAGCACCTGCTCGCGGGAAGCCGGATCGAGGTTGTTGGTGGGCTCATCGAGCAGCAACACATTCGCGGTCGAGGCCACCAGACCGGCGAGCGCCAGCCGAGTCTTCTCCCCGCCGGACAGCGTGCCGGCCAACTGCTCGAGCTGGCTACCACTGAACATGAACGCCCCGAGCAGACCCCGCAGATCTTGCTCGCCGGAATCCGGTGCGGCGTGCCGGATGTTCTGCCATACCGTCGCGGTGTCGTCGAGGGTGTCGTGTTCCTGTGCGAAATACCCCAATTTCAAACCGTGTCCGGGTTCCAACGCGCCGGCGTCGGGTTGCTCGACACCGGCCAACAGCCGCAGCAGTGTCGTCTTGCCCGCGCCGTTGAGTCCCAACACGACCACCCGGGAGCCGCGGTCGATGGCGAGGTCAACGCCGGTGAACACTTCCAGCGATCCGTACGTCTTGGTCAGGCCGGTGGCCACCAGCGGAGTGCGCCCGCAGGCCGCCGGGCTGGGGAACTTGATCCGGGCTACCTTGTCGGCCGCCCGCTCTTCATCTAGCGCGGCCATCATTCGGTCGGCACGGCGCAACATGTTCTGGGCCGCAACGGCTTTGGTGGCCTTGGCGCCCAGCTTCGCAGCTTGGGTACGCAACGCGGTGGCCTTGCGCTCTGCGTTGGCGCGTTCCCGGCGGCGCCGCTGCTCATCGGTGGCGCGGGCGTCGAGATACTTCTGCCAACCCATGTTGTAGACGTCGGCTTCGCCGCGCACCGCGTCGAGGAACCAGACCCGATTGACGACGTCGGCCAACAAGTCGACGTTGTGGCTGATGACGACCAGACCCCCGGTGTGGTTCCGCAGAAAATCCCGCAGCCAGCCCAGCGAATCGGCGTCGAGGTGGTTGGTGGGCTCGTCGAGCAGCAAGGTCGTGGCCGACCCGGCACCGGTGTCGGAGGCGGCGAACAGAATTCGCGCCAACTCCACCCGGCGGCGTTGGCCGCCGGACAGCGTGCGCAGCTGCTGAGTCAGCACGCGTTCTGGCAAACCGAGACTCGCGCTTATCCGGCCCGCTTCACTTTCGGCGCCGTAGCCGCCCAGCGCGGCGAAGCGCTCCTCGAGTTGGCCGTAGCGGCGGATCGCACGATCACGAGCGGCGTCGTCGGCGACCTCGGCCATCAGCGCCTGCTGCTTTTCCAGGTCGGTGAGTAGCGTGTCGAGTCCGCGCGCGGACAGCACCCGGTCGCGGGCCAGCATGTCGAGATCGCCCTCTTTGGGATCCTGCGGCAGATAACCGATCTCGCCGGTACGGGTCACCGTTCCGGCGTACGGCTCGCTCTCCCCCGCCAGGATGCGCAAGGTGGTGGTTTTCCCGGCACCGTTGCGCCCGACCAGCCCGATGCGGTCACCGGGCTGTATCCGCAGCGCCGGGCCGTCCGCGGAGAGCAGCGTGCGCGCGCCAGCGCGGACCTCGAGGTCCGTAGCCGTGATCACGGTCACTCTCCTTGCTAATTGTCCGGCTTCTCCTCAGGCCATTCTGGCCTGCATCGTCGCCGCACGGCGTTGCTGTATTACTTGTCGTCGGTGAACACCGGCGGCCGTTTCTCGGCGCGCGCGGCAACAGCCTCTTCGAAGTTGCTGGTGAGCAGGCGAACGAAGAGCTGTCCCAGGCCTTCGGCCTGCATGTGCCCTTCCAGGCTAGCGGCGTCCAGTCCACTCCACAGTGTGCGCTTGGTCAACTCGATTCCCGGCCGGGAGAACGCCGCGATTCGTTCGGCCATCGTGTAACACGTCTCCAACAGCTGATCGGCGGGCACTTGGCTCGACACCAGCCCGATCCGCTCGGCTTCCTCGGCGTCGATGTCACGACCGGTCAGCATGATCTCGAACGCCCGCGACGACCCGATCGCCCGGGGTAACAGGTAGCTAAGACCCAGCTCGCTGGCGGTCAGCCCGTTATTGATGCCCGCGGCCCGGAAATACGCTCCGCTGGACGCGACGCGGATGTCGGCGGCGAGCGCCAGGCATAGCCCGCCACCGATCGCTGCACCGTTGACCGCGGCGATCACCGGTTGGTGCATCCGTCGCAGCGCCAGGATGACGTCGTCGAGAATCTGCATGGAGCGCAGCGCATAGGTGGGCCGGGTCAGGCCTTCGACGTGCGGCACCTCTCCGGCCGACTTGTGGTCGGCGCCCGAGGAGAAACCTCTGCCCGCCCCGGTTAGCACGACCACCCGCACCGAGTTGTCGTAGGTGACCTTTTCCAGAGCCGCCTTCAGCGGCACCATGACGTCGAAGGCCATGGAGTTCATCCGCTCCGGCCGGTTGAGGGTGATGAGCGCGACCTGCGGTCGCGGATATTCCACGAGGACCAAACTCACCGTTGAACGGTAACGCCTGACGACGACGCGATCAGGCCTGGTCGCCCTCCTGCGCCGCGATCGCCGCGTCGATGTCGAAGTTTTTGATCTGCTGAACCAGGTCTTCCAGCGCGGCCGGCGGCAAGGCTCCGGGCTGGTTGAACACCAGCTTGCCCTTTTTGAACGCCATCAGCGTCGGGATGGATCGGATCTGGGCGGCCGCGGCAAGTTGCTGTTCGGCTTCGGTGTCGACCTTGGCGTGCACGATGTCCGGGTGCTTGTCCGCGGATGCGGCGAACGTGGGCGCGAACTGGCGGCATGGCCCGCACCAGGATGCCCAGAAGTCGACGAGAACGATGTCATTGCCGTTGACGGTGTCGTTGAACTGCTCGGCAGTGAGGTCTTGGGTAGTCACGACTCGCTCAACGCCGTGACCTGCCGCTGTGTTCCCCGGCTTCCGTTTGGTCTCAGGTCAGGTGGTCGTAGTCGCCGCGGACCCAGGCAGCGTGGCGGTCGGCCGACCGCTGGACCGCCGCGTGGCCGTCGGTGTCGATGGTGTTCGTGAACAGGCCATAGATGCGGTCGAAGTCCAGCGCCGCGAGTGTGCCGGCCATGCGCTGCACCACGGCAGCCGACAGCGGAAGGCGGTTCGGGATGCTGCGCAAGAACGCAACGGTGCGGCGGTCCGGGTTGGGGAAGATGGTGTCGCCGGCCAGCAGCACGCCGCGCCCGCCGGCGCCCTCGGTCCAGCAGGCGACCGCGCTGCCCGGGAAATGGCCGCCGACGCGAATCACGGACAGCGACGGAGTCAGCCGCAAGGTATCCGACCACTGCTCGATCACCGGGTCGGGACGCATCACCCACTCGGCATCCGCGGCGTTCACGTAGACCGGGACGCCGCCCAAGCGGTGGCTCCACTCGACTTGTGCGCCGTACATGTGCGGATGGCTGGCCACAATGGCGATGATCGGGCCACGCTCTGCCACCGCGGAAACGGCGTCGTCGTCGACAAAGCCGGAGGGATCCCACAAGACGTTGCCGGCATCGGTGCACACCAGCTTTCCCAGCTGTCCGATTCCGAACGGCGGCGAACTGCCGATCCCGACGAGTCCGTCCTCGATGACCGAGACCTGCGACCGCATCCCTTCGGCTGCCAGCTGTTCCAGCGTCGCCCACCCCTGCCCTTCGGCCGGCAACCACTGCCGCTCGTCGGCGCAAATCGCGCATACGCCCGACGCGGTAGTGTGCTCGACACCGCAGGTTCTGCACAACCAAAACATGACGTAACTCTAATTCTGCAGATCGCAGCAAACGACCGCTCACGAGCTGAGCTAATGATCGTGATCTCCGGTCGTGCAGCGGGTACCCCTCCGCACAACAGCTCGATCGGAGAACCCTGATGTCCGCCACCACGCATCGACGTCGATTGACTCGGCTCGCGATCCTCGGAGTCACTGGCGCCACCGCCGCGTCGCTCGCCGCGTGCGGCAATTCGAGCAACGAAAACACCGGAAAACCCAGCACGTCGGCGAGCTCAACGACTTCTCCGCCCAAGCCGCCGCCGGCACCACCTATCGGCCATGACGAGGTCGAGGGCCTGGTCAGATCGGTTTCTGACAACAGGATCCAACTCACGCAGCGGGATCGGACGGCGGCCGCGGTGGACTTCACACCGGCGACAATGGTCACCGAGCTCTCGTCCGCTGCGCTGACCGACGTGAAACCCGGTAGTTGCGTCGACGTCAAGCCCGCGGCGCAGAGCGCTCCGCTCGGCGGTGCGGCCACCGCGGAATCCGTGGAGATCAGCCCGTCTGAAGGCGGCAAGTGCCCTCCGCCGCTAAGGCCGGCTGGAAGTCTCGGCGTCAGCGGCATCGTCGACTCGGTCACGGGTAACACCATCGCCGTCAACAGCATCGATCCCACCGGCAAGGCCACACACACCACCGTGACCGTCATCAACACGACCACCTACACCAAACACGCGGTCACCAACGCTCAGGCGATCCAGAACGGTAAGTGCTTGGCGGCGCAGGGCACCAAGGACGGCGGGGTGCTGCACGCGGCGACCATCGACCTCGAACCGTGCCCGCCGATGGGTCGCCCGCACCACCATTTCCACATCCCGTGGCCGCACCATCGCCATTAGGGCCAAGACGCAACTGGTTCAGTTGCTTTCGCACGACATAGAACGACGCGACAGCAATCACAGCGGCGCTGACCTGGGACCCTACGGTTGCGTCGCCGTAGGTTACGCCTTCGTCGCCGTAGCTTACGGTTGCGTACCCATTCCCGGCTCGGACACACTGCGACCAAATGCAGCTGGGTGTTCGACAGGGGAGGAAAACCGGTGGGGCACTACATCGCTAACCTGCGCGACATTGAGTTCAATCTGTTCGAGGTCTTGAATCTCGGGGCGGTCCTCGGCTCAGGGCGTTATCACGATCTCGACGTCGATACGGTCCGCACCATGCTCGATGAAGTCGCCCGGTTGGCCGAAGGCCCGATCGCCGAGTCTTTCGCCGACGCCGACCGCAACCCACCGGTTTTCGAGCCGGAACGTCACACCATCTCGGTGTCCGCCGAGTTGGCCAAATCGGTCCAGGCGGTCAAGGACGCCGAGTGGTGGCGCATCGGTCTCGCCGAAGAGATCGGCGGCGTCTCCGCACCGGGCCCGGTGACGTGGGCGATCAACGAAATGCTGCACTGCGCCAACCCTGCTGCGGCCTTCTTCTACAGCATGGGCCCGGCGATGGCCAACGCGCTCTACATCGAAGGCAACGAACAGCAGAAGCGGTGGGCCACGATGGCCCTGGAACGAGGATGGGCCGCCACCATGGTGTTGACCGAAGCCGACGCCGGTTCCGATGTCGGCGCGGGCCGGACCAAGGCCATCGCGCAACCGGACGGCAGCTGGCACATCGAGGGTGTCAAGCGTTTCATCTCCGGTGGCGACGTGGGCGATACCGCCGAGAACATCTTCCATCTCGTGCTGGCCCGGCCCGAAGGTGCCGGTCCGGGCACCAAGGGGCTGAGCCTGTTCTACGTACCGAAATACCTCTTCGACCCGGAGACTTACGAACTCGGTTCCCGCAACGGGGTTTTCGCCACCGGGCTGGAACACAAGATGGGCTTGAAGGCCTCCCCGACCTGCGAGCTGACCTTCGGTGCCCATGGACTGCCCGCGGTCGGCTACCTGGTCGGCGACGTGCACAACGGCATCGCGCAGATGTTCACCGTCATCGAGCACGCACGCATGACGGTCGGCGTCAAGGCCGCCGGCACGCTGTCCACCGGCTATCTCAATGCGCTGGCATTCGCCAAGCAACGGGTGCAGGGCGCGGATCTGACTCAGATGACCGACAAGTCCGCGTCGCGGGTCACAATCCTGCACCACCCCGATGTGCGCCGCAGCCTGATCACGCAGAAGGCCTATGCCGAAGGTTTGCGAGCCCTCTACCTGTATGCCGCGGCACACCAGGATGACTCTGTCGCACAACAGGTTTCAGGTGCGGACGCGGAGACGGCGCATCGCGTCAACGATCTGCTGCTCCCGGTCGTCAAGGGAGTCAGCTCGGAACGGACTTACGAAATCTTGACCGAGTCGCTGCAGACGCTGGGCGGGTCGGGCTTTTTGACCGACTACCCGATCGAGCAGTACATCCGTGACGCCAAGATCGACTCACTCTACGAAGGCACCACCGCAATCCAGGCGCTGGATTTCTTCTTCCGCAAAATCATTCGCGACCGAGGCCAAGCCCTCGAGCATGTCGCGTCGCAGATCACCCACACCATCGAGACCTGCGACCAGACGCTGCGGCAACATGCCGAGCTGCTGCGTACCGCGCTCGACGACGTGCGGGCGATGACCGCCACGCTGACCGGATACCTGATGGCCGCCGCGGAAAACCCAACGGAGATATACAAAGTCGGGCTGGCATCGGTGCGATTCCTGCTCGCTGTCGGCGACCTGCTCATCGGTTGGCGGCTATTGGCACAAGCCGACGTCGCACAGGCGGCCCTGGCCACCGCGCCGACCAACGACGAAGCGTTCTACCAAGGCAAAATCGCCACCGCGCAATTCTTCGCCAAGAACATGCTGCCGAACCTCACCGCGCTGCGCGGCGTCATCGACGCCATCGACGACGACATCATGCGGCTTCCCGAAGCGGCGTTCTAGCAGCGCATTCGCGCAGGCTGCCGGAATACACAGCTGGCTCATAATCGGCCGCCAGCCGGCACTCAGCTCCGCCGCTAATCGTGAGATTCGACGCATAGCAGGCCTGCGCACAGCGGCCGACGATCTGGAAGGACCTAGATGTCTGGGATGCGCATCACTTCCCCGTCCGCTCGAGTGACCCGATTGGCAATCCTCACGCTCACCGGCGCGACCGCGCTCTCCGTCGCCGCGTGCGGTGCGTCCCACACGACGTCAAACACGGCCCAGCCGTCTACGGCGGCTGGTCCGACGAGCTCCGCTGCGACCTCGTCGGCGCCGTCAGCATCTCCGAACGGCAAAGCCTGGGTCAGCGGGATGATCGCTTCGGTGTCGGGCGACGCGGTCCAGGTCACCCAGCAGGCCGGAAACGCCACCGTCGCCTTCACGCCGTCGACAAAGATTACCGAGATCACCCCGGCTCAACTGACTGACGTCACCGCCGGCAGTTGCGTTGCGGTGCGCCCCACCCGGGACAGCGCGGACACCGGCGGTGCGATCACCGCGCAGTTCGTGCGCATCAGCCCGGCCGTCAACGGCCAGTGCGGCGAACCCAAACACCCTGCGGGCGCGCCACCTTCGGGCGGAGCCGCAAAGCATCGCATGGTAAGCGGTACGGTTGCCTCCGTCGCGGGTAACACCATCACGGTGAACGGCACCGATGCCAACGGCGGCAGTTCACCGTCCAGCGTGACGGTCACCGACACGACCAAGTACACCAAGTCGGCAGCCACCGACGGGCAGGCGCTGACGCAAGGGAAGTGCATCTCGGCGCGAGGCACCAAGGACGGCAGCGGCACGCTGCAGGCTACGGCCATCAGCGTTCAGCAGGCCGACAACGGCAGCTGCCCGCAAGTCGGCAGGAAACACCACCAGCACTAGGGTCAATACGATTTCGGCAAGCCGAGGCTGTGCTGCGCGATGTGGTTGAGGATCATCTCGCGGGTGATCGGCACGGTTTTGAACAACCGAACGAACTCGTACATGTTGGCCAGGGCGACTTCGCGGGTAAAGCCACTGCCGCCGTGCACCTCGATCGCTTGGTCGAGGCAGCGGATGGCAGCATCGGCGGACAGGAATTTGGCCATGTTGCTCGCTTCGCCGGCGTCGGCTCGCAAGTCGTAGCCGGCGGCGGCGTGGCGGGTCATCAGCCGGGCAGCCTCGAGCGCAATCTTGGCTTCGGCCAACGGATGCGCGACGCCTTGGTGCGCGCCGATCGGCCTCGCTGGTTCAGTTATTCACCCTCACCGGAGCGACCTGGGGAGACCTGCTGGCTTTCCGGAAGATGCTCGAGCCCGCCGCGGCGGCCCACGTCGCCGAACACGCCACCACCCAACAACGCGAGCAGATCGCCGCGGTCGCCGAGCGCGGCATCGCGGCCGACGGCACCGGCTACCACGAATTCCACGAACTACTCGTGCAGGCCAGCGGAAACCCGCTCCTCACTACCGTTCTGGCCGCGGTCGAACAGGCGGTGCGGTGGGCCGCCGCCGAACAAGACATCACCCAATACGACCGGGCCGAAGCGGCGAAGTCGCATCGCGCGATCGCCGCTGCCATCACCGCGAAAGATCCCGAGAAGGCTGAACATCGGATGCGCCAGCACCTCGAAGCCGCGCTGCGCCACGTCGAAGCGTCGGGACTGCGTGGTGCGCCGATGATCCCGCCGTCACGCTGGCGCGGCGATAACAGCGACCTGCCCTGGCGGTGATGCGCAGTTAGTTCTTGCCGCGCCAACCGCGTTCGAACGGCAACCGCCACGCTCGCGGGGCGATCAACGGATGGACCGCGTTGGGCCCCCATGAGTCGAGGTCGTAGCTGCGCGTCGGCGGCGGATCCTCGAGCAACGGCGCCGAGACCTCCCAGAGCCGTTCTATGCCCTCTGCCGTGTTGTACAGCGTCCGGTCGCCGCGCATCGCGTCAAGGATCAGACGTTCGTACGCCTCGAGCACGTCGCCGGCGTGGCCGGTATCTTCCATGGTGAACTGAAGGCTGAGCTTATCGAGCTTCATTCCGGGCCCTGGCCGCTTGCCGTAGAACGACAGCGACATCTTGGACACGTCGGCGAGATCGAAAGTCAGATGATCCGGACCCTTTTGTCCCACACCGGATCCGGGCGGAAACATGCTCCTCGGCGGCTCGTGGAATGCGATGGAGATGATGCGCTGCCCCTCTGCCATGCCCTTGCCGGTGCGCAGAAAGAACGGGACACCCGCCCAGCGCCAGTTGTCGATCTCGCATTTGAGTGCGACGAACGTTTCGGTATCCGATTCCGCGGGCACCCCGGGCTCGTCGCGGTAACCCCGGTATTGTCCGCGCACCACCTCGCTGGGATCAAGCAGGCGCATCGAGCGGAATACCTTGTTCTTCTCGTCGCTGATCGCCTCTGAAGCAAGCTGGGTGGGAGGTTCCATCGCGACGAACGCCAGAATTTGGAACAAATGGGTGACCACCATGTCCTTGAACGCCCCCACGGCGTCGTAGAACATGGCGCGGTTCTCACACGTGAGCCGCTCCGGGACGTCGATCTGGATGTGGTCGATGAAGTTTCGATTCCAAATCGGCTCGAACAACCCGTTTGCGAATCGGAACGCGAGAATGTTCTGCGCGGCCTCCTTGCCCAGGAAGTGGTCGATCCGGAAGATCTGCTCTTCTTCGAAGACCTCGTGAATCGCCGCGTTCAGCGCGCGTGCGCTGGCCAGATCGACGCCGAAGGGTTTCTCCATGACGACCCGCGAGTCCCGCACCAGATCCGCCTTGTGCAGGGAGTCCATGACGGGCATCACCGCCGCCGGCGGGACACTCAAGTAATGCAGCAGACGGGCCTCGCCACCGAGTGCCGCAACCTGCTCGGCCACGGCACTTGCCAGGGCTTCCGGGCCGGCCTGTGTGGGCACAAAGGTCAGGTTGGAGATGAACTGATCCACAAGCTCGTCGGAAACGGCGTGGTGGCGGAACTCGCCACAGGCCTTATCCGACAGCTTGCGGAAGGTCTCGGTGTCCAGCTCATCGAGTGACGTGCCGATGATGCGGATCTCGGGAGCCAGCTTCGAACAGGAAAGGTGCATCAGGCCGGGCAGCAGCTTCCGGCGTGCTAAATCGCCTGTGGCGCCGAACATCACCACCACGTGGGGCTCCGCGCCAGTTGCCTGCTGCTTGGGTCCCGGGGCTGTTGGGGCGTCCGTCACAACCATGATCGTAACTAAGGCTGGTCGGATTCACACGTTGCAGAGATGAACACTAAGTCGCCGGCCCGAAGCGCCCTGACGCATTCAGACCGGACGACGACTCATCACATGGCCTGGAAACCCCAAGGAACCTGATACCAGCCCGAATGGTCCGAGTACGCCCAGCCGCAGGGCGTCAATTGCTGATGCCCCTCATCGTTCGTTACCCAACACTTCGGCCCGTTTGGCTCAGGTCCCGGCGCCGGGTCTGCATAGGCAACCCCGCTCCCCAGCAGCACGGTAGCCGCGCAGGCCGCGACCATCATCAGTTTCTTCGCCACAAGGCGCTCCTCTCTGTCAAAGTTCGCCAGGAGTTCAATTCTGACGGCAAGTTGCGGCTCGCGCGACTTTTATGCAGTGAAGGCCCCGACATCGGGCGATCGCCGCCAAATTCGGCGCATCTCGCCCCGGTATGACGAACACGCCAGGTCAGACGGTAAAGCCCAGCGCGCGCAGTTGATCCCGACCGTCGTCGGTGATCTTGTCGGGGCCCCACGGCGGATTCCACACCCAGTTGATCCGCAACTCATCGACCAGACCCGCGCCCACCAGCGCGCTACGCGACTGGTCTTCGATCACGTCGGTCAGCGGGCAGGCCGGCGACGTCAACGTCATGTCGATCAGCGCGACGGTGCCCTCCTCGGCTTCTTCGAGATTGAGGCCGTAGACGAGTCCCAAGTCGACCACGTTGATGCCTAGTTCGGGGTCGACGACGTCGCGCATCGCCTCCTCGATGTCACCGAGCAGCTCGTTGTCCGGGGCGGCAGCTTCACTCATCCTTTTACCTCCTCGAGGTCGTCAGTGGCTTGGGCCAATGCATCCTTGAACGCCATCCAGCCGAGCAGTGCGCATTTGACCCGCGCTGGATACTTGGCGACGCCGGCGAACGCGATGCCGTCACCGAGAACGTCCTCGTCGCCGGTGACATTTCCGCGCGACGACACCATCTCGGTGAATGCGGTGACCGTCTTCAACGCCTGCCCGACGCTCTGACCGATCACCTGCTCGGTCAGCACCGACGTGGCCGCCTGGCTGATCGAACAGCCCTGCCCGTCGTAGGAGACGTCGACGATGTGCTCGCCGTCATCCGACAACGCCACCCGCAGCGTGACCTCGTCGCCGCATATCGGGTTGACGTGGTGTACCTGCGCGCCGAACGGCTCGCGCAGCCCGCGGTGCTGCGGGTGCTTGTAGTGATCGAGGATCACGTCTTGGTAGATCTGTTCGAGGCGCACTGCGACTCACGCTCCGCCGAAGAAATCGAGGGCATGCCGCACGCCGGCGACCAGCCGGTCGACTTCCTCGTGCGTGTTGTAGACCGCGAACGATGCGCGCGCGGTGGCGGCGAGGCCGAAGCGGCGGTGCAGCGGCAACGCGCAGTGATGGCCGACCCGCACGGCGACCCCGTCGTCGTCGAGGACCTGGCCGACATCGTGGGCGTGCACGCCGTCGACGATGAACGACACCGGAGAGCCGCGGTTCTCCATTGACGTCGGACCGATCACCCGCACACCGTCGATACCCGACAGGCCTTCGATCGCCGCGGCCACCAACTCGCGTTCGTGGGCTTCGACGACATCCATTCCGATGGCGCCGAGATAGCGTGCGGCCGCACCCAACCCGACCACCTGTGAGGTCATCGGGGTGCCGGCCTCGAACCGTTGCGGCGGCGCCGCGTAGGTGGTGGCCTCCATGGTCACGGTCTCGATCATCGACCCGCCGGTGAGGAACGGCGGCATCGCCGACAACAGCTCACCTCGTCCGTAGAGGACACCAACCCCGTTGGGGCCCAGCATCTTATGTCCGGAGAAGGCGGCAAAGTCGACGCCGAGTGCCTGGAAGTCGACCGGCTGGTGCGGCACCGACTGGCAGGCGTCCAGCACCGTCAACGCGCCCACCGCCTCGGCACGAGCGACCAACTCGGCCACCGGGGCCATCGCGCCGGTGACATTCGAATGATGGCTGAATGCAACAACTTTGACATTACCGTCGAGTTGCAGCGAGTCCAGGTCAATGCGACCGGCTTCACCTTCCTCAGAGGTTAAGCCGTACCAGCGCAGCGTGGCGCCGGTGCGCCGGGCCAGCTCCTGCCACGGGATCAGGTTGGCGTGGTGCTCGAGCTCGGTGATGACGATGACATCGCCGGGGCCGACTGCATGCTCGAAGCGGTTGTCGCCAAACACGTATGACACCAGGTTGAGCGATTCGGTGGCGTTCTTGGTGAACACCAGCTCATCGGCGTGGGCGCCGACAAACGCGGCGATGTCCGCGCGGCCCTGCTCGTAGGCATCGGTGGCCTCCTCCATCAGCTGGTGCGCGCCGCGGTGCACCCCGCCGTTGGAGGTCAACAGGAATTCGCGTTCGGCGTCGAGAACTTGCAGCGGGCGCTGCGATGTCGCTCCGGAATCCAGGTACGCCAACTGATTTCCGCCCCGCATCACGCGCTTGAGGATCGGGAAGTCGGCGCGGATCGCGGCGACGTCCAGGGAGGTGGCGGAAGTGCCCACGGTCAAGCCCCCGATGCCGCCGTCTGGGCGAAGCGGACGTAGCCGTTCTCTTCGAGCTCGTCGGCAAGCTCCGGGCCGCCCGACTCGATGATCCGGCCGCCGACGAACACGTGCACGAATTGCGGATGGATATACCGCAGGATCCTGGTGTAGTGCGTGATCAGCAGGATACCGCCGTGCTCTGACTCGGCATAGCGGTTGACGCCCTCGCTGACCACCCGCAACGCGTCGACGTCCAGGCCGGAGTCGGTCTCGTCGAGGATCGCGATCTTCGGCTTCAGCAAGCCAAGCTGCAGGATCTCGTGGCGTTTCTTCTCGCCGCCGGAAAAGCCTTCGTTGACACTGCGTTCGCCGAAGGCCTGGTCGATGTCGAGGTCCTCCATCGCGGCCTTGACCTCTTTGACCCAGTGCCGCAGCTTGGGTGCCTCACCGCGCACGGCGGTTGCGGCCGAGCGCAGGAAGTTCGACATCGACACGCCCGGCACCTCAACGGGATACTGCATGGCCAAAAACAGGCCGGCGCGGGCGCGTTCGTCGACGCTCATGTCCAGAACGTTCTCGCCGTCGAGCGTGATGGATCCCGATGTCACACGGTATTTCGGGTGCCCGGCGATCGCGTAGGACAGGGTGGATTTACCGGAGCCGTTGGGCCCCATCACCGCATGGGTCTCGCCGGAGCTCACCGTCAAGTTGACGCCGTTGAGAATGGCGATCTCGCCGCCATCCGATGGGTTCTCGACGCTGACGTGCAAGTCTTTGATGTCCAAAGTGGTCATTAGGCAGTTGCTTTCGATTCTGTGATGGCCAGTTCGTGCTCGATAGCCGTGGTCAGGCGCTCCCGTAACTGAGGTACTGCGATCTTGGCGATGATCTCGTTGAAGAAACCACGCACCACCAGTCGCCGCGCCTGATCTTCGGGGATGCCGCGGGAACGCAGGTAGAACAATTGCTCGTCGTCGAATCGCCCGGTGGCGCTGGCGTGTCCGGCGCCAACGATTTCGCCGGTCTCGATCTCCAGGTTGGGCACCGAGTCGGCACGTGCGCCGTCGGTGAGCACCAGGTTCCGGTTGACCTCGAAGGTGTCCGTGCCGGTGGCCTCGGCCCGGATCAACACGTCGCCGATCCACACGGTGTGCGCGTCCGGTCGATTCGAGTTCGGATCCCCTTGCAGCGCACCCTTGTACAGCGCGTTGGATTTGCAATCGGGTTGAGCATGGTCGACCAGCAGCCTCGACTCGAGGTGCTGACCGTCGTCGGCGAAATACAGACCGAGCAGCTCCGCGTCGCCGCCGGGCGCGGCAAAGCGCACCGTGGCCGACATTCGCACCAGGTCGCCGCCGAGCGTGACGGCGACGTGTCGCAGCACCGCGTCCTTGCCCAGCCGGGCGTGCTGCGCGCTGACATGCACGGTGTCATCTGCCCAGTCGGCGATCCACACCACGGTGAGCCGGGCAGCATCGTCGACCACGAATTCGAGGTTGTCGGCGTAGATTCCGCTGCCGCGCTGGTCGATGACGACGACAGCCTCGGCCAGCTCCTCCACCCGGATCTGCAGATGCCCGTAGGCCACCGCACCCTCGCCCGGGCCGGTGATCGCAATCTCAACCGGGTCGGCGACCTGCGTGGCGCGGGCGATGGTGACGACAGTGGCCGAGTTGAACGACGAAAATGCCTGCGCGGCAACACGGTCGGTGGGCACACCACCGTCGCCGAGCCGCTGGTCGCCGCGCCGCACGGTTTCGACTCGCACCCCGGGCCGTTCGCTGACGCTGATCTGCGCGCTCCCGGTCGCGGGCGCCGAGCCGTCGTGCAGGCCACGCAGCCGTCGCAGCGGGGTGAACCGCCAGAGCTCGTCGCGTCCACCGGGGACCTCGAACGCATCGACGTCGAAGGACGCGAACTGCTCGCCCTTATTGACAGCGGCGAGGGACGAACCCTCAACCGCTTCAGTGAATTTCGTCACTACCCGACCGCGCCTTCCATCTGCAGCTCGATCAGCCGGTTGAGCTCCAGCGCGTACTCCATGGGCAGCTCCTTGGCGATCGGCTCGACAAAGCCGCGCACCACCATCGCCATCGCCTCGTCCTCGGTCAGCCCGCGGCTCATCAGGTAGAACAGCTGGGTTTCGCTGACCTTGGACACCGTCGCCTCGTGGCCCATCGTCACGTCATCCTCGCGGATGTCGACGTAGGGATACGTGTCGCTACGGCTGATCGTATCAACCAGCAGCGCATCGCATTTCACGCTGGAGCGGGATCCGTGCGCACCCTTGTTGATCTGAACCAGACCGCGATACGACGCGCGCCCACCGCCGCGCGCCACCGACTTGGACACGATGTTGCTCGACGTGTTCGGGGCCAGGTGCAGCATCTTGGCGCCGGTGTCCTGGTGCTGGCCCTCGCCGGCGAACGCCACCGACAACACCTCACCCTTGGCGTGCTCGCCGGTCATCCAGACCGCCGGGTACTTCATGGTCACCTTGGATCCGATGTTGCCGTCGACCCACTCCATGGTCGCGCCGGCCTCGGCGCGCGCCCGCTTGGTGACCAGGTTGTAGACGTTGTTCGACCAGTTCTGGATCGTCGTGTAACGGCAACGGCCACCGGGCTTGACGATGATCTCGACCACCGCCGAGTGCAGCGAATCCGACTTGTAGATCGGCGCGGTGCAGCCCTCGACGTAGTGCACGTAAGCACCCTCGTCGACGATGATCAGCGTCCGCTCGAACTGGCCCATGTTCTCGGTGTTGATCCGGAAGTAGGCCTGCAACGGGATGTCGACGTGCACACCAGGCGGGACGTAGATGAAGCTTCCGCCACTCCACACCGCGGTGTTCAGCGCCGAGAACTTGTTGTCCCCGGCCGGGATCACCGTGGCGAAGTACTGCTTGAAGATCTCTGGGTGCTCGCGCAGCGCCGTGTCGGTGTCCAAGAATATGACGCCCTGAGCTTCCAGGTCTTCGCGGATCTGGTGGTAGACCACCTCTGACTCGTACTGCGCGGCGACACCGGACACCAGGCGCTGCTTCTCGGCTTCCGGGATGCCCAGCTTGTCGTAGGTGTTGCGGATGTCCTCCGGCAAGTCGTCCCACGTCGCGGCCTGCTTTTCGGTGGACCGCACGAAATACTTGATGTTGTCGAAGTGGATGCCCTCGAGGTTGGAACCCCACTTCGGCATCGGCTTGCGGTCGAAGATGCGCAGTGCCTTCAGCCGGGTCTCCAGCATCCAGTCCGGCTCGTTTTTCTTCGCAGAGATGTCACGGACCACCGCTTCGGACAGCCCGCGGTGTGCGCTGGCCCCCGCGATGTCGGAGTCGGCCCAGCCGTAGCCGTACCGGCCCATCGAGGCGATGGCCTCTTCCTGGGTGAGCGGTTCGGCCAGCTTCTGAACCTCGGGGGTGGTCGTCATGACGACGCTCCTTGCTTGCTTGCGGTGGCTTCGACGCGGGCTGAGCGTCGAAGTGTTGACGGCTTCTCGGTGGGAGTCAGCGGCACGTGAGTGGTGCATGCGCAGTCTCCGTTGACGATGGTCGCAAGCCGCTGCACGTGGGTCCCGAGCACCTCCGCCATGGCCTGCTGCTCGGTTTCGCACAACTCCGGGAACTCCTCGGCGACGTGCGACACCGGGCAGTGGTGCTGACAAATCTGCACACCGTTGATCGGCCCGCGCACCTGTGTGGTGGTCGCGACGTAGCCTGCCTGGGACAGCGCGCCGGCGATCCGCTCGGCGGCGGCTTCGATATCGGCATCGGCGCCCGAATCGGCCGCATCGACACCGGACAGGATCGCGTCGATGCGCTGCCGGGCGAAGGTGCGAACCGCGTCCTCACCGCCAATTTCACGGAGTTGACGCATGGCCGCGGACGCCAGGTCGTCGTAGCTGTGGTCCAGCTTGGCGCGGCCGCCCGCGGTCAGCCGGTAACGCTTGGCCGGTCGGCCCCGTCCCTCTTGCTGCCAGGCCGCCGCGGGAACCGACTCCGCCTCACCCGCGTCGATCAGCGCGTCCAGATGGCGTCGCACCCCGGCGGCGGACAAGCCCAGCCGATCGCCGATCTGCCCGGCGGTGATCGACCCGGACTCCAGCAGCAACCGCACGACGGCGCTTCGGGTCTGGCCGTCGTGGGTCGAAGCTGCGGCTGCTGCCGCATTCGACGGGAATTTCACAACACCAGTGTGACGCAATTCCGGCGCCGGGTCCAGCAAGCCTGGTCCGGTCGGCAGTTACGCTGCTGTGATGGCAGCCCGCCACCACACGCTGAGTTCGTCGATTGCCCGCCTGCACGGCGACGAGGTGGCCGTAGGCCTGCCGCTCAACGACACCGAGATGGTCGCGGTTCGTCGCACCCGGTTGTTCGGCGCTACCGGCACGGTGCTGATGGGCATCGGCGCGCTGGGGGCCGGGGCCCGGCCGGTGGTGCAGGACCCCACGTTCGGGGTTCGGCTGCTCAACCTGCCGTCGCGGATCCAGACGGTGTCGCTCACGATGACCACCACCGGTGCGGTGATGATGGCGCTGGCCTGGCTGATGCTGGGCCGTTTCGCGCTGGGCCAACGGCGGATGTCCCGCGGCGATTTGGACCGCACGCTGTTCCTGTGGGTACTGCCGCTGCTGATCGCGCCGCCGATGTACAGCAAGGACGTCTACTCCTATTTGGCGCAAAGCCAGATCTGCCGATTGGGGCTCGACCCCTACCGGGTGGGCCCGGCGACCGGGCTGGGCCTGGATCACGTCTTCACGTTGTCGGTGCCCAGCCTGTGGCGGGAGACTCCTGCGCCGTACGGGCCGCTGTTCTTGTGGATGGGCCGCGGAATCTCGGCGTTGACCGGCGAGAACATCGTCGCCGCGGTGCTCTGTCATCGGCTGGTGGTGCTGCTCGGTGTGGGCCTGATCGTGTGGGCGACCCCGCGGCTGGCCCGCCGCTGCGGGGTGGCCGAGGTCAGCGCTTTGTGGTTGGGAGCGGCCAACCCGCTGCTGATCATGCATCTGGTAGCCGGTATCCACAACGAGGCACCGATGCTGGGGCTCATGCTCACCGGCACCGAGTTCGCGCTCCGCGGAATCGACTCCGCGCGTCCGCTGATGCCACGGCCATGGCCTGGCCTGCGGACCCATTGGCCGGACTGGGCGCCGCTGGCCATGTTGCTGGCCGGCGCGATCCTGATCACGCTCTCCTCGCAGATAAAGCTGCCGTCGTTGCTGGCGTTGGGATTCGTCGCGATGGCGCTCGCCTGGCGCTGGGGCGGCAACCTGCGGGCGTTCTTTCTCGCGGGTGGGCTGATGGCCGCGTTGGCGCTGGCGGTGATGGCCGCGGTCGGCTGGGCCAGCCGGCTCGGCTTCGGCTGGATTTACACGCTCGGCACCGCGAACGTGGTGCGCAGTTGGATGTCGCCGCCGACACTGATCGCCCTCGGCACCGGGCAGGTGGGGATCCTGCTGGGCCTCGGCGATCACACCACCGCGATCCTGTCGCTGACCCGTGGCATCGGCGTCTTGATCATCGCGGTGATGGTGAGCTGGCTGCTGATCGCAGTGTTGCGCGGCCGGCTGCACCCGGTCGGCGGGCTCGGCGTCGCCCTGGGCGGCACGGTGCTGCTGTTTCCGGTGGTGCAGCCGTGGTACCTGCTGTGGGCCATCATCCCGCTGGCCGCCTGGGCGACACGCCCCGGTTTCCGTCAGGCGGTAATCATCGTGACGATCGTCGTCGGCATCTTCGGCCCGACCGCCAACGGCGATCGGTTCGCGCTGTTCCAGATCGTGGATGCGACCGTGGCCAGCACCGTCATCGTGGCGCTGCTGATCGCGGCGACCTACCACCGCTTGCCGTGGCGGCCGTTGCCGAGCACCGAGCCGACCGGCGGCACCGCGACGCCGGATCTGGTGCCCAGCAGCGAGACCCGGCAGCCCGCGCCGGTGCCCGGCGCATACGCTGAGTCCTCGTGAGCCAAGCCTCTGACATCCCCGTGCGGTTGCGCGGGGTGTGCAAGCAGTACGGCTCCGGGGCGACCGCTACCAGGGCTGTCGCCAACCTCGACCTCGACGTGCATGCCGCCGAGGTGTTGGCGCTGCTGGGCCCGAACGGCGCCGGCAAGACGACGACGGTCGAGATGTGTGAGGGGTTTGTGCGGCCCGATTCGGGCACCATCGAGGTGCTGGGGCTGGACCCGATCGCCGACAATACACGGCTGCGAGCGCGCATCGGTGTGATGTTGCAGGGCGGCGGCGGCTACCCCGCGGCCCGGGCCGGCGAGATGCTGAACCTGGTGGCGTCCTACGCCGCCGACCCCCTGGACCCGCAGTGGCTGTTGACCACGTTGGGCCTGACCGACGCCGCGCGAACCACCTACCGACGGCTCTCCGGTGGGCAGCAGCAGCGGCTCGCGCTGGCTTGCGCGCTGGTCGGCCGACCCGAACTGGTGTTCCTCGACGAGCCCACCGCGGGCATGGACGCCCAAGCCCGAATATTGGTGTGGGAGTTGATCGACGCGCTGCGCCGCGACGGCGTGACGGTGGTGCTGACCACGCACCAACTCAAGGAGGCCGAGGAACTGGCCGACCGGCTGGTCATCATCGATCAAGGGGTGACGGTCGCGGCCGGAACCCCCACTGAGCTGACCCGCAGCGGCGCCAAGGACCAGCTTCGGTTCAGCGCGCCGCCGCGGCTGGACCTGTCGCTGCTGGTCTCGGCGCTGCCGGAGGACTACCGGGCCTCCGAGGTCGCCTCGGGTGAGTACCTGGTGGAAGGACCGGTGGACCCGCAGGTGTTGGCCACGGTGACGGCGTGGTGCGCCCAAATCGACGTGCTGGCCACCGATATGCGAGTGGAGCAGCGCAGCTTGGAAGACGTGTTCTTGGAGCTGACCGGCCGGGACTTGCGGGCATGAGCGAATCACCTTTTCCCGCAGGTACTTTCAACCCGGATCCACGACCTGCCGCGGTGCCTCGGATGCTGGCCGCGCAGTTCGCACTGGAGCTGAAGCTGCTGCTGCGCAACGGCGAACAACTGCTGCTGACCATGTTCATTCCGATCACGCTGCTGGTCGGGTTGACGCTGCTGCCGCTCGGATCGTTCGGCGCCGACCGCGCCGCCACTTTCGTCCCGGCGATCATGGCGCTGGCGGTGATCTCCACCGCATTCACCGGCCAGGCCATCGCGGTCGCGTTCGACCGCCGCTACGGCGCGCTCAAACGGCTGGGCGCGACCGCGCTTCCGGTCTGGGGCATCATCGCCGGTAAATCGCTGGCGGTGGTCACGGTCGTGTTCCTGCAGGCAATCATCTTGGGCGCCATCGGGTTTGCGCTGGGCTGGCGGCCACATCCGGCGGGCCTGGCGTTGGG